>OGJN01000005.1_pt1 | contig 322078 bp, 314 predicted proteins | sample 1572221 | NCBI WGS metagenome assembly OGJN01 (sample SAMEA2582148, study PRJEB24529) | metagenome | biome: Human gut stool | place: China | collected 2011 | reverse complement strand
CCCGTGGACGAGACTTCCTCTGGTTGCGCATACTGCGGTTAGTTTTTTGATTTTTCTGCCCGCATTCCGATATTGTTGTCATTCGCCAATTAACTCCATAATATGTTCGCCATTGACTCTCGGACGGAGCTTGGGATCTATGTCTCCTACCATTTATGATATTGCACGAGCCGCTGGCGTATCAAAATCCACGGTATCGCGCGTGCTTAATAAGCAAACCAATATCTCGCCGGAAGCGCTTGAAAAAGTGCTGCGTGCTATTGATGAGTTACAGTACCAGCCCAATAAACTTGCTCGCGCACTCACCTCTTCCGGGTTTGATGCAATAATGGTGATATCTACCCGTTCAGCAAAAACAACTGCCGGTAATCCGTTTTTCTCTGAAGTGCTGCATGCTATTACTGCCAAGGCTGAAGAGGTCGGTTTTGATGTCATATTACAGACGTCGCGAAGCACTGAAGATGATTTACAAAAATGTGAGAGCAAAATTAAGCAGAAATTGATCAAAGGTATCATTATGCTGAGCTCTCCCGCAGATGAATCTTTTTTTGCAAGGCTGGATAAATACAACGTACCGGTCGTGGTTATTGGAAAGGTTGAAGGCGATTACGCCAATGTCTATTCTGTAGACACAGATAATTATCGCGACAGCATTACACTAACTGATGCGCTGATTGAGAGTGGACACCGTAATATAGCCTGTTTGCACGCGCCGCTTGATGTTCATGTTTCTATCGATCGCGTTAACGGATATAAAGCCAGCCTTCAGGCGCATAATATTAAAATGCGCGATGAATGGATTGTTGACGGGGGCTATACCCATGAAACAGCCCTGCTCGCTTCACGAAAATTACTGAGTCAGCAGCCGTTACCCGACGCCGTATTTGCCACCGACAGCTTGAAATTAATGAGCTTATATCGCGTGGCGGCTGAGAAAAATATAACCATCCCGCAACAACTTGCCGTTGTGGGCTACAGTAATGAGCTGTTGTCTTTTATGCTCACGCCCGTTCCTGGGGGAATTGATGTGCCTACCCAGCAGTTGGGTGAACAAAGCTGTAATTTATTATTTAACCTGATTGCGGGCGAGAAAGGATTACAAAATATCACGGTGAGCACACAAATATCGCTGGCCGACTCACTGGTGTAAAAACTGGGGCATAAATGCCCCAGTATATTTTAGAATGCGTAGTTCACGCCTATACCAGCATAATGGAATCTGTCGCTTTCGCCTTCGTCGTGATCTTCCCACTCATAGGCATACTCCAGTGACATTGATAAACCATTCTGGAAATCATATGCATACAGTAAACCGAGACGATTGAAATTATGGCCTTCACGTTCCGGATCATCTCGCCAGTCCCAGTTTGACCAGCGATCAAGCCCCAGACGGGTATACGGCGTCAGGGTGGTATTGCCTAAAGACAACGGTAAATATGCACGAACTTCCTGGGTTGAGAACTCACCATTATTGCGCGAATCAGCCAGATTAAAGCCGCGCTCAAGGTAATAGTTGACCGTTAAGCCCACCGTTTCGTTAAACCTGTAATTCAGACCGGTCTCGCTTTCGACACGACTATCGGAGTAACCAGTAGTATTCAAATCATTAACGAATTGATACATCGACAGCCAACCGCTAAAGCGCAGGTCGTCGGTCAGTTTAACATCCCAATCCGGCTGAACTTTCCAGCGCTGCATATTGGCGGTGTCGTTTCCTGGTTCATTGACATAGTGATAACCGTAATTACGGAAGCCACCGGTCAAACCGAAATTAACATCTTCACTTTCCAGGAATTGATAGCGAATTTCCAGTTCCGGGCGATCAAACCAGGTACCACGCTTACCATCGCTGTAATCAACCGGTCCTTCCTGATAATAGGCCAGCGATATTTTCCATGGCCCATTAGAAGCGTTGAAATAGACGGACGGCTCAGCCAGTCCATCCATATCTTCGCCCTGACCTTCAACGTTTTCTATTTCGTACATAGCACCAATATTAAAGTGCCAGTCATTATTTTCAGCAGCCTGCGCGCAGGCCATTCCTGCGCTCATAATCAGCGCAGTAGCGGACAGTAGGGTTTTCATTATTATTCCTTGTTAAAATACTCGCAAAAATGCCCCAAGGCTTGGGGGGGATTTATCCCCCCGGAATTTTATTGAATAGCCACTTCAGTTTCAGCATCAAAGAAATGGCATTTCGCCATATCAAAATGAATAGTGATATTTTCTCCTGCATGATAATCATTCACTGCCCCAGCACGGACCACCAACTCATGCCCCCCAACAATGGTATAAAGCATAAATTCAGCGCCGGTTAATTCTGCAACGCTAATTTTTGCCGATATACTATTTTCATTATTAAGCTGCGGGTGTATATCTTCAGGACGAATTCCCAGAGTGACCGCCTGATGTTCATAACCCTGCGCTTTTAATTGTGCCAATTTATTTTGTGGAATCGTTAATTTCAGTGTTTCAGTAACAAACTTATCACCATCAATCGCGCCACGAATAAAGTTCATGGCCGGTGAGCCAATAAATCCGGCGACAAACATATTAGCCGGGTGGTTATAAACCGTTTTCGGCGCACCAACCTGCTGAACGATGCCATCTTTCATAATCACAATACGCGTCGCCATAGTCATGGCTTCGGTTTGATCGTGGGTAACATAGATCATGGTGGTATTGAGTTTCTGATGCAGTTTGCTAATTTCAGCCCGCATCTGAACGCGAAGTTTGGCATCGAGATTCGATAAGGGTTCATCCATCAGGAAGACCCCCGCTTCACGTACAATCGCACGCCCCAGCGCCACACGCTGACGCTGACCACCGGATAACGCGCCGGGTTTACGCTGCAGATAATCGCGCAGACCAAGGATCTGCGCCGCCCAGTTGACGCGCTCCTCAATCACAGCAGGCGCAATTTTCTGCATTTTCAGGCCAAACGCCATGTTGTCATAGACGGTCATGTGTGGGTATAACGCGTAGTTCTGAAAAACCATCGCAATGTTGCGTGATTTCGCCGGCACATCGTTCATCCGTTTACCGTCAATCAGCAAATCGCCGCCGCTGATCTCCTCCAGACCGGCGATCATGCGTAACGTAGTTGACTTCCCGCAGCCGGAAGGTCCAACAAAAACAATAAACTCTTTATCTTCAATTTCCAGATTGAAGTCTTTAACGACGTGTACCTGGTTGTCGTAAATTTTTTGAATGTGTTGCAACGAAAGCTGTGCCATGTTGAATCCTTTACTTGTCGTGTTGCCAGAAAGCCGATAAGCACGGCCACGTCAGAAATTCGGTTGCCGGAAGCAGCAAGTCTGCCCCATTCAGCCCTTTACCGATGCCGACAGAAAGCATGCCGCAGGCGTTGATTGCATCAATTCCCGCTTGTGCATCTTCTATGCCAATACATTGTTGCGGGTCAACGCCAAGACCCGCGCAGGCTGCCAGGAAAATTTCCGGATCCGGTTTCGAGCGGGTGAGCAATGCCGCATCCGCACAAAAATCAAAGCAAGAGCTAAGATTAAGCGCTTGTAAAATAGCCGGGGCATTGCGCGACACAGAGGCCAACCCCACCGGAATCCGTTCTTCCCGCAACGTCATCAACAGCTCACGTATTCCCGGTAATACCGAGTTAACCGTCAGCTGGCGCAAAGAATGGACATACAGTCTGTTTTTTCTCTCGGCCAATTGTGCGCAGGCCTCGGGAGAAAACGCCCCCGCCTTCCCACCATGGTGCAAAATACGCTGTAGTGATTCGCCGCGACTAATCCCTTTCAGGCTGTCATTAAATACTTCGTCGATCACAATCCCTATTTCATCGGCTACCTGCCGCCAGGCCAGAAAATGCAGATGCGCGGTATCGGTAATCACGCCATCCAAATCAAAAATGATGGCCTGTGGTTTGAGTATCATTCATCGCCCCTTTCTGTGGTAGCGGTCCCATAAGTGGGCGAAATAATGGCGTCATTGCGGATTACGGTTTCCCCCTGCACGGAGACCTTTTCACCATTGACCCAAAGGACAATCTGCTCAGTGCTGTTAATACGGATTTCAGCCGCATTAATGATTACCTGCATATCGATGCCCTGCCAGCGCAGCGGGAAAGACAGCGTTTGCCAATGAGTCGGTAAGGCAGGAGCAAGGTGTAACTCCCCGTGGCGAATATTCACGCCGGCAAAACCCTGGATTGCACCCAGCCAGATGGCGCCCGTTGCCGCAGCATGAATGCCGTCATCGCAGCTATGTGGGTCCTCCCCGAGATCGATAAGCGATCCTTCACGCCAGAACCGATAGCCCTGAGCCGGATCACCGCAACGCGCTGCCACAATCCCGTGGATCGCTTTACTCAACGAGGAGTCATGAATTGTGCGCGGCTCGTAAAAGCGCAGGTTTGCCAGACAGGTTTGCGGGCAAAATTGCTCCGGTAACATGTAGGTCAGCATCACCACATCGGCCTGTTTGAGAATTTGCATCTCATTGACTTCTGCACGGGAGTAATCGAGCAAAATCGTCTGCTTGCCCGCTTTGGCTTTGTACTGTGACAGATCGATAGCCGGTTTGCTCAGGAAGGTATCGTCCTGAGGTAGCACGCCATCGGGCTGAACTTCCGGTCGCCAGAGATGCTGTAAAAAATACTCTGCGCGGTGAATAAACGTCTCATCACCGCAGCCCAACCGACGGGCAAAACCCAGCGCCTGTTCCACGTTGTACCAGGCCATGTAGTTAGTGAACGCGTTGTTGTTCACATGCTCAGTGTATTCATCCGGGCCTATCACATCGTGGATCTCTAAACGATCATTAACCATGACCGCCCTGCTGATCCAGAACTTCGCTGTTTCCAGCAGCAGCGTCATTCCCTCACGGGACATGAAGTTTAGATCCCCTGAGGCATGCCAGTAATTGATTACCGCCCAGGCAATATCCGCCACGAGGTGATGTTCAGCCTGCGCGGAGGCCACTTTCTGACGCAGTCCGGTACGGATGTTGATCGCCGCAAATTCAGGCGTTTCCTCATCACCGCTGCGAGCGCTTTCCCAAGGGAAAAGCGCTCCCTGCCAACCGTTACGGCGGGCTTTCTCACGCGCCCCCGACAGATTATGCCAGCGGTAACGCAACAAACTTCTCGCGGTTTTCGGCTCGGTAAAGAGATGAAACGGTAACAGAAAGACCTCGGTATCCCAGAATATGTGGCCTTTATACCCTTCCCCCGTCAGACCTTTGGCCGCAATACTGCTGCGCTCATCGTGGTCAGGAGTCATCACACGCAGATGATAGAGCGCATAGTCCAGCGCTCGCTGATCGCTGGCATCAGTGCTGGTGACCTGAACGCGACGATTTTGCCACCAGGCATGCCAGTTAGCAGCCGACTCCGCCAGCAGAGCGTCATAGCCCTGCTGCGCGCACGCTTCCAGGTTGCGCAGCGACTGGCGTCCCCAGGTCTCAAGCGACAGGCTGCGTTCGCTCGCCCAGTCTACCCAGCTAATTTTTGTCAGCGTGACGCGCTGTCCGGCTTTCGCCTGCACGCTGTTGTGTTGTAACAACCGACGTTCTTTCGCAGTGAAGCAGCGCTGCGCTGCACCGTCTACATCGCAATACGTGGTGATAGCGATATCATTGCGGTTGTCCTGGGTGGTGTAAATCCCTTGCATAAGATGCTGGCCAAAGACCCGAACCTGCGTTTCATCCAAATGCTGACGACCATGATTGGTCATCGTGGCGTCAATTCCGGTCGAGATACCAATGCTGGCATCGCCATCCAGTGGCGTGACGACAACTTCCATAGCAAACAGCGGCAGTTTTTGTGCCGAGACAAATCGCCGGCTCTCAATGGCAAAACGCGCCCCGCCAGACGCACGCCAGGTAAGCGCACGGCGTAATTCCCCACTGGAAAAATCCAGTTCACGTTGCCAGCTTTCGATAACGCCGCTGGTGAGCGAGAAAATCTCACCATTGAGTGAAATCTCCACCCCCACCACATCAGGCAGATTAACCAGTTCATTAATCTCACCTTTCCCTGCCCGGTGATACAGTCCAGCAAGGTACATGCCGCGAGTTTGTAAGGTGTAGGCTTCCTCGTGGCTGGCGCGAATCCCCATATAACCGTTACCGGTCGTCATGAGTGACGCATATTTATTCAGGTTGTGTGGGCAAAAAGCCGGTTCAGTTAGCATTACTGGCCTCGTCATAAGTCTACGTAGGTCCCTGTTTCAGCCGATTGATACAGTGCGGCAACCAGTTGTTGAATAACGACGCCTTGCTCTGCGTCAGCAATAGTGACAGGCTCGCCCTGGACATGATTCACAAAAGCTTCCATGCTGCGATAATGTCGATTGTCATCGGCCATTTCACGCTGAAGCAGTACGTCAAGCGTACCCTCACGATCGGTATAAACCTGGGCCGGGAATAACGTCGCCCCTGCCAGATCGCCGCAGAAATTTACGTTCATAATCGATTGTTCCGGGATATTCAGCGCGAAAGAGGTTTCCAGTCGCAGGATACCGCCGTTATGAAATTCAATCGTCCCGAACAGAGAATCCTCCACGGTATACGTCTCGGGATCCCATTTCCCAAACTGGCCGCTGTTTTTACGCGTGCCAATGCGTTGATAACTGTGTGCGTTAACACGCTTTACTGCCGGAAACCCCAGCACATACATGGCGGCATCAAGCATATGGATGCCGAGATCAATCAGCGGCCCGCCGCCCTGCAGTTCTTTGTTGGTAAATACCCCCCAGCCGGGCACGCCGCAGCGGCGCAAAGCGCGGACATTGGTGACATAGATTTCACCCAGCACGCCGGCCATCACCTGCTCACGAAGCAGCTGCGTATCCAGTGCGAAACGATGATGAAAATCATAAGCCAGAACTTTCCCCCTTCGACGCGCCGTGTTACACATTTCCAGCGCCTCGGCTGGCGTCATCGCCGGAGGTTTCTCACACATCACATGGCATCCGGCGTTCAGCGCCAACATAGTGTGTTCATAATGAAAACGATTGGGTGAACAGATGCTGACGATATCTGGCTTAGCCTCGCGTAGCATCGTCTGAGGATCGTCCCAAACCTGCGGATTGCCGTATTTCTCTGCCAACGCCTGCGCCTGTGACAGGCGGCTGTCACAGACAGCCACCAGTTCCAGATCGTTGCGGGTGCAGTAGTACGAAGCGTGAACTTTATCCGCCACCTGCCCGGCGCCGATAATGGCGATGCGTAGCGGAGAGCTTGTCAGTGCACTTTTCACAGAAATCCTCTTAGCAGGTACGCAGCCAGGCCAGTGACTGACGGTACGCTTCCGGCAGGTTCTCTGCCCGTACACGCCCTTCGTACACGACGTAACCCTGATAATTATCTTCACGCAACTGATCAAACAGCGCAGTGAAATCCAGCGTACCGCTCCCCGGCTGATAACGATGGTTATCCGCAATATGGACGTGTCCCAGCAGATCGCGATTGTCATGCAGCGCCTGAGCCATATCGTCTTCTTCGATATTCATATGGTAAAAATCACCAATGATTTGCACATGCTTCAGGTTGTTTTCCACGATATAGCGACGGGCATCCGCCAGGGTGTTGATCATATGATCCTGATAGCGATTAAGCGGCTCCAGATACACCACCGTCCCCGTACGCTCGGCAACTTTATCGAGATAAATCAATGAATCACTTACTGCTTTACGATCGCCTGCCAGGCTGCGCGGAGAGGTCATCGGCGGTAAGCGGAAGGTAAACATGCCCCATGCAGCGGGTACAATAATGCCCTGCCAACCGACTTCGGCCAGCGCTTCGAGAATGTGGGTAATCTGCTGTAAGCCATTCAAACGACGCTCTTCGATAAAATCACCGATCCAACCGTCATATCCTCCACAGGCGGTGGTGACGGGCAGGCCTGTTTCTTTGATTGCTGCTTTCACTTCTGCCAGGTTGTTAACCAGCAGCTTGCCGTCAATTTCAAAACCGTCAAACCCCATCTCTTTGATGTAACGGAATTTCTCGAGAATATTTTCCGGAAAAAAAGCCTGGTTCTGTGTTCCAATTTTCATCTTCTGCATTCCTTAATTAAAACGTCACGCCCATTTTGATGCTCTTTTCCGGATGGCGATCGACATACTGCATATAGCTTTCCGGGCTGCTGGCAAATGTCACTACCGGGTCAATAAGTTCTTCACAGTTCAGGTAACCGTTCATCAACAGTTCCCAACAGGTCTCCTCAATACGCTTGCGGCTCCAGCGCGGATAATCCGGATTTGGCTCACTGCAGGCACGGGAGAAGACAATTTTGGCGTTGTTGAAGTGCGCTTCACGCCCCAGGTTGAAGCCTTCAGCAAAAGGTTTCGCGAAAGCGACATAGGAGATGGTTCCACCATAGGCCAGACCACGTAACGCCGATTGCAACGCATCCGCATAGCCGCTGGTTTCGATAATCACATCCGCGCCCTGCTTGCCGGTCAGCTTCTTAATTTCCATGCCGACATCGGTGCCAATAGGATTCAGACAGAAATCCGCGCCATGACGACGCGCGATATCGCAACGATGGGCAATCGGATCCACACCAATGACCACCGAGGCTCCCGCTTTCTTAGCCAGTTGGACGGCAATCTGGCCAATCGCCCCTAAGCCGACGATGACAACAAAGTCGCCGACACGCACATTGGCGTCGCGCACGCCACTCATGGCGAACTGTGCCGGGTCATAGCACACGGCATTTTTCCACGAACTACCTTCCGGCATTTTGCGCAGTTTGTAGTTGTTTACCGCATTAAAGAAAACCGTTTCTGCCAGTGGGCCGTAGCCGCAAACTGAATCGCCAACGGCGTATTCGGTCACATCGCTGCCACACTCAATAACATCGCCCACCACCATGTTGCCAAGCTGGAACTTGCCGAATTCAATCCCGCGCGGCGCCCCTTCCGGACGCGGCATGAACATTTGCCATTCGCCGTTGAAATCTTCGTCAATAAACGGACTGGCAGCGCGAAAATCGACCACTTCCGTGCCATGTTTCGGCGCACCAAAGCGAACGCGAACTTTCACTTCATTGGCGGATACAGCTCTGTCTTCATATTCCACCAGCGCCGCAACACGCGGTTCTGTGGCAACTAACTTCTTCATTTACAACTCCTTAATTAAACTGGCCGCTTAGCCTTTCACGCCGCCTGCGGTCAAACCACTTTTAATAAAACGTTCGGAAAGCGCATACATAATGACGACCGGCAATGCGGTGACTAACGATGCCGCCATCATGCGTCCCCAGATATAGTCAGGCGTACTGAACAGCGCGTTCAGACCGACCGGTAAGGTAAAATTGCTGGCGCTGGAGAGGAAAATCGAGGCAAACAGATAGTCATTCCACGCCACCATAAAGCAGTACACAAAGACCGAAACCAGACCGGACATCGCCAACGGCACGGTAATGCGAAAGATGATCTGCAGACGGTTCAATCCATCCATCATCGCGGCTTCTTCTATTTCATCCGGAATGGTGTCGAAGTAGCTTTTCAGCATGAACACCGCGGTCGGCAGCGTCTGGGTGACCATGGTGATAATCAACGCCATTTCGGTGTCATAGATGCCAAGTGCCGTAATGATTTTGAATAGCGGCACCACCAGCAGGATCCCCGAAAACATGTACACCGTGTAAAAGCTGGCATTGATAGTCATTCGCCCCTTAAAACGCAGGCGGGAAAGCGCATACGCTCCGAGTACGCCGAGAAATACCGCCACCACCGAAGAAGTGACCGATACCACCAGGCTATTACGGAAGTAGTCAACAAACGGGAAAATCATCGGGTTGAAGATGTCGATGTAATGTTCCAGCGTCCATTGCTGCGGTAACAACGTCGGATGCAGCGAGATCGCCTCTTTGGCGCTTTTAAATGAGGTCATCAGCATCACAAAAAATGGGAATAGCGTGATGCCCAGGAAGACAATTAATCCACAGTAAAAGCCGATGCGGCCAAGTGTGCGCTTATTTGTTGCCATTGAGGTTCACCCGTTTTCTGGTCAGCAGGATAACAGCGAAAATAATGACGAAGAGGACGACAGAAATAGCGGCCGCTTTGCCTAAGTCGTTAAATGCAAACGCTGTTTTATAGAGATAGACCCCGAGAATATCGACTTTAGTGGTCAGCAGATAAACATCGGCGAACATGTAAAACATCCAGATCGTGCGCAGTGTGACCACGGTTGCCAGCACCGGCATAATCGCTGGCAGCGTGACGATACGAAACCGTTGCCAGGCATTCGCGCCGTCCATTTCTGCCGCCTCATACAACGATTTATCAATCGTCTGTAAAATCGCCAGAAACGAGATAAAGGCATACGGGAAGTAGCGCCAGATGGCGAACAGCACGACCAGCGCGAAGCTGCTGCCGGGATTGTCGAACCACAGCGGTGCCTGATCGTAGAGATGCAACAGATCCACGCCGAGGTAGTTCACAATGCCGTAGCCGTTGTTGAACATGTATTTCCAGGCAAACACCAGCGAAATTGATGGCGTCACGTAAGAGAGGATGACCAGTGAGCGCGCCGTTTTCCGCAGACGAAACTCACGGTTAAAAAACATCGCTACGCCCAGCCCCAGTACCGTGCTTCCTGCCACAACCAGCGCGGTATACCAGACCGTCATCCACAGCGAATGCCAGAATCCGGGATCGGATAAGATACGGATATAGTTGCTCAACCCGACAAACGTAGACTCAATTTGCGGATTCAGCGGCAGTCGCATAAAGCTGATTTCGATGTTTGATATCATCGGCCACGCCACTAAACCGCCCAGCAACAGCAAGCTGGGCGCCAGCAGCAGCATGGCGAATGGCATATCAGATCGACCTGAAAAGAACTTATTCATCACGGCTTTCCATTTCCCCATTAGCGCTGTTCAACGAGGTCATCCAGTTTTTTCTGGCTCGCTTCAATCGTGGTGACGAGGTCGGCTTTACCTACCGTCACGTTGTGCACCATTGAGCTCACAACACCGGAGCCTGTGACGTCGCCCATGCGGGTGAAGTTCTTATCGCCGACGGCACCAAACACCTGGATATTCGGCAGTTCGGCAATCAGCTGATCGGGTAATTCACCCAGCGCTTTGATGACAGTGTTATCTTTCCACGTCGGGGTATTCACCACTGCTTTGTTGACCGGCAGCGCCGCCCCTGGCGACATCATGACCCAGTCCGCGATGTTGTCGGCCTGCTCCATAAAGGTGACAAATTTCTCTGCCGCTTCTGTCTCTTCAGACTTTTGACCCGCGGTAATGGTTAACGACGTCAGCATGCCGTAAACAGCAGAGTTTTTTTCCGTCGGCACCATAAAGCCCACATTTTTAGGATCGCCCTCTTTAATCACCGCCGGGAGGATATAGGTGGAATAAATCGCCATCGGCGCCGTGCCGTTCATGAACGCGTCTTTGACTTCCATGATGTCGTTTGAGCCCGGCATGGTGTTCATTGCCAATTGGCGGTAATACTGCAGCGCCTGCGCCATTTCAGGTGTGTTGAGCGTTATCTTTCCTTGCGCATCAAAAACGTTGGCCTGGTTTGAGAGCGCGAACTGGGAAAATGACTGTTCGGTCAAAACGCTTTCCGCCGTGGGCAGCGCAATACCATATTTCTTACTACCAGGATTGTTTAGCTTCTGCGCCACGCTCAGCAGTTGTTGCCAGTCTTTTGGCTCTTCCAGCCCAGCTTTTGCCAGCACATCTTTGCGATACCAGATCCCGCCAATCCAGGCGCTAACCGGAACCCCGGTCCAGGCGGTACCGTCTTCAGTGCGCACAATACGCAGCACGCCATCATAAAAAGTACCTTCACCTACGGCGTTGATGACCTGCGCTACGGCTTTACGATCGATAAGTGATTCTTTATCCATAACTTTCGCGTAGTCATGGCTGGTTTCAATGACTTCAGGCAGTGAACCGCTCCGCGCCAGGGTGATGACCTTGGTGTTGTACGCATCTTCTTCTACAGGAACCTGTTTGACACTGATCCCCGGGTTCTCTTTTTCAAAACGCTCAATCAGTTTTGCAATAACCGCCTGCCGCTCCTGTTCAACAGAAGAGTGCATAAATTCAATCGCAACAGAGGACGTTTTATCATCCTTACACCCGGAAACCAGGGCGCAGGAAACCAGTGCTGAAATCAGCACAATTTTAGTTTTAATCATGAAATGTTCCTTTTTATTACTTAACCCACATGACCTGCCAGGCGTTCAACGTTAATTCTTTACCTGAAATAGTTTTACCGCTAATCAAATCAAATCCATTTTCAACATCAATACTAATGGTTTGCGTATGACCGCTGACATTAAATAATCCGGTAATTTTTTCGCCTGTTTCCGCCGTACGTTTAATTTGCATTACAGCCGGTGTAACACTGCTAATCTGAAAATCACTATCAGGGTGAAATGCTTTATTACTACGACGTATTACAATTAATCGGGATAATTCATGATAAATAGCGTGGCGCAAACTGGTTTCATCTGCCAGCTCCGTTTCGATTTGGCTTATTTGATATTTTTTGCGGTTGATCGCGCGGTTATAACCTAGCGCCTCGACACCTTTATAATCATTGCGTGACCCAAGAATGCTTTGAATGTAAACCGCAGGTACACCCGGAAAACTCAGCAAAATGGCATGTGCGAGAATAAAGCGGGAAAAACGCTCGGCATCACTACAATTGCCTGGCGTCAGTGCGTCCATATATGTCACGTTAATTTCATACGGACTGCGACTACCATCAGGGTTATTTTTCCAGTTAACCAGCGCGCCTTCCTGTTGTAATTCCGTCACCAGGCGCACGATCTCGTCTTCAGGTAACAAACCACGTAATGGGTTGAGACCAATGCCGTCATGCGATGCGAGGAAATTAAACCAGGTGGTCTCACTGGACGGCAGTTCCAGTGATTGCGCCCACTGGCACAAGGTTGAGGTATCCTGGCGTTGTACCGCATGCAGCACCAGCGGCGGTAACGAGAACTGGTACACCATATGCGCTTCATCACGGCCATTTCCGTAGTAGGACACATTATCCTTATGCGGAACGTTTGTTTCGGTAATAATCGCCGTACCAGGCGCCGCGCAGTCAGCAATAGCGCGAAATAGTTTGATAAGCTGATGCGTTTTTTCCAGGTGAATACAGGTCGTTCCAGGCTCTTTCCACATAAAGCCAACCGCATCCAGGCGGACATAATCGGCGCCCTGCTCAAGATAACTCAATAGCACATCGACCATCGCCAGTAACACTATCGGGTTGGCATAGTTGAGATCAATCTGGTCGTCGCTGAACGTCGTCCATAAATAGCGTACGGTGTTATCTTTCAGCGTAAAAGGCGTCAGTAACGGTAATGCGCGTGGACGCGTTACGTTGCTCAGGTCCGTATCAGGATCCATCGCAATAAAGAAATCTTCATAACCGTCAAGCTGTTGCAAATAGTTATTAAACCATTCGCTTTTCGCTGACATATGGTTACAAACAAAATCAAACATCAGTCGACTGGATTTACCCAATTGCTTAATATCATTCCAGTCACCGGTTTCTTCAGCAACCTGATGGTAATTAATTACGGAAAAACCATCATCCGATGACCACGGATAAAACGGCAACAGATGCACATGAGAAAATGTCGACTTAAGCCATTCATTATAAAATTGATTAAACATCGGCAGTGGTTTTTTGCCTGCCCCGTGGAATTGATCGGCGTAGGTAATAAGAACCACATCGCCCTCGTCCCAATGCGCTTTACGGATTTTTTTAATTAATCCCTGTGATTTCTCTAAACGTGCAATCAGCGCTTCATAGTGGCATGAAGTAAACGTATCACCATAAACTTCTGCCAGGCATTTTTGGATTTTTTGGTTCACCTTCAATTCTCGTGGTAGCGGTCCCATGAATCAAGAGACTACTCTGCGGGAAATAAGCTGTCAATCGGCTGAGGTGGCCAGGAGGGGGATAATAAAAGAATTTTGGCAGCCAAAAAATCGTATTTGTGAGCTGCCGCAAATTAACAGTGGGAATGTTGATTAATTGTTGCTTGCTTTTGCTGATTCGGATATCAGCGTTGATTACCTGAATAGCGTTTCGATAATTTTGCCGCTGCCCGACTCAAAACCGGCTCCAGGACCAACGCCAGCAGCATTTTAAGCGGGCGTCGGGCGACGGACTTCACCGCCCACCCTGCTACCCCCGCCGGGCCGTAACGAAGCGCAGTTAAAAGCACCAGCTTACCTGCTATTTTAAAGCCCGGCTTAACCCTTTGCCCGGCACGTTGCCAGCGATTGTTCATTTCTATCCTCACAATTGGCGGAAACGGCTGCGCAATGAAAAGGTATCAGACGTGACATAACGCTCCATTTCACGCAAACGCTTTTCACTTGCCGCCAGCTCGCGATCGACGGCATCCAACAGCTCGCCGCTTGATGGCTGCTGCTCACCGGAAACCACATTGTCCGGCATCGGGTCCAACACAAACGTCAGCACGATGTAAGCGACGAAGGTGAAAAAGGCCAGACCAAAAAAGACGGACAACACCACCAGGATCCGTACCAGCTTCACAGGCACATCGAGGTAATGCGCAATACCTGCGCAAACCCCCTTCACCATGCCCTGTTGCGGAATACGCCACAGTTTTTTGTTCAGATTAACGCCTCCCATTAGCGGTCCCTCCAGTTTGGATGTTCAGCATCAAGGATGTCTTCCAGCGCCTGAATGCGCTCGCGCATCCGCTGTGCGTCATCGTTGAGTTCTACCAGACGTTGCTGTTCACTTTGCGCCAGTTCGCCACGACTGGAACGGTTGCTGTAATGCAGCCAGAGCCAAATCGGTAAAACGAACAGCACAAAGATGGTTAATGGGATAGCCAGAAATAGCGCGCTCATGAGTACTCCTTACAGGTGATGAGCGGCGGCGCGTTCGGGCGCCGCCAGATGTTATTATTGCTTGTCTTGCTGCATTTTGGCTTTAAGTTGCGCCAGCTGCTCGCTGATTTCATCATCTGCTTTCAGGTCAGCAAATTGCTGATCCAGAGACTGCTGTTTACCGAAGTTATGGCTTTCAGCCTCAGCTTCCATCTGATCGATACGACGCTCGAAAGATTCAAAGCGTGCCATCGCTTCATCCAGCTTACCGCTGTCCAGTTGACGACGAACATCACGCGAAGAGCTCGCAGCCTGATGGCGCAGCATCAATGCCTGCTGACGAGCACGGGTTTCACTGAGTTTATTTTCCAGCTCACCGATCTCTTTTTTCATTCGCGCCAGCGTATCGTCAACCAGCGTCACCTCATGCTCCAGAGAAGCAATCAGATCAGTCAGTTTCTGTTTTTCGATTAAAGCAGAACGCGCCAAATCTTCTTTCTCTTTACGCAGCGCCAGCTCGGCTTTTTCTTGCCACTCTGCCTGTTGTGCGCTGGCCAGTTCGATACGGCGAGATAATTGTTTCTTTTCTGCCAAAGCGCGTGCGGAGTTTGAGCGCACCTCAACCAGCGTATCTTCCATTTCCTGGATCATTAACCGCACCAGCTTCTGCGGATCTTCAGCCTTTTCCAGCAACGCATTAATGTTGGCGTTCACGATGTCGGCAAAACGAGAAAAAATACCCATAATGTAATCCTCACTTACTGTTCTGATATCGGGCTATGCCCTGCTGTTTTCGTAATGCACTTGGCGTGCCAACTTTTTAACTAATTGATTTTAATGTAAATATCCAATTTTACCTGACGGGAGAATTAGGGTAAATTGGTGAATAACACTAACAAGTGGTGAATTTCATCATGGCAGGATACAAAGACAATATTCTGGGCGAAGCGAACAGCTTTATTGAAGTGCTGGAACAGGTTTCTCATCTGGCGCCGCTGGATAAACCTGTACTGGTTATCGGTGAGCGAGGTACGGGGAAAGAGCTTATTGCCAACCGCCTGCACTACCTCTCCAGCCGTTGGCAGGGCCCATTTATTTCGCTTAACTGCGCAGCTCTCAACGAGAACTTACTTGATTCCGAACTGTTTGGTCACGAAGCCGGTGCGTTTACTGGTGCGCAAAAACGCCATCCAGGACGTTTCGAACGCGCCGACGGTGGCACGCTGTTTCTTGATGAACTGGCGACAGCGCCAATGCTGGTACAGGAAAAACTGCTGCGCGTAATTGAGTATGGCGAGCTGGAACGCGTCGGCGGCAGCCAGCCCTTGCAGGTTAACGTGCGTCTGGTCTGCGCGACCAATGCCGACCTGCCACGTATGGTCAGCGAAGGCACTTTCCGCGCGGACCTGCTGGATCGTCTGGCCTTTGACGTGGTGCAACTTCCCCCACTACGCGAGCGTCAAAGCGACATCATGTTAATGGCCGAACACTTTGCCATTCAGATGTGCCGCGAGATCGGGTTACCGCTTTTTCCGGGATTCAGCGCCGAGGCCAGAGAAACCCTCCTCCATTACCGTTGGCCGGGTAATATTCGTGAACTGAAAAACGTCGTGGAGCGCTCCGTTTACCGGCACGGTACCAGCGATTACCCGCTGGATGAGATCATCATTGACCCCTTCCGCCGCCACGTTGCGCAGCCACAGGCAGCACCACCAAAGCAGACATCTGTAGCATTACCGCTGGATCTTCGTGAATTCCAGCAGCAACAAGAGAAAGACTTTCTACAAACCAGCTTGCAGCAGGCGAAATTTAATCAGAAAAAAGCCGCTGAATTACTGGGTCTGACTTACCATCAGCTACGCGCGTTGCTTAAGAAACACCAGATCTAATACGCAGTTGCAGGTGTCATACTGGCGGGTTTGACGCATAACGTCATAAGGTTTACCATGGCGTCATTACTGTATAAAAACACAGGCATAGATATGACTCTGGCATTAGTTGGCGAAAAAATTGACAGAAATCGCTTCACCAGTGAGAAAGTTGAAAATAGTACATTTTTTAACTGCGATTTTTCAGGTGCCGACCTGAGCGGCACTGAATTTATCGGCTGCCAGTTCTATGATCGCGAAAGTCAGAAAGGATGCAATTTTAGTCGCGCAATGCTGAAAGATGCCATTTTCAAAAGCTGTGATTTATCAATGGCAGATTTCCGCAACGTCAGCGCATTGGGCATTGAAATTCGCCACTGCCGCGCACAAGGCGCAGATTTCCGCGGTGCAAGCTTTATGAATATGATCACCACGCGCACCTGGTTTTGCAGCGCATATATCACTAATACCAATCTAAGCTACGCCAATTTTTCGAAAGTCGTGTTGGAAAAGTGTGAGCTATGGGAAAACCGCTGGATGGGGACTCAGGTACTGGGTGCGACGTTCAGTGGTTCAGATCTCTCCGGCGGCGAGTTTTCGACTTTCGACTGGCGAGCAGCAAACTTCACACATTGCGATCTGACCAATTCGGAGTTAGGTGACTTAGATATTCGGGGTGTTGATTTACAAGGCGTTAAGTTAGACAACTACCAGGCATCGTTGCTCATGGAGCGGCTTGGCATCGCTGTGATTGGTTAGCTCAGCGTTTACACCGGGAGATGCGTTTGACGATTTACTTTTAACCAGTACGACTCCTGGCAAGCATTGTGAAATGTTTTCTCCAGTGGACGAATATCCTGACCTGCCGCATCAACGACATGCCATCTAATGCTGCATTCTGGACAGGAATTTGATGGATATATAACCAATTCATTTTCGCGAGAACAACGAATAACCACTCCCGAATCATGAAGCCATGTCTTATTTATAATCTCAACTTCAGCCATGTCATCCCGTTTACTGACATCCTCAATACAAATAACATTTTTGCCTATTTTTATAGCATTGACGTAATCCGCTAAGTTGCTCATTTATTAAATATTCCCTTTGATTCGTACACTAACGCATTGTAATCGCTTATGCATTTTGTCACAGCGAGGAAACCGTAACAAATTACGCCAACTGTCCACATCCTGCACCGCGTTTATAGCAAGTCAGATGGGCCATGAAAATGCTAAGATAGTTAACAGAGTAGATTCAAAGTGGATGGCAGGTATGAATTTTGACCATGTCGCGGTGTTGAACTCGCGCTTATCGAGCCTGTTACTCCCAAACACAAACGGTAATGGCAAATGTCATTAAATATTAGTAAGATAGCCTCTTTATTTATAATCCTTTAAAATTATGCGCCTGGTTTTATCATCTCTGATCGTGATGGCTGGATTTCTGAGTGGTCAGGCTGCTGCCGCGCCTGAACAGGCTTCGCATGCTGATATTCGTGACAGCGGCTTTGTCTATTGCGTTAGCGGGCAGGTCAATACGTTCAACCCGCAAAAAGCGAGCAGCGGTCTTATCGTCGACACCCTGGCAGCCCAGCTGTATGACCGACTACTCGATGTCGATCCGTACACCTATCGACTGGTGACTGAGCTGGCTGAAAGCTGGGAGGTGCTGGATAACGGCGCAACCTACCGCTTCCATCTGCGTCGTGACGTCCAGTTTCAGAAGACGGCCTGGTTCACCCCCACCCGCAAACTGAACGCGGACGATGTGGTGTTTACCTTCGAGCGCATCTTTGATCGCCAGCATCCGTGGCACAATGTAAACGGTAGCAGTTTCCCCTACTTCGACAGCCTACAGTTCGCCGATAACGTCCAAAGCGTACGCAAGCTGGACAACAACACCGTTGAGTTCCGCTTAACTCAGCCCGACGCCTCCTTCATGTGGCACCTCGCCACGCATTATGCCTCCGTGATGTCAGCAGAATATGCGGCTAAATTGGCAAAACAGGATCGTCAGGAGCTGCTCGACAGACAACCCGTCGGCACCGGACCGTACCAGCTTTCGGAGAATCGCGCAGGGCAATATGTTCGACTGCAGCGCCATGAAAAATTCTGGCGTGGTACTCCTCTGATGCCGCAGGTGGTTGTGGACCTCGGCTCTGGCGGCACCGGACGTCTATCGAAACTCCTGACCGGTGAGTGTGATGTTCTGGCCTGGCCCGCCGCCAGTCAGCTCAGCATTTTGCGTGATGACCCGCGCCTGCGTCTGACCCTGCGCCCGGGGATGAACATCGCCTATCTGGCATTCAACACCAATAAACCACCGATGGATAATCCCGCCGTGCGGCATGCGCTGGCGCTGGCCATTAATAACCAACGGCTGATGCAGTCCATCTACTACGGGACGGCGGAAACCGCAGCATCTATTTTGCCTCGCGCCTCGTGGGCTTATGACAACGAAGCTAAAATTACAGAGTACAATCCGGCAAAATCGCGCGAGCAGTTAAAAGCACTGGGGCTGGAGAACCTGACATTACAGCTTTGGGTACCCACCAGTTCTCAGGCCTGGAACCCCAGTCCACTGAAAACCGCCGAGCTGATTCAGGCTGACATGGCTCAGGTGGGTGTGAAAGTTAAAATCATTCCGGTAGAAGGTCGTTTTCAGGAGGCGCGATTAATGGATATGAACCATGATCTAACGTTATCCGGTTGGGCGACGGACAGTAACGATCCTGACAGTTTTTTCCGACCGTTGCTAAGCTGCGCCGCCATCAACTCGCAGACTAACTTCGCCCACTGGTGTAATCCGGAATTTGACAGAGTTCTGCGCAAGGCCCTCTCTTCGCAGCAACTCTCATCGCGAATTGATGCCTATGACGAAGCGCAAAATATTCTCGCGAAAGAGTTACCGATCCTGCCGCTGGCCTCTTCACTGCGTCTACAGGCTTATCGTTACGATATCAAAGGACTGGTGTTGAGTCCGTTCGGCAATGCATCTTTTGCCGGGGTTTCCAGGGAAAAGAAAGATGAGGTGAAAAAGCCATGATTATCTTCACCCTGCGTCGTTTTTTATTGCTGCTGGTCACCCTCTTCTTCCTGACCTTTATTGGTTTCAGCCTGAGCTACTTCACGCCTCATGCGCCGTTACAGGGTGCATCGCTGTGGAACGCCTGGGTATTCTGGTTCAATGGCCTCATTCACTGGGATTTTGGTGTATCCAGTATTAACGGTCAGTTGATTTCAGAACAGTTGAAGGAGGTGTTCCCGGCGACGATGGAACTGTGCATTCTGGCCTTTGGTTTTGCGCTGATGGTTGGGATCCCCGTTGGTATGCTGGCAGGGATCACGCGGAACAAATGGCAGGACCGATGCATCAGCGCCTTAGCGTTGATGGGCTTTTCCATTCCGGTTTTTTGGCTGGCGCTGTTGCTGACGTTGCTCTTCTCACTGACTCTCGGCTGGCTTCCCGTTTCGGGACGCTTTGATCTTCTCTATGAAGTGAAGCCCGTTACCGGATTTGCCATTATTGATGCGTGGATCTCCGACTCGCCCTGGCGCGATGAAATGCTGGTCAGCGCAATCCGTCACATGGTGCTTCCGGTGTTGACGCTTTCCGTCGCCCCTACCACGGAAGTTATTCGCCTGATGCGAATCAGCACCATTGAGGTCTTTGATCAAAACTATGTTAAAGCGGCCGCCACGCGCGGTCTGTCACGCTTAACCATTCTGCGCCGTCACGTTCTGCACAACGCCCTTCCGCCGGTGATCCCGCGTCTGGGCTTACAGTTTTCCACCATGCTGACGCTGGCGATGATCACCGAGATGGTCTTTAGCTGGCCAGGTCTTGGCCGTTGGCTGATTAACGCAATTCGCCAGCAGGATTACGCGGCAATTTCGGCGGGCGTCATGGTGATTGGCTCACTGGTTATCATCGTTAACGTCATCTCTGATATTTTGGGTGCTATGGCTAACCCTCTGAAACATAAGGAATGGTATGCCTTACGATAGCGTCTACAGCGAAAAGCGCCCGCCGGGTACGTTGCGCACCGCATGGCGCAATTTTTACGGCGATGCGACTGCAATGATCGGCCTGTATGGCTGCGCAGGATTGGCGATTCTGTGTATTTTTGGTGGTTGGTTTGCCCCTTATGGCATCGACCAGCAATTCCTCGGCTATCAGCTTTTACCGCCGTCATGGTCGCGCTATGGCGAAGTCTCATTTTTCCTCGGAACTGACGATCTCGGGCGTGACGTGTTAAGTCGCCTGCTCAGCGGCGCGGCCCCGACCGTTGGCGGCGCGTTTGTCGTCACCCTCGCCGCCACACTATGTGGCCTGTTACTGGGCGTGGTTGCCGGCGCAACGCACGGTTTGCGCTCCGCGGTGCTGAACCACATTCTGGACACCCTGCTCTCGATCCCTTCGCTGCTGCTGGCGATTATTGTGGTGGCCTTTGCCGGACCGCATCTGACACACGCGATGTTTGCCGTCTGGCTGGCGCTGCTGCCGCGCATGGTACGCTCCGTCTACAGCATGGTGCATGACGAGCTGGAAAAAGAGTACGTTATCGCCGCTCGCCTGGACGGTGCAACCACGCTCAATATCCTGTGGTTTGCCGTTCTGCCCAATATTACCGCCGGACTTATCACTGAAATCACCCGTGCGCTGTCGATGGCGATTCTGGACATCGCTGCGCTGGGTTTTCTCGACCTTGGCGCACAGTTGCCGTCACCAGAATGGGGAGCCATGCTTGGCGACGCGCTGGAGCTGATTTATGTCGCACCCTGGACGGTTATGCTGCCAGGTGCGGCGATTATGATAAGCGTGCTGCTGGTTAACCTGCTGGGAGATGGCGTGCGCCGGGCAATTATTGCGGGGGTGGAATAATGCCATTACTGGATATCCGCAACCTGACCATTGAATTCAGAACCGGCGACGACTGGGTGAAGGCGGTTGACCGCGTCAGCATGACCCTCAATGAAGGTGAAATCCGCGGACTGGTTGGCGAGTCTGGATCGGGCAAGAGCCTGATCGCCAAGGCCATTTGCGGCGTCGCTAAAGATAACTGGCGCGTAACCGCAGACCGCATGCGCTTTGATGATATCGATCTGTTGCGCCTTTCCGCGCGTGAACGACGCAAGCTGGTCGGCCATAACGTTTCCATGATCTTTCAGGAACCGCAATCGTGTCTCGATCCGTCTGAGCGCATTGGACGACAACTGATGCAAAATATTCCGGCATGGACTTATAAAGGCCGCTGGTGGCAGCGCATCGGCTGGCGTAAACGCCGCGCGATTGAACTCCTGCACCGCGTCGGGATAAAAGATCATAAAGATGCGATGCGCAGCTTCCCGTATGAACTGACCGACGGCGAATGCCAGAAGGTGATGATCGCAATCGCCCTGGCTAATCAGCCGCGTTTACTGATTGCCGACGAACCAACGAACGCGATGGAGCCAACCACTCAGGCGCAAATTTTCCGCCTGCTGACCCGGCTGAACCAAAACAGCAATACCACCATTTTGTTGATCAGCCATGACCTGCAAATGCTCAGCCAGTGGGCTGACAAAATTAACGTGATGTACTGTGGGCAAACGGTGGAAACTGCGCCCAGTAAAGAGCTGGTGACTATTCCGCATCATCCTTATACCCAAGCGTTGATTCGCGCCATTCCTGATTTTGGTAGCGCAATGCCGCACAAAAGCCGCCTGAATACCATGCCAGGAGCCATTCCATTGCTGGAACAATTACCTATCGGCTGTCGTCTGGGGCCGCGCTGCCCTTATGCTCAGCGCGAATGTATCGAAACCCCAAGACTGACCGGAGCAAAGAATCATCTCTACGCCTGTCATTTCCCGCTGAACATGGAGAGAGAGTGAGATGGTAGAAACCCTGCTCGAAGTTCGTAATCTGAGCAAAACCTTTCGCTACCGGACGGGCTTATTCCGCCGTCAGACCGTTGAGGCCGTTAAGCCCCTGAGCTTTACCCTGCGCGAGCGTCAGACGCTCGCCGTCATAGGTGAAAATGGTTCCGGTAAATCTACGCTGGCGAAGATGCTGGCCGGTATGATTGAGCCTACCAGCGGTGAGCTGCTGATTGACGATCACCCGTTAAAATATGGTGATTATTCATTCCGTAGTCAGCGTATCCGTATGATTTTCCAGGATCCATCAACGTCGCTTAACCCACGGCAACGTATTTCGCAGATCCTCGATTTTCCGCTACGTCTGAACACCGACCTCGAGCCTGAACAGCGTCGCAAACAGATCATCGAGACCATGCGCATGGTCGGTCTGTTGCCTGACCATGTGAGTTATTACCCGCATATGCTGGCTCCGGGACAAAAACAGCGTCTGGGCCTTGCCCGAGCGCTCATTTTGCGACCCAAAGTCATTATCGCCGACGAAGCCCTGGCCTCTCTGGACATGTCGATGCGTTCGCAGCTCATCAATCTGATGCTGGAACTACAGGAAAAACAGGGGATTTCATATATCTATGTGACTCAGCACATCGGCATGATGAAGCACATCAGCGATCAGGTATTAGTCATGCATCAGGGTGAAGTGGTTGAACGCGGCAGTACAGCAGATGTTCTGGCCTCGCCGTTGCATGAGCTGACCCGTCGCCTGATCGCCGGTCATTTCGGCGAAGCGCTTACCGCTGACGCGTGGCGTAAAGATCGCTAGCAGATGCAGCCCTCCTCAACCGGAGGGCAATTTTGCAATCAGTGACAAACATTTGGTAAGAGCAGTGTATCAACCTCGCTAAACGCGACCGAAGGGAAAAGAGATCCCTGCATCACCCAAACACCAGCCGCGCCTACTTCGTCGATAAGCTGTTTGGTTTCCACGCCCTCCACCGCAATGCGGTCGCAATATTCGCGGATGTTTTTAATTAGCACCGGGAACATCGGTTTTTCAGCCTGATCCAGGAAAAAACCACGATCCAACTTTACAACATCAAAACGACCGCAAACCAGCGGACTGGCCCCAATGTTGCCGGAGCCCAGATCGCCCAGCCATAATGCGTTTGGACCGTCGCAAAGTGAATTAATCAGCAGATTATTCAGACATACGGTATTCGTCAGAAAACGCTCTGAAAGTTCTAGTGCGACAAAAGGCATGGCATGTAGCGCCGATTTGACGCTCGGGTCGCCAATTGCCAGCAGCGCCATTTCATCAATGAGGTTCAGAGTACAGAAAAGGTTGTGGCTCTCAAACCAATTACGCTTTTCGGCAATTAATCGAATTTGCTCGAGCATGAAATTACGTTTTTGCTCGCTATTCCACGCTGAAATGATGAACTCTGGATGTATCGGCGAAACCGTATCTGAAGCAAACCGGACGCTCATCTCAACACCCAGTAACGTATCAGTTGTGTCTCTCATCGGTTCCGCGATGAAATGATAGTGCATAAGACCACTCCAATTGATCATAACTTCCTGATAATGCACTTTTAATCACAATCAATCAATAATAACGATCAATGTGTCAATATTGATCGATAAAAACAATATATCATAACGAACTGAATACGGTCATATTTTTTGTTTTAAGAAAGTTCCTACATTGCTATGTTTTAAAACATAAGCTAGCAGTTAATAATACCATTGAGATGCCTTTAAAGCCTTGTATTTTCTCCATCCCCCGCGCTTCGCAGAATGAATGAGACTTAACCAGGAAAAGTGTTATAACCCTCATGTGTAATGAAAAGTGATTATCAGTAAGGGATGATAACTATTCTACAAGGCACAAAGAGTGGGATATAATTGCTGCCCCATTTCGAAACACCTTCAAATTGTGATCATAACTCATTGATTGCTAAAAATAAGCAATGACCATAAGGATTAAAGCTATGGGTTTTCTTTCCGGTAAGCGCATTCTGGTAACGGGTCTTGCCAGCAAACTGTCCATCGCCTGGGGTATCGCTCAGGCCATGCATCGCGAAGGGGCTGAACTGGCGTTCACCTACCAGAATGACAAACTAAAAGGCCGCGTCGAAGAATTTGCAGCTCAACTGGGTTCCAGCATCGTACTACAGTGTGATGTGGCGGAAGACGCCAGCATTGATACACTGTTTACCGAACTGGGCAAAGCCTGGCCGAAATTCGACGGTTTCGTGCACTCCATTGGTTTTGCGCCCGCAGACCAACTGGATGGCGACTATGTGAATGCAGTCACCCGCGAAGGCTTCAAAATTGCTCATGACATCAGTGCTTACAGCTTTGTGGCGATGGCAAAAGCCTGCCGTTCCATGCTGAACCCAGGCTCAGCGCTGCTGACGCTATCCTATCTGGGCGCAGAGCGCGCCATCCCTAACTACAACGTGATGGGCCTGGCAAAAGCCTCACTGGAAGCGAACGTCCGCTATATGGCTAATGCGATGGGTCCTGAAGGCGTGCGTGTGAACGCTATTTCTGCCGGTCCAATCCGTACACTCGCCGCTTCCGGCATTAAAGATTTCCGTAAAATGCTGGCGCATTGTGAAGCGGTTACGCCGATTCGCCGCACTGTAACCATTGAAGATGTGGGCAACTCCGCAGCATTTTTGTGCTCCGATCTTGCTGCCGGCATCTCGGGTGAAGTCGTTCACGTCGATGGTGGCTTCAGTATCGCGGCAATGAACGAGCTGGAACTGAAATAATCGTAAGTCTTCTATGGGCGGTCTTGCCCCGCCCATGACTCTCCTCTGCCCGCCGCCATATATGCTTTTCTGATATTTATTATCACGGAACAATCTTTCATCCCCTCTTCTGCTTACGTCAGGATATTGCAGCGCAAACGATCCGGCGTAGTAGTAGACGACGTGTCCGGGTCGCCACTTTTTAGACCAAGGACCGCCCATGGAACAACGCCGAATTGAAGGCAAAAGCCACTGGTATCATGAGACGCAATCCAGCAAGCATCCGCAAGATATTCTGCCGCTGGTGCCGGAAGCCGCTCATGTCGACGACTGCTTTTTACTGGATCTGGCGATACCTGATGACGCCCTTTTGCCTTTTCAATCCTGGTTAACCCCTGCCCGTAAACTTGCCCAGGTTCTCTTCCCGGTTCACGTAAACCTGAATCAGATGCACACATTCAGCGCCTATGAGCGGATGAGTACGGCGCTAACCGTCGCTCAGGTGTATGGCGTCCAGCGATTGTGCAATCACTATGCCGCGCGGTTAACACCGCTTCCTGGCCCTGACTCGTCACGGGAAAGTAACCATAGACTGGCACAAATCACCCAATATGCTCGCCAACTTGCCAGCTCTCCTGACGTGATAGGCGCACGCGATCGCCAGCATCTGGATGCGGTCGGGCTGACTACCAGCGATAGTATTTTGATGAATCAGATCATCGGCTTCGTCGGTTTTCAGGCCCGGACCGTGGCCCTGTTTCAGGCCTGGTTTGGACATCCGGTACGCCGAATACCGGGGCTGGATATACAGCAATTCGCTCACGCTTCGCCATTTAGTGCAACAAACGCTACCTGGCACGCTGCGCCATTCCCAATCGAAAAATATCCTGCTCAGGACGAGACGACGGCCAGACATTTTCCCGATGAGCTGCAAGCGTTGGTGCCATTACTGATTCATTCACCGGTCATTTTAGATTTATTCACGACACTGATTTCCAGTACCCGGCGCAGCGCTGTGCCGGTGCGGGCATTTTCACTGGCGGCGCTAATGACGTCACGGATTAACGGCAGCGTGGCCTGCTTTAATGAACAGGCACATACAGCCAATGAATTAGCCAACGTTATCGCCCTGCTTCGCCAGGAGGAACGTGAATTACAGCGTTGGGAACAGCGACATCCGGTTGAGCGCGTCACCCTGCAGGCGGTACAATGGCTAACCCGAGCGCCCGACCGTTTTAGCGCCGCGCTGTTAACCCCTTTGTTCGATCAGGGCATCTCTTCTGAACAAGCGATTAACCTGCTGGCCTGGAGCGGATTGTGCGGATGGTTGAATCGCTTGAAAATCGCGCTGGGCGAGACTTATTAACCGATCCACTTACTGAAAGAGCGCTTGCCGCAACTGAGAGAATCGCGTAAAACTGTCAGCCGCTCTTTTAGCCACGAAAATAGACAATTATGCTTCAGGACAACCCGCTGCTAGCGCAGCTTAAACAGCAACTGCATTCCCAGACGCCACGTGCTGAAGGGGTGGTAAAAGCCACGGAAAAAGGCTTTGGCTTCCTGGAAGTCGATGCACAAAAAAGCTATTTCATTCCACCGCCGCAGATGAAAAAAGTGATGCATGGCGACCGCATTGTTGCGGTTATCCATACAGAAAAAGATCGTGAATCTGCCGAGCCGGAAGAACTGATCGAACCCTTCCTGACGCGCTTCGTGGGTAAAGTTCAGGGCAAAAATGATCGTCTGTCCATTGTGCCGGATCATCCGTTACTGAAAGAAGCGATCCCTTGTCGTGCCGCCCGCGGCGTTGAGCACGATTTTAAAGAAGGTGACTGGGCCGTCGCTGAAATGCGCCGCCACCCGCTGAAAGGCGATCGCACCTTCTATGCCGAATTAACCCAATTTATCACTTTTGCTGATGACCACTTTGTCCCGTGGTGGGTCACGCTGGCACGTCATAATCTCGAAAAAGAAGCGCCGGACGGTGTGGCAACTGAGATGCTGGATGAAGGTCTGGTTCGTCAGGACTTAACCGCCCTCAACTTTGTCACCATCGACAGCGCCAGCACCGAAGATATGGACGATGCGCTGTATGCTGAAGAGCTGGCCGACGGCAAACTGCAATTAACTGTCGCCATTGCTGACCCTACGGCCTGGATTGCAGAAGGCAGCAAGCTGGATAAAACGGCAAAAATTCGCGCGTTTACTAACTATCTGCCGGGGTTCAATATCCCGATGCTACCACGCGAGTTGTCTGACGATCTGTGCTCTTTACGCGCGAACGAGGTGCGTCCGGTTCTGGCTTGTCGTATGACCATCACCGCGGATGGCGCGATTGAAGACAACATCACCTTCTTCGCAGCGACGATTGAGTCGAAAGCGAAGCTGGTCTACGACAACGTCTCCGACTGGCTGGAAGATGCCGGTGACTGGCAGCCTGCAAACGACGCGATTGCTGAACAAATCCGTCTGCTACACCGTATTTGCCTGAGCCGCGGTGAATGGCGTCATAACCATGCTCTGGTATTTAAAGATCGCCCGGATTACCGTTTTGTTCTTGGTGAAAAAGGTGAAGTCCTGGACATCGTCGCTGAGCCGCGCCGCATCGCAAACCGTATCGTGGAAGAATCCATGATTGCGGCAAACATTTGCGCCGCCCGCGTGCTTCGCGACAAGCTCGGCTTCGGTATTTATAACGTCCATATGGGATTCGACCCGGCCAACGCCGACGCTCTGGCCGCGCTGCTAAAAACCCATGGTATGCACGTTGATGCCGAGGAAGTCCTGACGCTGGAAGGTTTCTGCAAACTGCGCCGCGAGCTGGATGCGCAGCCTTCTGGTTTCCTCGACAGCCGAATTCGCCGCTTCCAGTCTTACGCTGAAATCAGTATCGAGCCAGGGCCGCACTTTGGGCTGGGTCTGGAGGCTTATGCCACCTGGACCTCTCCTATTCGTAAATATGGCGATATGATTAACCACCGCCTGCTTAAGGCCGTCATCAAAGGTGAAACCATCGCCCGCCCTGGGGATGATACCACGGTGCAAATGGCGGAACGTCGTCGCCTGAACCGGATGGCTGAGCGTGATGTGGGCGACTGGTTATACGCCCGTTTCCTGAGTGACAAAGCCGGGACCGATACCCGCTTTGCGGCCGAGATAATTGACGTCAGCCGTGGCGGTATGCGCGTACGTTTAGTTAATAATGGCGCAGTCGCATTTATTCCTGCCCCATTCCTGCACGCCGTTCGGGACGAGCTGGTATGCAGCCAGGAAAGCGGCACGGTGCAAATTAAAGGTGAAGTGGTTTACAAAGTCACGGATGTGATTGACGTAACCATCGCCGAAGTTCGCATGGAAACCCGCAGCGTTATCGCGCGTCCAGCCGCGTAACACGTATCAATCCAGCGACCTTTCTCATTTTGTGAAAGGTCGTTTCTTTTTCCCGCCCAAATTCCCACCACCGCACTACACTTCTTTCATTCGGTCAATTTTATTTTTTTACTTTTTTCAGTTCCGCTGGCTTTGCTTTTTACGGATTCTGGATTAAACATAAATATATAAAAAAAACAATACGTTCAGCCATAATCACCCCGAATGAATCATGGCTACCCATACTTTTGAGGCTCTATGCGCTTTAAACGGGATAGTACACATGATGAAAGACGTCCGGGAGCTGGTTACGTTGTATAGCTATGTGGGCACTCATAACCCCTACTGGCGTTTGTCAGAGGATTGCAACATCCTGCATTTCTCTATCGACGAAGCGTCAGAAGCTGATCAGACCATCGAATTATTACCTGAACAAGCCGATCGCATTCGCGAAATGACGGTGATCACGTCAAGTCTGTTAATGACGTTGCCCATTGAAGATGACGACATTCCCGTGCATCTGGTCGGTCGAAAAATCAATAAGCGCGAATGGGCCGGTAGCGCATCCGCCTGGGATGACACCCCTTCCGTCGCCCGCGATCTGGCCCACGGCCTCTCTTTTGCCGAACAAGTCGTTTCCGAAGCCAATTCCGTTATTGTCATTCTTGACCGCATGGGCAACATTCAGCGGTTTAATCGCCTGTGCGAAGAGTACACCGGCCTCAAAGAACGTGAAGTCATTGGTCAAAGTGTATTCACATTATTTATGAGCCGTCGTGAAGCGGCGGCTTCACGGCGCAATATTGAGGTCTTTTTTCGCGAAGGTAACTCGTATGAGGTTGAACGCTGGGTCAAGACCTGCAAAGGCCAGCGTCTGTTTCTGTTTCGCAATAAATTTGTGCATAACGGTAGCGGCAAGAACGAAATTTTTCTGATCTGTTCCGGGACCGATATCACTGAAGAACGCCGCGCGCAGGAACGACTGCGGGTGTTGGCGAATACCGACTCCATCACTGGATTACCAAACCGCAACGCAATTCATGAACTGATCAGCAATGCGATTGAGAACGCGGGCGATACGCAGGTCGGTATTGCGTACCTCGATCTGGATAACTTCAAAAAGGTAAACGATGCCTACGGGCATATGTTTGGCGATCAGCTACTACAAAGCGTGTCGCTGGCAATCCTCAGTTGCCTCGAAGACAACCAGATCCTGGCGCGGTTTGGCGGCGATGAATTCATTGTTCTTGCCACCGAAACATCCCAGGGCACACTGGAAGCCACCGCATCACGCATTCTGACGCGCCTGCGCCAGCCCTTCCGCATCGGTCTGATTGAAGTCTATACCGGATGCTCTATTGGTATATCCCTCGCACCTCAGCATGGCCAGGACTGCGAGAGCGTCATTCGTAACGCGGATACAGCCATGTACACCGCGAAAGAAGGCGGCCGTGGGCAGTTTTGTGTTTTTTCTCCGGAAATGAATCAGCGGGTATTTGAATATCTGTGGCTGGATACTAATCTGCGTAAGGCGCTGGATAACGATCAACTGGTTATCCATTATCAGCCAAAGATAACCTGGCGCGGTGAAGTGCGCAGCCTGGAGGCGCTGGTTCGCTGGCAATCTCCGGAACGCGGCCTCATTCCACCGCTGGAGTTTATCTCCTACGCCGAAGAATCGGGGCTCATCGTCCCGCTGGGGCGTTGGGTTATTCTCGACGTTGTGCGCCAGGTCGCGAAATGGCGTGACAAGGGAATAAACCTGCGCGTGGCGGTAAACGTTTCTGCCCGCCAGCTCGCCGACCAGACGCTGTTTACCGCACTTAAGCAGGTACTTCACGAGCTCAACTTTGAGTATTGCCCCATCGATGTTGAATTAACGGAAAGCAGTTTGATAGAAAATGAGCAACTGGCGTTGTCAGTCATTCAGCAGTTTAGCCAGTTAGGAGCGCAAATCCATTTGGATGATTTTGGTACCGGTTATTCGTCGCTGTCTCAACTGGCCCGCTTCCCGCTAGATGCCATTAAACTGGATCAGACCTTTGTCAGAGAGATCCACAAACAATCCATTTCACAATCGCTGGTACGGGCCATAGTTGCGGTAGCACAGGCGCTCAACCTGCAGGTCATCGCCGAAGGCGTGGAAAGCGCGAAAGAGGATGCGTTTCTGACCAAAAATGGCGTCAATGAACGTCAGGGGTTTTTATTCGCCAAACCAATGCCAGCCGCCGCATTTGAACGTTGGTATCGCCGCCATCTGAGTAAAAAAATGCGCTAATGCAGAGGGAATGAAGGTGATGAATAGCCATAAATGGACATTACATGACGACGCTATCCGCATGTAATCACAGAATATATAATATTCTTCAATCGTTCAGGTTAATACTATTTTTCCCTTCTCTTTTGCCATGAAATTCTGCATCATGAAATTCAAACTCTATTGCCATTAGGATGACGACCATGTCTGATATCGACGCTCAGCGTCTGGCCGAACGTATTGATACTGTGCTGGATATCCTCGTTGCAGGTGATTACCACTCAGCCATCCACAATCTTGAAATTCTGAAAGCTGAACTGTTAAACACGGTCAAAGAAGATGCCGAATCTTTGGCGAAAAAGCAGAAGGCGCCATGGGAGATCTGATGACAGTGATCTTTTGATGTCGCTGCTATCAGCAAGTGCAGATAATGCAGTTTCCGTTTAATTTCCGATACGATATCGCAATAAAATTAATACTATGAATTCCCGACAACAATCTATTTTGCAGATGGTGACCGATAAAGGTCAGATGAGCGTCGCCGATCTGGCAAAAGTCACCGGTGTCTCCGAAGTGACGATTCGACAGGATCTGAACACGCTGGAAAAACAGAGTTACTTACGCCGAGCCCACGGTTTTGCTGTTTCATTGAACAGCGATGATGTTGAAACGCGCATGATGACCAATTTCACTCTGAAACGTGAACTGGCTGAATTCGCTGCATCTCTGGTCAGTCCAGGCGAATCCGTATTCATTGAGAATGGCAGCAGCAATGCACTTCTGGCCAGAACGCTGGCAGAGCAAAAAGATGTCACCATCATAACCGTGAGCAGCTACATTGCTCATCTGCTCAAAGAAACGCCCTGTGAAGTGATACTTCTCGGTGGAATTTACCAGAAAAAAAGTGAGAGCATGGTCGGCCCCTTAACTCGCCAGTTTATCCAGCAGGTACACTTCAGTAAGGCCTTTATCGGCATTGACGGCTGGCAGGCTGATACCGGTTTTACCGGACGCGATATGATGCGTTCCGACGTGGTTAACGCGGTGCTGGAAAAAGGCGCAGAAGTTATTGTGTTGACCGACAGCTCAAAATTCGACGCCATTCACCCTTACACGCTGGGTCCATTAGAGCGATTCAGCCGCGTAGTAACGGACTCCAGACTCAGCGCCAGCGTACAAATGCAGCTCGAACATTCAGGATTAATCGTCAATATCATTGATGCCCACGCATAAAATCTTCAGTAGATGGTTTGTCAGCAGACAAATCATCTGCTCTCTGAGAGTTATCTGACAATCCAATTAAGACTTTTTACCTGTCGTTAACAGGATAAAGTCGTAAAATTAATGTTAGCGATATAACAGGAACGAACCTCCAACTTCAGGATAGTGTTTGTAATGACTTCGCTAAACGGTTTCACGGAAATATCTTCGATAGTCTTAATTTGACGCTATCCTTAAAGAACACTGGATTCCGTGAATCAATAATTCAGGAGAAAGTATTATGTTAGTAACGAGCAAAAAAATGACCGCTGCCATTCTGGCGATTACTCTGGCAATGTCGCTGAGTGCCTGCTCTAACTGGTCCAAACGAGATCGTAACACCGCAATCGGTGCTGGTGCAGGTGCAATAGGTGGTGCAGTCCTGACTGACGGTAGCACGCTGGGTACGCTGGGTGGTGCTGCAGTAGGTGGTATTATTGGCCACCAGGTGGGTAAATAATCTACGGTTAAACGGCTCGATATAATAATACGTTTACTTTTTCAGGTCTGTATTATTAAAAAGCCACGGAAATTTTCCGTGGCTTTTTTATTAACCGCCAGCCAGTTTAACTTTCATTCCTTTAGCTTCCAGCAGCGATTTAATCAGGTCGCGTTTATCCCCCTGAATTTCAATCACGCCATCTTTCACTGCTCCACCGCAACCACACTTTTTCTTCAGTTCTGCGGCTAATTTGGTCAGTTCGGCATCGTCTTGATCAATACCGGTAATCAGGCACACGCCCTTCCCTTTGCGACCACTGGTCTGGCGCTGGATACGAACAATGCCATCGCCTTTTGGACGCTCAGGCGCTGTTTTCGGTTCATCAATACGCCCGGAGTCGGTAGAGTAGACCAGACGAGAGTTTGAGTCGTTCATTTACGCACCTCGTTTCAGGGAAGCATTGATCATCTTCAGCGTCTGCGCGGGATCGGCCGACTGGGTGACCGGACGACCAATCACCATGTAATCCACACCTGCTAATTGCGCCTGTTCCGGTGTCATAATACGACGCTGATCGCCCGCCTCGCTGCCTTCTGGACGAATACCCGGTGTCACCAGCTTAAATGCCTGGCCCAACGCCTGCTTGAATCGCACCGCTTCCTGAGCTGAGCATACGACACCATCCAGACCACAATTCTGGGTTAAGCGCGCCAGTCTTTCAGCATAATCCGCAGGTGACAACGTCACGCCTAGATCGGCGAGGTCGCTGGCTTCCATACTGGTCAGAACCGTCACGGCAATCAGTAGCGGCGCATCCTGGCCAAAAGGCACTAAGGCTTCACGGGCTGCAGTCATCATACGCGCCCCGCCAGAAGCGTGAACGTTAACCATCCAGACGCCAAGGTCGGCAGCAGCGGCAACTGCATGTGCGGTGGTATTGGGAATATCATGAAATTTCAAATCAAGAAAGATGTCAAAACCACGCTGTTGTAGATCGCGAACCAACTGAGGTCCAAAAAGCGTGAACATCTCTTTGCCCACTTTCAAACGGCAATCACGAGGATCAATTCTGTCGACAAAAGCTAATGCTTTATCACGATTAGAATAATCGAGAGCGACAACGACAGGAGAATCGGTAACAGCACGAGAAGAAGATGAAGCAGTAAACGTCATGACCAGACCTTCTTGAGGATGGGCGCCCACGGCGGCGCGAAATGGGTAAACGGCGTGCATTCTACCTGCGGTAATAGAAAATTAACAGGCGCGATTACATTTCTGCAAGGCGAACCGGCAGCGGAGGTTGAGGATGGATCGATTACACACCAATAGTATGTTGTAACTAAAATGAGGTTTTTTTTAAAAATTACAGCCCATCAAGTCCGCGAATGGGCTTAATGGTTGACCATGAACGGCAGGATGGACAGTGCCAGTACAGCGTATACGCCGTAAAACCGCACTTCTGGCAGCGGTAACGTGGTTTACTACGTACCTGCTCTCCGACCATATCGCGCAGAACCATCAGGCTCTCTTTGGCACGCCCTTCTTCTGCTTCGTGGAGATGATAATCCATCAGCTTGTGGAACACGCGCATCGTAGGATGACGTTGCAACTGACGAGTGATATAGACCTGAGCGGTATCAGCCCCCTCACGCGCCTCAAGAATATCAGCCAGCATCAGTTCGGCGGCGGCACCAGTATTTTCCTCAACGGCCCGACGTAAAAACTCCGCCCACTCATCGTTTTTCCCCAGATGCTGGTAGCAGCTTTGCAGCATTTCCAGCGTTTCGCTGACCAGCTCTTTATCCTGGGAAATGACCCGTTGCAGGCTTTCAACCGCCTTCGCGTAATCACCTTTTTCCATGTACACGCGACCCATCATGATGGATACCCGTGCACTGTTTTTGTCTGCCGCCGCGCCTTTTTTCAACAGCGTCATGGCGCGATCCATATCGTCGCTGCCCATTTGCTGTAAGGCCAGTTCGCAGTAGAAGTGGGCTATCTCATTACGCTGTTTGTCTTTGCCGAGTTTTACCAGACGCTCTGCTACATCAATGGCTTTTTGCCATTCGCTGGTGGCCTGATAAATTTGCAACAGTTGCTGTAATGCGCCAACCCGAAAATCAGTTTCATCGGTAAGCTGATTGAACATGTCTTCCGCGCGGTCGTACAGTCCCGCGGCCATGTAGTCGCGCCCCAGCTGTTGCACGGCCAGCAAACGCTGCTCGTAGGTCAGCGAGGCACTTTCCATTAACGTTTGATGGATGCGGATTGCGCGATCGACTTCACCGCGAGAGCGGAACAGGTTTCCGAGGGTGAGATGAGCCTCAACGGTGCCTGTGTCCTCTTTTAGCATATCAAGGAACAGATCCACCGCTTTATCTTGTTGGTTGCTCAGGAGGAAGTTAACCCCGGCGACATAGTCACGAGAAAGACGGTTAGCTTCATCCTGCTTGGTTTGTTGCGCACTTCTGCGACCCATATACCACCCATAGGCAGCGGCTACAGGTAAAAGCAGAAACAACAACTCCAACATAAATAATTATTCCTTCACAACCGACGAATCGGCAGATACCGCAACGTCGGTCGCAGGCGCAAGCTGGTTTTCCAGTCGTTTGATTTTACGTTCGGCGCGCGCAAGAGACACACGAACCTTCAGCCAGAAAAGGCCGCAAATTAGCCAACCAATCGCAAACCCTGCAGCAAACAATACAGCAAGCAGCGTAGAGATACGATACTCACCCTGAGCCAGCAGGTAATTAAACGTAACCTGTTGATCGTTTTGCGCACCCAATGTCACCGAAATAACAAAAATCGCCAACACCAGTAAGAAAATGAGTAAATATTTCACATTACTTCCCGTTATGTGGTTTGAGCGAATAAATCGTGTCCAACTTACCGCGTTGAGCCCTTTAAATTACCATTTTCACAACGAGTGCGAAACGGAAAAGCGCTTTCCACTTTCTGATTTGAGGGCAAAATTTGAAAAATCAATCATCGCTAGCTTTCTTGTTCTCGCTGCGCGATTTCTTTTTCCTCCTGCACTGGTGGGGTTAATGGTCCGCATACCCGCTGTGCAAGCCAGGTTGCCAGCGTCACCAACAGCCACGAAATCAGCGTTGCCACCACCAAATCACGGGGCCAGTGCATGCCTAACAGCAAGCGGCTGCCCATCACGCCGGTCGCCCAGGTCAGCAAAAACACAATCGTCAGCGTACGTCTGCGCGGCCATAACAGCCCTACGCCCAGTAAAGCCCAACTGGCGGCAAACATCGTATGTCCGGACGGAAAGGCAAACCCCGTTTCTTTTTGCCAGTGCTTGCGTAAAAACGTTGGAATATCCTGCTGTTCAGCCAATTGTTCTTTGACTAAATGCCCACGATCTTTACGTTTTAAAGTGTAGAACTCATCAACCGGAATATGGTGCGTTTTTTCCAGCCACACGACAAAAGGTCGCGGTTCTTGCACCCTGTCTTTTACCCAGGACTTCACGCCCTGTCCCACTAAAATCGCCGCTGCCAGAATAGCAAACAACATTATCGCGGCTTTAAGACGAAAACGCAGGCACCACAGAAACCATGCACAAAGCGCAACGTGAGTGATAATTCCCCACGGCTGCGTCACTGTTTCCGTTACCCAGTACAAGGACTTTAACCACCAGACATTGTGCCCCGGCTGCCAGCTCCAGCCTGATACCCATACGGCAACCGGCATGATAAGTAGCAGTCCGGTCCCCACTGCGGTGCGCTTTGCAATAGACAGCATTGCCTCTCCTTTCGTCGATAAGTATCACAATCATAACTGAAAAATTCACACGTCGGGAAAATTGACAATTTTGTGCCATTCCAAAAGCGAATCCGTGGTAGCGATTAGGTGAACGTCGTTGCCTTATGGCAAAATAGTGTAATACAGAACAGAAGCCGAGAGGCGAAGGCACGACGAGTGCCAGCATAATCTGGAGAATTACATGCAGCTTAAACGTGTGGCAGAAGCCAAACTGCCAACCCCCTGGGGTGATTTCCTGATGGTGGGATTTGAAGAACTGGCAACCGGACACGATCATGTCGCACTGGTTTTTGGCGATATCACAGGCCAAACACCTGTCCTGGCGCGCGTCCACTCCGAATGTCTGACTGGCGATGCGCTGTTTAGCCTGCGTTGCGATTGCGGTTTCCAGCTTGAAGCGGCCCTCACCCACATTGCTGAAGAAGGGCGTGGCATTCTGCTTTATCACCGTCAGGAAGGACGCAACATTGGCCTGCTCAACAAAATCCGCGCTTACGCGTTGCAGGACCAGGGTTATGATACCGTTGAAGCGAATCATCAGTTGGGATTTGCGGCAGACGAGCGCGATTTCACGCTGTGTGCCGATATGTTCAAGCTGCTGGGCGTGGATGCGGTACGTTTGCTGACCAATAACCCGAAGAAAGTAGAAATCCTGACCGAAGCGGGAATCAATATTGTTGAACGCGTGCCGCTGATCGTGGGCCGTAATCCAAAAAATGAACATTATCTGGACACCAAAGCCGCCAAGATGGGACATTTGCTGGGCAAATAATCGTTGTCACCGCCTATCAAAAAGCCTGCTCTCGCAGGCTTTTTTGCATTTTAATTCAACATATTACGAATCACGTAGTGCAGAATGCCGTCGTTTTGGTAATACGTTAGCTCCGTCGCGGTATCAATGCGACAGCGGCATAGAATCACCTCTTTACGCCCATCTGCGCATACCATACTCACCGGAACTGTCGCCCCCGGTTTAATGTTTTGTAGGTCCGTAATATCGATCGCCTCCTCACCGGTTAATCCCAGCGTTTTACGCGTGACGCCCTGCGGGAATTCCAGCGGTAAAATGCCCATGCCAATCAGGTTAGAACGGTGAATTCGCTCAAAAGACTCTGCGATAACCACGCGAACTCCCAGCAAACGTGGGCCTTTCGCCGCCCAGTCACGGCTGGAGCCGGATCCATACTCTTTCCCAGCAATCACCGCCAGAGGCACGTTCTCCTGCTGGTATTGCATGGCCGCATCATAAATAGCCACCACTTCGGTTCCCGGCAAATGACGCGTCATGCCACCTTCCACGCCAGGTACCATCTCATTGCGAATACGAATATTGGCAAAGGTACCACGCATCATCACTTCATGATTCCCGCGTCGCGAACCGTAGGAGTTAAAATCTTTACGCTCAACGCCATGGCTTTGCAGATAACGCCCCGCCGGACTGTCTGGTTTAATACTGCCGGCAGGAGAAATATGGTCGGTGGTAACAGAATCTCCGAGCATCGCCAGAATACGCGCACCGTGAATGTCCTGAACCGGATCCGGCGTAGCCTGCATACCATCGAAGAACGGTGACAAACGGATATAGGTCGAGTCAGCCTGCCAGCCATAGGTATCAGCGCGATCAACCTGGATTGCTTTCCATTCTGGCGTGCCTTCAAAGACTTCAGCATACTCTTTGTGGAACATGGCGGTAGAGACCTGCTCAACGGCGCGGGCAATTTCCTTGGCTGTCGGCCAAATATCTTTCAGATAAACAGGATCGCCTTTTCTGTCATGGCCTAACGGATCTTTCGTCAGGTTGATATTCATATTCCCCGCCAGGGCGTAGGCCACCACCAGCGGCGGAGATGCCAGCCAGTTGGTCTTCACGAGCGGATGGATACGACCTTCAAAGTTACGGTTTCCAGAAAGCACTGCCCCAACTGTAAGATCGCCTTTTTTGATGGCGGTTTCGATAGGATCGGGTAAGGGTCCAGAGTTGCCAATACAGGTGGTACAGCCATAACCCACAAGATTAAATCCCAGCTCATCAAGGTACGGAGTGAACCCAGCCTTTGCCAGATAATCGGAAACCACCTTCGATCCTGGCGCCAACGAGGCTTTCACCCATGGCTGACGTTTCAAACCAAGCGTTACGGCTTTTTTCGCCAGCAGCCCCGCCGCCATCAATACGCTTGGGTTTGAGGTGTTGGTACAAGAGGTGATAGCGGCTATCACCACCGCGCCGTCCGGCAGCTTATACTGCTGACCGCTCATGGTATAGTCCACTGGCTGACGGTCTTTCAGCGAGCTATTCACCTCGAGTTCATTACTCGCCGAAAAGGCTTTCGGCACATCAACCAGCGCCACCCGATCCTGCGGACGCTTCGGTCCAGCAAGGCTTGCCTCTACGCTGCCCATATCCAGCTCCAACGAACTGGTAAACACAGGTTCATCCCCTGGGTTACGCCACATTCCCTGCGCTTTAGCATAGGCATTGACCAACTCAACCTGTTCCTCACTGCGCCCGCTCAGACGCATATACTCAAGGGTAATGTCATCGATCGGGAAGAAACCGCAGGTTGCGCCGTATTCCGGTGCCATGTTCGCAATGGTTGCTCGATCGGCCAGAGGTAAGGTGTCCAGCCCATCACCGTAGAATTCAACGAATTTACCGACTACACCGTGCTTACGCAGCATCTGGGTGACGGTCAGAACCAGGTCGGTGGCAGTGATGCCTTCCCGCAGTTTACCCACCAGTTTAAAGCCCACAACATCCGGGATCAGCATTGAGACCGGTTGACCCAGCATTGCCGCTTCAGCTTCAATGCCTCCAACGCCCCAGCCCAGCACACCGAGACCATTAATCATCGTGGTATGGGAATCGGTACCGACCAGTGTATCGGGATAAGCCACCCACTCACCGTCCTGTAACTCGCTCCAGACAGCTTTGCCAAGATATTCAAGGTTAACCTGGTGGCAAATCCCCGTACCCGGCGGTACAACGCTGAAGCGACTAAATGCCTGCTGTCCCCATTTCAGGAACACATAACGTTCATGGTTACGTTCCATTTCCAGGCGCACGTTTTCTTCGAAAGCATCATCATCACCGAAACGATCCACCGTTACCGAGTGGTCAATGACAAGATCCACTGGCGAAAGCGGATTCACTTTTGCCGTATCCCCACCCAGACGTTTCACCGCTTCGCGCATGGCGGCGAGATCGACCACCGCCGGCACGCCGGTAAAATCCTGCATCAGAACACGAGCAGGTCGATAGGCAATTTCTCGATCGGCATGAGCGGTCTTCAGCCAATGCGCAAGCGCATGAATATCATCTTCGGTAACGGAATTACCGTCCTGCCAGCGAAGCAGGTTTTCCAGCAAAACTTTTAGCGATTTCGGTAAACGGGTGATATCACCCAGTGATTTAGCGGCCAGCGGCAGACTGTAGTAACGGTAGGTTTTATCTTTAACCTGCAATGTGTCCTTACTGGCTTCTCGTAGGGTCGACGACATAGCTCCTCCTTAATGACAGGGTTGGATCCCCTGATTTTCCTCAGGGTTAGTATTAAAGATAACACAAACAAAATGTAACGCTTTGATAACAACTCAAATTGATAAAAGTGGAGGGCTACAAAAGGGGGAACTGAAGTATCTGGCGAGGAGAAAGGTTTAAGCGGTCAAGGTTAATACGGTGATAAGCATGGCTCATCACGATTGCCCGGAATAAAATATTTGCAGTACAAGACAACAGACTAATAATAATTATAAAATTCGTATCAATTATTGTTTCTGTTCATCATCATCCGCAAACAGATCGATAAACGCCCGTTGTTCAGGAGAGAGTTTCCAGGTCGCTGGAATATTCGGCTTATTCTCTGCGCTGCGTTGACTCTCTTGTTCATGGTCATCCCGAGATGGCATCACGGTGGAGCGTTGTTCCAGTGTGGACATGACCTACCCCCACACATTCCAGGCCACGAGCGCGACAATAATCCAGAACACGGCAGAGCCAAGAAACACAGCGAACCAGGCTTTACGTTTCATGACGGGATCCCGGCGTGCTGGCTGGTTTCCTGAAGGCATCGCTAACCTCATACTATCGAAATCACTTATCATTTAAGCACCAAACAATCGGTACAATTAATCATCAGATAGGAGGAATCCTAATAAAAAAGGTCAAAAAAAGCCAGATAATTTTCATACTCGACCTGATAAATAAATTAATTATTTGATCGGTTATAAATATTTGAGAGGGATTTTTGGCGACCTTACTAATTTGAAACTACTTTAGCAAGTGTTTACCATAAACAATATATGGTTAATATATAGAGGAAAAATATTGAATAGATTCAGACTCTGCCGTCGGTATCGCTTTATGTTTGAGGATACCGACGAGGTAACAGCCGTTATTATTTCTCAGGCAATTTAATATCTTTAAACATGGCTTCAATATCGTCGTTGGAACGTAGCGCCACCGCTGTATCCACCACATCACGCGTCAGATGCGGCGCGAAACGTTGAATAAAATCATACATGTAACTGCGTAAAAAAGTGCTGCGACGAAAACCAATCTTGGTGGTGCTATGGCTGAAGATATCATGGGCATCAACGCGCACCAGGTCAGGGTCGGAGACAGGATCAACCGCCATACTGGCAATTACCCCCACGCCGAGGCCCAGGCGTACATAGGTCTTAATGACATCGGCATCGGTCGCGGTAAAAACTATACGCGGCTCCAGACCCGCACGGTTGAACGCGGTGTCCAGTTCCGAACGTCCGGTAAATCCGAACGTGTAGGTCACCAGTGGATACTGCGCCAGTTCTTCAATGGATACGGCAGATTTGCCCGCCAACGGATGGTCCGGCGTAACGACAATCGAACGGTTCCAGTGGTAGCAAGGCAGCATCACCAGATCGTCATACAGGTGCAGGGCTTCCGTCGCGATAGCAAAATCTGCATTCCCTTTCGAGACGGCTTCGGCGATTTGCGTCGGCGATCCCTGGTGCATATGCAATGAAACGCGAGGATAACGCTCAATAAAGCCTTTAATGACGTTCGGCAAAGCGTAACGCGCCTGAGTGTGCGTGGTGGCGATATACAGTGAGCCTTTGTCCGGCCAGGTATGTTCGCCAGCAACGGACTTAATGGCGTCCACCTTCGACAAAACTTCTCGCGCGATTCGAATGACTTCCTGCCCCGCTGGCGTAACCTGGGTCAGGTGCTTACCGCTACGGGCAAAAATCTGGATGCCAAGTTCATCTTCCAGCATACGAACTTGCTTACTGATACCTGGCTGCGAGGTATAAAGCCCTTCCGCCGTTGAGGAGACATTAAGGTTGTGGTTCACCACCTCAACAATGTAGCGAAGCTGCTGTAATTTCATGTTAAGCCATCCCGATTTGCGCCATCAAATCATCGTTTCAGAGCAGGCTCGTTGGCGCTGCTAATACGATTTAATAATAAAAAGTGTGTTAACTATAACCACTATATCATTTCTATGTGAGCTGTATAGGGATGACAAAAAATAATACGCCAGAAACAAAAAGGGCCGCTTACGCGACCCTTTGAGGAGAAATTCAGCCGGAATGCTGTTATTTCTTCCCTTCTACCCATTTACCGTCAACGAAGAACGCGGACCAGCCGGTCGCCTTACCGTCTTTCTCCGCAGCAACGTATTGCTGCTTGGTTTTACGGCTGAAACGAACCATCGACTTGTTGCCGTCCGGGTCAGTCTGCGGCGCATCTGCCAGATAGCGCAGTTTTTCCGGCAGACGATCGCGGAAGCGGTACAACTCTTCAACCAGCGGCGCACGTGTCTCACGTGATTTCGGGAACGTATTTGCCGCCAGGAAGATACCTGCAGCACCATCACGTAACACGAAATACGCATCAGATTTTTCACACGGCAGTTCCGGCAACGGAACCGGATCCTCTTTCGGTGGAGCAACTTCACCGTTACGCAGGATCTTACGGGTATTTTTGCACTCGTCGTTGGTACACGCCATGTACTTGCCGAAACGTCCCATTTTCAGGTGCATTTCAGAGCCACATTTCTCGCACTCAACAATAGGACCGTCATAACCCTTGATGCGGAATTCGCCTTCTTCGATCTCATAGCCGTCGCAGGTAGGGTTATTACCACATACATGCAGCTTGCGCTTAGGATCGATAAGGTAGCTGTCCATCGCCGTGCCGCACTTCTGGCAGCGACGTTTGGCGCGCAAAGCGTTGGTTTCCGCATCGTCGCCTTCCAGCACGTTCAGCACTTCGTTTTCCGGCACCAGGTTAATGGTGGTTTTGCAACGCTCTTTCGGGGAAAGCGCATAGCCAGAACAACCCAGGAAAACGCCGGTGCTGGCGGTACGAATACCCATCTTGCGACCGCAGGTTGGGCAATCAATGCTGGTCAGCACCATCTGGTTCGGACGCATACCGCCCTCTTCAGGATCTTTCTCGGCTTTATCCAGTTGCTGAGTAAAATCAGTGAAGAAGTTGTCGAGTACGCCCTTCCATTCGGCTTCGTGATTTGCCACCTGGTCGAGACTGTCTTCCATCTGCGCGGTAAAATCGTAGTTCATCAGTTCGCGGAAGTTTTCTTCCAGACGATCGGTGACGATTTCACCCATTTTTTCAGCGTAGAAGCGACGGTTCTCAACGCGAACATAACCGCGATCCTGAATCGTAGAAATGATCGACGCATACGTGGATGGGCGACCAATACCACGTTTTTCAAGCTCTTTTACCAGCGAAGCTTCACTGAAGCGCGCAGGCGGTTTGGTAAAGTGTTGCGCTGGTGTCAGTTCGATGAGCGTCAACGTATCGCCTTTATCCACCGCTGGTAAAATGCGGTCTTCATCGCCCTTACGCAGCGCAGGCATCACTTTCGTCCAGCCATCGAAGCGCAGAATACGACCACGCGCCTTCAGACGGAAATCACCCGCGCCCACCGTTAGCGTGGTGGAATCATATTTAGCAGGCGTCATCTGACAGGCAACAAACTGGCGCCAGATCAGCTGATACAGTTTTTGCGCATCGGCTTCCATATCTTTCAGCGATTCCGCCTGAACGGCGACATCGGAAGGACGGATAGCTTCGTGCGCTTCCTGCGAGTTCTCTTTGCTGGCGTACTGGTTCGCGCTCTCCGGCAGATACTTTTTGCCGAAATTATCGCTGATGTAATCGCGAACCATGTTCACCGCATCCTGGCTCAGGTTGGTTGAGTCAGTACGCATATAAGTGATGTAGCCCGCTTCATACAAGCGCTGCGCCATCATCATGGTTTTCTTCACGCCGAAGCCCAGACGCGTGCTGGCGGCCTGCTGTAGCGTGGAGGTGATGAACGGCGCACCCGGCTTGCTGCTGGTCGGCTTATCTTCACGTTCCAGAACGCTGTAGCGCGCTTTTTCCAACAGGCTAACGGCGGCAAGCGTTTGTTCCCGGTTGACCGGACGGAACGGTTTATCATTCTGATGCGTCACCTCAAGCGGTAACGCGTCGCCGCCTGGCGTCGTCGTGTTAGCATCAATTTCCCAGAACTCTTCAGGAACGAATGCTTTGATTTCGCGTTCACGCTCAACCACCAGACGCACGGCAACCGACTGTACGCGGCCTGCTGACAGGCCTCGCGCAATTTTTTTCCACAGCAGCGGCGACACCATATAGCCCACAACACGGTCCATAAAGCGGCGCGCCTGTTGCGCATTGACGCGGTCGATGTTCAGTTCGCCCGGTTTTTCAAACGCCTGACGAATAGCGTTTTTGGTAATTTCGTTAAACACCACGCGACTGTAGCGGGTGTCGTCGCCGCCGATCACTTCCCGCAGGTGCCACGCAATGGCTTCCCCTTCGCGGTCAAGGTCGGTTGCGAGATAGATGTGGTCGGCTTTTTCAGCCAGTTGCTTCAGTTCAGAAACAACTTTTTCTTTACCGGGCAGCACTTCATAGCGCGCATCCCAGTTGTGCCACGGGTCAACACCCATACGATTGACGAGAGCGCCACGTTCATCCTTTTTGGGCTTTTTAGCCGTTTTGGTGGAGGTTGAGTCGGCGCTCTTTTTAGTTGCTGAGCCACTGGTCGGCAAATCACGGATATGACCGACGCTGGATTTCACCACGTAGTCATTACCCAGATACTTGTTGATCGTTTTGGCTTTTGCCGGGGACTCAACGATGACAAGAGCTTTACCCATATTCACCTTTACCTAATTTGATTCTTCCAGAATGCGTCGCACGTTGATTCACCTTCCACTGGCGACGAGACATCGATATGGTCTCTGCGTCGGCGGATATCAACCCTTAAACTGATTCGCGCTTGTAATGTAACTCTCATGTAACTGAGTTAACAGGCTTTTTCGCTCACAAACGCTATAGCACGACGGAGTATTGGTCGAATGTCAAGCAAATCTGTTGCCAGATTGACGAAAGCGTCACACTGTACCTGATAAAATGCGTTACGCAACTTTATTAGCATGCAAAAACAAATCTCGCCACTTGCAACACTGTCGTAAGACCTTCATTTAAGTCAGGGAATATTTGCCCATAAGCCGGGCTCGGCGTAGACTAATGTCCTTGTTTAAGGAGTAAATAATGCATAAAGACACTCAACCCATCGATCGCGAAACACTGCTGATTGAAGCCAACAAAATCATTCGTGAGCATGAGGACACGCTGGCGGGGATTGTCGCCACCGGCGTAACGCAGCGAAATGGCGTGCTGGTTTTCAGCGGAGATTACTTTTTAGACGAGCAAGGGCTACCGACGCCCAAAAGTACGGCGGTGTTTAATATGTTTAAACATCTGGCGCACGTACTTTCTGAAAAGTATCACTTGATCGATTAACACGAGAAATGATTTGCCGGATGACGGCTGCGCCTCATCCGGCAATTACAATTTTACATCAGCGGTTTTTGCCCCCGCTGCCACCAGCGCATCAGTAAACGATCGGCGCTCTCGGCAGCACTGCCGGTAAAACGGTCCATCAGTTTTTTACGCTGCAGATAACGTACGTTTAATACGTCACGACCGTCCATCAGCCCGAGGATCACCTCATCGCTGGTATTGATCTCATCCACCAGCCCGTTGGCCAGCGCCTGTTGACCAAACCAGTGTTCACCCGTGGCAACCTGTTCAATGTCCAGAGCCGGACGCATGCGCTGTACAAAATCTTTAAACAGATGATGCGTTTCATTCAGGTCTTCGCGGAATTTCTGCCGCCCTTCTTCCGTGTTTTCACCAAGTAAGGTCAGCGTACGCTTGTACTGTCCGGCGGTGTGCAGTTCGATATCAATATCTTTCCCTTTCAGGAAGCGGTGAAAGTTCGGGATCTGTGCCACAACGCCAATAGAGCCGACAATAGCAAACGGCGCCGAGACAATTTTATCCGCCACGCAAGCCATCATATATCCGCCGCTCGCAGCGACTTTATCTACCGTAACGGTCAGCGGGATCTGCTTATCGCGCAGACGTTGTAACTGGGACGCGGCCAGGCCATAGCCGTGTACTACGCCGCCCGGACTTTCCAGACGAACCACGACCTGATCCTGGGGTTTAACGACCGCCAGCACTGCCGTCACCTCTTCGCGTAATGCGCTGACCTCATGGGCATCCATACTGCCTTTAAAATCAAGTACCCATACCCGTGGTTTATCAGATGACGTACTGTCTCCCAGTTTCGCTTTTGCCTTAGCGGCCTTCGCCTCAAGCTTGTGTTTCTTTTTCTGCGCCTTATGCCAGAATTTTTGCTGATGCCCATCCAATAAGGCCAGCGACAGGTCTTCTTTCATCTCTTTATATTGATCGCTGAGATTAATAACCCGCAATTCCCCACGCTGACGTTTGCGTTGTGTCGCGTTTACGATCAGCATAACTACCACCGCAATAGCCACCACGACAGTGACAATTTTTGCCAAAAACAACCCATATTCAGACAACAATTCCACGTGACCCACCTTGGTTAAACAACGCTACTTTCGCTCAGTGTACAACAGCCTTGTTAACCCGTCTTGCTTCATCCATTCAGTAAAAAGCATGACAACGCGTTCATTTTGCGGTGTTATTGCCTTTGGCTGATTGAAAAAGAACAGGGTTTAAGGCATAAAGCCCAAAAGTTATCGCGAACGAGATGGCCAGGACGTCGCCGAGGAGTAGCCGTGCATTATCAACCGAAACAAGATCTTCTACAGGACCGCATTATTCTGGTCACCGGTGCCAGCGATGGTATCGGGCGTGAAGCCGCACAGACTTACGCGCGTTACGGCGCGACCGTTATTCTGTTAGGGCGTAACGAAGAAAAACTGCGTCAGGTTGCCCGCTCCATCGCCGAAGAAAAAGGTACGCAACCACACTGGTTCACGCTAGATCTGCTCACCTGTACGTCTGACGAATGCCACCAGCTCGCACAGCGCATTGCCGCGCATTTCCCGCGTCTGGATGGCGTACTGCATAATGCCGGACTGCTCGGTGACATTTGCCCGATGAGCGAGCAAAACCCGCAGGTATGGCAGGACGTGATGCAGGTAAACGTGAACGCCACCTTTATGCTGACTCAGGCATTGCTGCCGTTGTTGCTCAAATCCGATGCCGGATCGCTGGTCTTTACCTCCTCCAGCGTCGGTCGCCAGGGGCGCGCCAACTGGGGGGCATACGCCACCTCCAAATTTGCTACCGAAGGAATGATGCAGGTTCTGGCTGATGAATATCAGAACCGCCACCTGCGCGTAAACTGTATCAATCCAGGTGGAACGCGTACCGGCATGCGAGCCAGCGCGTTCCCGACGGAAGATCCGCAAAAATTGAAAACCCCCGCCGATATTATGCCGCTGTACCTGTGGCTGATGGGCGATGACAGCCGCCGTAAAACCGGTATGACTTTCGATGCCCAGCCGGGCCGTAAACCAGGAATCGCCCAATGAGTGAAGAACGCTATCAGCAGCGCCAGCAGCGCGTAAAAGACCGGGTTGACGCCCGTGTTGCCGCCGCCAGAGACGAGCGCGGGATTATTATTGTGTTCACCGGAAATGGTAAGGGTAAAACCACCGCCGCGTTCGGTACCGCCACGCGCGCAGTAGGCCACGGTAAAAAAGTTGGTGTAGTGCAATTTATTAAGGGGACGTGGCCAAACGGTGAACGAAACTTACTCGAACCCCACGGCGTTGAGTTTCAGGTCATGGCGACAGGATTTACCTGGGAAACGCAGAACCGCGAGTCCGACACCGTAGCCTGCATGGCCGTATGGGAACACGGCAAGCGGATGCTGGCCGACGCTGAGCTGGATATGGTGATACTGGACGAGCTGACCTACATGGTTGCATACGACTATCTGCCGCTCGACGAGGTCATCAATGCCCTAAACGCGCGCCCTGCCCATCAAACGGTTATTATCACCGGTCGTGGATGTCATCGCGATATTCTGGAGTTAGCGGATACGGTCAGCGAACTGCGGCCAGTTAAGCACGCCTTTGAAGCGGGTGTGAAAGCCCAGATGGGGATCGATTACTGACAGTAGGCCGGATAAGGCGCTTACGCCGCATCCGGCTCCACGCTAACGCCTGATGGCGCGTTGCTCATCAGGCCTACTCATGATTAACCGTTGTTGCTGCGACCGCCCGGACGACGGCTGCCGCCAACCTGAGAGTGGCGCTTCACCGCACGGCGGATCTGGTTTGCCTTCATACGGCGACGATCTTTCTCGACGGCAACTTTAGAGGTGGTTTCCGGCTTCAGTTCCACCAGTTCACGCAAATAGTTGGTCTGCGCGAGGTCAAGTTCCGTCCAGCCGCCACGCGGCAGGCCCTTCGGCAGTGGGATATCACCGTAACGTACACGGATAAGACGACTTACCTGCACGCCCACGGCTTCCCACAGGCGACGGACTTCACGGTTACGCCCTTCGGTCAACGTGACATTATACCACTGGTTGATCCCTTCACCGCCGCTGAACTTGATCGTTTTAAATGCGGCCGGACCATCTTCCAGCTGCACGCCACGACTCAGATCGCGCAGTTTCGCGTCATCAACCTGACCAAACACACGCACCGCATATTCACGTTCAACTTCGCGGCTTGGGTGCATCAGACGGTTCGCCAGTTCGCCATCGGTGGTAAACAGCAGTAAACCACAGGTATTCACGTCCAGACGTCCCACGGCAATCCAGCGCGCATCGCGCAGTTTTGGCAGACGATCAAACACGGTCGGACGACCTTCCGGGTCGTTACGGGTACACAGTTCACCTTCTGGCTTGTAATAAGCCAGAACACGGCAGATTTGCTCCGCAGATTCTTTCACCGAAATCAGATGACCGTCGATACGGATTTTCAGACCCGGCGTAACTTCAACGCGATCGCCGAGCGTGGCAATTTTGCCATCAACGCTCACGCGACCCGCGGCAATTATGGATTCAATTTCACGGCGAGAACCGTGGCCAGCGCGCGCCAGCACTTTTTGTAACTTTTCGCTCATAGAGCTTCCTTTAGATGTCGCCTTCACAGGCGTCGAACAGGAGAATCAACAGCGCCAGTCAGCGCCATTTTAAGGCCGCGTAGTATAGCGGTTCGCGCCCTTATAAGAAAGGTTTAACGTCGCCGACGCCTTCGCGCAATACCACCGGGGAATCATCGGTTAAATCAATGACCGTGGTTGGCTGCTGACCGAGATATCCACCGTGGATAATCAAATCCACCACTTTCTCCAGACGATCTTTGATTTCTTCCGGATCTGACTCGGTAAATTCGCTGCCCGGCAGCATCAGTGATGTAGAGAGCATAGGCTCGCCCAGCGCTTCCAGCAGCGCCAGCGCAATCGGATTCGAGGGTACACGCAAACCGATGGTCTTACGTTTTTCCTGCAACAGTCGACGTGGTACTTCTTTCGTCCCCTTCAGGATGAACGTGTAGTTGCCCGGCGTGTTGTTTTTAATTAAACGGAAGGCCACGTTGTCGACAAACGAATAGGTCGACAGTTCGGACAGGTCACGACACATCAGCGTAAAGTTGTGCCCGTCCGGCAGGTGACGGATGCGACAAATGCGCTCCATTGCGCCTTTATCTTCAATTTTGCAACCCAACGCATAGCCGGAATCAGTTGGATAGACGATCACCCCTCCTTTACGCACGATTTCAACGGCCTGATTGATCAGGCGCTGCTGTGGGTTTTCGGGATGAATATAAAAAAACTGGCTCATACTTTCCTCTCTGTGGTCTCGGGCTGTTCCCAAAGTTGCCAGACGCCTTCTACACCTGCGGGCAACCAGAGTTTACGACCCAGCTCAATCCATGGGCAGGGTAGATGAAAATCAGACCCTTGCGATGCCCACAGTTGATGCTGACGCGCAAGCGTCGCCAGATGGGTGCGTTCATTGGGAGACTGCTGGCACTGTGCCACTTCCATCGCGTCGCCGTGATGTTCAGCAAAATGCGCAACCAGTCTTTTCAGCCACTTAGCGCTAAGATCGTACCGCCCAGGATGAGCCAGAACTGCCTTACCGCCAGAATGATGAATGACATCAATAGCTTGTTCTATTGTACACCACTGTGGCGGAACGTAACCGGTTTTCCCACGAGCAAGATATTTTTTAAAGACATCCGCCATGGTTGTGGCTTTTCCGCACTCCACCAGGAAACGCGCGAAATGCCCCCGAGTGATCGCCCCGCCATCAGCCAGGCGTAATGCCCCTTCCCACGCGCCGGGAATATGCGCTTTGTCGAGTCGTTCAGCAATCAGGCGCGCGCGCTGCTGACGACGTTCCGTTTGCTGCGCCAGAAATTCGCACATCATTGGATGGGCGATATCAATGTTCAGACCCACGATATGGATCTCATGGTTTTCCCAGACTGTTGATATCTCGACGCCAGGGATCAAATTTAACGCTAAACCCGCACGTGAAATTTCTTCTCTTGCCGCCGCAATACCCGCCGTGGTGTCATGATCGGTGATCGCCAGTGTACCGACTCGCATCTCTACCGCACGGTGTACTAAGGCTTCTGGCGTTAATCGCCCATCGGAGGCTGTAGTATGACTGTGCAGGTCATAAATCACTGCGTAATTCGTGTCGCTCAATGCGGCTCCCGTTTCACTAAATGTCTTAACCCGCCCATCATAGCGGTTTAGACAAATATACTGAAATCAGCTGTTGACTTTATTCCATTGAACTAGTTAACTAGTACACAGGTTCACATGAAGAAGGTATCTGAGATGAAAGCAACATTGGTTCTGCACGGTTGGTGGCGCACTTCCTGATTTCGGGCAGTGTCTTACGTCTGCAATATGCAACCAGATACCCGGCCCGCCAAATGAGCGGGCTTTTTTTTGAACAAAATTAATGAGAATAACGATGCAAACACAAAAACCGACACTCGAACTGCTTGCCTGCGATGCCGCCTACCGTGAAAATCCGACGGCGCTGTTTCATCAGGTGTGTGGCGCACGTCCGGCAACGCTGCTGCTGGAATCTGCCGATATCGACAGCAAAGACGATCTGAAGAGCTTGCTGCTGGTCGACAGTGCATTACGCATTACCGCCATCGGTGACACTGTCACCATTCAGGCATTATCCGCTAACGGCGCATCGCTGCTGCCGCTGCTGGATGCTGCCCTGCCAGCGGGTGTTGAGAACAAACAACAGCCGAATGGTCGCCATCTGCGATTCCCTGCCGTTAGCCCGCTGCTGGATGAAGACGCCCGCTTATGTTCCCTTTCCGTATTTGATGCCTTCCGTTTATTGCAGGAGCTGGTTAATGTTCCTGCGCAAGAACGTGAAGCGATGTTCTTCGGCGGTCTGTTTTCCTACGACCTGGTTGCCGGTTTTGAAGATTTACCTCAGCTTGAAGCGGGCAACCGTTGCCCTGACTACTGCTTCTATCTGGCAGAAACGCTCATGGTCATCGACCATCAGAAGAAAAGCACCCGCATTCAGGCCAGCATATTTACCCCCAGCGATGCAGAAAAACAGCGTCTTAATGCCCGTCTGGCGCAACTGAGCCAGCAGCTTACCGAACCTGCGCCGCCGCTGCCCGTTACTGAAGTTCCGCACATGCGCTGCGAATGCAATCAGAGCGATGAAGAGTTTGCCGCCGTAGTTCGTGGTATGCAAAAGGCCATTCGCGCTGGCGAAATTTTCCAGGTGGTTCCATCCCGTCGTTTCTCGCTGCCCTGCCCGTCACCGCTGGCGGCCTACTATGTGCTGAAGAAAAGTAACCCCAGCCCGTACATGTTTTTTATGCAGGACAACGATTTCACACTGTTCGGCGCCTCTCCGGAAAGCTCGCTGAAATACGATGCCACCAGCCGGCAGATTGAAATCTACCCGATTGCCGGGACCCGTCCACGCGGTCGTCGTGCGGACGGGTCACTGGACCGCGATCTCGACAGCCGTATTGAGCTGGAGATGCGTACCGATCATAAAGAGCTTTCCGAGCACCTGATGCTGGTAGACCTGGCGCGTAACGACCTGGCGCGCATCTGTACGCCCGGCAGCCGCTACGTTGCTGACCTCACCAAAGTGGATCGTTATTCCTTCGTTATGCACCTAGTTTCCCGCGTAGTCGGCGAGCTGCGTAGCGATCTGGATGTGCTGCATGCTTACCGCGCCTGTATGAACATGGGCACGCTAAGCGGAGCGCCGAAAGTTCGCGCCATGCAGCTTATCGCCGAGGCCGAAGGCCGTCGTCGCGGCAGCTATGGCGGTGCAGTAGGTTACTTCACGGCTCATGGCGATCTGGATACCTGTATTGTGATTCGTTCCGCCCTCGTGGAAGACGGTATTGCCACCGTACAGGCTGGCGCCGGAATTGTTCTGGATTCCGTTGGGCAGTCAGAAGCCGATGAAACCCGTAATAAAGCGCGTGCGGTTCTGCGTGCTATCGCCACCGCACACCACGCACAGGAGACCTTCTAATGGCTGACATTCTGCTGCTCGATAATATCGACTCTTTTACCTATAACCTGGCAGATCAGCTGCGTACTAACGGTCATAACGTGGTGATTTACCGCAACCATATTCCGGCCCAGACATTAATAGACCGCTTAGCGACCATGAAAAATCCGGTGCTGATGCTCTCTCCAGGTCCAGGTGCGCCAAGCGAAGCGGGCTGCATGCCGGAGCTGTTAACCCGCCTGCGCGGCAAGCTGCCAATCATCGGCATTTGTCTGGGGCATCAGGCCATTGTCGAGGCCTATGGTGGATACGTGGGACAGGCTGGGGAAATCCTGCACGGCAAAGCGTCCAGCATTGAACACGATGGTCAGGCAATGTTCGCCGGTCTGGCAAATCCGCTGCCGGTGGCGCGCTATCACTCGCTGGTTGGCAGCAACGTTCCGGCCGGATTGACCATCAACGCCCACTTTAACGGCATGGTGATGGCGGTACGTCACGATACCGATCGCGTATGTGGCTTCCAGTTCCATCCAGAATCCATTCTGACCACCCAGGGCGCACGTCTGCTGGAGCAAACGCTGGCCTGGGCGCAACAGAAACTCGAACAGACCAATACCCTGCAACCTATTCTGGAGAAACTGTATCAGGCCCAGACGCTGTCTCAGCAGGAAAGCCACCAGCTGTTCTCCGCCGTGGTACGCGGTGAACTGAAGCCGGAACAACTGGCTGCGGCGCTGGTGAGCATGAAAATTCGTGGCGAGCACCCGAATGAAATTGCCGGTGCGGCAACCGCGCTGCTGGAAAACGCCGCCCCGTTCCCGCGACCTGATTATCTGTTTGCCGATATTGTCGGTACCGGCGGTGATGGCAGCAACAGTATCAATATTTCCACCGCCAGCGCCTTTGTGGCGGCCGCTTGCGGACTGAAAGTCGCCAAACACGGCAACCGCAGCGTCTCCAGCAAGTCGGGTTCTTCGGATCTGTTAGCGGCTTTTGGCATCAATCTGGATATGAACGCCGATAAATCCCGTCAGGCACTTGACGACCTCGGTGTGTGTTTCTTGTTTGCGCCGAAATACCACACCGGTTTTCGCCATGCTATGCCGGTACGCCAACAGTTGAAAACCCGTACGCTGTTTAACGTCCTCGGCCCGTTGATTAACCCGGCACATCCGCCGCTGGCGCTGATCGGCGTTTACAGTCCGGAACTGGTGCTGCCGATTGCCGAAACGCTGCGCGTGTTGGGGTATCAGCGGGCAGCCGTGGTGCACAGCGGCGGCATGGATGAAGTTTCCCTGCATGCACCGACCATTGTGGCAGAGCTGCATGATGGCGAAATCAAGAGCTATCAACTGACGGCGGAAGACTTTGGCCTGACGCCTTACCACCAGGAACAGCTGGCTGGCGGCACGCCGGAAGAAAACCGTGACATTCTTAGTCGCTTGTTACAAGGTAAAGGTGAAGCCGCTCATGAAGCTGCTGTTGCCGCGAATGTCGCCATGTTAATGCGCCTGCACGGTGAAGAAGATTTAAAAGCCAATGCGCAAACCGTGATTAATGTACTGCGCAGCGGCGCGGCCTATGACCGTGTCACTGCACTGGCAGCAAGAGGGTAAATGATGCAAACCGTTTTAGCGAAAATTGTCGCAGACAAGGCGATTTGGGTAGAAGCCCGCAAACAGCAACAACCGCTGGCCAGCTTTCAGAATGATGTTCAACCCAGCTCTCGTGATTTCTACGATGCGCTGCAAGGTGCACGCACCGCCTTTATTCTGGAGTGCAAAAAAGCGTCTCCGTCAAAAGGCGTGATCCGTGATGACTTCGACCCGGCACAGATTGCGGGCGTATATAAACAATATGCTTCTGCGATTTCCGTACTGACCGATGAGAAATATTTTCAGGGGAGCTTTGATTTCCTGCCCATCGTCAGCCGCATCGCACCGCAGCCGATTCTGTGTAAGGACTTTATTATCGATCCTTACCAGATTTACCTGGCGCGCTTCTATCAGGCGGACGCCTGTCTGCTGATGCTGTCGGTACTTGATGATGAGCAATATCGTCAACTCGCCGCCGTCGCCCACAGTTTGAAAATGGGCGTACTGACCGAGGTCAGTAACGATGAAGAGCTGGAGCGTGCTATCGCACTGGGTGCCAAAGTGGTCGGTATCAACAACCGTGATTTACGCGACCTGTCGATCGATCTGAATCGCACCCGCCAACTGGCGCCGCGACTGGGTCATGGCGTAACCGTCATCAGCGAGTCCGGTATCAATACCTATGGTCAAGTGCGAGAACTCAGCCACTTCGCCAACGGTTTTCTGATTGGCTCTGCGTTGATGTCGCATGATGATCTTCATGGTGCCGTGCGTCGCGTTCTGCTCGGCGAAAATAAAGTCTGCGGTTTAACCCGGGCTCAGGATGCAAACGCGGCATACGAAGCGGGTGCCATATACGGCGGGTTGATTTTTGTGTCCACATCGCCACGCGCGGTCAGCGTTGAACACGCGCGCGAGGTCATGACCGGCGCACCGCTGCAATATGTCGGGGTGTTTCGCAACGCAGAGATCACCGACGTGCGCGAAACAGCGGCGGCTCTGGGGCTAACAGCCGTGCAATTGCATGGTAGCGAAGACCAGGCCTATGTTGACGCCCTGCGCGACGCGCTCCCCGAACAGGTGCAAATCTGGAAGGCGTTAAGCGTCAGCGAAACATTGCCAGCCCGTGATTATCAGCACGTCGATAAATACGTATTCGACAATGGTCAGGGCGGCAGCGGTCAACGCTTCGACTGGTCACTTTTAGGCGGACAATCGCTGGATAACGTTTTACTGGCTGGCGGACTCGGCGCTGATAACTGCGTTGACGCGGCAAAAACCGGCTGTGCCGGTCTCGATTTCAATTCTGGCGTAGAGTCACAGCCGGGCATCAAGGATGCACGTCTTTTGGCTTCGGTCTTTCAGACGCTGCGCGCATATTAAGGAAAAGGACATGACAACATTACTCAATCCGTATTTTGGTGAATTTGGCGGTATGTATGTGCCACAGATTCTGATGCCTGCCCTGCGCCAGCTGGAAGAAGCTTTTGTCAGCGCGCAAAAGGATCCTGAATTTCAGGCGCAGTTTACAGACCTGCTGAAAAACTATGCTGGTCGTCCAACTGCCCTGACCAAATGCCAGAACATTACTCAAGGCACCAACACTACGCTGTATCTCAAACGTGAAGATTTGCTGCACGGCGGCGCGCACAAAACCAACCAGGTGTTGGGCCAGGCGTTGCTGGCGAAGCGTATGGGGAAAACGGAGATCATCGCCGAAACCGGCGCGGGCCAGCACGGTGTTGCATCGGCTCTCGCCAGCGCACTGCTGGGGCTGAAATGCCGTATTTATATGGGTGCAAAAGACGTTGAACGCCAGTCGCCAAACGTTTTCCGTATGCGTCTGATGGGGGCTGAAGTTATCCCGGTTCACAGCGGTTCTGCAACGCTGAAAGATGCCTGTAACGAAGCGCTGCGCGACTGGTCTGGCAGCTACGATACCGCGCACTATATGCTCGGTACGGCGGCGGGTCCACATCCTTTCCCGACCATTGTTCGTGAATTTCAGCGCATGATCGGCGAGGAAACTAAAGCGCAGATCCTTGAAAAAGAAGGTCGCCTGCCGGACGCGGTTATCGCCTGCGTGGGCGGCGGTTCTAACGCCATCGGTATGTTCGCGGACTTTATTAATGAAACCAGCGTCGGTCTGATTGGCGTCGAGCCTGGCGGCCATGGGATTGAATCAGGGGAACATGGCGCACCGTTGAAGCATGGTCGTGTCGGGATTTACTTCGGCATGAAGTCCCCGATGATGCAGACCGAAGAAGGACAGATTGAAGAGTCTTACTCTATTTCCGCGGGGCTGGATTTCCCGTCTGTCGGGCCGCAGCATGCGTATCTGAACAGCATTGGTCGCGCCGATTATGTTTCGATCACCGACGACGAAGCGCTTGAGGCCTTCAAAACGCTGTGTCTGCACGAGGGGATTATTCCGGCGCTGGAGTCCTCCCATGCCCTGGCACACGCATTGAAAATGATGCGTGAAAACCCGGAAAAAGAGCAGTTACTGGTGGTTAATCTCTCCGGTCGCGGCGACAAAGACATTTTCACCGTACACGATATTCTGAAAGCGCGAGGGGAAATCTGATGGAACGTTACGAAAACCTGTTTGCACAGCTGAAGGACCGCAAAGAAGGTGCTTTTGTCCCCTTCGTAACCCTGGGCGATCCGTCTGTTGAGCAGTCACTGAAAATCATTGATACGCTGATTGAAGCCGGTGCCGATGCCCTTGAGCTCGGTATTCCGTTCTCCGATCCGCTGGCTGACGGTCCAACCATTCAGGAAGCCACCTTGCGTGCGTTTGCCGCCGGCGTCACGCCGTCGCAATGCTTTGAAATGCTGGCGCTGATTCGCCAGAAGCACCCTACGATTCCCATTGGCTTGCTGATGTATGCCAACCTGGTGTTTAGCAAGGGCATTGACGAGTTTTACGCCCAGTGTGAAAAAGTTGGCGTGGATTCCGTGTTAGTAGCCGATGTTCCCGTTGAAGAGTCCGCGCCATTCAGAGCTGCGGCGCTCCGCCACAACATTGCGCCAATTTTTATCTGCCCACCGAACGCTGATGAAGAACTGCTGCGCCAGATAGCCTCTCATGGCCGCGGCTATACCTATTTGCTTTCGCGTGCGGGCGTGACCGGTGCAGAAAATCGAGCGGCATTACCGCTGCATCACCTGGTCGAAAAGTTGAAAGCATATGATGCTCCGCCTTCTTTACAGGGATTTGGTATCTCTGCGCCTGAACAGGTAACCGGCGCGATTGACGCTGGCGCTGCTGGCGCTATTTCCGGCTCGGCAATAGTGAAAATCATTGAGAAAAATGTTGCGATACCGGAACAGATGCTGGCTGAGCTGAAAGCTTTTGTCAGCGCGATGAAAGCCGCCACACGGCAGTAAGCTAAATCAACCGCCAGAGACTTCTGGCGGTTTTACGCTTCTTTCGTGTGCTTCATTTTATACATGGCGCTATCTGCATTCTGAATAGCCACATCCAGTTCACCGTTCACCTCTGCAATCCCCCACGATACTGACAATGGCACGGTATGACCGTCCACTACAAACACATGGCTGGTCACCTGCCCGCTGATACGTTGAGCGATTGCGATGGCATCAGTTGCCTGCGAGCGAAACAGCAGGATCATAAATTCATCCCCGCCGGTACGAATCACAATATCGTGACTGGTGCGGGTGTTTGATAACATCCTGTTGGCGATAATTTGCAACGCACGATCGCCTGCCGCGTGACCCCAGGTATCATTGACGGCCTTGAACTTATTGCAGTCCAGTAGCACCACCGAACAGTGGGATAAATCACGGCGCTTGATGATGTCGAGTATTCGGCGATTAAAGCAACCGGTCAGGGTGTCTATATAAACCTTCAGGTCGCTTTCGTTTAGCCATGATTTTAGCGAAAAACTAATCATGATGAAAAAGAACGGCGCCAGCAGGATCACGATCCCGGCATGGGTATCGCGCGTCATAAAACGGCCTAATGAAAGCGAATAGTGCAGCGCATATTTCTCCGAAAAATTGCGCACTAAAAAACGGGATTGACCTGTACATTTACCGGATAAACAGAGACTTTCATTGTTGGTCAAATTTACCAATTCCACATTCAGCTCTGGTGGGAGCTGGTAGTCAAATGCTTGAGCCAACGCTTCCTGCAATTCGGGCTTTGAATGGTCATAAACCAGATAGGCCACGATTTGGTCTGATATCTCTTTGCCAGACAGATCGTAGATATAGCTCACCACGCTGTAAGCTTTTTCACCGGTAATTTTATCGGTATAGAAGTTCGTTGAACTAAGGGCTTTGTTTTTGACGTTTTTTTGCAACAGTCGGGTATAGAAATCGACCGGCGGATAGAAAAAGTTGGTGAGATCCCGCGCCATTTCAGAATTTGAGAAACTGAAGTTGCGCGAATCGGAAGCCATAAACCAGTAAAAATAATCTGAATTTTTGGCGATAATATAACGATGTGCATCGAAGCTGCCCGGATTTAGCTCATTAACCATACCGCGAATAAACTCCGCCGCCGTATACATACACAGCGCGTTGTGGCTGGCTTGCTGGGCAATAATTGTCCCCGTTACCGAATGCAGACGCTTTGGGTCGGCGTTAATTCCCCATTCAATCTCATTGCGGGGAACAAATTGTGAAATATCGCCACATTGCTCACCCGATTTAATATGGTGATAGCGCTCACCAATCGCATCGGCGATCAGCTCATTATCGTTAAAAATGTCCATCATGCGCGCTTGCATGCGGTTAACACCGTCACTGACTGCAGCCATCCGCTGCTCATAAATTATAAACAGAAACAACGACGTAAATATCAACGTAATGAGCCCTGATACCAGCAGTGCCTGCCTGTTTCTGAGCTTGTCCTGCACAATCTTCACGAGTTCACCCTGATAGTTAACATATTGCCAAACCGGTTACCCGTTTCTGTCGTTGCATAACTGCGCTGTATGTTGATTGAGAATGTTAACCGTCCCTAAGCTGATGCCTTAGAATCCCGCCATTGTGTGCGCTAAAGTTACAGACTTATACAATAAAAGCACATTTTTGTTAACATAAATGCAAACTAATCATCACCCTCAATCGGATACCCTGCCCGACGAATGGCCTCACGACAATCGCTCACGCCTGCGGCATAGCCCGCTTCAATCTCACAAACAGGACTGGCGCTGCAATAAGGTAGTTTAACCGGAGTCGCAATGCGTTTCTCCAGCACTTCAATTTTATCCATAAAATTCAATAAATCACGCGCGGCACTCACGGCGAACTCTGCCGTTTCATCTCCGGTGAATGGTTCCAAAAGTGTGATTTTTTGTTGTAGCAGGTGGCGAGTCAACATCATCGTCAATACCCTCAAAGCCAGTTTGCTTAAAGAGTAGCATTACATCGACGGGGAGAAAGGCAGGAAGAAATAAACTGGTAATAAAAAAGCTGATCGTGGAACGATCAGCTTTTCCGTATTTTAATCACGGACTTAGAAGCGATAACCCGCGGAGAACATAAACACCCACGGATCGAGGCGTACGCTGTCATGCTGCTGCGCGCCAGCCAGTTTGTAGCTCGCGGTGGTGTCGATATCCATGTACCAGACCGACATGTTAATCAGCCAGTCGCGGTTAATCAGATAGTCCATACCCACTTGCCCTGCTGCGCCCCAGGAGTCTTTCAGGCTCAGGTCAGATAAACCGGTTTCTTTGCCGTTATTGTTAAAGCCTTCGTCAAAGAAGGTGGTGTAGTTCACACCGACACCAACGTACGGACGCAGTTTGCTGCTGGAATCGCCGAAATACCACTGTGCCATTAAGGTTGGTGGTAAATGGTGAACGGTCGCAATATCACCTGTTGTGGCAGTGCCAATTTTATGGCGGAACGGCGTGGCTGCCAGTAATTCAACACCGATATTGTCGGTTGCCATGTAGGTAAATGTCAGACCCAACTGCGTGTTATTGCTGACATCAAAGCCACCCAGGCTCCCCAGCGTACCACCCGCGCCTTCCGTCGGTCTGACGGTGGCAGAACCTGCACGAATAAAGAATTCTCCGGCCTCATGCGCAAATACGTTACCAGAGAGAAGAGTTGTTAAAGCCACTGCTGCAACTGTTAATTTTTTCATGTCCGCTCCATCGTTATGGTTATAAAAGCGGAACGAATATACCTACATTGGAGTAATAAGTGATCTAACCTGGATCACATTGACTTTGATAATTTAACATTTATTGATCCAGATTAAGTTAGAACTTGCATTCAAAATCCTGGTTAACTTAATTCAGATCAATTTTGATATATTTTCGCCACGCAAGTATCTGACCTCCGTTGCAGAATAGCGATGGTTATTTGTTCGTGATGCGCAGAGAACAACCAACGTTCTTGCATGACGCTGAAGTCATAGTCAAAAATTACCGGGGCTTTACAAAGATATGCTTTTCCATACACCGCGCGATGCTGCCACTGTAGAGTTATCCAGGGTACAATTGCCCACAAATGAACACCTGCAAAACTCAAGGAGAGTGCATGTCTATCACGGCGAAATCCGTTTACCGTGACACGGGAAACTTTTTCCGTAATCAATTCATTACCATCTTGCTGGTATCGTTGTTGTGCGCGTTTATCACGGTGGTGTTAGGGCATGCCTTTTCTCCCACCGACGCACAAATTGCGCAACTCAGTGAAGGCGATCAGTTAACCAGCAGCGTGGGATTGTTCGATCTGGTGCAAAACATGACCCCGGAGCAACAGCAAATTTTGCTACGCGCTTCCGCGGCGTCGACGTTTTCCGGTCTGATTGGTAATGCCATCCTCGCCGGAGGTATTATCCTGATGATTCAGCTGATTTCAGCCGGTCATCGGGTCAGCGCGTTACGCGCCATCGGTGCCAGCGCGCCGGTTTTGCCGAAGCTGTTTATTCTGATTTTTCTGACTACTCTGCTGGTGCAAATCGGTATTATGCTGGTGGTGGTACCCGGTATTCTGCTGGCTATCCTGCTAGCACTTGCACCGGTGATGTTAGTACAGGACAAAATGGGTGTCTTTGCCGCGATGCGCAACAGTATGCGTCTGGCGTGGTCGAATATGCGCCTGGTTGCACCAGCAGTGATCGGTTGGCTGCTGGCAAAAACGTTGTTGTTGCTTTTTGCGCCAAGTTTTGCGGTACTTACGCCAAATGTAGGCGCGGTATTGGCGAATACGCTGAGCAATATGATCTCCGCCGTATTGCTGATCTATTTGTTCCGCCTGTACATGCTAATTCGCCAATAAACCCTGAACGCATTCCGGGCTTGTACCCGGTGCTTTTGATGACGGAATCGAAGAATGAAGCAGTTTCTTGATTTTTTACCGCTGGTTGTCTTTTTTGCTTTTTATAAGCTCTATGACATCTACGCGGCGACCTCGGCGCTGATTGTTGCGACGGCTGTGGTTTTGATTTACAGCTGGGTCCGCTATCGCAAGGTCGAGAAGATGGCATTGATCACTTTTGTTCTGGTAGCCGTGTTCGGTGGCCTGACCATTTTCTTCCACAATGATGAATTCATTAAGTGGAAAGTAACGGTGATTTACGGGCTGTTTGCCGGTGCGCTGCTGGTTAGCCAATGGGTAATGAAAAAGCCGCTGATTCAGCGCATGTTAGGTAAAGAGCTGAGCTTGCCACAGCCGGTTTGGACAAAACTTAACTTCGCCTGGGCCGTCTTCTTTATCCTGTGCGGTCTGGCGAATATCTATATCGCGTTTTGGCTACCGCAGAATATTTGGGTCAACTTTAAAGTGTTCGGCCTGACCGCCTTGACTTTACTATTTACGTTACTGAGCGGAGTCTATATTTACCGCCACCTTCCGCAGGAAGATAAATCGTAATAAATGCTCGCCAGATCTCCGGATCTGGCGAATTTTTATCCCTTCGCGTTCCTTGTTGCCATCAAACCTGGCTTACTTCCGCCCCGCAGGCCGCATCCCCTCTGTTCTCAGCGCGTAAATTCTAGTAGCATCGCGCCTGTAATCTTTCTCTATAGTCGGTTCTACAATGACAACAACGAATAACACTCCCCAGGGCGAACTGGTTTTACGCACTCTGGCTATGCCTGCCGATACCAACGCAAACGGTGATATTTTTGGCGGCTGGCTGATGTCACAAATGGATATAGGTGGCGCTATTCAGGCCAAAGAGATCGCACATGGTCGCGTGGTCACGGTGCGGGTTGAAGGAATGAGCTTTTTGCGCCCGGTTGCCGTGGGCGATGTGGTTTGTTGCTATGCACGCTGCGTGAAACGCGGGACGACCTCGATCAGCATTAATATTGAAGTCTGGGTGAAGAAAGTCGCTTCAGAACCTATCGGCCAGCGCTATAAAGCTACCGAAGCCCTGTTTATCTACGTTGCCGTTGATAAAGACGGTAAACCGCGGCCGATTCCCTCCCTGGCCTGATAGCACGCCCAAGCATCGCCATCCGGCAATCATTCTGCCGGATTTGGCGGCGTAACGCCAAATCCGGCCTGATGCTTACTCGATCTGTGTTGTGCCGTTCAGGCGGAAAACAATATTCACCACCAGCCCGGAACCTGGCTTACCGGCTTCATAACGCCATCTGCGCATCGCATTTTTCACTTCACGCTCAAACATATTCGCAGGCTGTGCGGACAGAACTTCCACATTTTCAACCCGGCCATCCGAGGTCACGTCAAATTTGACCTTCACACGGCCTTCAATGCGCAACGCCTGTGCACGTGCCGGATATTGAGGCTGATTACGACTTAAGGCTCGCGGACCCGATGGAGCACTCACCGCCGGTTTAGTGGTTGCCGGAGCGGTACTGGTTGTTGGACGCGCAGGCGCCGTATTTTCAAACGGGGACGTCGGACGCGGCTCTGCTGGTTTAACATCACGCTTCGGCTGCTCTTCCACCTTTTTCACCGGTTTTGGCTTCGGTTTAGGCTTGGGCTTCGGTTTCTCAATCACTACCGGCGCTTCTTTTGGCGGTTCGGGGATCGGTTCTGGCTCCGGTTCAGGCTCGACGACGGGTTCCGGCGGCGGCTGAACGGCCTGAGGCGGTTCAAGATCGGCAGGCGCAACCATCGTAACGGAGATCGGCTGCGCTGGCGCAGGCAGTTCAATAACCTGATGTACCGAGGTATACAGCAAACCTGCCACTACAGCACCATGAATGCCGACAGAAAGTAACGTAGGCCAGGGAAAGCGACGAGGTAAATCAAGGGTCATTGAAGTCATAATCGTTTCAGTAAAAAAACCAGGCCCTGATTTTAAATGCAAATAGCAATCATATTCAATAAGACCGTGAAGCTAACTGGCATTTAAAACGCGATTTTATGATAAAAAACCATTTTCAAAGTATGGCCTTAACATATTAGTTATCTTTCCGTTGCAGTTACCAGGCCTTTCCAATAACGTAAATATGACCTTTTACCGTTCAAGGAGCTCTACCCGTGCTGTACGTTATTTACGCTCAAGATATCGCAGACTCTCTCGAAAAACGTCTTTCCGTACGCCCTGCTCATCTGGCTCGTCTGCAACTCCTTCATGACGAAGGCCGTTTGCTCACGGCGGGTCCCATGCCAGCGGTTGACAGTAACGATCCGGGCGCCGCAGGCTTTACCGGCTCAACGGTGATTGCAGAATTTGAATCTTTAGAAGCCGCGCAGGCGTGGGCTGAAGCCGATCCCTACGTGGCGGCAGGTGTTTATGCGCAGGTTTCAGTAAAACCGTACAAAAAAGTATTTTAAAAACAAAACGAAAAGCAGACATTGGGCACCGACAGCGGTGCCCTTTTGAGATCAGATGTTGTGAATCGCAAACAGCAACGAGTTACGTTGATGGTTGAGAATACACTTTCTGATGGTATGGATACGCATATTACGGCGCGATTGTCCTTCAAGCCAACGTGCTTTACGGCGGCTAGCCTGACGCAGCATCCGCCAGCGTCCCACTTCCGTTCTACTACGCTTCATGTTTACTACTCTTTCAGTCACTGAGCGGCCATTATAACGCCACACCGAATGCAGACCAGTGGTTTTCCCGTGTTTTTATTTGCCAGATTAATCCTGATGCGTAAACTCTTAACAATACGCTTTCAAAAGGATTTTTAAATTTATGACAACCTTCTACACCGTGGTGAGTTGGCTGGTCATTCTGGGTTACTGGGTACTCATTGCTGGCGTAACATTACGCATTCTAATGAAACGACGCGCAGTGCCCTCCGCAATGGCCTGGCTTTTGATCATCTATATTCTGCCATTGGTAGGGATCATTGCTTATCTGTCCTTCGGTGAGCTCCACCTGGGTAAACGTCGCGCCGAACGCGCCCGGGCAATGTGGCCGTCAACGGCCAAGTGGCTGAACGATCTAAAAGCCTGTAAGCATATTTTTGCGCAGGAAAACAGCAGTGTCGCGTCATCCTTATTTAAGCTGTGCGAGCGTCGTCAGGGAATCGCTGGCGTTAAAGGGAATCAACTGCAGTTGCTCACCAGTTCAGAGGACGTGATGCAGGCATTGATCCGTGATATTCAACTGGCGCGTCACAACATCGAGATGGTGTTCTACATCTGGCAACCAGGCGGTATGGCCGATCAGGTCGCCGAGTCATTAATGGCTGCCGCAAGGCGTGGAATTCACTGTCGCTTAATGCTGGATTCCGCGGGTAGCGTGGCGTTCTTCCGCAGCCCATGGGCGGCGATGATGCGTAACGCGGGTATCGAGGTTGTTGAAGCGCTGAAAGTAAACCTGATGCGTGTATTTTTACGCCGTATGGACCTGCGTCAGCACCGCAAAATGATCATGATCGATAACTATATTGCTTATACCGGCAGCATGAACATGGTCGATCCCCGTTTCTTCAAACAAGATGCCGGCGTCGGGCAATGGGTGGATTTGATGGCGAGAATGGAAGGCCCGGTAGCCACCGCTATGGGCATTGTCTATTCCTGCGACTGGGAAATTGAGACCGGCAAGCGCATTCTGCCCCCGCCGCCAGACGTCAATATCATGCCATTTGAGCAGGCCAGTGGCCACACCATTCACACAATCGCTTCGGGACCTGGCTTCCCTGAAGATTTGATTCATCAGGCGCTGTTAACCGCGGCTTATTCGGCGCGTGAATATTTAATAATGACCACGCCCTACTTCGTTCCCAGCGACGATCTGCTGCACGCGATCTGTACAGCGGCGCAGCGCGGGGTCGACGTCAGTATTATTCTTCCACGCAAGAATGATTCCCTGCTGGTTGGCTGGGCAAGCCGGGCCTTTTTCACTGAGCTGCTGGCGGCTGGCGTTAAAATCTATCAGTTCGAAGGTGGCTTACTGCACACCAAGAGCGTACTGGTCGATGGCGAGCTGAGTCTGGTCGGTACCGTTAACCTGGATATGCGCAGTCTGTGGCTCAATTTTGAAATCACGCTGGTCATTGATGATGCCGGATTCGGTGGTGATCTCGCGGCAGTACAGGATGATTATATTTCGCGTTCTCGTCTGCTTGATGCCCGTTTGTGGGTAAAACGACCACTCTGGCAGCGGATCGCTGAGCGACTGTTTTACTTCTTTAGTCCGTTGCTGTAAAACGTGCCCATCAGACAGTAAACAGGTAGTCATTATGGATATGGATTTGAACAATCGCCTGACTGAAGACGAAACGCTTGAGCAGGCTTACGATATTTTTCTTGAACTGGCTGCGGACAACCTGGATCCAGCCGACATCATTCTGTTCAATTTACAGTTTGAAGAGCGCGGTGGTGCCGAGTTATTCGACCCGGCAGAAGACTGGCAGGAGCATGTTGATTTTGACCTGAACCCTGACTTCTTTGCCGAAGTGGTGATTGGTCTGGCAGATACAGAAGACGGCGAGATTAACGATATTTTTGCGCGCGTTTTATTATGTCGCGAAAAAGATCACAAACTCTGCCATATTCTCTGGCGCGAGTAACAAACAAAAAAGCTGCTCTCGCAGCTTTTTTCATTTTTATCCCGGCAGTTTACTTCCGCAGCGGTTACAAAACTGCGCACTATGTTCATGCTGCGCCTGCTGACACTGTGGGCATCTACGCTGATATCCGCGCTGTTGGAACGCACTGCTCATGTGTGTGGTTATCAATCCGGTCGGTATCGCAATCACAGAGTATCCAATCAGGATAAGCACTGACGCCACCATGCGTCCCAACGGCGTGTGCGGTGTAATGTCACCGTAGCCGACGGTGGTGACCGTAACAATTGCCCAATACACAGACGCATTCAGCGTAGTAAAGCCATATTTGGGCCCTTCTATCAGATACATCATCGCGCCGAAAACAACCATCAGAATGGCAATAAAGGAATAGAACAACATCAGTTGATGACGGGCGCTTTTTAACGCATTCCAGAACACTCGCAGAGAAGGCATAAAACGCAGCAGCTTGAGAATACGCAAGACGCGCAGGACACGCATCGCTCGCCAGGCGAAGACATAGCTCAGACTTATTTCAGGCCATAGCCACATCACGTACAGCGGTAGAATGGTGGCCAGATCGATAATCCCCCAGAAGCTAAACACATATTTAGCGGGATTGGCCCAGCTGCATAAGCGAAGAAAATATTCGAGGGTAAAGACCAGAGTAATAAAGACCTCCAGCCAGACAAAAATGCGCCATTCCTCGAAGGTTAAATGGTATTGCGTCCCGACGCCGGACTCAATGAAGATAACAATAACGCTGAGCAAGGCGAACAGCGCACACATACCTTCAAAGCGACGCCCTGAACGGGTGTTTAAATCGAATAATTTGCGATAGAGCGCGCGGCGGACAGAAGAGACTAAACCTGACACATATACCTCACCAAAAAGAAGGGCTGACCTTTGTCAGCCCTCAGGATTATAGCGGGTCTACTTTCAGGCAGGAAACTGCGTGACGGAAACTTCCTTCGAGAACCGGGCGGGTTTTTGCGCATTCCGGTCCGGCAATCGGGCAGCGCGTACGGAACACGCAGCCGGAAGGAGGGTTAATCGGCGACGGCAATTCGCCTTCGAGCAACTGGATAACCTTGTTCCTTTCCTGATCCGGGTCGGGAATCGGCACTGCAGACATCAACGCTTTGGTATAAGGGTGCAGCGGATTATGGTACACCTCATCATAAGTCCCTAATTCCACCGCGTGTCCGAGATACATGACCAGCACGCGATCGGAGATATGTTTCACCACCGCCAGGTCGTGAGCAATGAAGATTAACGATAATCCCATTTCACGCTGGAGCTGTTGTAACAGGTTCACCACCTGGGCCTGAATGGATACGTCCAGCGCCGAAACCGGTTCATCGCAAATAATCAGCTTCGGCTCGAGGATCAGCGCCCGGGCAATACCAATACGCTGACACTGACCGCCGGAAAACTCATGCGGGTAGCGGTTAATCAGATTTGGCAGCAACCCCACCTTCATCATCATCGCCTTCACACGGTCGCGGACTTCCTGACCAGACAGGTTCGGATGATAAGTCCGCAGCGGTTCGGCAATGATTTCACCGATGGTCATGCGCGGATTCAATGATGCCAGCGGATCCTGGAAAATCATCTGAATATCGCTACGCACTTCCCGCCACTCATCGGGTTTCATGCCCAGCAAATCTTTACCCAGCCAGGCGACTTTTCCATCGGTGGCTTTCACCAGGCCAATAATCGCACGGGCAAAAGTCGATTTTCCACAGCCTGATTCGCCGACCACGCCCAGGGTTTCACCTTCATACAGTCGCAGAGTCACGCCATCAACCGCTTTCAGGGTTTTAGACGGCTGCCAGAACCACTGCTTGCCGTCTTTAATGTCGAAATGGACTTTAAGATCGGCAATTTCAAGGAGCACTTTTCGTTGTTCGGTGACCGCATTCATACCAGTTCCTCCACCGGTTTAAAGCAGGCGCGCAGGCGGCCCGGACTAAACTCTTCCAGTGGCGGAGCACTGCTACAGATTTCCATCGCATGCGGGCAACGCGGCTGGAATGGACAGCCTTTTGGTAGACGCAACAGGTTCGGCGGGTTGCCCGGGATAGTCAGCATCTCTTCCCCTTCGGCATCCAGACGAGGTACGGCATTCAGCAAACCAATCGAATACGGATGAACGGGCTTATAAAAGACATCCCGCGCACTGCCATATTCCATGGTACGTCCGGCGTACATCACCAAAACTTTATCGCAAATACCGGCAACTACTCCCAGATCGTGGGTGATCATGATAATCGCAGTGTTGAATTCGCTTTTCAGTTCATTCAGCAGGGTCATGATTTGCGCCTGTACCGTAACATCGAGCGCAGTAGTCGGCTCATCGGCTATCAGTAATTTAGGCCTGCACAACAGTGCCATGGCGATCATTACACGCTGACGCATCCCGCCGGAGAATTCATGCGGATACATTTTCATACGCTTACGCGCTTCCGGCATTTTCACCGCATCCAGCATTCTTACAGATTCTTCAAAGGCTTCCGCTTTGCTCATGCCTTTATGCAGCATGAGAACTTCCATCAACTGCTCGCCGACTCGCATGTACGGATTGAGAGAGGTCATCGGGTCCTGGAAAATCATCGAGATTTGCTCGGCGCGCAGTTTGTTCAACTCACGTTCCGGTAAATTCAGAATTTCACGTCCGTTGAAAGTTGCAGAACCTCCGATACGGCCATTTGCTGCCAGCAGGCCCATCAGGGCAAAGGCCGTTTGCGATTTCCCTGAACCGGATTCCCCAACAATACCCAGCGTTTCTCCAGCTCGCAGAGAAAAGTTTAAATCGTTTACCGCAGTCACATCGCCGTCGGGGGTGGCAAACGTCACGCGCAGATCTTTAACGTTCAGCAGTGCGTTAGCCTGTTGTTGCGCGAGCGGCGCGGTTGAGGTTTCAATTACGCTCATGGCTGCACTCCTTAACGGTCTTTCGGGTCGAGGGCATCACGCAGGCCATCGCCAATAAAGTTAAAACAGAACAAAGTGACCACCAGGAATCCTGCCGGGAAGAGCAGCAGCCATGGTGAGACTTCCATCGAGTTGGCACCATCACTCAGCAACGCCCCCCAGCTACTTAATGGCTCCTGCGTCCCTAATCCCAAAAAGCTCAGGAAGGATTCAAACAGGATCATGCTGGGCACCAGCAACGAAGCGTACACCACCACCACGCCCAGCACGTTCGGCACAATATGACGGATAACGATGCGCACGGTAGATACCCCACCCACTTGCGCTGCTTCAATAAACTCTTTGCGCTTGAGACTCAGCGTTTGTCCACGCACGATACGCGCCATATCCAGCCAGGATACCATCCCAATAGCGACAAAAATCAGCAGGATATTTTGCCCAAAGAAAGTGACCAGCAGAATCACGAAGAACATGAACGGGAAGGAGTTGAGGATTTCCAGCAGACGCATCATCACCGAGTCGATTTTACCGCCGAGGTAGCCCGACAGAGAACCGTATAGCGTGCCGACAACTACCGCGACCAACGCCGCGGCAATGCCGACCATCAGCGAGATGCGACCGCCAATCGCCACACGAACCAGCAGGTCTCGACCTGACGAGTCGGTGCCGAAATAGTGTCCAGATTCTGTATCCGGCGCGCTGGACATCATACCCCAGTCGGTATCGAAGTAGGTAAACTGCGACAGCATCGGCGCCAGCGTCACAAACAGCGCAATAATCACCAGCACTACCAGGCTTGCCACCGCCGCGCGGTTATGCATAAAGCGTCGACGCGCGTCCTGCCACAGACTGCGGCCCTCGACCTCCAGCTTTTCACTGAAATTCTCCAGCGCTTCGCTGTTTTTCTTACTTAACATCATAGCGAGCTCCAGTATCAGTAACGAATTTTCGGGTCGATAACGGCATACAGCACGTCGACAATCGCGTTAAACACGATGGTCAGCGTCCCTACCAGTATGGTGAGGCTCAGGACCAGCGAATAGTCGCGGTTTAACGCGCCATTGACGAAGAGCTGGCCAATGCCCGGCAAACCATAGATGGTTTCAATAACCATCGAACCGGTAATAATGCCGACAAATGCTGGTCCCATATAGGACAGCACGGGCAACAGCGCAGGTTTTAACGCATGGCGGAAAATGATCCGCCGCATCGGCAACCCTTTAGCGCGCGCGGTACGAATAAAGTTAGAGTGCAGCACTTCAATCATCGAACCGCGGGTAATACGGGCGATACTGGCGATATAAGCCAGCGACAAGGCCACCATCGGCAGGATCATAAATTTCAACGCCCCGCCATTCCAGCCGCCTCCGGGCAGCCATTTCAAGGTTATGGCAAATATCATGACCAATAAGGGAGCGACTACGAAACTGGGGATAACCACCCCGGTCATTGCCACCCCCATCACAGTGTAGTCCCAACGCGTATTTTGTTTCAGCGCGGCTATCACCCCAGCGCTAACGCCAACGAGGACCGCCAGAATAAAGGCCGCAGCTCCCAGCTTCGCAGAAACCGGAAAGCTCGATGCCACAAGGTCGTTTACCGTATAGTCTTTATATTTAAAAGATGGCCCAAAATCGCCATGCGCCAGCTGCTTGAGGTAGCTGAAGTACTGCGTCGAGATAGGATCGTTAAGATGATATTTCGCTTCGATATTAGCCAGTACCTCTGGCGGTAACGCACGTTCCCCGGTGAATGGACTTCCCGGCGCAAGGCGCATCATAAAGAATGAAATCGTAATAAGTATAAACAGCGTCGGAATCGCTTCCAGACAGCGACGTAATATAAATTTTAACATTGCCCGTACCTTCTGGCGTGTGCCTTTACACCTCTTCTACCCCGACGTTCAGGTAAAGCGGTGTTAATAGTTCGAAGAAAAAAGACACTGTGGGGCAAAATGATTGCCCCACGTCTTGCCATTAATGCTTGATAATATACAAGTCTTTAACGTGGATATTATCCATCGGGTCTTTACCGGAGTATCCGCCAACCCATGGTTTTACCAGGCGGGCGTTAACATAGTAATAAACCGGTACAATCGCAGAATCTTTATCCAGCTGCTGTTCCGCTTTCGAATACAGTTCGCTGCGCTGCGCTTCATCAGTCACTTTCAGCGTATCCGCAATCAGCTTATCAAACGCCGGGCTCTTATAGTGGACGGTGTTGTTGGAGCTGTCAGACAGCACCATATTCAGGAAGGATGTTGGTTCGTTGTAATCCGCACACCAGCCCGCACGCGAAACATCATAGTTACCCTGATGGCGCGTATCGAGGAATGTTTTCCATTCCTGGTTTTCCAGCTTCACGTTGGCGCCCAGATTTTTCTTCCAGATAGATGCCGCAGCGATGGCCAGCTTTTTATGCAGATCTGAGGTGTTATACAGCAGGTCAAAGGTCAACGGTTTTTCAGCGGTATACCCGGCTTCAGCCAGCAGTTTTTTCGCTTCTTCATTACGTTTTTCCTGAGACCATTTGAACCACTCTGGTTCAACCAGTTTCGCGCCATCGGTGTAAGGAGGGGTAAAGCTATACGCCGGCAGGTCCCCCTGGTTTTTAACTTTGTTGACGATAATGTCACGATCCAACGCCAGTTTCAGGGCGGTACGAACACGAACATCGTTGAACGGTGCTTTCTGGTTGTTGATTTCGTAATAATAGGTGCACAGATACGGGTCAACGTGAACTTCGTTCGGGATCTCTTTTTTCAGTTTCTGGAATAACTCGATCGGCATGTTGTTATAGGTCATGTCGATTTCGCCGCTGCGATAGCGGTTAACGTCAGTCACTTCAGAAGAAATTGGCAGGTAGGTAACCTGGTTAATAACCGTTTTGGCGTTGTCCCAGTAGTTGGTGTTACGCTCAAGTACAATGCGCTCGTTGACCACCCAGTCTTTCAGCTTATAGGCGCCGTTGGTGACGATGTTAGAGGGCTGGGTCCATTTCTCACCGTATTTTTCAACCGCTGCTTTAGGAACCGGAGAAACGGATGAGTGCACAAGCAATTTGTAGAAATAAGGAACAGGCTCGCTCAGGGTGACTTCAAATGTATGATCGTCGAGAGCTTTGACACCGAGATCGGTGATCGGCTTTTTGCCGGCGATAATATCGTCAATATTTACAATGTGACCGTACTGTAAATAACTGGCGTACGGTGACGCGGTATTTGGATTAGCCAGGCGTTGCCAGCTATACACGAAATCTTGCGCGGTAACAGGCGTGCCGTCAGACCATTTAGCGTCTTTACGCAGATGGAATGTCCACACCTTAAAGTCTTTATTTTCCCACTTTTCAGCTACGCCAGGCGATGGTTTGCCATCGACATCGCTGATTAATAAACCTTCAAACAGGTCACGGTTGATATTGGATTCAGGTACACCTTCGATTTTATGTGGATCGAGTGACTGAACTTCCGAACCGTTATTACGCACCAGAGTCTGCTTTTCAGCAAGCTGCACACCTGCTGGCACAACTGCCGCCGTAGCAACATTCCCAGCGATTAGCGCAGTTAGGATCCCCGCAGCTACTAAACTTTTTTTAGTGATGTTAGTCATTGTGTTTGTACTCCCTCATTATTATGGCTGGTTTTTTAACCAGACTGTTAATCCTGTCAGGATCCCTGTACGGCACCGGAGATTTTCTGCCGTCAGGTAGTTTCTTGTTTTACTGCTTGCTATCACCGACTTTATTTATTTCTGGCGATTCGTATGATCGCCTTGCGTCGATTATCTACGTGCCTCCCCTGCCGGAAACACGCTATTACCCTGTTGAGAGAAACTAATTGAAAATGATTCTCATCAACGTGAATTCTTCTGCATAATACCTGGCCGGAAAGTATCAAATGCGTTTCTTAACCGCCAATACATTTTACAAATTTGTTAACCAATTCTCTTTTATTGGAAATAAATCTCACTAAAAAAGTCTTACGAATGAAAGATTATGACAATAAAACGATAAAAATCAATATATTGCATAACGCGCAGTGTTAACTCCCCAGTCCTGTGTCAACACCACGCCAAAATGCACATAAATTTAACAATTGGTTATTAATTAGCACATTCATCTAAAAAAAACGCTGAAATAACTAATAACATTTCGATAATCCTTCAGCAAGCCCCAGAGTATGATGTTAATAAAATAACAGTGACATCGGGATCCCTCTGGTGGACCATTGAGTGTTATATCCATAAAATCAATGAATAAATCAATGAATAACCATCAGATATTTTTATATTTCTATGCTGATTTTCAACTTTAGTGAGAAGTTTTACTAATAACGAAAGGAAACGGAGCCGAAAGAGGCTCCGTTGATGCCGAAGAGGAATATCAGGCAAGCAAACCGGGGAAAATGGACTTGATTCCAGTCACAATGAATTCGATCCCTAAGGCCATTAACAACAACCCCATAATACGCGTAATGACGTTGATACCGGTTTGGCCCAGCAGCCGTACCAGCCACGGTGCCATGCGAAACAGTCCCCAACAGCACAGGGCAAACAACGCAATCGCCACAAAAAAACCAAACAGGTTAATCGCACTGTGATAACGCGTACCCCAAACAATAGTTGAGCTTATCGCCCCTGGCCCCGCCATAAGCGGCAATGCCAGCGGCACTACGCCGATACTTTCGCGGATTGCTGTTTCTGATTTTTCCTGTTTGTTTTGCTTATCTTCGCCCAGTTTTCCGCTAATCATCGACATTGCGATAGTCACCACCAGAATGCCGCCGGCAATCCTGAACGAATCTATCGAGATACCGAAGAGCTGCAGAATACCGTCACCAAGGAACAGCGAAGTCCACAGGATGATGGCAACCGACAGGTTTGCCGTAAGGTTGGTTTTATTTCGCGCAGCAGCCGTTTGATAGCTGGTCATACTGATAAAGACAGGGATGATCCCGACCGGGTTAACCAATGCGAATAACCCAATGAAAAACTTAAAATAGACAGGAAAATCAAATAGCGTTTGGATCACGGTTAGCTCCGAAGCGTTAGCCGGATAAAATGAGTCATAAAAATTGATAAAATCCGCGCTGAAGATACGCCTTTTGTCAGCATACTTCACCTTCTATCTGTGTATATCTACGTAAATACACTTCCAATACTTAGTGTTATTAATATGTATTAAATATGCTAATGTTAATGACATTCACCCCATCAATTTATTAACACTTACCGATAAACGCTAAAAGGGCCTGCTGAAAGGTGTCAGCTTTGCGAAATTTTGATCCAGATCACGCAATTACTACTCAGAAGTGAGTAATCTTGCTTACGCCACCTGGAGGTAGCGCGTTAGAATTAAGTGGCGCTAGCGTATAAGCTCTTTTAGTAAATCAAGGTAAAGTGGACGTTAATTAACCGTTTGATTTTCAAAACGTTACACAAATTTTCGTCGATCTGTCTATACTCTCGTATCGAGCAGATGATTTACTAAAAAAGTTTAACATTATCAGGAGAGCATTATGGCTGTTACTAATGTCGCTGAACTTAACGCACTTGTAGAGCGCGTAAAAAAAGCCCAGCGTGAATATGCCAGTTTCACTCAAGAACAGGTTGACAAAATCTTCCGTGCCGCCGCTCTGGCTGCTGCAGACGCTCGAATCCCTCTCGCGAAAATGGCCGTTGCCGAATCTGGCATGGGCATCGTCGAAGATAAAGTGATTAAAAACCACTTTGCTTCCGAATACATTTATAACGCATATAAAGACGAAAAAACCTGTGGTGTACTGGCTGAAGACCACACTTTCGGTACCATTACCATCGCTGAACCGATTGGTATCATCTGCGGTATCGTTCCAACCACTAACCCGACTTCTACTGCAATCTTCAAATCACTGATCAGCCTGAAGACGCGTAACGCAATCATCTTCTCTCCGCATCCGCGTGCTAAAGATGCCACTAACAAAGCTGCTGATATCGTTCTGCAGGCAGCAATTGCTGCTGGCGCACCGAAAGATCTGATCGGCTGGATCGATCAACCTTCCGTAGAACTGTCAAACGCACTGATGCACCACCCGGACATCAACCTGATCCTTGCGACCGGTGGTCCAGGCATGGTTAAAGCAGCATACAGCTCCGGTAAACCGGCAATCGGTGTAGGCGCAGGTAACACCCCTGTAGTTATCGATGAAACCGCTGATATCAAACGTGCTGTTGCATCTGTTCTGATGTCTAAAACTTTCGATAACGGCGTGATTTGTGCTTCTGAACAGTCCGTTGTCGTTGTTGATTCTGTATACGACGCAGTACGTGAGCGTTTCGCGACTCACGGCGGCTACATGCTGCAAGGCAAAGAGCTGAAAGCCGTTCAGGACGTTATCCTGAAAAATGGCGCGCTGAACGCGGCTATCGTTGGTCAGCCGGCATACAAAATTGCTGAACTGGCAGGCTTCTCCGTACCAGAAACCACTAAGATTCTGATCGGTGAAGTGACAGTTGTTGACGAAAGCGAACCGTTCGCTCACGAAAAATTGTCTCCGACGCTGGCAATGTACCGTGCGAAAGACTTCGAAGACGCCGTTATTAAAGCTGAAAAACTGGTTGCGATGGGCGGTATCGGTCATACCTCTTGCCTGTACACCGACCAGGACAACCAGCCAGAACGTGTTGCTTACTTCGGTCAGATGATGAAGACCGCACGTATCCTGATTAACACCCCAGCTTCTCAGGGTGGTATCGGTGACCTGTACAACTTTAAACTCGCGCCTTCCCTGACTCTGGGTTGTGGTTCCTGGGGTGGTAACTCCATCTCTGAAAACGTTGGTCCTAAGCACCTGATCAACAAGAAAACCGTTGCTAAGCGAGCTGAAAACATGTTGTGGCACAAACTTCCGAAATCTATCTACTTCCGTCGTGGCTCTCTGCCAATCGCACTGGATGAAGTGATTACCGATGGTCACAAACGTGCGCTGATCGTGACTGACCGCTTCCTGTTTAACAATGGCTATGCTGACCAGATCACCTCCGTGCTGAAAGCTGCTGGCGTTGAAACCGAAGTGTTCTTTGAAGTTGAAGCTGACCCAACTCTGACCGTTGTACGCAAAGGTGCTGAGCTGGCTAACTCCTTTAAACCAGACGTGATCATCGCGCTGGGTGGCGGTTCCCCGATGGATGCCGCGAAAATCATGTGGGTTATGTACGAACACCCAGAAACCCACTTCGAAGAACTGGCACTGCGCTTTATGGACATCCGTAAACGTATCTACAAGTTCCCGAAAATGGGCGTAAAAGCGAAGATGGTTGCCGTCACTACCACTTCCGGTACTGGCTCTGAAGTTACTCCGTTTGCGGTTGTTACTGACGATGCAACTGGTCAGAAATACCCGCTGGCGGACTATGCGCTGACTCCGGATATGGCGATTGTTGACGCCAACCTGGTGATGGATATGCCTAAGTCCCTGTGTGCGTTCGGTGGCCTGGATGCCGTCACTCACGCTCTGGAAGCTTACGTATCCGTGCTGGCTTCTGAGTTCTCCGACGGTCAGGCTCTGCAAGCGCTGAAACTGCTGAAAGAAAACCTGCCAGCGTCCTACCACGAAGGTTCTAAGAACCCGGTAGCGCGTGAGCGTGTACACAGTGCAGCAACCATCGCCGGTATTGCGTTTGCTAATGCCTTCTTGGGTGTATGTCACTCAATGGCGCACAAGCTGGGTTCTCAGTTCCACATTCCTCACGGTCTGGCGAACGCCCTGCTGATCAGCAACGTTATTCGTTATAACGCGAACGACAACCCGACTAAACAGACTGCATTCAGCCAGTACGACCGTCCGCAGGCTCGTCGTCGCTACGCTGAAATCGCAGACCATCTGGGTCTGAGCGCACCGGGCGACCGTACTGCTGCAAAAATCCAGAAACTGCTGGGCTGGCTGGACGAAATCAAAGCTGAACTGGGTATTCCTAAGTCTATCCGTGAGGCTGGCGTTCAGGAAGCTGACTTCCTGGCACACGTGGACAAACTGTCTGAAGATGCGTTTGATGACCAGTGTACTGGTGCTAACCCGCGTTACCCGCTGATTTCTGAACTGAAACAGATCCTGATGGATACCTACTACGGTCGTGAATACAGCGAAGATCAAACCGCCGTTAAGACTGAAGCAGTAGCTGCTCCGAAAGCTGAGAAGAAAGCGAAGAAATCCGCTTAATTCAACCAGATAAGTATTAGTCTCACCATAAACGGTCCCAATTTGGGGCCGTTTTTTTACATCTTACGTTATCAGAATCGATACATGACCAATTCAGCAACGTGTAAAGGATGGCCCTGCAAAAGGATGCTTAGGAGGATGCGAGAATAGCGTCAGGAGAGTGTCTGACAGGGTAGCGAACATTAGCGAATGCGCAGCCTACCCTGTGCTAATAAGCGCCCAGAAGCGCGTAGAGTTAATCGTGGTTGTGTCGTTCTTGTATCGCCGTCAGAGAGCCCTCAGACTGTGCTTGCTTATAATGCTTACGGCATACCGATACATAGCGTTCGTTCCCGCCAATCACCACCTGTTCGCCCTCGTTATAAGGTCGTCCTGCCTGATCAAGACGCAACACCATACTGGCCTTACGCCCACAGAAACAAATGGTTTTTAATTCAACCAGTTTATCTGACCATGCCAACAGGTATTCGCTGCCGCCAAATAACTCACCACGAAAATCGGTACGCAAGCCGTAGCACAACACGGGAATATCCAGCTGATCGACAACTTCAGATAATTCATAAACCTGCTGTCGAGTCAGAAACTGCGACTCATCAACCAGTACACAGTGAATTCTTTGCTGCTCATTCTCAGCCCGAATCTCTTCGAACAATGATGAATTTTGGTTAAACAATTTTGCAGGTGACGACAGACCTATACGTGAACTTACTTTTCCAGCACCAAAGCGGTCATCAATTTCCGCTGTATATACCACGGCACGCATCCCACGTTCCTGATAATTGTACGAAGATTGCAGCAATGCAGTCGACTTACCGGCATTCATTGCAGAATAGTAAAAATATAGCTGTGCCATTGACCGTAGGCCCTCACCCGGGGAAATAAATATGGGCAGGATTGTACCATATTTCACGAACGTGTCGGTGTAGCGTTGCCTGCATAGGCGTATAAATAGGCGTTCAGACTCGCTCAGTGTCGCCTAAATAACCGATCCTTTAAGTGACATGGGAGCGCTAGTACACTCCAGCCATGGCCCAGGTAGCCTGAAACTCGACGGGTATATACACACTCTTTCACAAATAGTGCTCATGAAATTTATCCATACCTCTTATCTTCTTACGGCAATAAAGAAACCCTTCCCTTATTGTTATTGAATCTACCCACTGTCGCCATGTATTAGCGAATTCATGTAAGCAAAACTAATACAAAAGGTTGAAATCACTGCAAAGAGATACTATTTGTACACCATAAAATGTGACCTGAATCTTGAATTTTTACTCTCAGCCGCTGAGAAGCCCCCTCACCAATAAGCCTTTTTTATGCCCAACGTCGCGGAGAATTTAAGACAGATGAATTAATTCTGATACTAAATAAAGCGCAATTTTGAATTCCTTACATTCCTGGCTATTGCACAACTGAATTTATCGCTCTATTATTAGCTCAACAAACCACCCCCAATATAAGTTTGAGATTACTACAATGAGCGAAGCACTTAAAATTCTGAACAACATCCGTACTCTTCGTGCGCAGGCAAGAGAATGTACTCTGGAAACGCTTGAAGAAATGCTGGAAAAATTAGAAGTTGTTGTTAGCGAGCGCCGTGAAGAAGAAAGCGCTGCAGCTGCTGAAGTTGAAGAACGTACTCGTAAACTGCAACAATATCGTGAAATGCTGATTGCTGATGGCATTGACCCGAACGAACTGCTGAATAGCATGGCTGCTGTTAAATCTGGCACCAAAGCTAAACGCGCTGCACGTCCGGCTAAATATAGCTATGTTGACGAAAACGGTGAAACTAAAACCTGGACTGGTCAGGGTCGTACACCGGCAGTGATCAAAAAAGCGATGGAAGAACAAGGTAAACAACTGGACGATTTCTTAATCAAAGAATAATTCAGAAATAGTTTGCTTAAAATCCCGCCAGTGGCGGGGTTTTTTTTACCTGTACTTCGCACAGTCCCTACCCAGTTCAGGTATAAAAAAACGGTGCTGGATTAACAGCACCGTTCAGACCTGATAATACCAGCAGGTTACTTCTTAATACCCATCTCATCTTCCAGCCAGGCTTTAAATTCAGCGCCGAGAGTATTATGGCGAATACCATATTCAACGAACGCCTGCATATAGCCCAGCTTATTACCACAGTCATGGCTTTTGCCCTTCATGTGATAAGCTTCAACCGTTTCTTTTTCAATCAGCATATCGATAGCATCAGTCAGCTGAATTTCGTCACCGGCTCCCGGAGGCGTTTTTGCCAGCAGGGGCCAGATATCCGCGCTAAGGACGTAACGCCCCACGACGGCCAGATTAGATGGCGCCACATTCGCTTTCGGCTTTTCAACAACGCCAACCATCGGTACGCTTTCGCCCGGCGCTAATTCAACGCCTTTACAATCAACAACACCATAAGCGGTAACATCTTCTACCGGCTCAACCATAATCTGGCTGCTGCCTGTTTCATCGAAACGATGAATCATTTCGGCAAGGTTGTCGCGTGATAAATCAGATTCGTATTCGTCAAGAATGACGTCCGGCAAGATAACCGCAACGGGCTCATCGCCAACCACCGGGTGCGCGCACAATACCGCGTGGCCCAGACCTTTGGCCAGTCCCTGACGCACCTGCATAATAGTGACATGTGGCGGACAAATAGATTGCACTTCTTCCAGAAGCTGGCGTTTTACACGTTTTTCCAGCATAGCTTCAAGTTCAAAGCTGGTATCGAAGTGGTTTTCAATCGAATTTTTAGACGAGTGAGTTACAAGTACAATTTCAGTGATGCCCGCAGCAATACATTCGTTTACGACGTACTGAATTAATGGCTTATCAACCAACGGTAGCATCTCTTTCGGGATTGCTTTCGTAGCCGGTAACATCCTGGTTCCTAATCCCGCAACCGGGATAACGGCCTTTTTGACTTTTGAATTAAGGGCAGCCATTTAAAACTCTCCTGGACTGTTCATGTATTGAACGTGTTCATCAATCTGTATCGCATCCAAGTATATCAGTACCGCGACAAGCTTCTGGTCTGAAAAGGACGCGCGTCGGTATAATTAAGATAAATACGAATAAATCTGGCGCTGATAGTAGCACTCACAGCATGAGGGGAGTGAGCCAATTTCATTCTCACTCCACTCGGTTGTTCATTCTGCAGACAACATCAGGCGCAGCCGACCACCGGCCCCCCAAATTTGGCATTGCCAGGATTCGCAACGTTGGCTCAGTTGATTAAGATACGCATTCCCTAAGGTTCCCAACGGAACGCCATTGCTGATTTGTACATTGTGGGAACCTGTATTTAATGTCGCATTCAGCCCTGCTGATACCAGAATCAGGTTTTTTAATCCGCTGTGGTAATAACCCACCAGCAAAGGGAATTGTCCGGGCAAATTAGCCTGGCGCAATAAATGGTTAACCTGTTTCAATAACGCACCGAGCTCCGGCAATCGTTGATTTTGATGCGCGAGCTGTTCCTGCAGCAAACCGTTAAATAGCGCCCGCAGTAACAATGCTGCCAGAACGCCATTATCCCCTGCCCGCGTCACATCCAGACAATAAAACGCAAGGTCATGGTCCGATAGCGGTGCAATATCCAGTACCAGCCCCGGTTGATCGGCGGCTACCAATTGACGATAGTTGATCCGACATCGTGAAATAACTTGCGACACAGGAGGCTGTAATTCTTGCAACAGCTTCGCTGCAGCGGCAGGATCACCAACCATCGCATCCCAGTCACGAAACAGCCGCTCTTCTTCTTCCACGCGTGAATTAAACATATTCGGATACAGACACGCAAAGACGGTTTCGCGCAGGCGGTTCAGGTCCTTTACCGGCTTTAGCAGCACATCATCCACACCCAATCGCAGTGCTTTGGCTATATCAGACATGTTTTCCGTCGCTGATATCACCAGGATTGGGGTCTGATCGCCACGATTACGCAGATACTCTACTAGCTTAAGTCCGTTCATACGTGGCATAGCCAGGTCGCAGATAATCAGGTCGGGGTTAAAGTGCCCGAGTAATTCAAGTGCTTCAAGTCCATCGCCAGCTACCGCCGTTGTCGCTCCCAAAGAGGAAAACCATGAGTCCATGAGTGAGCGAAATACCGGCTCATCCTCAACGATAAGAATCTGTTTTCCGACCAATGGCTGCGTCATATTCTCCCCCCTGACTGGCTTTAGTAAATAGTGGCATGCTATTGCTACTCACGCCTGTCAGAATTTGCTTAAGTGTTGATAAAAAATGCGTTAGATGTTGGTTTTCACCAGGGGTAGAAGCTCATCCATTTTCTTCTCGACCGCCAGTTGTCCAGCAGCAATTGCTGCGCTGGCGCGGTGAAAATCCAGCGTGGATATTTGCGGACAAAACGGCTGAATCAGGATGTCTGGCGGGTCACCGGCCATGCGGTTACGTTTCAGACGGTTTTCCAGAACCTGAATAGAAGTCGTCATGATCTCCATCGCCGTCGGCGCGGTTACCGCACGCCTGGCCGTTATGTTGCTCAAGCGCTCTTTCAGTCGGGCACGCCATGAAAGCGCGTCGACATCATCACCCGTTTCGGCATCACTGCTGACGTTAAAGGAGAGTAAATCTTGCTGCATAAGATGCGCATCGTGTTGCAGATCGACGGCAATAACGATGTCAGCGCCCAGCGCGCGAGTTAAGGATACAGGAACGGGATTCACCACCGCGCCATCGACCAGCCAGTAACCATTATGCGCTACAGGGGACATCAGACCAGGAATACTGCAGGAGGCCCGAACAGCCAGGTGCAAATCACCTTCCGTGAACCAGAGCTCCCGACCCGTACTCAGATTAGTAGCCACAGTTGCGAAACGGCGAGTGCATTGCTCAATTGCTTCTACCGGCATGACATTACGGTACTGATTGAATACCCGTTCACCACGCAGTAAACCGCCCCTGCGCCACGAGAGATCCATCAGACGTAAGACATCCCAATAGCTGAAAGAACAAACCCATTGTTCGAGAGCAGGTAACTTATTGCATGCGTAGGCTGCACCAACCAGCGAACCAATGGAACACCCTGCCACAATATCAACATCAATGCCCATATGCTTTAGGGCCTTAATAACGCCAATATGCGACCAACCTCGCGCCGCGCCGGAACCTAGCGCCAGCCCAATTTTTATTTTTCTCATTGTACGTACAAACTTCCCCTGGCTTGCAGACGTAGCAACATCGCTACCGCTCAGTTAACATAGTGCTACCCTGGCGTTTTTACGCCGTTTTTTTATTCCAGGGAGTACTTTGTGTCTCAGCTTTGTCCCTGTGGTAGCGCTGTCGAGTATAGCCTATGTTGCTACCGTTATGTGTCCGGCGCGCAAGTAGCACCTACGCCGTCACACCTCATGCGTTCTCGTTACTGTGCTTTTGTGATGAAAGACGCAGATTACCTTATCAAGACCTGGCATCCGGACTGTCATGCAGCCGCGTTTCGCGACGACATTATCGCAGGATTTAGCCACACCGAATGGCTCGGGCTGACCGTTTTTGAACAACAAACGGCAGACACAGAAAATATCGGCTATGTCAGCTTTGTTGCGCGATTTTCTGAACAAGGTAAAACAGGTGCAATTATCGAGCGCTCTCGTTTTTTAAAAGAAAACGGTCAGTGGTACTATATAGACGGTACACGCCCTCAAATTGGACGAAACGATACCTGCCCTTGTGGCTCCGGTAAAAAATTTAAAAAGTGCTGCGGCTAATCAACGCCCGACAGTATCAATTTTGCAAACATTCTCAACAGGATCACCGCTGCAAATGCATTCATTACAACGAAAAGTGCTGCGTACTATTTGCCCGGACCAAAAAGGTCTGATCGCACGCATTACGAATATCTGTTACAAGCATGAACTGAACATCGTGCAGAACAATGAGTTCGTGGACCACCGTACCGGGCGCTTTTTTATGCGTACCGAACTGGAGGGTATTTTTAACGACGTCACGCTGCTTGCCGATCTGGATAGTGCCCTACCAGATGGCTCCATTCGTGAATTAACACCAGCAGGACGCCGCCGTATCGTCATTCTGGTCACCAAGGAGGCTCATTGTTTGGGTGACCTGTTAATGAAGGCCAATTATGGCGGGCTGGATGTTGAAATCGCCGCTGTGATCGGCAACCACGAGACGCTGCGACCTTTGGTTGAACGGTTTGATATCCCGTTTGAGCTGGTCAGCCACGAAGGTTTAACGCGTGACGAACATGACCTGAAAATGGCCGACGCTATCGACGCGCACCAACCTGACTATGTCGTGCTGGCAAAATACATGCGCGTTCTGACGCCAACATTTGTTTCACGCTTCCCGAATAAGATTATCAATATTCACCATTCATTCCTGCCAGCGTTTATTGGCGCTCGCCCTTACCATCAGGCTTATGAGCGCGGTGTGAAGATCATCGGTGCAACAGCCCACTACGTGAATGATAACCTCGATGAAGGCCCAATCATTATGCAGGACGTAATTCATGTGGATCACACCTACACCGCGGAAGACATGATGCGTGCGGGCCGCGACGTTGAGAAAAATGTATTAAGCCGCGCGCTGTATCAGGTTCTGGCTCAACGCGTCTTTGTTTACGGTAACCGAACGATTATTCTGTAATCGATTGATAATTGAATTGGTTACCTTTACATCTTTACGCGTAAAAATCAGGCAACCAGTTCTTTTTTATCAACGGAATACTTTACAGGGGCGCATCATTTGATATGATGCGCCCCGCTTCCAACGGAAGCAGGCCAGTAACTAGCATTACCCCGTGGTGGGGTTCCCGAGCGGCCAAAGGGAGCAGACTGTAAATCTGCCGTCATCGACTTCGAAGGTTCGAATCCTTCCCCCACCACCATCACCTCATAAAGCACCAGCATCCAATCCATCTGTAATGTCTCATATTCTGCCCAAGCGGGAAGGATGAGAAGCTTCGACTAAGGTTCGATTCGAGCGTTAGCGAGAAAGCGTTGCCGCAGGTAACGACCCGAAGGGCGAAGCGCACCGCGCTGAGTAATCCTTCCCCCACCACCATCACCCCATAAAGCACCAGCATCCCATCCATCTGTAATGCCCCATACCCGACCCTCGATCAAGCCTCAATTCGGGTCGGCAATTTGCCTGATGCACAATGCTTATCCGGCAATTAGTCGTAAAAAAACCCCGCCGGAGCAGGGTTTTGTCTTACACAGATAACCGATTAATGACGCGCACGAACAATCTGGTATTTGCGCGTCAGATATTCGACCGGAACGCTCCAGATGTGCACCAGACGCGAGAACGGGAACAACAGGAACAGCGTCATACCCAGGACCAGGTGCATACGGAAAATGAACGCGACGCCATCCAGATATTGAGATGCACCACCCTGGAAGGTCACCACTGTCTGCGCCCAGTTCACCAGCTTCATCATCTCGCTGCCGTCCATATGCTGGGCGGAGAACGGAATGGTCAGCAGGCCCAGCGCACACTGGATCACCAGCAGGGAGAGGATCAGAATGTCCGCTCCGGTAGTGGTCGCCCGCACACGTGGGCTGAACAGGCGGCGTTTCAGCAGCAGAACGCCGCCAATCAAACACATCACACCACTGGCACCACCCGCAAACATCGCCATCTTTTGTTTCACTTCAAGCGGCAGCCACGCTTCATACATCCAGTGTGGTGTCAGCATGCCAAGGAAGTGCCCGGCAAAAATCCCCAGGATCCCGATGTGGAACAGGTTTGACGCCAGGTTCATCCCTTTGCGATCCAGCATCTGACTGGAAGCCGCGCGCCAGGTATACTGCCCATAGTCATAACGCAGCCAACTGCCAATCAGAAAGACAGAACCCGCGATGTACGGATAGATGTCAAAGAAGAACGTATTCAGGAAGTGCATTATTGCTGTCCTCCGGTGGTGATATTCAGATACTGCGGCGCAACGGCCCCGGCAAAACGACGCTGGTGAGCGGAAATTTCCGACTCACCACACCCCTGATCGGCGAAGAATTTCACCTGCTCTTCTTCCCAGACCGCATCCAGGGCTTGTGGGGTATCGTCACGCGCTTCATCTGCAATTTTTTCAGCCACTTTATCGCTGTCGATAACGGTATTCGCCAGTTTTAACAGCAGATCGAACAGCACTGCATAACGGCTTTCACGCTGTTGCAAGCGAGCGCTGAGCAGCGCCAGAATCGGCGCAATATCCTGTAACCCCCCTAATGCTTCGCTTTTCGGCAACTGCGCAAGGTATTCCAGATACAGCGGCAGATGATCGGGAAGTTCGCGGCTGTCGAGCTGCAGACCGTGCTGTTCATACTGCCCCATCAGGTCAACCATAGCCTGACCACGATCGCGGGACTCGCCGTGTACATGTTCAAACAGCAACAACGAGGTGGCGCGGCCACGGTCAAACAGTTCGCTATAGCTTGCCTGCACATCCAGCATGTCCTGCGCGGTGAGATCGCGCAGGAAAATGCCCAGAGTCTGGGCATCCTCTTTATCCAGGTTTTCAGATGACGCGAGTGCATCGAAAAGTTCCTGCTGATGCTGCCACAAGGCAGCATCCGGGTACTCGAGCAGACGCGAAACAATGACAAGTTCAATCATTGGTGCGGCTCCGTTTTGCTGGTCACATCGACAGCGTCGATGCGGCGGCTGTTGAACAGATTGAATTTAGTATCAGAACCGTGGCAACCGTCACCGAAGGTAAAGCCACAACCGCTTTTCTCCGGGAACGCGTCACGTGCCAGTTCACGATGGCTGCTCGGTACCACGAAACGATCTTCGTAGTTAGCAATCGCCAGATAACGATACATTTCCTGTGCCTGCGCTTCGCTTAAGCCCACCTCTTCCAGCGCGCGGGTATCAACTTTACCGTCAACGGTTTCCGCACGTTTGTAGTGACGCATCGCCAGCATACGTTTCAGCGCCAACAGTACCGGCTGAGTGTCGCCTGCGGTCAGCAGGTTCGCCAGGTACTGAACCGGGATACGCAGACTGTCAACGTCCGGCAGAATACCGTTGCTGCCCAGCTCACCCGCATCGGCGGCAGACTGGATCGGTGACAAAGGCGGCACATACCAGACCATCGGTAGCGTGCGGTATTCCGGATGCAGCGGCAGCGCCAGCTTCCAGTCCATCGCCATTTTGTAAACCGGCGACTGCTGTGCAGCATCAATGACGCTCAGCGGAATACCATCTTTCAGCGCTTGTTCAATAACAGCCGGATCGTTCGGATCGAGGAACACGTCCAGTTGACGCTGGTACAGATCTTTCTCGTGCTCCGTGCTTGCCGCACTTTCGATCGCATCTGCGTCATACAGCAGTACGCCGAGGTAACGAATACGGCCTACGCAGGTTTCGGAACAAACGGTCGGCTGACCGGCTTCGATACGCGGGTAGCAGAAAATGCACTTCTCAGATTTCCCGCTCTTCCAGTTGAAGTAGATCTTCTTATACGGGCAGCCAGTGATACACATACGCCAGCCGCGGCATTTATCCTGGTCGATCAGCACGATGCCATCTTCTTCACGCTTGTAGATAGCGCCGCTTGGGCAGGTCGCCACGCACGCCGGGTTAAGGCAATGCTCACACAAACGCGGCAGATACATCATGAAGGTATTTTCGAACTGACCGTACATCGCCTTCTGCATGTTTTCGAAGTTCTGGTCTTTGGCGCGTTTTTCGAACTCGCCCCCCAGAATTTCTTCCCAGTTCGGACCGCTGGTGATTTTATCCATCCGCTGACCGGTGATCAGCGAACGCGGACGGGCAATCGGCTGCGCCTTACTGTCTGCTGGGGCGTTGTGCAACGTTTGGTAGTCAAAATCAAACGGCTCATAGTAATCATCCATGCCCGGCAGATGCGGGTTAGCAAAGATTTTACCCAGCAGCAGTGCTTTGTTACCCATGCGCGGCTGCAGCTTGCCATTGATTTTACGGATCCAACCGCCCTTCCATTTTTCCTGGTTTTCCCAGTCGTTCGGGAAGCCAACGCCAGGCTTACTTTCGACGTTGTTGAACCAGGCGTACTCCATACCTTCACGGCTGGTCCAGACGTTTTTGCAGGTCACTGAACAGGTGTGGCAGCCGATGCACTTATCGAGATTCAGCACCATGCCGACTTGTGAACGAATTTTCATTTTACGCTCTCCTGTACCTGGTCATTGCCTTCGCCATCCAACCAGTTAATGTTCTTCATCTTACGTACAACTACGAACTCATCGCGGTTTGAACCGACGGTACCGTAGTAGTTAAAGCCGTATGCCAGTTGCGCATAACCACCGATCATGTGAGTTGGTTTCGGCGTAATACGGGTTACCGAGTTGTGGATCCCGCCGCGCTGCTGGGTGATTTCAGAACCCGGCAGGTTAACAATACGTTCCTGCGCGTGGTACATCATGGTCATCCCGGCCGGCACACGCTGGCTGACAACTGCACGCGCCGTCAGCGCCCCGTTGCTGTTGAAGACTTCGATCCAGTCGTTATCTTCGATACCAAGATCCTTCGCATCAACTTCACTCATCCACACAATCGGACCACCGCGAGACAGCGTCAGCATCAGCAGGTTGTCGCTGTAGGTGGAGTGGATACCCCATTTCTGGTGCGGCGTCAGGAAGTTGAGCGCTTTTTCCGGGTTACCGTTAGACTTCTCGCCGATCACCGCTTTCACCGAACGGGTGTCGATTGGCGGACGATACACCAGCAGGCTCTCACCGAAGTCACGCATCCACTGGTGATCCTGATACAACTGCTGGCGACCAGATAGCGTACGCCATGGGATCAGCTCATGAACGTTGGTATAACCGGCGTTATAAGACACATGTTCATCTTCCAGACCTGACCAGGTCGGACTGGAGATAATTTTGCGCGGCTGCGCCTGGATGTCGCGGAAACGAATTTTTTCGTCTTCTTTATTCAGCGCCAGATGCGTATGGTCACGACCGGTAAATTCACTCAGCGCCGCCCAGGCTTTAACGGCAACCTGACCGTTAGTTTCCGGAGCCAGCGTCAGGATCATCTCAGCAGCATCAATTGCGGTATCCAGCATCGGTTGGCCTTTCGCCGGACCGTCAGCCTTGGTGTAGTTGAGCTTACGCAGCAGATCCATTTCGCTTTGGGTGTTCCAGGCAATCCCTTTACCGCCGTTACCAATTTTTTCCATCAGCGGACCGATGGAAGTGAAACGCTCGTACGTTGCCGGATAATCACGCTCAACGGTCATGATGTGCGGTGCCGTAACACCTGGAATCAGGTCGCATTCCCCTTTTTTCCAGTCCTTCACGTCCAGCGGCTGCGCCAGTTCAGCGGCGGAGTCGTGCTGAATCGGCAGCGTAACGACGTCGGTTTCTTTACCGAGGTGGCCCACACAAACTTCAGAGAATTTCTTGGCGATGGCTTTATAGATTTCCCAGTCGCTCTTCGATTCCCAGGCCGGGTCAACGGCCGCAGACAGAGGATGAATAAACGGATGCATATCCGAGGTATTCATGTCGTCTTTTTCATACCAGGTAGCGGTCGGCAGCACGATATCGGAATACAGACAGGTACTCGACAGGCGGAAGTCCAGCGTAACGACCAGATCCAGTTTGCCGTCCAGTCCGTTATCCTGCCATTCCACTTCTTCTGGCTTCACGCCGCTCTGCTGGCCGAGATCTTTGCCCTGAATACCATGTTCAGTACCCAGCAGATACTTGAGCATGTACTCGTGGCCTTTACCGGAAGAACCGAGCAGGTTTGAACGCCAGATAAACAGGTTACGCGGATGGTTTTTACCGTTTTCCGGCTGCTCTGCCGCAAAGCGAATAGAACCTTCTTTCAGGGATTTAACGGTGTAGTCCACCGGCGTCATACCTGCTTTCTGCGCTTCTTTCGCGATATACAGCGGGTTAGTCCCTAACTGCGGCGCCGACGGTAACCAGCCCATACGTTCAGCGCGAACGTTAAAGTCAATCAAATGACCGCTATAGCGGGATTTGTCTGCCATTGGGGACAGCAGTTCCTGCGCAGTCACCGTCTCATAGCGCCATTGGCTGGAGTGGTTATAGAAGTAGGAGGTACTGTTCATATGACGAGGCGGACGCTGCCAGTCAAGAGCAAACGCCAGCGGTTGCCAGCCAGTTTGCGGACGCAGTTTTTCCTGCCCTACGTAGTGGGCCCAGCCGCCGCCGCTCTGGCCGATACAGCCACAGAACACCAGCATATTGATCAGGCCACGATAGTTCATATCGAGGTGGTACCAGTGGTTCAAACCGGCGCCGACGATAATCATCGAACGACCGTGCGTTTTATCTGCGTTATCCGCAAATTCACGGGCGATGCGTACAATCTGAGAACGTGATACACCTGTAATTTTTTCTGCCCACGCTGGCGTGTACGCTTTCACGTCATCGTAGCTGGTCGCGCAGTTTTCATCGTTCAGACCACGTTCCAGGCCGTAGTTGGCCATAGTCAGATCGTAAACGGTGGTCACCAGCGCCGTAGAGCCATCGGCCAGTTGCAGGCGTTTAACGGGCAATTTATGCAGCAGAATGTTTTCCAGTTCGACTTTACTGAAGTGCTCGGTGCCTTCGCCACCAAAGTACGGGAAGCCCACTTCAGCGATATCATCCTGGCTACCCAGCAAGCTGAGCTGCAGTTCGGTTTCATCACCGGACGTGCCGTCGCGCTGCTCAAGGTTCCATTTGCCTTTTTCGCCCCAACGGAAACCAATTGAACCGTTTGGCGCAACCATTTCGCCGTTGCTGTTGATAGCGACAGTTTTCCATTCCGGGTTATTTTCCTGCCCCAGAGAGTCAACCAGATCCGCAGCACGCAGCATACGACCAGCAGCATAGTAGCCGTCGCGCTCTTCGAGCATCACCAGCATTGGCATGTCGGTATAACGACGAACGTAGTCGGTGAAATATTGGCTCGGGTTATCGAGGTGGAACTCGCGCAGCATGACATGACCCATCGCCATTGCCATCGCCGCATCGGTTCCCTGCTTCGGAGCCAGCCACAGGTCGCACAGTTTGGCGATTTCTGCGTAGTCAGGAGTAATTGCTACTGTTTTGGTGCCTTTATAACGAACTTCAGTAAAGAAGTGCGCATCCGGGGTACGGGTCTGCGGTACGTTAGAGCCCCATGCCAGAATGTAGCTGGAGTTATACCAGTCGGCAGATTCCGGTACGTCGGTCTGCTCGCCCCAGGTCTGCGGGGAAGCTGGCGGCAGGTCACAGTACCAGTCATAGAAGCTCAGGCAGGTCCCGCCAATCAGCGACATATAACGTGCGCCGGACGCATAAGAAACCATCGACATCGCCGGGATCGGCGAGAAGCCTGCGACGCGGTCAGGACCATAGGTTTTGATGGTGTAAACGTTAGATGCGGCAATCAGCTCATTCACTTCCTGCCAGGAAGAACGAACGAATCCACCACGACCACGCGCTTGTTTGAAGCTTTTTGCTTTATCGGCGTCTTCGATAATGGATGCCCATGCATCTACCGGATCGCTGTGCAGTCTTTTTGCTTCACGCCACATCTTCATCAGACGTTTGCGCATCAGCGGGTATTTCAGACGGTTAGCACTGTAGAGATACCATGAATAGCTTGCACCACGCGGGCAGCCGCGAGGCTCGTGGTTGGGCATATCTGGACGAGTGCGTGGGTAGTCAGTTTGCTGGGTTTCCCAGGTCACCAGACCATTTTTCACATAGATTTTCCAGCTGCATGAGCCGGTGCAGTTTACACCGTGGGTTGAACGCACGATTTTGTCATGCTGCCAACGCTGGCGGTATCCATCCTCCCAGTCCCTGTTGGTATTGAGAAGCTGGCCGTGCCCATCGGCAAAGGTTTCGCCCTTCTGCTTGAAGTAGCGAAACCGGTCCAGGAATTTACTCATCGGTTTTCTCCTGTAGGAGCCTGACGGCTCTCTGATAAATCGACATTGCTTGATTGAGAGCGAAGGTAACGCTCTGAAAGGGCGTGAGAATTGATAACGATCAAGGCAGGCAGGGATGAAAATTAAGGGTCGATTTTCACATACCCCCTTAGTGGGATATCGATAAATCAATCAACATATTGAATTTTATTGAGTTTTTTAAACTCACTTATCATACAAATGTTAAATTCTTTATAAGTGGGTATTAAGGGGTATCCCCCCTGTTTAGCATATTACGAGCACCGTTCTAACAGGCTGTTGTCGCGTCACAATATAAAAGTATGTTGTAACTAATGGCGGGCAAAAAAAAGCGCGGTCTAACACCGCGCAATGGATAATCAACAGTTACTACTTTTTTACTTTTTAGAATGACGTCCGTACACCGCCCAGGTGATAACCACACAGGCGACATAGAAGATCAGGAATACTTTCATCGCATCGACCGGAGAGCCAGTTAATGCCAGGGACGTACCGAATGCTTTCGGGATAAAGAAGCCACCGATCGCACCAATAGCTGAGATAAAACCCAGCGCCGCCGCGGTGTCGGTCGCCGCCTCGCGCATCGCTTTCTCTTCTGAACCGCCTTCAGCTTTCACTCTGTCCATCGTCAGCTTGCGAAAGATAACAGAGATCATCTGGAAGGTTGAACCACTCCCCAGACCAGCCGTCAGGAACAGCGCCAGGAATACCGCAAAGAAGGCGATAAAGTTGCCACCGACACCGTTTGATGGCAGCGTCAGGAACAGTAAGGCACTGAAAATAGCCATCAGCACGAAGTTCACCAGCGTTACGCGGGTCCCCCCCAGTCGGTCAGAGATTGCGCCGCCTGCTGAACGTGCCAGGGCGCCAATCAACGGTCCAAAGAAGGCGTAATGCAGGATCTGTACCTCAGGAAACTGCGTTTTTGACAGCATCGCGAAACCGGCAGAGAAACCGATAAATGAACCGAAGGTTGCCAGATACAGCAGGCTCATAATCCACAGGTGCCCGCGTTTCAGCACCGGCAGTTGCTCTTTCAGCGAAGCTTTTGAGGTTGCCAGTTCATTCATACCAAACCATGCGGCCAGCGTTAATACAGCCAGGAACGGGACCCAAATCCATGCGGCGTTTGCCAGATACAGCTGCGTACCATCCGGTTGTTCAACACCCTGGCTGCCAAATGCGGCAAAGATTGACAGTGAAACCACCAGCGGAGCGACTAACTGCATCACGCTGACGCCCATGTTACCCAGACCACCGTTCAGACCCAGCGCGCCGCCCTGTTTCTGTTTTGGAAAGAAGAAGCTGATGTTTGCCATGCTGGAGGCAAAGTTCGCACCGGCAAAACCGCACAACAGCGAGATAATGATAAAGGTACTAAATGGCGTGGAGGTATCCTGCACCGCAAAACCTAACCATACGCAAGGAATGATCAGGATACCGGTGCTGAACGCCGTCCAGCGACGTCCACCAAACAGGGGGACCATAAAGGAGTACGGTACACGCAGCAGCGCGCCGGACACCGAAGGTAATGCCGTCAGCATGAACAGTTGTTCAGTGGTGAAATCAAATCCGACTTTCGGTAAGTTCACCGCCACGGCGCTAAATAACATCCACACGCAAAACGCCAGCAGCAAGCAAGGGACGGAAATCCACAGGTTACGGCTGGCGATTCGATGACCACGCTGCTGCCAGAAGGCGGGATCTTCCGGCCGCCATTCAGTAATTACAGCTCCAGATGCCCTTTCCGGGGCAGATGAGTGACTCATAGACACCTCTGATACTTGTTTCGATGCCTGCCACATTAGGGTTTACAGCTGGAGGTAAGTTGATATAAATCAAAGGAAAAGGTGTCATTATTGATGCCTGAAATTTATCATCATCCTAAATGAGTACATAACTTCGATAAAAAAGATGTGGTTTTTCACGCTTCTGTCGTCCCCTACTCCCCCTCGTTTAGGATCTCTCCCTCTGGCGGCAATTAAGGGGTAGCCCGTTTGAGGTATGGGTATACTCCAGTGTATCGCCGAGAATAACGCCACTGCCTGCAGCAGAATCGTCATTCAATAAGGTTTTCGGTTTTACGAAAACCCGAAGGAACAAGTCACCATGTTTAAACGTTGTCTTTCCCCGCTTACGCTGGTCAACCAGGTGGCGCTGATTGTTTTATTGTCTACTGCCATCGGCGTGGCGGGTATGGCAGTCTCTGGCTGGCTGGTTCAGGGCGTTCAGGGTAGCGCGCATGCAATCAACAAAGCGGGATCGCTACGCATGCAAAGCTATCGCCTGCTGGCGGCCATACCGCTGGACGCCAACGATCAACCACTGCTGGATGAAATGGAGCAAACGGCGTTTAGCCCGGAATTGACGCGTGCCGCGCAGCGTGACGGACAACAGGCGCAGTTAAAAGCCTTACAGGATTACTGGCACACCAAACTGGCACCGGGGCTTGCGCATGCGCAAACGCCTGATGCGGTAGCGCAGGATGTCAGGCGCTTTGTGGGCGGACTGGATAAGCTAGTCACCGCCTTTGACCATACCACCGAGTTACGCATTGAACGCGTCGTCTTGCTGCATCGCCTGATGGCCGTATTTATGGCATTGCTGCTGGTCTTCACCATTATCTGGCTGCGCGTGCGCCTGTTACAGCCGTGGAAACAACTACTGGCGATGGCGCGAGCCGTCAGTCAACGTGATTTTACCCAACGCGCACATATCAGTGGGCGTAATGAGATGGCAGCGCTGGGCTCGGCGCTGAATAATATGTCGGAAGAACTGGCCGAAAGTTACGCGGTGCTGGAACAGCGGGTACAGGAGAAAACGGCGGGTCTGGAGCACAAAAATCAGATCCTCTCTTTCCTGTGGCAAGCCAACCGCCGCCTGCACTCTCAGGTGCCGTTGTGCGAACGCCTCTCTCCGGTACTGAACGGCCTGCAAAATTTGACCCTGCTGCATGATATTGAACTGCGGGTCTATGATCTGGAAGATGAAGATAATCATCAGGAATTTACCTGCCAGTCCAATGTTAGCTGTGATGAGAAAGGCTGCCATTTGTGTCCGCGCGGTACGCTACCCGCCATTGACGGCGGTATCACACTGAAATGGCGGCTAACCGACGCCCATACCCAGTATGGTATCCTGCTCGCGACTTTGCCGTACGGACGCCATCTCAGCCACGATCAGCAGCAACTGGTTGATACCCTGGTTGAGCAACTGACCGCAACGCTTGCACTCGACAGGCATCAGGAGCGCCAGCAGCAGTTGATCGTGATGGAAGAGCGTGCCACCATTGCGCGCGAACTTCATGATTCTATTGCACAATCGCTCTCCTGTATGAAGATGCAGGTGAGCTGTTTGCAGATGCAGGGCGATGCGCTTTCAGATAACTGCCGCGAGCTGCTCAGTCAGATTCGTAACGAGTTGAACGCCTCCTGGGCGCAACTGCGCGAGCTGTTAACGACCTTCCGTTTACAGCTGACGGAACCTGGATTGAGACCGGCGCTGGAAGCCAGCTGTCAGGAATACAGCGCGCGTTTTGGCTTTACGGTTAAGCTGGATTATCAGCTGCCACCGCGTCTGGTCCCTTCGCATCAGGCGATTCACCTGCTACAAATTGCGCGCGAAGCCCTGAGCAACGCCCTCAAACACTCTCAGGCCGATGAAGTAGTCGTGACGGTGGTGCAAAATGGTAAGCAGGTCAAACTTACAGTGCAAGATAACGGCTGCGGCGTACCGGAAAACGCCGAACGCAGTAACCACTACGGCATGATAATCATGCGCGACCGTGCGCAGAGCTTGCGCGGTGATTGCCGTGTACGCCGTCGCGAGACAGGCGGTACTGAAGTTGCTGTCACTTTTATTCCCGAAACAAACTTCACAGAAGTCCAAGGAGATACCCATGAGTAATCTGGAACCGGCAACCATCCTGTTGATCGACGATCATCCGATGCTGCGAACCGGTGTAAAACAGCTTGTCAGCATGGCGCCCGATATCACCGTTGTCGGCGAAGCCAGCAATGGTGAGCAGGGTATCGAGCTGGCAGAATCACTTGATCCCGATCTGATCCTTCTTGATCTCAACATGCCCGGCATGAACGGTCTGGAAACACTCGACAAGCTGCGTGAGAAATCACTGTCAGGCCGTATCGTCGTGTTTAGCGTATCCAACCATGAAGAAGACGTGGTTACTGCACTGAAGCGCGGTGCCGACGGTTATCTGCTGAAAGATATGGAGCCGGAAGATTTGCTGAAAGCATTGCAGCAAGCGGCTGCCGGTGAAATGGTGCTGAGCGAAGCCTTAACGCCGGTTCTGGCCGCCAGCCTACGCGCCAATCGTGCAACGTCCGACCGTGATGTTACCCAACTGACGCCGCGCGAACGCGATATTCTTAAGCTCATCGCCCAAGGCCTGCCTAACAAGATGATCGCCCGCCGCCTGGACATCACCGAAAGCACGGTAAAAGTTCACGTGAAGCATATGCTGAAGAAAATGAAGCTCAAATCACGTGTTGAAGCCGCGGTATGGGTGCACCAGGAACGTATTTTCTGATAACGCGCGCATGCGTCATTGTTAACGAGGATCATTTTCCGAAACGGTAGTAAACGGTTCGGTCAGTGATAGCGTGATCTCATTGGAAGAGACACGCTGGCCCTGCTCATCTTCTACCACCACAGACAACCGCCAGCGGTTCGTCGCACCTTCTCTGCTGTCCCACTTCGGCATAATAATCGTCCAGCCCTGCGCGCTTCGGTTATTGCTGCCAGCCGTTAAGCTCAACGCCTGAGTATCGCCCTGCCACGTCAGGTGGCGGATCCCATGCAAACTACGCACCTGCAGCTTCAGCGCCACCGTCTCTCCCGGTTTGAGATCCCAGGGTGGCGTGGCCAAAAATACCGACAGCGTTTTACGCTGGCGATACTCCAGCGTCGGCAAATTGTTACGCTGCGGATCGTCATAACGACTGCCGCGCAGTGAACGGCTGTTCGCCACCTCACTGACCATCAACTGTTTTTTTAACGGCACGCCAAAACGGTAACTAAGGGTTAAGCCGAGGTTATTCTGGCTGATGCCGCTTTCACCCTGCTTATGCTGCGCTGTCACCGTGATTAGCGGCACCGGTGTATAGCTCAGCCCGAGGTTCACCGCCACCGGATTGTGATACCCGGTTCCCGAATGAAATAGATCCACCCGGTCGCCAAAATACTGTTCCACGCTGACGCTGGTATTGAGGTGTTGATAGAACGGCATCCGCATTTGCGCGGTCAGATCGTAGCCGCGGGCCATCCGTTGTTGCTGGGTTGCAAAACGATCCTCCCAGGAAGACAACGGTTGATAATAGTTAGCGGATAAGCGCAAATATTCGCCCCACGCCTCTGCGCCGAGGCCTCCGCGGGGCAGATTTTCATCCAGTAAGTTGTCATAAAAGGTGTTGTAACCCAGTAACCAACCGTCGCGTACCCAACGTTGCCCAATCCCCGCATTACTGACTAAGCCGTCGTCCTGTTGCGTCACTCCTAGCTGGCTCCAGGTAAGATAACGTTGATTGTCCTGCCACGGCACAAACCAGCTTCCCCGACTCCCGGTAAAACTGCCTTCGTTATCAACCTGCAACCCGATGCTGGCGTTTCCCCAGGGAGAGAGCCAGGATTCCAGTTGCTGATTCACCTGTTCGCTGACCGTATCACGCACCTGGCCAAACGCGAACTGCTTCGCCTGTTCACCGGTATCAAGCCCGTTATCAGTCATGATGGCTTCACCAAACGCTTTGACCATTTCGGCAAAATGCTTTTCGCCTGCCCGCGACTCCGGGGCCATACCAAGATCGGGCAAGCCATCACTATTGTTATCGAAAGGGTTTTCAGCCTGGTGCACAAAGGACGACTGCGCGTTAGCAGTACCGCCTGCCAGCGGCAAGAGTGCGAATACAGCAAGAGAAGAACAGATAATACGGCTCAAATCGTTAGTGGTTTCTTACATCAATTAGCCACAGTGGCATACTTATCTTAAACCATAACGTTTTCAGCGTTGATTTTCAGCCCCTCCCCCTTTTTTCGGCATTATCCTGGCATTGAGAAATAGGTGTAACATACGTGTCGGTTATTAACGCTCACATGCAGTAACAGGAGTAAAAATGCAAAAGATAGTGATCGTCGCGAACGGAGCGGCTTATGGAAGCGAATCGTTATTTAACAGCCTGCGTCTGGCTATCGCCCTGCGCGAACAGGAAGCCGGTCTCGACCTGCGTCTGTTTTTAATGTCTGACGCCGTAACCGCAGGATTACGTGGTCAGAAACCCGCGGAGGGCTACAATATTCAGCAAATGCTGGAGATCCTGACAGCGCAAAATGTTCCGGTAAAACTATGCAAAACCTGCACCGATGGTCGTGGGATCACGGCGCTGCCGTTAATTGACGGAGTGGCCGTCGGCACGCTGGTAGAACTGGCTCAATGGACGCTGGCTGCAGATAAAGTGTTGACCTTCTGATATACCGTTTTCAGGCAAGCGCACTGAAAGTGTCGATAATTTCCGGATTTAATATTTGATGGGCGCGGTTTCGTTGAACGTTAGCACGCCCGTTCAACCCTTTTGAGGTGTTTTGTCACTTTTGTTTAATCGTTATGCCATTTTTTGATCAAAATCAGCATCCTGTTGCTCCCCCTTTGGTGTTATGCAATGAGTGAAATGTGAACAACATCACGCAGCACTTTCGACAGAAAGTACGTTGTTTTCAAGAACGGGGTGAAAAATGGCATTAGTGAAGGCAAGTTTAAAGTTATTTGGTGGCGATACGGTGGTTGTGCGCTGTTCCGAGCGCTGTCACATCCATCTGATGAGCGAAAAAAATCACGTCAAAGACACGCAGTCCGACATCTTAAGCGTGCAGGATCGTGATAACGCATGGTTGACCGTGCCCTATACCGGCGTCTGGAACGTGCTGATCGACAGCCACAGTCAGTCGCTTGAGCATTCGATAAGTTATATTGCAGCCTAAGCGTGACATGCCCGAAAAGCACCTGGCTTTCGGGCATACAATTCCACGCCGGGTTCAGGCAAACCCTGGCCGCATAACGCCTTCCGGCAGGTTCTCTCCCAACAATCGTTTGACCGTGATCACCAGATCATTAAGACAATCATCCTGCATCCCCAGCTTGACCAGCTCTTGTTCCAGCGAGAACAGATACTGGGCATTGGTGCCTAAAGGTCCGCTGGCCGCGGCGATAAGCGGCGCGATCACCTGCGCGCGCGTGTCTGACTCAAACAGCGGATGGCGCGGATCCATAATAAACACCAGCGCGTTCACCGTACGGCCGTCATCAAGCGCCAGCTGGCACCAGGTCGGCAGATAGCATCCGGTGATCATTTCTCGCTTCCACAACAGAGAAAGCTCTTGTTCCAGCGACGCATCCGGCAAACGGTAGGCCACACCGGTGGTGCGTCCGCCTTCTTTCAGGGCCAGCATGCGGCCTGGCTGACACGCCGTTCCTCGCCCCGCCGTCAGGCGCAGACAAAATGCACGGTGCCAGCCGACTAATGTGCCGGTACAGGACTCTTCAAACTCTAAGGCCGGGTTCCACATCAACGATCCATAACCGAAGATCCACACCGGTCCATCATCTGGTCGACAAGCGAGCGTGGCGGCCAGTGAGGCTGCACGTTGTTCCGCTGACCAGAGTAGTGATTCTTCAATAGCACCAAATGCCGTCTTACAGTCGGCATTCAATAAAAAATCACGCGTTAACACCTTACACCTCCGCCACTGCTGCTTCCCTGCGACAACTTTTTTGACGCCTTCCGGGCTTTTTTACTGCTCATTTTGAAACCAATAGCTGGACAATAGGCAATTCACCGCTCGCTTGCAAGCCAGTAACCGCGCGGCGTAGCACGATTCGCTAACGCCTGATGCAAGCGAGTTTATAAAGGCATTATAATTGATACTGTTACGTCTTTTTATGCCATTTACCATCATCACCTTTTTGGTAATCATTTTTAACCGCGGCCCACGCCACCTTATGTGCCGTCTCTTCTCGGGTGGCATCGTCACGGCGGTCAGATTTGTCTTTATACTGTTCCCAGGCGCTGTTGAAAGCTTCTTTATAAATGTCCTGAGCATGGGCTGGCAGAACGTGCTGCACGCTGTCAGGCAGATCGCTTTTAGATTTATAGGGCATTGTGAACTCCTCTTTTTAGGCTAAACCTTAAGTGTGGTTAACAATGCGGCGAGACGCCAATAATGGACATTTTTAGAAATTTTCTTTACCTAACCTTCTGTTAATTAAACAGTCTATAAACAAGAAATTGGTTTTTGGCCGCTTTGAGAGGGAAAACAGGTGATGTAGTAAAATTTCGTAAAATGTCACCTACAAAACCACGTTTTCTGTTATTTTTTACATTCTTTAATACTTTTTATAATTATAAATACCTGCAGAGATGGAGAATTAATGCAATGACACAAGCACATGAGGCGGTAAAAACCCGCCACAAGGAGACCTCTCTCGTCTTCCCGATTTTGGCGCTGGTAGTACTGTTCTTCTGGGGGAGCAGTCAGTCACTACCAGTGGTCATCGGTATTAATGCGCTGGCCCTTATTGGTATATTAAGCAGCGCATTCAGCGTTGTCCGTCATGCGGACGTATTAGCGCATCGACTTGGCGAACCCTACGGGTCGCTGATCCTCAGTTTGTCCGTTGTTATTCTTGAAGTCAGCTTAATCTCCGCATTAATGGCAACCGGCGATGCCGCACCTACGCTCATGCGCGATACGCTGTATTCAATCATTATGATCGTAACCGGGGGTCTGGTCGGTTTTTCATTACTATTAGGTGGCCGTAAATTTGCCACTCAGTATATGAACCTATTTGGTATTAAGCAGTATTTAATCGCCCTGTTCCCACTGGCCATTATTGTACTGGTATTCCCGATGGCGTTGCCGGGGGCAAATTTCACTACCGCGCAGGCGCTGTTGGTGGCGTTAATTTCTGCGGCGATGTACGGCGTATTTTTGCTGATTCAAACTAAAACGCACCAAAGTCTGTTCATTTACGAGCATGAAGACGAGGGTGACGACGATGACCCGCATCACGGTAAGCCGTCAGCGCACAGCAATCTGTGGCACGCCGCCTGGCTTATCATTCATCTGATCGCTGTTATCGCCGTGACCAAGATGAACGCCAGCCCGCTTGAGACCTTGCTGACTGAACTGAATGCGCCAGTCGCATTTACGGGTTTCCTGGTCGCGTTACTGATCCTCTCGCCTGAAGGACTGGGCGCACTGAAAGCGGTTCTGAGCAATCAGGTACAGCGTGCAATGAATTTATTCTTCGGTTCGGTGTTAGCCACAATTTCGCTGACCGTACCGGTGGTGACGCTGATTGCATGGGCAACCGGGAATGATTTGATGTTTGCGCTGGGGGCGCCAGAGATGATTGTGATGGTTTCATCACTGGTTCTGTGTCAGATCTCTTTCTCCACCGGACGCACCAATGTGCTTAACGGTGCAGCGCATCTGGCACTGTTTATCGCCTATCTGATGACAATATTTGCCTGAGTATTATTTTAGACGTACCCCACGGTCCTCTTCAGGGCCGTTTTCTTTTCTGTCGATATAACACAATCGATGGCGCGTCTGGTGCCTGACGGCGACCTTTATACCCTTTTCAAATAGCAGGCCGGAGGGAAATTCCGGCCTGTCACACTCTCTTAGTTCTCGGTATCCAGCTCGTCGAAGCTTTTCACCAGGTCATCAATCGCTTTAATCTGCGTCAGGAACTGTTCCAGCTTCGCCAGTGGCAGCGCGGATGGACCATCGCATTTCGCATTGGCTGGATCCGGATGCGCTTCAATAAACAGACCTGCCAGACCAACGGCCATACCGGCACGCGCCAGTTCGGTAACCTGCGCACGACGACCGCCGCTTGCTGCGCCAAACGGATCGCGGCACTGCAGCGCATGGGTAACGTCAAAAATCACCGGTGAGTTGCCGGAGACTTTCTTCATCACGCTGAAGCCCAGCATGTCCACAACCAGGTTGTCATAACCAAAGTTCGCACCACGGTCGCACAGAATAACCTTATCGTTGCCGCCTTCATGGAATTTATCCACGATGTTGCCCATCTGAGCCGGGCTGATGAACTGCGGTTTCTTCACGTTGATTACGGCACCGGTTTTCGCCATCGCTTCCACCAGATCGGTCTGACGAGCAAGGAATGCCGGAAGCTGAATCACATCCACCACATCAGCAACAGGCTGTGCCTGGCTGGCTTCGTGAACGTCGGTGATCACTTTTACGCCAAAAGTCTGTTTCAGTTCCTGGAAGATTTTCATCCCTTCTTCAAGGCCCGGTCCACGGTAAGAGTGGATGGAAGAACGGTTGGCTTTATCAAAGGAGGCTTTAAACACGTAAGGGATACCCAGCTTTTGAGTAACGGTTACGTAGTGCTCACAAATGCGCATCGCCAGATCGCGGGATTCCAGCACGTTCATTCCGCCAAACAGCACGAACGGCAGGTCATTTGCCACGTTGATGTCGCCAATGCTAACCACTTTTTGTTTCATAGGATCGCCTTAAACGGTAGGTAAAGTGTGATTAATCAATGCAATACAATTTGTTTGTGCGAAATAGTATTAATTTGCGCACGAATCATTTCGCTGATCGGGTCTTCCGGACACTGTTCAACGAAATAACTTAAATCTGTCAGCGCAACATGTTCGCACTCGAGTTGCGCGTATATTAAACCACGATCGCGAATTTCATACGGATCTTCAGGATTAAACTGCAATAGTGCTTCACTGGCACGCAGCGCCAGCTCCATTTGCCGCTCTTCCATCAGTGATGATTTCAGCGTGTCGAGCAGTTTGCGGATCACTTCCGCGTTATCCGCCTCATCCAGGTCTTCGTTAAACAGCTCCGCGACCGGGCTGATGTTCCCCTTCAACCACACTTCCAGCGTGTGCTCATTTAACGTTTCGCCATTGAATGGATTGATTAGCCACATTTCACCATCGAGCGACTCAATACGAAGGATCAGTTGCGTCGGGAAAATCACCGGTACCAGCGGCAGCTCCAGTCTGTTGGCAATCCACAATAAGATCGCCCCCAGAGACACGGCGCTGCCCTGCCGATTTTTCAGTACCTGGTCAAGCCAGAGTGCATCAGAAAGACGATAGACGCCGTGGGTATCCGTAAATCCCCATTCGCCGTAAAAAAGTGCCAGCAGTTTTTCCAGTTGCTCATCCTGAGACAGGAGCTGGCTAATTTCTTCTTGCGCCAGACTGACCAGACGTTCCAGTTCGTCGTAGACAGTTTGTGTTGGAAAATCCAGACGGATAGACTCCGACGCCAGGATCATCCCATCACACAATGGCGCTTTATTAAATTCGAAATCAGCTAACGACCTCATGCTTACCCCAGTAACGGTATTTTTGTGGTGGCGAGTTTAATGATGATGTACAGCACCACCAGCGCCAGCGGAAATGCGACTAATCGCGCCTGCTGACTGCGCGCCCGACGATAATCGAGCGCAATAAAACCCAAAACGATGTAAATGATAACCCCAAACAGCTTTTCAGTCAGCCATGTCCCGTGCTCAGTGAATGGCAGGATGTGCGCTTTAACCATTAGCGCCACGCCGCTGAGTAATAAAACGGTATCCACAACCGGTGGCACAATGCGCGTCCAGCGTGCGCAGGCAAGACGCGAGTCGGTGTAACGCCACCAAAAACGCAGCGTCAGCAAGCCAACGGAAAGCGCAATACTGATGAGATGAATGTTGAGTAACACACTGAAGGTACTCATGATGGGATGCGTCCAAGCGTAATTCGCTCGTTGCCGCCATAATCACGGCAGGTTTCAACCGCCTGGTAACCCGCACGAGTAAAGACGTACCGGACGGCCTGCCCCTGCTGCCAGCCATGTTCCAGCAACAGATAGCCGCCGGGCGTTAACACGCGCTGAGACTGGTCAATGATATGCACAATATCCGCCAGCCCCCGATCGCCCGCCACCAGTGCCGACAGAGGTTCAAAGCGTACATCGCCTTGCGCCAGGTGCGGATCCTGTTCGTCGATATACGGCGGATTACTGACAATCATGTCAAACTGCTGTCCCTGCAAAGCGCTGAACCAGTTGCTTTGCAGCACGCAAACATTGTCGATGCCCAGATGCTGTTTGTTGCGAGTGGCCAGCGCAACAGCATCCGGCATGCGGTCAACCGCCGTTACCGCGCAATCCGGACGTTCGGTTGCCAATGCCAGCGCAATGGCGCCCGTGCCGGTTCCCAAATCGAGAATGCGGCACGCTGACGCCGGCAGGCGAGCCAGCGCCTGTTCCACCAGACACTCAGTATCCGGACGAGGGATAAGCGTAGCCGGAGACACAAACAGCGGCAGCGACCAGAACTCCCGCACGCCGGTTAAATGCGCCACCGGCTCACCCCGCTGACGGCGCTCCAGTAATGTGCCGAGCTGTTGACGCTGCGCCTCGGTTAACACCGTTTCACCAAAAGCCAAAATAAAGGTGCGTCCCTTACCGGTAACAAACTCGAGCAAAATCTCGGCGTCACGGCGCGGGCTTTCACTTGCCTGTAATTGGCTTATCGCTTCACGCAGCCAGTGCTGATAATCCATTAATCCTGCTCGGACAACGCCGCCAGTTGGTCGGCCTGGTATTCCTGGACAATCGGCTCAATGAGCATATCCAGTTTGCCTTCCATCGCTTCATCCAGACGGTAGAGCGTCAGGTTAATGCGGTGATCGGTCACGCGACCCTGCGGGAAGTTATAGGTACGGTTGCGATCGCTGCGATCGCCACTGCCCAACAGATTGCGACGCTCAGAGGCTTCTGCCTGTTGACGTCTTGCCACTTCGGCGGCACGAATTCGCGCCCCCAGCACCGACATCGCTTTCGCTTTGTTTTTATGCTGCGAACGTTCGTCCTGGCATTCCACTACGATACCGGTCGGCAAGTGGGTAATACGGATTGCGGAGTCGGTGGTGTTAACGTGCTGCCCCCCTGCGCCTGATGAGCGGAAGGTATCAATACGCAGATCGGCCGGGTTGATGTCCGGCAGTTCGGCATCCGGCAGTTCCGGCATGACCGCGACCGTACAGGCAGAAGTGTGAATACGGCCCTGTGACTCCGTCGCAGGTACGCGCTGCACACGATGCCCACCGGACTCAAATTTCAGTCGACCGTACACGCCTTCGCCGCTAATTTTGGCAATGACTTCTTTAAACCCGCCATGTTCGCCTTCGCTGGCGCTCATGATCTCTACCCGCCAGCGACGCGATTCAGCGTAACGGCTGTACATGCGGAACAGATCGCCGGCAAACAGCGCGGCCTCATCACCACCGGTTCCCGCACGCACTTCGAGGAAGGCGTTACGTTCGTCATCAGGATCTTTAGGCAACAGCAGAACCTGCAGATGTTGCTCCAGCTGCTCGCATTTATCTTTTGCTTCACGCAGTTCATCCTGCGCCATTTCACGCATTTCAGGATCGTCGAGCATCATCTGAGCCGTCTCGATATCTTCCTGAACCTGTTGCCAGTCCGTAAAACAGCGAGATACATCGCTTAATTGCGCATATTCGCGCGACAGTGCACGAAAGCGTTCCTGGTCTGCGATAGTACCCGCATCCCCGAGCAGCGCCTGAACTTCTTCATGGCGTTCATGCAGGGCTTCCAGTTTGGCAACGATAGAAGGCTTCATAGGCGTAAATGCACCCTGTAAAAAATAAGATTGGTGTGCTGCTACTCCAGCCCGAGGCTGTCGCGCAGAATATTCAGGCGTTCACTATCCCCGTCACGGGCGGCCTGTTGAAGTGATTTGGTTGGTGCATGGATCAAGCGGTTGGTCAGTTTCCAGGCCAGATCCTGCATAATGGCTTGCGCATCACCACCCTGTTGAAGAGCGGCCAACGCTTTGGCAGTCAGTTCATCACGGATCTGTTCTGACTGACTGCGATACTCGCGGATAGTTTCACTTGCGCCCTGAGCGCGTAGCCAGGCCATAAATTCGCTGGTTTCCTGCGCCACAATGGTTTCGGCTTCCACGGCCGCCGCTTTGCGCTGGGCCAGGTTATGCGAAATGATGCTTTGCAGGTCGTCAACGCTGTACAGATAGGCGTTGGACAACTTACCCACTTCCGGCTCGACATCGCGCGGTACGGCGATATCCACCAGCAGCATAGGTTGATTACGGCGATTTTTAAGCGCGCGCTCCACCATTCCTTTGCCGATAATCGGCAGCGGGCTGGCGGTAGAACTGATAATAATATCGGCATCCTGTAAACGCGCGTCGATATCACTCAGCGAAATCACTTCGGCGCCGACTTCATCCGCCAGCACTTGCGCCCGCTCGCGGGTACGGTTGGCGATGATCATCTTCTTCACTTGATGCTCACGCAGGTGTCGCGCCACCAGCTCAATGGTTTCGCCTGCGCCCACTAACAGCACGGTCACCGTGGAGAGCGATTCAAATATTTGCCGCGCCAGCGTACAGGCGGCAAAAGCCACGGACACGGCGCTGGCACCGATGTCTGTTTCTGTACGTACACGTTTAGCGACAGAGAATGATTTCTGGAACATGCGCTCCAGCGCACTGGCGTTCAGGTGACCTTTTTGCGAATCCGCAAAAGCTTTTTTCACCTGCCCCAGAATCTGCGGTTCACCAAGCACCAGCGAATCCAGACCGCTGGCAACACGCATCAAATGACTGACGGCGTCGTTGTCCTGGTGCCAGTACAGGCTATTGCGCAAGTCTTCTTCATTAAGATTATGGTAATCGCACAGCCAGCGAACCAGCGCTTCTTGCAGGTTATCCTGCTCTTCAACGCTGAGATACAGTTCCGTACGGTTACACGTCGACAGCACCACCCCGCCCTGCACCATTGGCTGCGCAAGCAGGCTGTCCAGCGCCTGATCGAGCGTATCCGGCGAAAACGTTACGCGTTCTCGCAGCGATACAGGTGCCGTTTTATGGTTAATACCAAGCGCTAAAAGGGTCATGTGTGCGGGAATAGTACCAGCGTTGATAAGGTTAGACTGGGTGCATCATACAGGATGCGTGCGGTCAATAAAAGAGACTGCCCCCTTTTGGAGTAATAGCTTAGTGCACAAATTTGAGCGATTTAAGATAACTTGAACGTAGACGATGTATGATGGCGGCGCTAGCATTAAGAGTTATAACTGCAACGTATCTCAAGGATTTGTCATCATTATGACCCTGCCTGATTTTCGCCTGATTCGCCTGCTGCCGTTGGCGGCCCTGGCTCTTACCGCCTGTACGCTCAACGCGCCGAAAGGTCCCGGCAAAAGCCCTGACTCTCCACAGTGGCGCCAGCACCAGCAGGAAGTACGCGCCCTGAACCAATATCAGACGCGCGGTGCGTTTGCGTATATTTCCGATCAACAGAAAGTCTATGCCCGCTTTTTCTGGCAACAAACCGGACAGGATCGCTATCGTCTCCTGCTGACCAATCCCCTGGGCAGCACTGAACTGGAACTCAATGCCCAGCCGGGCAACGTCGAACTTGTCGATAACAAAGGCAAGCACTACACCGCTGACGACGCCGAAGAGATGATTGGTAAGTTGACCGGCATGCCTATTCCATTGAACAGCCTGCGCCAGTGGATCCTTGGCCTGCCGGGAGACGCCAGCGATTACAAACTCGACGACCAGTATCGTCTGAGTGAAGTGAACTACAGCAAAGACGGTAAAAACTGGAAAGTGGTCTATAGCGCCTACGACAGCAAAATTAAGCCTGCGATGCCGGCAAACATGGAACTGTCCGACGGCGATCAGCGTATTAAGCTGAAAATGGATAACTGGATTGTGAAATGATGACCCACTGGCCCTCTCCGGCAAAACTGAATCTGTTTTTATACATCACCGGGCAGCGTGCGGACGGTTATCACACTTTGCAAACGCTATTCCAGTTTCTTGATTATGGCGACACGATAGGTATTGTGCTGCGTGGCGACGGCGAAATCCGCCTGTTAACGCCGGTGGAAGGCGTTGCACATGAAGACAATCTCATTGTCCGTGCGGCGCGCTTGCTGATGAAGGCGGCGTCTGAAAGCGATCGCCTTCCCAAAGGGAGCGGCGCCGACATCAGTATCGAAAAACGCCTGCCGATGGGCGGCGGTCTTGGCGGAGGTTCGTCTAATGCGGCTACCGTCCTGGTGGCGCTGAATCACCTTTGGCAGTGCGGACTTTCGGTTGATGAACTGGCAGGACTCGGCTTAACGCTGGGGGCGGACGTTCCCGTATTCGTGCGCGGCCATGCGGCCTTTGCTGAAGGCGTAGGTGAAATTCTGACCCCGGTCGAGCCAGCGGAAAAATGGTATCTGGTCGCCCACCCGGGAGTCAGTATTCCGACGCCGGTGATTTTTAAAGATCCCGACCTCCCGCGCAACACGCCAAAAAGGTCAATAAAAACGTTACTAAAATGTGAATTCAGCAATGATTGCGAGGTTATCGCAAGAAAACGTTTTCGCGAGGTTGATGCGGCGCTTTCCTGGCTGTTAGAATACGCGCCGTCGCGCCTGACTGGTACAGGGGCTTGTGTCTTTGCTGAATTTGACACTGAGTCTCGTGCTCGCCAGGTGCTTGAGCAAGCCCCGGAATGGCTCAAAGGCTTTGTGGCGAAAGGTGTCAACCTCTCCCCATTGCACAGAGCGTTACTCTAAATCATTCGGGTTTCAGGAAGATGGCGAAATATGCCAGCATACATGAAACGTGAAAGATGACGAGTAAGCCGGGCAAGCTGAGTTGCGGTGACAACGTCACCCTGTTCCAGACGTTGCATCGCGCTCTTTAATACACCGCATGGAGAGGATACTGCCTGGCCCGCACAGTTTTCGGCAGATTCTTTCCACCAATGGACGCATGCCTGAGGTTCTTCTCGTGCCTGATATGAAGCTTTTTGCTGGTAACGCCACCCCGGAACTAGCACAACGTATTGCCAACCGCCTGTACACTTCACTCGGCGACGCCGCTGTAGGTCGCTTTAGCGACGGCGAAGTCAGCGTACAAATTAATGAAAATGTACGCGGTGGTGATATTTTCATCATCCAGTCCACTTGTGCCCCTACTAACGACAACCTGATGGAATTGGTCGTTATGGTTGATGCGCTGCGCCGTGCTTCCGCAGGCCGTATCACCGCCGTTATTCCTTACTTCGGCTATGCACGTCAGGATCGTCGCGTACGTTCCGCTCGTGTACCGATTACTGCTAAAGTCGTCGCTGATTTCCTGTCCAGCGTTGGCGTTGACCGCGTCCTCACCGTTGACCTGCATGCTGAACAGATCCAGGGCTTCTTTGACGTACCGGTTGATAACGTATTCGGTAGCCCGATCCTGTTAGAAGACATGCTGCAGCTGAATCTGGACAACCCGATTGTGGTTTCTCCGGACATCGGTGGCGTCGTGCGTGCCCGCGCTATCGCTAAACTGCTGAACGATACCGACATGGCTATCATCGACAAACGACGCCCGCGCGCGAACGTTTCTCAGGTGATGCACATTATTGGTGACGTTGCAGGTCGTGACTGCGTGTTGGTTGATGATATGATCGATACCGGCGGTACGCTGTGTAAAGCAGCAGAAGCACTGAAAGAACGTGGTGCAAAACGCGTATTTGCTTACGCTACCCACCCGATCTTCTCAGGTAATGCGGCAAACAACCTGCGCAATTCAGTGATTGATGAAGTCGTTGTCTGTGACACTATTCCACTGACTGACGAAATCAAAGCACTGCCAAACGTGCGTACATTGACCCTGTCGGGTATGCTGGCCGAAGCGATTCGTCGTATCAGCAACGAAGAATCCATCTCTGCTATGTTCGAGCATTAATCGAGCCCGGCTCAAAAACCCGCTGCGGCGGGTTTTTTTATCTGCAACATCTATTTGTATGACTTATGCCTCCTTCACCTGCCATTTAGTTGACAGATGATGCGCTCATGGATGAAACATTATTGTGAACAGATTATTTTCCTCACATGTGATGCCTTTCCGCGCCCTCATCGACGCTTGTTGGAAAGAAAAATATACCGCTTCTCGCTTTACCCGCGACCTGATCGCCGGGATAACCGTTGGGATCATTGCCATTCCGCTGGCGATGGCCCTGGCAATAGGCAGTGGCGTGGCGCCGCAGTACGGCTTGTATACCTCAGCCGTGGCTGGGATTGTTATCGCCCTTACCGGGGGTTCACGTTTTAGCGTATCTGGACCAACTGCCGCCTTCGTGGTGATTCTGTATCCGGTGTCGCAACAGTTTGGGTTGGCAGGCCTGCTGGTCGCAACGCTAATGTCCGGGATATTCCTGATCCTTTTCGGCCTCGCCCGTTTTGGTCGCCTGATCGAATATATCCCGGTATCCGTTACGTTAGGTTTTACATCGGGTATTGGTATCACCATCGGTACCATGCAGATTAAAGATTTTCTCGGTCTGCAAATGGCCCATGTCCCGGAGCACTACCTGCAAAAGGTCGGCGCGCTGTTTATGGCCCTGCCAACCCTCAACGTTGGCGATGCCGCAATTGGCGTGGTGACGCTGGGGATCCTGATTTTCTGGCCGCGTCTGGGGAGCCGACTGCCGGGCCACCTTCCTGCGCTGCTGGCAGGCTGTGCGGTAATGGGGATTGTGAACCTGACCGGCGGCCATGTCGCCACCATCGGTTCTCAGTTCCACTACATTCTGGCTGACGGCTCGCAGGGTAACGGCATCCCGCAGTTGCTGCCGCAACTGGTATTACCGTGGGACATGCCGGAGTCAAACTTTACCCTGAGCTGGAGTTCGTTACAGGCGCTGTTACCGGCCGCCTTCTCCATGGCGATGCTCGGGGCGATTGAATCTCTACTGTGCGCCGTCGTGCTCGATGGGATGACCGGCACCAAGCATAAAGCCAACAGTGAGCTGATTGGCCAGGGCCTGGGTAACATCGTGGCACCGTTCTTCGGTGGTATCACCGCCACGGCGGCAATTGCCCGTTCTGCGGCAAACGTCCGCGCCGGGGCGACCTCACCAATTTCAGCGGTCATCCACGCGATTCTGGTGATCCTTGCCCTGCTGGTGCTTGCGCCGCTGCTTTCCTGGTTACCGCTTTCCGCCATGGCCGCCCTGCTGCTGATGGTGGCATGGAACATGAGTGAAGCGCATAAAGTGGTGGATCTGCTGCGTCATGCGCCAAAAGACGACATCATTGTCATGCTTATGTGTATGTCGCTGACGGTGCTATTCGACATGGTGATCGCCATCAGCGTCGGTATCGTTCTCGCCTCCCTGCTGTTTATGCGTCGTATCGCGCGCATGACGCGTCTGGCGCCGGTCAACGTAGATGTACCTGACGATGTGCTGGTGCTGCGCGTTATTGGCCCACTTTTCTTTGCCGCTGCGGAGGGATTATTTACCGATCTCGAATCGCGTATTGCAGGTAAACGTATTGTGGTCTTAAAGTGGGACGCGGTCCCGGTACTGGATGCCGGTGGTCTGGACGCTTTCCAGCGGTTTGTAAAACGCCTCCCGGAAGGGTGTGAACTGCGGATCAGTAATCTGGAATTCCAGCCGTTACGTACCATGGCGCGCGCGGGCATTCAGCCGATTGCCGGACGCCTGACGTTCTTCCCGAATAAAGACGCCGCGCTGGCAGATATCAGCTGACGTGTAGCCCAGCCAGGCGAAGCGCCGCCGGACTACAAATGACAGGCAAAAAAATGGCTCCCGTGTGTGGGAGCCATTTTTATAATCAGCTTATTGCTTACGCGTTCAACAGTTGCTCAGCTGTCGCTTTCACGCTTGCCAGCAGGACTTTGACATCCTCCAGACACACCGTGGGGTTCAGCAGCGTCAGCTTCAGGCAGGTTACGCCATCTGCTTCGGTCACGCCAACGTTGGCGCTACCAGAAGCCAGCAGAACGTCGCCAATACGCTGGTTCAACAGCGCAACGAACGCCATGTCGTCACTGTGCGGACGGAAACGGAACAGCACGCTTGCCAGTTGCGGCTCCATCACCAGTTCCAGGTGTGGCTGAGTTTTCACAAACGCAGCCACATCACGCGCCAGCGTTACGCCGTTATCAATGATTTCGGCATACTGCTTTTTGCCCAGCGCTTCGAGACCCATCCACAGCTTCAGTGCGTCAAAACGGCGCGTGGTCTGCAGCGATTTCGACACCAGATTCGGTATGCCCGCCTCTTCATCGAAATCAGAGTTCAGGTACGCCGCCTGGTAACGCATCAGCTCGTAATGACGCGCGTCTTTCAGCAGGAACGCGCCGCAGCTGATAGTCTGGAAGAACTGTTTGTGGAAGTCCAGCGTCACGGAATCCGCCAGTTCAAGGCCGTTCAGGAAGTGACGATACTGCTCAGAAAGCAGTAACGCCCCGCCCCATGCTGCATCCACATGCATCCAGATCTGGTGTTCTGCCGCCAGCGCCGCAATGTCCGCTAACGGGTCGATTGCACCCGCATCGGTAGTACCCGCAGTGGCGACAATCGCCATCACCTGTTCGCCGTTGGCTTTCGCCTGGGCCAGCTTGTCTTTCAGGTCAGCCAGATCCATGCGTGAGAACGCATCGGTCTTCACCTGGGTGACGGAACGGTAACCCAGCCCCATCAGCGCCATGTTCTTCTGCACAGAGAAGTGCGCGCTTTCAGAGCAAAATACTTTGATTTTGCTCAGGTCGCCGGTCAGACCATTCTGCTGAATGGAATGCCCCTGGCGGGCAAAGAAGGCGTCGCGCGCCAGCATCAGGCCCATCAGGTTGCTCTGGGTGCCGCCGCTGGTGAACACGCCCGCGTCGCCTGCCGCATAGCCCACCTGCTCACGCAACCATTCGATCAGTTTGATCTCAATGATGGTCGCCGACGGGCTTTGATCCCAGGAGTCCATACTCTGGTTGGTGGCGTTGATCAGCACTTCTGCCGCCTGGCTAATCACCAGGCTCGGGCAGTGCAGGTGCGCCACGCACTGCGCATGGTGAACCAACAAGCTGTCTTTCAGAAAGTATTCAACCGCACGCTCAATCGCGGCCTGGTTGCCCAGGCCCTGAGACGTAAAATTCAGGTTGATACGTTCGCGCAGTTGCTCAACGGTTTTGCCCTGATACATCTCAGGTTGCTTCAACCATTCAACGACCGCTTGCGTACTCTGCTCGATCGCGTCCTGGTAGGCAGCAATGCTTTGTGCCGAGCCGGACAGAATCGGATTTACGTCTGACATTCGATCCAACTCCGTTTAAACCGGCTTCACGCCAGCGCCCAGCAGGGCATTTTCGAATTTATCGAGGAAAATCTCCAGCTCTGCGTTGGTGATCAACAGAGACGGCAGCAGACGCAGTACGCAACCGTTACGGCCGCCACGCTCAAGAATCAGGCCGTTTTCGAAACATTTTTTCTGCAGCAGCGCGGAAAGCTCGCCATCGGCCGGGTAGCAGCCCATGTGATCCTGCGCTTCGTTCGGCTTAACGATTTCCAGACCAATCATCAGGCCCAGACCACGTACCTGGCCGATAACCGGGTAACGTTTCTGCAGGTCAGTCAGTTTGCCTTTCAGCCACTCGCCCTGGGCAGCAACTTTATCGGCAATCTTGTCGTCTTTGAGGATTTTCAGCGTTGTCAGACCGGTCGCCATCGCCAGTTGGTTGCCGCGGAAGGTGCCAGTGTGGTGGCCCGGGGCCCACGCATCGAACTGCTTTTTAATGCCCAGTACCGCCAGTGGCAGACCGCCGCCAACCGCTTTGGACATCACGATGATATCCGGCTCAATACCGGCGTGTTCGAAGGCGAACAGTTTACCCGTGCGCGCGAAGCCAGCCTGAACTTCATCGATAATCAGCAGAATGCCATGTTCCTGGGTCACTTTACGAATACGCTGCAGCCACTCGATCGGAGCCGGGTTTACCCCGCCTTCGCCCTGCACCGCTTCAAGGATCACGGCAGCCGGTTTACGCACGCCACTCTCAACGTCGTTGATCAGGTTTTCGAAGTAGTAGGTCAATGCTTTGACGCCAGCGTCGCCGCCAATACCCAGCGGGCAACGGTACTGATGCGGATACGGCATAAACTGCACTTCCGCCATCATGTTGCTGACGGCTTCTTTCGGCGACAAGTTGCCGGTCACGGACAGCGCGCCGTGGGTCATCCCGTGGTAGCCACCGGAGAAGCTGATGATGCTGGAACGGCCGGTAACTTTCTTCGCCAGCTTCAGCGCCGCTTCAACGGCATCGGCACCGGACGGCCCGGTGAACTGCAGGCAATACTCTTTGCCCTGGCCCGGTAATAAAGAAAGTAAATACGATGAGAATTCATCTTTTAACGGTGTGGTAAGGTCAAGCGTATGTAACGGTAAGCCGCTTGTGATGACACTTTGAATGCTCTGCAGCACTTCAGGATGATTATGACCAAGCGCCAGGGTTCCGGCACCTGCCAGGCAATCAAGATATTGATTATTTTCTACGTCAGTAATCCAGACGCCCTGCGCTTTAGCAATCGCTAATGGCAGTTTACGTGGATAGCTGCGGACATTAGATTCAAACTCAGCCTGTCTTGCTAAAAAGGTATCATTGCTCTGTGGTAATGAATTAGCACTTAAAGTATCAATACGGACTTTATCCGTCATCATATCACTCCTACAACCAGGTGTAGATTAACGCCTGATTGAATAAATGGTTATAAGGGTTACCTGTAAAAAAGCGCGGCTAATATATGTTGTTTTAGCCCTGGACTCAATCATTTATTTTTCAACACATTTAGCGGGTGTTTTTTCTTTATAATTCAAAGTGTAACAGCCACCCTTCATTACGAAATCCTAAAGAAATATATCTATTTAATTAACAATTACCGTAGCCAATTGCAACGCATACGATGTTATAAAAACCATGTAATTTTCATGTTTTTATTATTTTTTTACACGTTTTTACCATTAATAATGTACGCGTTTTCTTGTTACGACATGATTTTTCACTTATTTGTCGATAAATCGAATAAAAAAGTCGATCCCTAAATATAAATCACTTAGTATGGCGCGCTTATTTGCAGGCTATGTAAATAAAATTAATGCGCAGCACCCGGTAACGCGTACAGGCGACACGCGTTTTCGACAACAGGAATTCCCTGGGTTGTCAGCAGAAATGTTCGCGGGCGGACATTTCGTAAGGCGAACACCGTTTCCCCTTATGCCGAGAATGAAAATTTTCTAGCCATACTTTTATGGCGCCCTGATATGAGATTGTTATGACTCGCATTTATCCACCATCCGTCGTTGCCAAATTTGGCGGCACCAGCGTCGCTGATTTTGATGCGATGAACCGAAGCGCCAGCATTGTCCTTGCTGATCAAGATGTCCGTTTAGTCGTACTGTCTGCTTCAGCAGGCGTTACAAACTTACTGGTCGAGCTTTCTGAAGGTCTGGAAACGCATCAACAATTAGATAAGCTTGAGACCTTACGCGCCATCCAATACAACATTATTTCCCGCCTGAAGCAGCCGTCCGTTATCAGCACGGAAATCGATAATCTTCTCAACAACATCCGCCATCTTGCACAAACGGCGACCGTTTCACCGTCTGATGCGCTAAGCGATGAATTGGTCAGTCACGGCGAGCTGATGTCCTCTTTACTGTTTACTGAAGTCTTACGTGAACGGCATGCCGAGGCCGGGTGGTTTGACGCCCGCAGCGTGATGCGTACCAACTCCAGTTTCGGCTGCGCCGAACCCGAACTCGGTACCTTGCACCACCTGATGGAGACTCACCTGCGCCCTCGTCTTGAGCAAGCGATTATGGTGACCCAGGGGTTTATCGGCCGGGATGCCGCAGGGCATACCACTACGCTGGGACGCGGTGGTAGTGATTACACGGCGACGCTTCTCGGTGAGGCGCTTCACGCCGCACGCGTGGACATCTGGACCGATGTCGCAGGGATCTACACCACCGATCCGCGTATTGCGCCGCGGGCCAAACGGATTGACCACATCTCATTTTCCGAGGCCAGCGATATGGCCGCCTTTGGTGCGAAGGTCCTCCACCCGGCTACGCTGCTTCCGGCAATGCGTAAAAGCATTCCGGTCTTTGTTGGCTCAAGTAAGGATACGGCTGCCGGTGGTACGCTGGTGCATAACACCACCGACAACCCACCTCGCTATCGTGCGCTTGCCGTGCGCCGTAAACAGACGCTGTTGCGATTACATAGTCTGGAGACACAACCGTCCGGTTCTTTCCTGGCGCAGTCCTTCGCCATTTTAGCTCGCCACGCGGTCACGGTGGATTTGGTTACAACCTCAGAAAACAGTATTGCGCTGGCGCTGGACGCGACTCACGCAACCTCAGGTGAAAATCATATACTGACCAGCGCATTGTTTACCGCATTATCCTCCCACTGTCGTGTGGAAGTGGAAACCGGACTGGCATTGGTGACTTTGGTGGGGAATCGACTGACTCAGGCGGCGGGTGTTTGCAAAGACGTTTTTGCCTGGCTTGAAGAGCATACGGTGCGAATGATTTGCCACGGCGCGTCAAATGACAACCTGTGTTTCCTGTTGCCCGCTGAAGACGCGGATAGCGCGGTTAAAACGTTACATTATCGGTTATTCGAATAACGTTTCTTATATTCCGTAGCGAATATAAAAGTGCGTTCTATGCAAGGATAATGAACAAGCAGAGTCCTGGTTTTTCAACCAGGACTTTGTATTCAAACCGCAGCCCTCTCTACCGGGAAACGATTTAGTTATGACGATGAGTGGTATCACCGCGACGACAGCGTTTGTCATAATGGCGTACCCACCAGTAACGGTCACTGATTTGCTCGTGCCCGCCCACTCTGGCTCCCGCCAACCACAGAACACCACCTACAAAAATACTGAGCACGGCACCATGTGCGAAAAACTGTGGCAGATTAAATTGCGGCAATTGGTTTAAAATAGAGTAACCAACCCCCCCCACCATCACCACCAACCCTAAAGCCATGAGCACGTTACCGAGTAACGAAGCGTTTTTGCGTTTCATGTGTCACCTCCGGAACTTTGGGTTGCTACAGGGAATACCCCTAATCCTTATGTGTAAAGTATAGACAACACTGCCGTTCGCAAGTGCGGGAGCGATCACAATTACAAACACTCGCGCAACAAAACTTTACAAATAAGCTACTGAACATACTCAATTTCTAATAGTCCATTTGTGCAATTATTCAGTTTTTGGCGATTAGAACGCAGTTTTTTGTCAAGAGCAGCGTCAGACAGTAAACTACACGTCGTTTATGGAAACACTCAGGACAAAACACGTGACGATTAAATTGATTGTCGGCCTGGCGAACCCCGGCGCAGAGTATGCGGCAACGCGACATAACGCAGGCGCATGGTATGTCGATTTACTGGCAGAGAGATTACGCGCGCCCCTGCGTGATGAGCCGAAATTCTTCGGCTACACCTCCAGAGTAACGCTCGAAGGGGAAGATGTCCGTTTGCTGGTACCGACCACATTTATGAATCTCAGCGGCAAGGCAGTGAGTGCGATGGCCAGTTTTTATCGTATCAACCCCGATGAAATTTTGGTCGCGCACGACGAATTAGACCTGCCGCCTGGCGTGGCAAAATTTAAGCTCGGTGGCGGTCATGGCGGACATAATGGCCTGAAAGACATCATCAGCAAGTTGGGCAATAACCCCAACTTTCATCGTTTACGCGTGGGAATTGGTCATCCGGGTGATAAAAACAAAGTTGTCGGATTTGTTTTAGGCAAACCGCCTGTTTCAGAACAGAAGTTAATTGATGAAGCAATTGACGAAGCGGCACGTTGTACCGAGATTTTATTCAAAGATGGCCTGACCAAGGCAACGAGCCGGTTACACACCTTTAAAGCGCAATAAGCAGCGATGTGCGGCATTTTTCTCGCGTGCTGTGTATAATAGGCAGAGTTATTTACTTTTCTACAATCTGTTTTCCATAACAGGTTGAATATCAAAAGATTAAGGTGATTTAAACATGGGATTCAAATGCGGTATCGTCGGTTTGCCAAACGTAGGCAAATCCACCCTGTTCAACGCGCTCACAAAAGCGGGTATTGAAGCGGCAAACTTCCCGTTCTGTACTATCGAGCCGAACACAGGTGTTGTCCCGATGCCCGATCCGCGTCTGGATCAGTTGGCCGAAATCGTCAAACCGCAGCGTATCCTGCCAACAACGATGGAATTCGTCGACATTGCCGGTCTGGTAAAAGGCGCGTCCAAAGGCGAAGGTCTGGGTAACCAGTTCCTGACTAACATCCGTGAAACCGAAGCTATCGGCCACGTGGTTCGCTGCTTTGAAAACGACAACATCATCCACGTTAATAACAAAGTGGATCCGGCTGACGACATTGAGGTTATCAATACCGAACTGGCGCTGTCTGACCTGGATACCTGTGAGCGCGCTATCCATCGCGTACAGAAGAAGGCTAAAGGCGGCGATAAAGACGCTAAAGCGGAACTGGCTGCACTGGAAAAATGCCTGCCACAGCTGGAAAACGCTGGCATGCTGCGTGCGTTGAAAACGCTGACCGATGAAGACAAAGCGGCTATCAAATACCTGAGCTTCCTGACGTTGAAGCCAACGATGTATATCGCCAACGTCAACGAAGACGGTTTTGAAAACAACCCATACCTCGATAAAGTGCGTGAAATCGCCGCAGCTGAAGGCTCTGTGGTTGTTGCAGTTTGCGCTGCCGTTGAAGCTGACATCGCAGAACTCGATGATGCTGACCGTGAAGAATTCATGGCTGAAATGGGTCTGGAAGAACCTGGTCTGAACCGCGTTATCCGCGCTGGTTACGAACTGCTGAACCTGCAGACCTACTTCACCGCTGGCGTGAAAGAAGTTCGTGCATGGACCATTCCTGTTGGCGCAACGGCTCCGCAGGCGGCGGGTAAAATTCATACTGACTTCGAGAAAGGCTTTATCCGCGCACAAACCATCGCGTTTGAAGATTTCATCACCTATAAAGGTGAACAAGGCGCGAAAGAAGCCGGTAAGATGCGTGCAGAAGGTAAAGATTACATCGTTAAAGATGGTGATGTGATGAACTTCCTGTTCAACGTCTAAATAAAACTTCTCGTCTCATGAGGTTTCATCAAATCTCATGAATATCGAAAAAGTCTATAAAATCCACGCAATTGCGTGGATTTTCTCATTTCATAGAGTGTAAATCCATCTCGTAACGACACAGTCAAAAATGAGTACGTGGATGAGCACAACATTCTGCCATCTTCATTTTTAGTGGGTACGATAACGGTATAATTAATAAACAAGGCTCGTTAGGTTCACTGATACGCACTGCCAAGCCGAAAGAAAAACTCTATCGTCTCAATGACTTCAACGGTCTCTACCTCGAAGTGAAACCCAATGGCAAAAAGGCATGGTGCTATCGGTTTAGACTCAACGGTAAATCCAGCATGTTTGCGCTGGGTGAGAACCCGACAGTCAAACTTGCCGAAGCTCGCGAGAAATGTGAGCAAGCGCGTAAACAAGTCACGGATGGAGTTAGTCCGACACAGGCTAGTCAGTTAGATAAGATTCGCAAGGTCAACGACGCATCCAACACCTTTGAGCTAATCGCAAAAGAGTGGTTGCAGATGAAAGACTGGGCCGAAATCACCAAAACGCGCCGACTTGATATGCTTGAACGAGTAGTTTTTCCCGCAACCGGTAAGCTCCCAGTCAGAGAGATCACTCCACACCACATCCTTAAAATTCTTCAGGAAACGGCTAAGCGCGGCGCTCCGACCGTTGCCGCTGAAGCTCGTCGAACCATTTCATCAGTTTTCGAGTTAGCAGTCGCAACACTTAGAGCTGATAGTGATCCTGTCTGGCCTGTGCGCAAGGCCCTCCCCGCCAATAAGACACAGCACAAACAGGCACTGAATCCTCAGCAAATCGGAAAGTTATTAAGCTGTTTTGACGATATCATAGGGTCAAAGACCATAAGCCTCAGCGAGCTTCTCGCTGGCCCAAAATAAGCGTAGCGTTCACGGGTGATGGTCAGTGCACGTTCAAAAAAGCCTGACGGTTACCTGGCTGGCAGCGGCGACGGTTAAATACAAGTGTCTTAATCAATGGGAAACCGGTCACAACAGCTCTGTTCGTGTTTATGTAATCTCATTCTTGAATTAAGACGTTATTAAGCGTAAGCAAAGAATATAATGGGATGCGCATCAATCACATCATTATAATTCACCTTTAGTAGAAATAAAAGGGATTTTGCGAATTTAGCTAAAGGTGGTTAAGTAATAAGTGAATTAGCTCAGTTATATTATCAGGTGATAATAACCATTATTTGCAAGTAAAGAGTTAAAGTCGAAATTGCAATTTTCTGCAGGTAGACCAATGACGCTTTCTTTTGGCATCCGAAATTTTTATATTTCCGATCCAGAGGGGAATCTACTTGAAATAGGAAGCACGAACGAGAAGTTAGGGGGCACATGACGGAGCAGTTGCAGGCATACTGACCTCAGCCATACAGAGGTGTCATATATGACGATAGCCAAAACGTCTGCAGTCCCCAACGAGTTTAGTGTTGGTCCGGATAACCGTGTATCAACAGTCGGGTGTTATGCCTCAAGTAATGACACCCCTGTTAGACTCCAAGCGGCGTAAATAACTCAATCAAGTTTTCCTCCGGATCGTACAGATGAACCACTCTCACCCCCCATTCTGGCCTATCCATTGGCTCGTTAATGAATTTAATCCCTTTTAACGAATAGGCCTCAAAGCTTTCATCTACATTATCAACCTCGAAACAAACCATTGATTTTTCGCGATATATTATCGATTTTTCTCTGTCAGCATTTCCAATAATTGGGGCCATCAGATCAGAAGTAAAGATAGCAAGGCCTTCTATACCTTCGGCGACTTTGAAGCTGGCATAGCAATCTTCAATATCCCAGACAGCTTCCAAACCAAGCTTCTGGGTGTAGAAATTGAAACATTTGCGGTAATCTTTGACTAACAGTCTTACATTGTTGAATTTCATATATTTTCCCTTATATATTACATAAACCACAAAACGCAAGTTTGAGCATCTGAGCGTGACTATTAATTTGGCTTATCAGAGATAAGCTCTGTCAAAATTCAGATATATCATCCTGGTGCTCCTTTGTATTCCTGAAAGTGTGATTATTCCAGTTCTGTTCCTGTATATTCTCTCATTGAGCTTATTGTTTGCGTTGACGACATCAGATTATAGCTTTTCTTAGCAAGTTAAAAGGTGTGTATCTGACTAATAGCACAACCGTGTTTGCATTTTCCCGCTGTGACCGTCCTGCAAGTAACCTGAAAGGCGTCGGGTATTAGCACTTAACGCCTTAAGTATTATTTTAAAGTTTTTTCCGACGAACAAGTCGCTTGAAGAGGAGAACGCCCGCCTCAAGAAGCTGCATGCCGAAGCCATGCTGGATAAGGAGGTACTCAATGCCGTTATGCTAAACCTAAAGTTGGCCTGTACCACGAAGTAAAACCTTACAGGCAAAAAATAATCCTCAGATGTCCCTGCCGTTTTATGAATTTCATTCATAGCGGCTATTTTATGTGCGTAATTATCTTTCCTCCCGACTTCGTTAGTCTGGGTCACATGCGGACACACTCATTATGTCCTGATATGACCAGCCTGAGTGGCTGGCCAAAGGTATCGTCTGATAGGGGTTAAATACTCTTATCGAAGAAGACGTCCAGCTTTTGCAAAGCCTTGTCGACGTACTCAGGAACCCAATACGTCTCGATATGGGTAGCGCCATCGATCAGGAAGAGTTCTTTGTCTTTTGTACCGGTGGCTTTCGCAAACGCATCTTCCGTCATATAGAGCGTATCCGCTTTTGTGCCAGCAATCATCAGCAGCGGTTTATTGATGAGATTGATATGGTCCGTAACGTCAAAACTAATCAAATCTAACAGGCTGCTTGTCGTGTATTTAAACGTAGAGTTCGGGTGCGCGTGAGTTTTCCAGTAGTACTCATAGCCCTGTCGATATAAGGCAAAAGGTAACTTAGCGATCTGTTCATCAGTCAGATTGGCATCACCGGAGTACAGGACTTCGCCTCCGGTAGCTTCCTGAGCACGTGCGTCAGAAGCCTGCTGAAGACGCTGCTGAATAGTATCCAGCTGTGAGTCCTGAAAACCGTTGCGGCGCACCAGGCCTGAATTAAACATGCTGATGGTTGCAATCGATTTAAACCGTTGATCCGTTTCGGCCGCAACAAGTGAATAACCGCCGCCTCCGCAAATACCCAGCAGACCGAGGCGGGAAGTATCCACTCCCGGATACTGGCTGATGTAGTCAGCCATGCCGTGGATATCCTCGATGCGATTAGCGGGTTTATCCACGCTGCGAGGCATCCCACCGCTCGCGCCCTGATAAGCCGCGTCGGCAGTAATCGTGATGTAGCCCTGCTCGGCGAGACGCTGGGCATACAAGCCTGCGACCTGCTCTTTTACGCCGCCATTCGGATGTGCAACCACCACGGCAGGGTATTTTTTGGCGGGATCGTAGTTAGCAGGGGTATAGACATTCGCAGCTATCTGAATGCCATGCAGATCGTACTTCACCGGATGAATGTTGACCTTGCCTTTGACGTTCTCAGTGATGGCACCGTCATAGGCCAGGGTGAATGGATTTTTTTTGTAATCAGCCGCATTGACTGAGGCGGCCCCGGTTATTGCCGTGAGCAGTATTGCAGTTAACAGATTGAATTTCATGGTCTCTCCCGATGAGTTTCAGGCTTGCGGATTTAAATGTGCAGACTCAGGTTAGAGAGAGAGGCCTGTCAGCATCGTGACAGGTAAATAACATTTTTGTCAGCAAGCAGGCTGAGATGGCTTCATGTTTCTGACAATGCTGTCAGGTAAGCGTCAGCTTTATGTTGGCAATCAAGAGGCAGAATAAGCCCGATTGCACAGTTAAGAGGAAATCCCGTTATGCGCCTGTTGCTAGTCGAAGATGAAGAAAAAACGTCAACCTATCTCAACCGTGCGTTGAGTGAATCCGGATTTACGGTAGATGTCTCTGCAGATGGCGCTGAAGGTCTTCATTACGCGCTGGAGCTTGACTACGACGCGATAATCCTTGATGTGATGCTGCCGGGGATGGATGGCTACCGGGTACTTGAGGGGGTGCGGGCCGTCAAACAGACGCCGGTACTAATGCTCTCGGCCCGCGGTTCGGTCGACGAGCGCGTCAAAGGGCTTCGGCTTGGCGCGGATGATTATCTCCCTAAACCCTTTTCGCTGATTGAACTGGTGGCGCGCATTCAGGCTCTGGTGCGTCGCCGCTCCACGGATGGCGCAGACATCACCCAACTGCAAATTCACGATCTGCATCTCGACCTGCTGGCCCGCCGCGTATTTCGCGCCGGAACGCGACTGGAGTTGACCGCAAAAGAGTTTTCCCTGTTAAGTCTTCTGGCCCGGCATCAGGGGGAGATCCTGTCAAAAATGATGATTGCTGAGCAGATATGGGACATGAATTTTGACAGCGATGCCAATGTGGTTGAAGTCGCCATTAAACGTCTGCGAGCCAAAGTGGATACCCCGTTCGACGTCAAACTGTTACATACCGTTCGTGGCATGGGGTATGTCCTCGAAGTCCGGTCGGAATAAATGAAGAGGCTCAGCATGCCTAAACGTTCCATCTCCGTTCACCTGGCGCTGATGTTTGCCTTATCCGCGCTGCTGATTGTGTCCATTATCGGTATCCTGCTCAGAAGCTCCTTACATGACTCTTTGCAAAAGCAGATGCACAACGAGCTGCTGTTCCGGGAATCATTAATGAGCCCGTGGATCACCGCACGAACCTCGGCTGACGGCTGGTCGACGTTGGCTAATAAATTTACTCTGCTAACCAATTCTGAAGGTGAGCGCGTTCGTTACTGGATAGTGAGCGATAACCCGCGCTTTAGCATGGGGGGAATACCACCGGTGGGCGTTCAGTGGTCTTCTTTGCAGGAGGGATTTAATAAAGTGCCCGGCGCATCGGAAGGTGCATGCTCACTGTTCCTGTTAGTGAAAACCATCCCCGCCAACGGTGAAAGGCCTGAGCTGCGCTATGTGGTTGCCATCGACTCTACGCCGTATATGGGCACACTTGATGCGTTCACACGAACGCTGTTGATTATTGCCGCGCTGGGCGTACTGATTGTCGCCTTACTGGGATACGTTGTTTCACGGATTGGCCTGCGTCCGGTGGGCATGCTCAGTCAGCAGGCACAACACCTTGCACCAGGTGACCATGGCCAGCGCCTGAATACCTGCGCGTTGCCCGAAGAACTGCAGCAACTGGCATCATCATTTAACGGCGTGTTAGAGCGTCAGGAAATCGCCTGGCGACAGCTCGAGAGCTTTAATGCCGATGTTGCGCATGAACTTCGTACCCCGCTGACTAACCTGATCGGCCAGACGCAACTCGGGCTATCACGCCGACGTTCACAAGATGAACTGGAAGAGTTATTGGGTTCCAATCTGGAAGAGCTTGAACGCATGACGTCGATAGTTAACGACATGCTGTTCCTGTCGCACGCGCACGCGGGTGAACATGCTTCCCAGCTTACGCAAGTCTCCCTGCGAGAAGAAACCCTGAAAACAGCGGAATATGTTGAACCCTCTTTTGCTGAAAAACAGCTTTCGCTGGAGGTTGAGGGCGACGTCACGGCGCATATCGACAGGCGGCTGTTTCATCGTTCACTGGCTAATTTGCTGGAAAATAGCGCCAGGCATTCCCCCTCCAATAGCACGGTTACGGTGCGCTTAAGCGAAAAAGGCAATCAAGCTTGTGTAGACGTTTCTAACCCTGGCGATCCGATAGCGCCAGAGCACTTACACCGGCTTTTCGAACGGTTCTATCGTGTTGACACCTCCCGAGCCAGGAGTGATACCCATCATGGGCTGGGCCTGTCGATTGTCCGTGCCGTCGCCATTATGCACCGGGGAGATGTCTTTGCCCGTAGCGAGAACGGTATCAATACCTTTGGCCTGACGTTTGCTAAACAGCCTGACGCTATCCGAACCGGGAGACTGATTTCAGAAACAAAATCGGGATCTCCGCGCGCAAAGACTTCTGACAAAATTGTCAGAGAGTCGTCAGTCTGATGTCAGGCTATCTGCGCCAGAATCACTGCTGATACTCACCACGGCTGATTGAAGGAATGAAACAGTGAGAATGAAAAAGGTATTTAGCGGGTTTCTGGCGATGATGGTCATGGGGCTTCTGGGGCAGCCCGCGTTCGCATCAGAGGATTCATCCGCACACGCCCGCACGCTGATTATCTACTTTTCACAACCAGAGGAGATGAAACCTGGTGCCGTGGATGGTTTTTCCGGGGCCAGCGTATTACAAAAAAATACGCCAGAGACCGGCAGCACGCAGTTTATTGCGCAACTGATTCAGAAGCAGACTCACGGCGACCTGTTTCGCATTGAAACCGCCACTCCCTACCCTCGCCAGCATGATGCACTTTTGCGCGTTGCCGAAAAGGAACAGCAAACGAAAGCCAGACCCTCACTAAAAACGCCGCTCCCTGACCTGAGCAGTTACGACACCATTTACGTCGGCTACCCCATCTGGTGGTATACCATGCCAATGGTGATATACAGCCTCTTTGAGCAAAATGACTTTGCAGGCAAAACGGTCGTTCCCTTTACCACCCATGGTGGCAGCAGGTTAGCCGACTCCCTGCGAGAAATTGCTCGCATGCAGCCACAGGCCAAATTAGTCACTCGTGCGCTCGCGATCTCGCGCAACGATATTTCAGCTCCTGACGTACCCGCGCAGGTTGAGCAATGGGTAAAACAAATCCAGCCACAGCGTTAATCCCTCGACATGAAGAAAATTTATATTTTCCAGGTCATGCAGGATGCGCTGATGACGTTACTTCTGTTGGTATTGATGGGATTTCACCTTCACGGTGAAATCGTGCATGAATGGGCGGGTATTATTTTTACGCTGTTTATCATGCTGCATTTATATCTTAACCGGCATCGCTTGTGGTCACTGTCGCCCAATATTCCGTTAACCATGCTGGTAGTTAACAGAATCATTAATGCAGTGACATTCGTTGTCATTCTGACCGCGATTGTCTCGGGCATGATGCTGTCCCGACATATCCTTCTGGACCAGGCGTTCCACAACCCGGCGAGCTGGGTCAGGAAAGTACACATGACGTCGGTCCACTGGGGAATGCTCATTCTGGCGCTGCATATCGGGTTGCACTGGAAAATGCTGGCGACTTTTTTCTGCCGGGTCCTGAACATCTCCAGCAATTCATTCTATGCAAATGTCATGATGCCAGGAGTTTTTTCGCTAATCGCTCTACTGGGATTGTACGAATTACTAAACCGGGACTATCTCGATTATTTGTTGATGAAGGTCGATTTCTCCTTTTTCGATTACGATGAATCTGCCCTACTTTTTTATCTACGCTACCTGGCCATTATTGTTTTATTTTCATTAATGACACGGTTTTCGCTTTGGGGCCTTATTTTTAGAAAAGACAAAGCAGCGTCACCATAATAAGGGTTAACTGACAGAATTGTCAGGCTGGCGTCAGTCTGACGACATCTCCCCCTGATTAGAATCATTGCAGACCCTCTCCATCATTGTAGATAAGGACGCTTTGCATGATCGTACATTTACGTTACCTCGGGCTGTTACTGCCCCTCTTTACGTTTTCATCCTGGGCGGCGGAGCAAAATCCCGCTGTCAATATCGCCACTGCCGGAAGCCAGAATGCGGTGTACGGGGCAGCAGAGAACTTTACCGGTCGCGTCCGGGTTGATCCTCTCTTCAAACCAGATAACGAAATTAGCGTTTCCGGGGCTTATGTCACCTTTGAGCCAGGTGCTCGTTCCGCCTGGCATACGCATCCGGCAGGCCAGCGGCTGATTGTGACCTCGGGAGTTGGGCTTACCCAACAAGAAGGCCAGCCGGTGCAGGTCATCCGCGCTGGCGACGTTGTCTCTTGCCCGGCGGGCGTCAAACACTGGCACGGGGCAGCACCCGGCAGCGCAATGACGCACCTGGCGATAACCGGGATTGTGGATGGCAAAAGCGTTAACTGGATGGAGAAAGTGACAGATGAACAATACCACGCCCATTAAGGCATTAACGGCAGCGGTACTGCTGCTGACCTTTGGTTTGGGTCTCACGGCACATGCTGCGCCCGTCAATAAAGGAGCCTCAGAAATGAACCACGAACAAACGGTTTCAGATACGCTGTCAGCTCGCCAGCAAGCCATCCCGTTGATTGCGGCATCAATGGCCAGCAGTCAGATGGATAAGCTGAATGCGGCACTGAATCAGGGGCTTGATGCAGGACCCACGATAAACGAGACCAAAGAGATTCTCGTCCAGCTCTATGCCTATACGGGATTTCCCCGTAGCCTGAACGCGCTGAATGAACTGATGAAAGTCGTCGAAGCACGTAAACAACGTGGCGTTGAAGACGTTGAAGGTAAAGAGCCGGTCGCCGCCATCCCTGTCGGAGATGAGCTTCGCCGTGTCGGTACCGCAAACCAGACTAAAATCTCCGGCGCCCCCGTCCAGGGACCTCTGTTTGATTTTGCCCCGGTCATTAATCAATTTCTACAAACGCATCTGTTCGGCGACATTTTCGCCCGCGATAACCTCGACTGGCAAAGCCGCGAGCTGGCAACGGTTGGCGCATTAGCCGCCACGCCGGGCGTTGAAGCTCAGCTGTTATCGCATACGCGAGCCAGCATGCGAGTCGGCCTGACGGCAGCGCAACTGCGCCAACTGGCACAAGTTCTTCGTGAAAATGGCGAAGAAGATGCGGCTACGCGGGCGGAACAGGCGCTGCAACGGGCGTTAGCAAACAGTTAGGCGTTGGTTTGAGACGATACGGTGCTAATCCTCCGCATTCATGAGTCTGCCAAATAAGGGCAATCAAAGGTGCTAAATAATTCACGCTGACAACTCAGATATGATTGAACGGCAAACATAACAGAGGATGTAATCTTGAAAACTGTCTTAAAAACGCTGGCCATCTGCGCGATGGCGGGTGGCATGGTGGCTCAGTCGGTATACGCCGAGCCGCTGGTCATTCAGGAACAGGGAAGCTTTTCTGCTGGTGGCACTATCATCACCGCACCAGGGAAATTTGACGCGAAAACGCCGCTGGACTCTGCGGGTCAAACCTGGCATGGCGATCATGCGTCTGTGTTCTACCAAATTCCGGAAAATCCGCATAAATACCCTATCGTCATGCTGCACGGCGCAGGTCAGTTCTCCCGCACTTGGGAAACCACGCCGGATGGTCGCGAAGGGTTCCAGAACATATTCCTGCGTCGTGGATTCTCAACTTATCTGGTCGATCAGCCGCGTCGGGGCAGCGCCGGGCGCACGACGGTAGAAGGTACTGTTACGCCTAAACCGGATGAACAGATGTGGTTTAACCAGTTCCGCGTTGGCGTGTGGCCAGAGTATTTTCAGGGCGTTCAGTTTTCTCACGACAAAGAAGCCCTGAATCAGTATTTCCGTCAGATGACCCCGAATACCGGGCCGTTTGATATCAATGTTATCTCTGATGCGATGTCCGCCGTCGTGGATAAATCTGGCCCGGCTATCCTCTTCACCCACTCTCAGGGTGGCGGACCAGGCTGGTACACGGCGATGAAAAATGACAAGGTCAAAGCCATTGTCGCCTTCGAGCCTGGTAGCAGCTTTGTCTTCCCGGAGAAAGAGCTCCCTGCCCCAATGCCAAGCGCGTTCGACACGCTGAAGGGTGAACCGGTGCCGATGGAGCAGTTTATGGCACTGACTAAAATTCCGATTCTGATTATTTACGGCGATAACATCCCTGATAAACCTGTCGCCATGCCCGCGCAAGACAGCTGGCGCGTGCGTCTGGCAATGGCTCGCGAGTGGCGTGACGTGGTGAATAAGCATGGCGGGGATGTCACTGTGACGCATCTGCCTGAAGTGGGAATCAAAGGTAATACCCACTTCCCGTTCTCCGATTTAAATAATGTGCAGATTGCTGATTTGGTGAGTCAGTTCCTGAAGGAGAAAGACCTGCAATAGAAAGAGATAATATTGAGCCTTCATTATTGAGGGCTCAATACAATCATCAGTTATATCAAAAAAAAATAAAATGGGGGAGCGAAAGTCTGCTATAAGGGAGAGGCGGAATTTTGCTTCCCGCTAATTTTACATTATATTAAGGATAGCATCCCAGTTGGTGTTCTTTCACCATATACCCGAGCATAAATACCGGTATTTACTTCTAAAAAAGGGGCGTATCGTAAAGCCGTTAACGAAAGTGATGAATTATAGATAGAAAACCTTAAAGTTTTATTAAATTTGGAAAATTTAAATAATCAGTCATCTTAAGGTTAACATAATAATATCTCCCCATTATTGATAGGACATCTGTGAGAGGTCTTATCATGCGAATAATCTCGCCCTACACATTAAAATGGCTACATGGCGGAAGCGAACATAATGATATTTCTGCATTAATACGCGAAAACTATCATCAGGTTTACCATGCTTCACTTTCCCGCTGTATGCCCTGGCTTCTTGGTATGTATGACGCCAACGGTGAACTTAAAGCCGCATGCGGCGTCCAGGTGGCATCTCATGGAACGTTATACCTGGAACAATACCTTGATACTCCAATTGAAACGACATTATCGTCGCGGCTGGAACTGCCTGTTCCGCGTGAAGCAATTGTCGAAATCGGCAATTTCGGCGCGCGTGATGGTGCCAGCGCGCGGATTATGTATGCCGCCCTCTGTCTGTTGCTTAATCAATATCACTACGGATGGATCGTGTTTACTGGTACGAAGAAAATCCGCAACACCTTCTACCGTCTGAATCTACATCCCATTCAGTTGATGTCTGCTGATCCTGGCAGACTGGGCGATGCGGCCCTGGAATGGGGTGAGTACTACCAACATGATCCACAAATAATGGCAGGAGAACTGACTGGCGGATACACAGCGCTGAGTCAGAACACCATGCTGTTAGCCCTGTTTACGCCATTACCAGATGCCCCATGGACTGATCTTTCAGGAGGACGCCATGTTTCTTAACGCGCTTGAGCAGCAGGCTCGTCTACATCCCGATAGCGTAGCCCTGCAAGGAGAAACCCGGTTCTGGAGCTGGCGGCAATATCATGAAACCGTGATTGACACCGCAACACGATTACAGTCACTCGGAGTTAAATGTCTGGCGCTGGAAGCCGACAACAGCCCGGAGTGGGCGATCATCGATCTCGCCTGTCTGGCTTGTGGGATCATTATTATCCCTGTCCCCGCCTTCTTCACCGACGCACAAAAAGAGTGGGTACGCGCATCGGCATCGGTTGATGCGCAAATCGGCGGCGAGTTGATGGTCGGCTGGCTGAGGCATGATTTCCCATTCGGCAGACTGCAAACTCGCCAGATTACTGCTCCAACGCCCCTGCCTGCCGGGACGGCCAAAATAACGTATACCTCTGGCACTACAGGTGAACCTAAAGGCGTCTGTCTGAGCCAGGAAGGGATGTTCTGGACTGCACAAACGCTGGCCAGGGCCCTGCAGAATATCAATTCGCAAAAGCATCTGGTCACACTACCGCTCAGCATTCTGCTGGAGAATTTGTGCGGAATCTATATCCCTATGTTGCTGGGCGCACAGACAGTGGTACTGCCCTCTGCACAGATTGGATTCGCAGGTTCCAGCCAGTTTAATCCCTCTCAGTTTTTCCACGTGTTGATGAAATGGCATCCACAAAGTCTGGTGTTGGTGCCAGAACTGTTACGGGCGCTGCTCCACCTGCACCAGCAGATCCCCGAAAGCACGCAATCCTTGCGCTTTATGCCGTCGGCGGTGGAAAAATCTCAACCCAGTTGTTGGCATTGGCGGGACAAAGCGGTCTACCGGTATTTGAAGGGTACGGCCTTTCGGAATGTGGTTCCGTTGTGGCACTGAATCTGCCTGATGCGGCAAAAGCGGGCAGCGTCGGCAAACCGTTACCGGGTATCAAGGTATCGGTTGATGCCAGTCAGCAACTGTATGTAAACAGCCCGGCCAATGCGCTGGGCTATCTGGGGACTGAACCACCCTCGCAGAATGTTGCGACTGGCGATCTCGGCAAAGTGGATGAAGAAGGATTTATACATCTTCATGGGCGTCTAAAAAATATTCAGATAAATGCTTTTGGTCGCAATTTCTCGCCAGAATGGCCGGAAGCTGAAGCAATGGCATGTTCGGCGGTCCGACGTATTGTGATCTTCGGCGAGGGATTGCGACGCAATGTTGCCCTGGTTGATGTCTTTGAAGGTCAACAGGAACTGGCCCGTGAGCAACTTCAGGCCCTCTCCGCTCGCTTGCCTGACTATGCCCGGTTCCATCGACTGCTTTTTACTTCAGTCCTGTCATCTCCCGATATGTTTACCGCCAATGGGCGTCCCCGGCGGAGCGCCATCTGGCACTCCCTGAAACAAGATATTCTCACCTGCAGTGAGGAGGAATAATCATGAGTTTTTATCAGGAACTGCAAAAACAAACCGCTGAGGACCGTCAGCGGTTACTGGCATCGCCAATCATCGCCCGCTGCCAGCAAGGCGATATTTCCCGCGCAATGTATATCCACTTTCTGACGCAGGCATATTACCACGTCAGCCATACCGTGCCGCTGCTGATGTGCGCCGGCAGTCGTCTTGGTGCTTCACATGAAGCAGTGCGAGGAGCCATTGCCGAATATATTGATGAAGAGTACGGACATCAGGAATGGATCCTCAATGATATTCGCACCTGTGGTGGCGACGCGGAAAAAGTCAGAAATGGAACGCCTGGGCTGCCAATCGAAATGATGATCGCTTACCTCTACTATCGTATTGAACGAATCAATCCAATGAGCCTCTTTGGCATGGTCCAGGTACTGGAAGGTACCAGCGTGTCGATAGCATCAGCCGTTGCCGCACAAGTTGAGCATACGCTGGCGCTACCTGAGCAGGCTACCACTTATCTGCGTTCACATGGCGAGCTTGATCAGGGACATTTGCGATTTTTTGCATCTCTGATGGATACCATCACCGATAAGGACGATCAGACTGCCATTATCCACACCGCCCATCGTGTTTATAACTTGTATGGGCAGATGCTTGAGCAACTGGGAAATGACGCAAATGAACCTGCATGACAAGACGGTTTTACTCACCGGCGCAAGCGGGGGTATCGGTCAATCGCTGGCACTGTCGCTGGCGAAAAAAGGGGCACGGCTTTGCCTTGTCGGGCGCAACGAACAGGCAATGAAGCTTCTGCAACAGACACTTCCCTATGCGGAGCGGCACAGCATTGCGCTAATGCGTAATTATTCTGATGATGAAATCAACGCCCTGGCCGCACGATTTAGCCAGGATGGTGGGCTGGATATCCTGATAAACAATGCGGGAAGTAGTCGCTTTGCGTTGTTTGAACAGCAATCTTTTGACGATATTCGTGAGCAGATCCGCGCCAACATTGAGATCCCGGCCTTACTCACCCGTGCTTTAATGCAAAAGATGAATACACCAGGGATCGTGCTCAATATAGGGTCTATCTTTGGGGAAATTGGTCATCCAGCCTGGAGCGTTTACAGTGCGACCAAAGCAGCGACACACCGTTTTTCTGAAGCATTAGGGCGTGAATTACAGGGTAGCGGCATCACGGTACTGTATGCCGCTCCGCGTTCAACAGAAACCTTGCTGAACAACGAACATGTGTATGCCCTGAATCAGAAACTCGGCAACAGTAGCGATTCCCCCGACTTTGTTGCCGCGCGACTCACCCGTCTACTTGAAACTGAACAGAAACGCTACCGCTTTGGCGTGATGGAACGCCTGTTTGTCAAAATCAATGCCTGGTTTCCCACCGTCATCGATGGGGCATTAGGAAAGAAATTACCTGTGATTCAGTTATTTGCCAGAAAACCGCTCAAGGGAGAACATAAATGAGAATTCTACATGTACTCATTATTGCGACAGTGATACCTGTCTCTGCAATGGCGAATACGACGCTGGAAGATTTACAGCATGAGTGGTCCATTTGCCAATATCAGACGTTAGCCGCGAAAAAAGAGAGTTGTTTCAGTGCGCTCAGCCAAAAGACCCACAATGCTATTCAAGCTCACAATACCGATGCACCGTTGTTAATCTGGTCAGGTATCATTGACAGCAGTTGGGCTGGCGCCAAAGGCGGTCTTGGCGCGCTGAGCCTTGTTAAACAGGCGCGCAGTAATCTGGAAAAAGCCATTGAGATTGATCCAGGCGCATTGCAGGGGTCAGCCTGGACTAGCCTCGGTGCGCTGTATTATCAGGTACCAGGCTGGCCGATTGGTTTTGGTGATAAAGAAAAAGCCGAAGAAATGTTAAAGAAAGCGCTGGCGATCAATCCTGACGGTATTGACCCTAACTATTTTTATGGTGACTTTCTATTGCAGGAGAAAAAAAACCAGGACGCGAAGCGCTATCTGGATAAAGCACTGAAAGCTCCGGCGCGCCCAGGACGAGAGATTGCTGATAATGGACGCCGTCGTGATATTGCGAAGGATCTGGCCAGTATTAAGTAAAAAACCAGTACCCGCAGAATATACTGTGCCGCCCACTGTTCCCTGTGAACGGTACAGATATTCCCTTTTTCCTTTGACGAGAATAGCCATCACTGTGGTGATGCCTTCGTCTTTTTCAGGCTTGTCATCCACACCCAGCTCACCTATTGTAGGCGTCATTTCAGCACCGTCTGGCAGACTCTCAATTTTCTGACAGCATAGCGGACACCAAATATGATGGGCGCTATCCATGAAATTGTTAACTACAGTGCGTAAAAAAGCCCTAATTATCTCGTTGAGTTCAAAATCAAAATGGTTGAACGCTCAGATCGACCAGAGATCTCCGTGGCGAAACTCGCTCGTGAGCATGGAATCAACGATAATCGGCTGTTCAAGTGGCCAAATGAACTGTGCCACTACAGATTGACCAGGTTCGGCAACACGACGGCGATGAGGCCTGAACATTTGCCGCTCAGTTGAATCGCGCTTTTACTGGGCACATAACACAGGAAATCCATTGCATCACGTACCGCCTGACGCGTTTCAGGCACTACGCTGGGATGATTGTTAAGCACCCGCGATACAGTAGCCGTTGATACTCCTGCTTTTTTTGCAACATCTTTAATGGAAGCCATGATGATGAAATGTGTCCTCTAAAAAGTAATGTCACTATAAAGTGTGATAGAGGTCAAAGATGTAAGCCAGTTCACATGTTGTTGCGTTACATGAAACCCAGTTCGCGCTCTCACTTCCATTGGCGTTAGCGCCGCAAAAAATTCAATCCCCGCGAGTTTGCTGATTTACGAGGTATTATAGGGTCTGAGGTGCGACGGGCAGCTGCATGGACTGTCTCCCGACGGATAAATGCCTTTCCTTAGTGTTTAAAACGTTCATTTCTTACACAAAGCCGCCCATCAGCCCTCCTCAAAATTAATGAACACATCTAATAAACCCTAGCTAATTACCCCATCTAATCGAATAAATAACTTTGCGTTATGCTTTTCCTCGACAACAGCCAAAGGATAACGTCATGCAAACTGTAAAACTGAACAATGGTATAGAAATGCCCCTAATGGGCTTTGGTGTGTTTCAAATGTCTGATGCCGCTGAATGCGAAAGAGCCGTGATTGATGCCATCGATACGGGATACCGCCTGATCGATACCGCCGCGTCTTACCAGAATGAAACCCAGGTTGGGAACGCTCTGAAACAAAGCGGTATCGACCGTAACGAACTCTTTGTAACAACCAAGCTGTGGCTGCAGGATACTAATTACGAAGGCGCTAAAGCCCAGTTCGAACGCTCCCTGAATCGTCTGCAACTTGATTATGTTGACCTGTATCTGATTCACCAGCCTTACGGTGATGTTCATGGGGCATGGCGTGCCATGGAAGAATTGCAACAGGCAGGAAAAATTCGCGCCATTGGCGTCAGCAACTTCCATCCTGACAGACTGGCCGACCTTATCGCCTTCAACAACGTTGCCCCTGCGGTAAACCAGATTGAAGTTAACCCCTTCAACCAGCAGCTGCATGCCGTTCCCTGGAATCAAAGCCGTGGCATTCAGCCGGAAGCCTGGGCTCCGTTTGCTGAAGGGAAAAATGGTCTGTTCCAGCATCCCGTGTTAACGGCAATTGGTCAGAAGTACGGCAAAAGCGTGGGCCAGGTTGTTCTGCGTTGGATCTTCCAGCGAGGCATCATTTCACTGGCGAAATCGGTGCGCAAAGAACGCATGGCAGAGAACATTAACATTCTCGATTTTGAACTCAGTTCTGAAGATATGCTGCAGATTGCTGCCCTCGACACTGCAACCAGCGCCTTCTTCTCTCACCGCGACCCGGCGATGGTGGAATGGCTGACCGGCCGCAAACTTGATGTTTAAGTCGCGATAAAAGAGGTATTCATTCAATGCAAAAACGTTATCTGGGTAAATCCCGACTCGAAGTATCCGCGCTTGGGCTCGGCTGCATGGGCTTAAGCCATGGCTACGGTCCGGCGACCGATACCCGTCAGGCTATCGAGCTCATTCGCGCTGCGGTTGAACGTGGCGTCACCTTCTTCGATACCGCTGAAGTGTATGGCCCCTTTCTTAATGAAGAGGTTGTAGGCGAAGCCTTAAAACCGTTTCGTGACCGTGTGGTTATTGCCACCAAGTTTGGTTTTACCTTCGGTGCGGACAACAAGCAGCAGATTTTAAACAGCCGTCCGGAGCATATCCGTGAAGCCGTGGAAGGATCATTACGCCGCCTTAAGACTGATGTCATTGATCTGCTGTACCAACACCGTGTCGACCCGGATGTCCCTATTGAAGATGTTGCGGGAACGGTGAAAGACCTGATAGCGGAAGGCAAAGTCAAACATTTCGGTCTGTCCGAAGCGGGCGCACAAACCATTCGTCGTGCACATGCCGTGCAACCGGTCACTGCGCTGCAAAGCGAATACTCTCTGTGGTGGCGCGAGCCTGAGCAGGAGATCCTGCCGTTACTGGAGGAACTGGGTATTGGTTTCGTTCCCTTCAGCCCATTAGGTAAAGGCTTCCTGACGGGATCGATTAAGCCAGGAACCACTTTTGGCAAGGATGATTACAGAAGCCAAGTGCCGCGTTTCGCCGAGCAGGCGATTGAAGCCAATGAAAAGCTGGTCACCTTGCTGGGTGAACTGGCGGCAGAGAAAGGTGTGACGTCTGCGCAAATCGCGCTGGCATGGCTGCTGGCACAAAAGCCGTGGATTGTTCCTATCCCTGGTACCACCAAACTACACCGGCTGGAGGAAAACCTGGGGGCTGCCGACATCATTCTTTCACCGAAGAATACGCAGCAGATAACCCAGGCACTGGAAACGATTAACATCGTCGGTGAACGTTACTCTCCTGAGCACCAGGCCCGCGTAGGCCGTTAATATCCGAACGGGTCTACGGACCCGTTATTGGGCGTAGCGAAGTGCATCGATCATCAGCGCAAATGCGGGCGGGTGCTGCTTACGGCTCGGGTAGTAGAGATAATAGCCGGGAAAAGATGGACACCAGTCCTGCAGAACCTGAATAAGCTCTCCTGACTTGATATAATCCTGCACTCTGTCTTCAGGCATACAGGCAATGCCAAAACCGGATAAAGCAGCATCAATCCTTTCTGCCTGCTGATTAAACGTTACCTGCCCTTCCACTCTGACCCGTAACGGTTTCCCTTCCTTCTCAAACTCCCAGTGATAAAGCCCACCGGCAGTCGGCAGGCGCATATTGATGCACCGATGATTTTGTAGCTCGTGCGGCGTTTCAGGTGCAGGGTTTGCCGCGAAGTAAGACGGTGCTCCCACCACGGCCATGCGCATGTCCGGGCCAATTCTTACAGCAACCATATCCTTATCCACGCTTTCGCCCAGGCGGATCCCGGCATCAAAACGGCCCTCAACAATATCGACAAAGCCGTTATCAACCACCAGTTCGAGATTAATTTCCGGATATTCCCTGAGGAAAGGTTTTAACTTTGGCCATACCAAACTTCGCGCGGCATGCTCCCCAGCAGATAAGCGGATATTGCCGGAGGCAGTGCCGTTCAGTTGAACCAACGATTCCAGCTCCTGCTCAAGATCGGCAATACGCGGTTCAAGGCAGGCAATAATTCTCTCACCGGCCTCTGTAGGGGCAACGCTTCGGGTCGTACGGGTCAGAAGGCGGATATTGAGCCTTTCCTCCAGCGCCTTCATCGCATGGCTGAGTGCAGACTGAGATACACCCAGTTTGCCCGCTGCTTTGGTAAAACTTCGCTCCCTTGCCACCACCAGAAAGATTTGCAGTTCGTTGAAGTTTTCTTTGAGCATCGGCGATTTCCTTATGGTGGCATTCCCTTCATCGCGCACTCATGAAGGGTGTTCATAGACACAATCATTTTAGCCCTATTACTGACAATAATGATAATTGATATTCTGGCTGTAGAGAAAATAAGTCTGAATTATCAGAAGGTTTATCATGAAAATACTCATTGCAGGCGCGACCGGAAGTATTGGTCTTCATGTCGTGAATACCGCTATCGAAATGGGCCATCAGCCCGTGGCGCTGGTCAGAAATAAACGGAAAGTAAAATTACTTCCGCGTGGAACGGATGTTTTTTACGGCGATGTTTCAATGCCTGAAACACTTACCGATTTGCCGAAAGATATTGATGCCATCATCTTCACTCTCGGTTCCGATGGCCAGGGGCGTATTGGCGCCAGAGCGATAGATTACGGCGGTGTGCGTAACATTTTACGACTCTTCAGGGATACACCTGTACGCATCGGTTTAATGACCACGATTGGCGTGACTGAACGACTCAGTACCTGGAATCAACGCACTGAGGTTCATGACTGGAAAAGACGTGCCGAACGTCTGGTCAGAGCGAGTGGTCACCCCTATACCATCGTCAGACCCGGCTGGTTTGATTACAACAATGATGATGAACACAGAATTGTTTTGCTCCAGGGGGATCGTCGCCATGCAGGAACACCAGAAGATGGTGTGATATCAAGGCAGCAAATCGCCCAGGTTCTGGTCAGTGCCCTGACCAACGAGGCAGCAAAAAATAAAACGTTTGAGCTGGTGGCCGAACGAGGCGAAGCACCGCAGGATCTTACTCCACTGTTTGCAGACCTGCAGGCTGATGATCCACAAAAAAATGATGGCGTTTTAGATATAGACAATATGCCTCTGTATGAAGAACCTGAGTGCATTATTAACGAGCTGAACCGCACGGGGTTGCTGAAATCTATAAATAAATCATAAGCATCTCGACAAGGCTGTATCATCGCCCTCTTATAATGAGCGTTAATTTATGTTCACAACAGAAGACATCATCGATAAGATAACCCGAGCGATTGATTTAAACTTACACAAATCGCTGAAGGTAAGTTCAGCGTATCGATGATCAGGCATGCTTCAGCCAGTTCCGGAATATTTGCGCTTGCAGTATTCCCTGAAAATCAATCAGCCCTGAGCAACCAAGTTTCTTGATCAGATTCTGCCTGGCCTGGTAAATGGTTTTTAAGTGTAGATTTAACATGGCAGATATCTCAAAAACAGTTCGCCCCTCCCCTAGCTGCGTTAAAATATATTTATCTCGCGCAGTCAAGGAGATATTGAGTTCCGATTGATGCTCGTGCTTTCCACCAGCACGAGTAATATCAATAATAAATTGCTTGATTGAGGCAACATCGCTATCTACTGGCAGTCTGTAAAGTGAGATGTCATTGAGATACTGATACAGATGGCCATCAATCAGCAGCACCAGACGATATGTATTCAGATCGTAATTTTGCTTTTTTACCGCGTCAAAGTGATTAGCAGTGAAGAAAACAAGTCGCGCCTTGTCATCTTCAAAAACGATATCTGCAAGGATATTCTTTAACCCATGCCTGATAAAGATATCATCAATCCATAAAACTGCGTTTCCAGCATGTTCCTGCACGATGTTCATCATTATGACCTCAACGAAAAATCACCATTGACCTCACCGGGCTGCGAAGTTTTATCGAGTTGAAGATGTGCCAGAATCTGTGAATAGAGATCGGTCAGTATCACATTCTTCTCATTCTTCAACTGCGTGCTGAATGCCTGAATAAGAACATCATTACTGATACAACCCTGTTTTAACATGACATTACGCTCTATATCCTTATACAAAGCGCAGCGGAAAATAAAATCTTCCGGAATTGAATTAGCCATATCAACTCCATAATATGCAGTCATAAAAATAAGAGGATGCTATGTATAGTCTTAATCCAAACAGCGAAGCGACAGAACTTACATCATACAATAATTGTGCTGTGTATTTATATTAATGTGCTATCTCATTAGACGTCATCAGCCGTATAACGTAACACTATTTCCAGGGTTTTTCTGATAATGTCTGCCTTGACAACGTCAGTTGTCGACTCCAGCGAACTAATCAGGCTTAAAATGATGTTTTTATTATTAACATTATCACCTGCCAGAATTACATTTGTTACCGCCTGCCCCAATACCACTGACTCATCTGCTAATAGTTCACCTGCATTATGGAAGTAACTTGATAAAGCTTTATCCGTCATTACACTGTGGACATTAATTTCATGAAGCATGGTAACCTCGCTTGTATAGTCTGGAGAATTATCTTTAATGTAATTTAGGGTTTTTGCTGGCACTGAAAGCACTCTCATCTCTCGTTTGTTCCGGTTTTCTGCTTATCTTCCCCGGATTAACATTTGTGAAATCATTGATAACGCTGTCAATTAATTGTTTACGTGTACCATCCATTTCACTGGCATGCATAAGCCGCAATTGCTTAATCAGTGCAGCTAACGAAACGTCTTTATGCATTCGCAAAATTTCTAGCACAGCCAAACCTGTAATTTCATGTTTCAAGCGTTCACTGTCAGGTTTCTTCATAACTCCTTCACTACTTACCCATTGTCATAGTAGGGCTTTATTTTATTCGAAAAGCAGGCCGATTAACGCATTGTAATGTTTCTGTTCATTCTCACCTGATGCATTTTCAAGACGGTGCAGAAGTTTGGTACACAGTGATTTGCGACTGAGATTGCGCCCATCTTTTAGTATCTCAGTCACGATTTCGCCCAACGTTTCCTGTTGGGTTGGCAGATGCGCTTTAGCAAAGTAACGAGAAATCGCGCTTGCAGAATCAGTGCGAACGGTATGCTGCTGCATGGAGTGCTCCTGTAACAAAATGCTGGTGAATATTAAGTTTTATAACAGTAGCAAAGCTGTACCGAAAATGTGTACAACATAGCACGCTAATTTTTAGCAAAAAATGCTAAATCAATTAAATCATGTAGTTACGATGATTAAGATCTCCATGAAATTCAATTTCTTTGTACAAATCACTTTGTGTTATCAATGAAATTGATCTGTATTAGCCCGATTACTTGTAAAGACAAAGTTAGAATTATGTATTAAAATCAGGGCGTAACCTGGTTTGTCTGATACTGACCAGACCTCTTCTCTTTCCTTGATCCCGGACTGTCCATGCTCACGACCATTATTTACCGTAGCCATCTACGTGAAGACGCCCCTCTCAAAGCGCTTGAGGATATGGTGACAGCCGCAAATATCAAAAACAGGCGATCAGATGTTACGGGGATCTTACTCTTTAACGGCCATCACTTTTTCCAACTGCTTGAAGGCCCAGAGGAGCAGGTAAAAGAGATCTATCGTTGTATTTGTAACGACCCCCGGCACCACAATATCGTTGAACTGATGTGTGATTACGCGCCTGCGAGAAGATTCGGGAATGTAGGGATGGAGTTATTTGATTTACAAAAACATGAACGGAATGACGTCCTGCAAGCTGTACTCAATAAGGGTACGTCCAAATTTCAGCTCACGTATGATGACAGAGCATTACAGTTTTTCCGCACATTTGTCCTCGCCACGGAAAAATCGAGCTATTTTGAAATACCTGCGCCTGATTACTGGAGTTTTATAACCGACAATACCTGTACCATCCTGGATGAAAGCACACTCCCGTCAGATACAGATTTCAGCTTTGCTTTTCAACCAATTATCGATCCTATGTCACAGCGCGTCATTGCGCTGGAAGCCCTTATTCGCGGTAAAGACGGTGAAACGCCCGCAACGTATTTTGACAAATTCAAACCTGAAGATGTGTATACCGCTGATCTGCAGAGCAAAAAGACTGCATTTGCAATGGCAAGCGCACTGGGACTTAATCACAAAATGCTGTCGGTTAATCTGTTACCCATGACCCTGGTAAACAGACCCGATGCAGTCAGCTTTCTTATAAACGAAATCGCGGCGCATGGACTGGTGCCTGAACAAATCATTGTTGAGTTTACCGAAAGTGAAGTTATTTCGCGTTTTGATACGTTCGCGCAGGCCGTGAAGTCACTCAAGGCAGCGGGAATATGTGTGGCGATAGATCATTTCGGGGCAGGTTTTGCCGGGCTTCAGCTTTTGTCTCGCTTTCAACCGGACCGAATTAAGATAAGCCGCGAACTCATCACTGATGTGCATAAAAGTGGACCACGGCAGGCCATCATTCAGGCCATAATCAAATGCTGCGCTTCACTGGAGATTATGATTTCTGCGGTCGGCGTCGAAAAACCTGAAGAGTGGATGTGGCTTGAATCCGCGGGTATTGAGATCTTCCAGGGTAACCTGTTTGCAAGAGCCTGCCTGAATGGTACTCCGTCTGTCGCGTGGCCAGAGAAAAAATGATTTCTCAGCGTTATAATAATTAACGTATTGTTATTACACAATAATCCCGCCACCTCTTTTATGCTGAACATAAAAATTCAGCATTTACTCCCTACGTGATAGTAAAGTAAATCTTAATTTTGCTAGAATCCTATGTATGTTTTGTACAATTTGATGCATGTTGTACAAAGTAGCAGGAACCGCATATCGGTGACGGAGAATCATGAGTGTCTGGGGGAATTATGGCTTATTACAGCATTGGGGATGTCGCAGAACGTTGCGGGATAAATCCTGTCACCCTTCGGGCATGGCAACGACGTTACGGTTTACTCAAACCTCAACGCAGCGAAGGTGGCCACCGACTCTTTGATGAAGAGGATATTCAACGTATTGAAGAAATAAAACGTTGGATTAGCAGTGGCACACCCGTTGGCAAAGTTAAAGCATTGCTGGAAACCAGTACTCGTGAAACTGACGACGACTGGAATCAATTGCAAGAAGAGATGATGGGCATTCTTCGTATGGCGTATCCCCCGAAGCTGCGAGCCAAAATTATCGCACTCGGTCGCGCCTACCCCGTAGATGCGTTGATTGATCGCGTTTATCTTCCTGTGCGTCAGCGGTTGATACTTGACCATAATACATCCCGCATCATGAACAGTATGCTTGATGGCGCATTGATTGAATATGTAGCCACCCTGCTGTCTGAAACGCGGCGCAAATCAGGGAAAGATGCCATCCTGATGGCCTGGGATGTTGAAGACCGAACCCGTTTATGGCTCGAAGCCTGGCGTTTATCGCAATCGGGCTGGCATATTGCCGTGCTTGCTGAACCCATTGAATCGCCAAGACCTGAACTCTTCCCCGGGCAAACGCTTTTTGTCTGGACTGGTATTACGCCAACCCGCAGACAAAATGAACTTCTACAACACTGGAACGAACAAGGTTATAAAGTCATTTTTCACAGCCCGTAACCAACATGTATCGCAGTAATGAGCTGAGTAAGATAAATCTTACTAATTCTCATTTTTTGGGTGGTTATTTTGAATGCCATCCAATGAATCTGTGTTCCCTACCTGCCTGACTTAATGCCCGCAGTAGCATAAAAACAAAACAATATACTCACCCGTGGGTATTATTTTTTTGCATACGACATCACCTTTTTCCTAAGTAAAATTCATTAGATCAACTGGCGCACGCCTAATACTTATTCTAGGGTTAAACCATGTCTTCTTGTACCACATTATTGTTTTTCTAAAGTAATAAATGTGGTTATTTGAAAAAGGTAAAGGATATGGCTCTAGTCTTAGACAAACGCTTAATTCTTTGTTGCTGCGCCTTTTCCATTATTCCCGTGGCAAATGCAGCAACCGTTAACGGAACATTTCAGGTACTGATGACGATTCAAAAGGCCTGTACCGTGACTGCCGGTTCGGCTTCAAATATCACGCTTGGGCCGGTGAATACCACGGCAACAAATACCAATGCAAGCAACACGATTTCGATTAATTGCTCAAAAACCACGCCCTATTTTATCGGTCTGGCACCGTCGGCCGCCAATGGGGGGACGACGACAGGCTCAGGCGCCATGTCCTCCGTGGCTAACGCAGCCACCAATACCGATAAAGTGCCCTACCAGCTAAATCGAACATCAGCAACAGGTCCGGTGTGGGGGAACACCGCCACCGACACCGCGCCTGGAAACGGCGTAGCGGCGACGGGGACCGGGCTGGTGCAAACGTTTACGGTTTATGCCACCGCACCGAGCGCCAACTTCACTCCTGACGACTATGCCGACACGGTAACGGTTAACGTTAACTACTAACTTCAGGAAGCCACATGAGAGTAAAACTGCCTGTTCAGCAGTGTGCCTGCGCATGCCTGTTAGGGATGGTTGCGAGCCTCAACCCTGCTGCCGCCAGCGGACTGCAAATCGCCCCGGTCACGTTAACTTTGCTCGCGACGCAAAATGCCGATGGTATCTGGCTTAGTAATGCGGGTGAAAATGTGCTCAATGCCCAGGTTCGGGTTTTTCGCTGGAGCCAGAGCGCTTACGGCGACAAACTTTCCCCCTCTCAGGGGCTGGTCATTAGCCCGCCGATGCTGGCATTAGCCCCCGGAGAACGCCAGTTGATTCGCGTTATTCGGACCGGCCCACCTTCGGCACATGCTGAAGACGCTTATCGGTTATCGATAGATGAGTTACCGCCTGCAAAAGTAGAAAAAAATAAGCTTCAGTTTGTGCTGCATTATTCCGTCCCCGTTTTCATTCAACCAACATCAGCGGCGCAAACGCAGGCAAAATTGCAATGGAAATTACAACAGCTTGATGGCAAAAAATTTATTGAAGTGAGTAACCAGGGAAATGGGCATGCACAATTATCTGCTGCAACATTTATAAGCCCTGACGGTGCTAAAAAGGTTATTACGCCCGGACTGTTAGGCTACGTTTTACCCGGCTCAACGATGCGCTGGATAGTCTCTCCGTCGGCCAGTAATACTCATGATGGCGGGAAAGTTGAAGTCACAATCAATGGCCAAAAAACAGTACAAGATCTGTAACAGATCCTGGCTTCTGGTGAAATATTGCTTTCTCAATGGAGTATTAATATCGGGAATGGTTTGCGCACAAACGCTGAATAATAACCAGAACGAAGATGGTGTTATTAATGGCGCAGCGCAGCTCGTGGGGGTCAATTTGTATCTCGACGTCACCTTAAATGGGAATCCCATTGGGCTGGTGCATTTGGGTTACGATAATGGAAAGCTCTATGCAGGGGCAGATACCCTGCGAAAAATGGGCTTTCGCTTTGCGCCTGACGCCACGCACGCCGTCTGCCTGAACGATATCCCCGAGCTAACCATTGACTATAACGTTCAGTTGCAAACGCTTTCGCTTACTGCGCCACTCAGTTCACTCGATCTTGCGACCACGCAGCTTAACTCCCCCGTAGAGACCGCGCCGACGCCGACAACATCACGCGGAGCGCTGCTCAATTACGATATCTATACCCAACAGGGGGATGAAAGCGCAATAAATACCTTCAGCGAACTCCGCGCTTTCAATGCTGCAGGCGTGCTCAGCACCACCCAGTTGACGCAGTACTCCACCGAGGAAAATGCGGATAACAGCGTTGAGCGACTCGATACCAGCTGGCGTACGTCATTTCCCGAAACGATGCTGGCGGTAACCGTTGGCGATACCCTGACCAGTTCACTTATCTGGTCCCGACCGACGCGTATCGGCGGCATTCAGATAGGAACCGATTTTGGTTTGCGGCCCTATATGCCAACCACCCCGCTCCCTGCATATCTTGGCTCCGCGACGTTGCCGTCAAACGTTGAGCTGTACGTCGACGGCGTCAGGTACTACAACGGAGAAGTCCCCGCGGGTAGCTTTCAGATCAACACAATGCCGAACATCAGCGGCGCGGGAACGGGTCAGGTGATGATGACGGATGCGCTGGGCAGAACGAGCGTACAAAATTTTTCGTTCTACAACGATCAGCAACTCCTGCGGGAAGGATTAACTGCCTGGTCTGCAGAATTGGGCACGGTACGCGAAAACTATGGTTACTCCTCTTTTGATTATGCCAGCGCACCGGTACTGAGCGGTACATGGCGTCGTGGGTTTAGCAATACGTTCACCGCCGGGACTCACGCTGAAACCAGCGATGGACTGATTAACGCGGGCTTCAGTAACGACTGGATCCCAGGCACCCGCAGCGGCACGTTTTCGACCTCAATTGCCGCAAGTACCGACGCAGGAAAGAACGGTTTTCTGTACAGTTTTGGTTATCGTTGGTCCGGCGAACGGTTTAATTTCAGTACCAGTACGACGGCCACTTCCGGCGATTATCGTGATGTCGCCACCCATTATGGCGAGCCGCCACCGACGCTTAACAGCAATACGGTCATTGGCTATTCGCTGGAAGCTGCCGGTAATGTCAGCCTGAGTTACCTGCAGTTTCGTTATCCGCACGAAAATGCGGTGCGCTACGCCAACGCCAGCTGGTTCAAATCGATTACCGACAACATTTCACTGAATGCCGGATTCAACCAAAACATCGACGATAACCGCGATCGCAGTCTCTATTTGATGGTGACAATAACCACTGATAACAATCTCAGTGCCAGCAGCACCCTACAACGCACCAATGATGAGACCGGCTACCAGCTCAACGCCAGCCTGACGCCTCCTGCCGACGGCGGTTGGGGCTGGAATCTGGCCGCCAGTCAGCAGGCTTCCCGGCAAAGCGGTCAGGGAGAAGTGGGATATCTGGGGCGTTATGGTAAAGCGTACGCGGGATTCAGCCGTTTACCGGATAACCACTACGGCTACGCAGGCGCCACCGGATCGCTTGTTACCATGGGAGGCGGCCTGTTTGCTGCACGTGAAATCAACAATGGCTTTGCCGTCGTATCCACTGACGGCGTTCCTGACGTCCCGATTAAATTACAAAATAACCTGATTGGTCGCAGCGACGACCAGGGGCTATTGCTGATCACGCCGCTGAACAGTTATCAAAAAAACCTGATCAGTATTGACCCAATGGTTCTCCCCGCCAATATGCGGATCGCACGCGTTGAGACGAATGCAACGCCTGCCGATCGTTCCGGTACATTGGTTAGCTTTGGCATTACCCCGGTACGCGCTGCGCAGGTCATCCTCGTCGACAATCAGGGTAAACCCATTCCCGAAGGCAGCATGGCATACGCCATCAGCGGAGCAGGACAATCGTCTGTCGTTGGTTTTGATGGGATGACCTGGTTCGACACGCTGGAACAGCACAACGCGCTACGCGTTGAGACAGACACCGGCAGTTGTCGCGTGCAATTTGACTATCCCGCTTCCACAAAGGGGATTGTGCAAATAGGTCCACTGGTTTGCCGGCCACACTAACAGGAGTGCGCTCATGAGGTTAAGGCATCTGTTACTCATCGCAGCCGTACTCTTTTGTCCGGCGATTAGCCATGCCGTAACCTGTTCGGTGAGCAATGTACAACCCATAAATTTGGGCTCAGTCAATCCGCTGTCTGCGACAGGCGCAACGTCATCAATGACGTTCAACTACACCTGCACCAAAGAGCTTGGCGACGTGCTGGCAGGGATCAACCTCTGTTTTAATATTGGCGCCTCAGCCGTCAGTGGCCAGGTGACACCTCGAAATATGTCATTAAACGGAACACCTGCCAGAACGCTGGCATACCAGCTTTACCAGGATGCCGGGCACACCAAAGTCTGGGGGAGTCAGTATCAGTCGGGAACGACTTTTCCAATGGTACAGCTTAATCTGCTGAATCTGACGCCAGTGACGGGCTCACTCACGGTATCAGCACAGATTGTCACGCCACAAACCTCAGCGGTCCCCGGAAGCTATCAGGATAGCTATACGGCGGCGACAGCCCTTGTCACCCTCAATCCTGGATTGCTTTTCCCGCCGACCACCTGTGGCGATACCGTTGCCGCCAGGCTTCCCTTCACCGTATCGGCGACGGTCAGCAAACAGTGCAATATCACCTCTGCAACCAATATTAGCTTTGCGCCCGCCGGGGCGACCGGGCGTAACCTAACGGCTTCAAATACCGTGGGCGTAGCATGTTCCAATAACACGCCTTACACCATCGGACTTCAGCCCTCTAACGGCAATACGGCAGGCAGCGGCGTGATGGACGGCACGGGGTCAAATACGGACAAGGTCCCCTACCAGCTTAGCTCGACGCCAGGGCCGTCCGGAACGGTTTGGGGCAATTCATCGCTCAATACTGTCGCGGGCAACGGTACGGGAACCACCACCACCTACCCGGTTTACGCCACCGTTCCCAGCGCGAACTACACGCCTGACAACTATGCTGATACCGTTACCATCGCCGTGACCTACTGACCCCAGCTTAATCGCAATAAAGCAAATACATTTTATTATCATATTTTTTACTTTTAGAGGTGCGTCATAAATCTGACAAATTGCGATTTTTATAAATCATGCATATTAAATTACCCAGCCAGCAAAATTACCGAAATATCAGCACAATCAGAGAATAACTATTCCCCCCCCAGGAAAAGCCCACACGCTTCATGCCGATAAACCGTGTTAGCCGGACAGGCCATTCCATGAAATAAATGTTAAATTTAGGTTCATATGGTGTGATTCACTGTATACCACGGCCAAATTAAGAACATATTACTTTTATAACTAAGGTTTATCATGGATAAGTTATCTTACGCTTCAGATAGCAGCACATCTGCCTGGAATACCTACCTGCAACAAATCGAGCGTGTGGCCCCTTACCTGGGCGAACTTTCCCATTGGGTGGATACCCTGCGCCACCCAAAACGCGCGCTGATTGTCGATATCCCGGTGCAGATGGATGACGGTACTATCCGTCATTTTGAAGGGTATCGCGTGCAACATAACCTCTCCCGCGGGCCGGGCAAAGGCGGTGTGCGTTATCATCCTGATGTTGATCTTAATGAAGTGATGGCCCTGTCCGCATGGATGACCATCAAATGCGCAGCGTTGAACCTGCCGTACGGCGGTGCGAAAGGTGGCGTGCGCGTCGATCCGTTCTCGCTTTCCGAAGGTGAACTGGAGCGTTTAACCCGCCGTTATACCAGCGAAATCGGCATTATCATCGGGCCGCAGAAAGACATTCCTGCGCCGGATGTGGGGACTAACGGAAAGGTAATGGCCTGGATGATGGATACCTACTCCATGAACCACGGCACCACCGTGACCAGCGTGGTCACCGGTAAACCTATTCACCTCGGCGGCTCGTTAGGTCGTGATAAAGCCACCGGTCGTGGTGTTTTCGTCAGCGGTCTGGAAGTGGCGCGTCGTGCCAACATCGACGTTGAAGGCGCTCGCGTAGCGGTGCAAGGTTTTGGTAACGTCGGCAGCGAAGCCGCCCGCCTGTTCGCGGCAGCAGGAGCACGCGTGGTCGCGATTCAGGATCACACCGCAACGCTGTTTAACTCAACGGGTATCGACATGGCCGCGTTGTCTGCCTGGCAACTGGAGCACAAACAGATTGCCGGTTTCCCGGGCGCTGAAACCATTGCCAGCGAAGCCTTCTGGAGCCTGGAGATGGATATTCTGATCCCGGCCGCGCTCGAAGGCCAGATCACCCGTCACCGCGCGGAAACGCTGACCTGTAAACTGGTACTCGAAGGCGCTAACGGCCCAACCTATCCGGATGCCGACGACGTTCTGGCAAGCCGCGGTATCGTGGTTGTCCCAGACGTTGTTTGTAACGCCGGCGGCGTAACCGTCAGCTACTTCGAATGGGTTCAGGACATGGCTAGCTTCTTCTGGAGCGAAGAAGAGATTAACAATCGCATGGACAAAATCATGACCGATGCGATGGTACACGTGTGGGAAAAAGCGGCAGAGAAATCCTGCTCACTGCGTACGGCAGCCTACATTGTTGCCTGCGAACGCATTCTGCTGGCACGTAAAGATCGCGGAATTTATCCGGGCTAACGCCGAAATCGACCTTGCCTACAAACCACCTGCTCTGCAGGTGGTTTGTTTTCCATAAACACCCGTGAATCAGCTTCCCGGCCAAATACGGCCCAACCTCTCATTTTCGCTGTTTTATGCACCATGACGTTCCAATACGGAACATTATTATGTTGCTACGTTTCGTATTGAAACGCCCATTGCAGCAATTTTCTTTTGCCAACCCGTGTGCAAAATTACCTTATCGGCAGCGAGCAGTCGCCGTGGCGTTGTATAACCCGATACCCTACATCAGATGCCTGCCCGAATCTGGCAGCCATCCAGGACTGTCTGCGGAGCATAAATAATGAAAAAATTGATTAACCGTGTTGAAGACGTACTGACTGAACAACTCGCCGGACTGGCGAAAGCGTATCCTTCCCTGGCACTGCATCAGGATCCGGTATATGTCACCCGCGCAGATGCGCCGGTAATGGGCAAAGTGGCGCTGCTTTCCGGCGGCGGCAGCGGACACGAGCCTATGCACTGCGGCTATATTGGTCAGGGCATGCTCTCTGGTGCCTGCCCGGGTGAAATTTTTACCTCACCCACGCCGGATAAAATGTTCGAATGCGCCATGCAAATTGATGGCGGCGAAGGCGTACTGCTGATCATCAAAAATTACACCGGCGATATTCTTAATTTCGAAACCGCCACCGAGCTGTTGCATGAAAGCGGCGTCAAAGTTACCACCATGGTAGTGGATGACGACGTGGCGGTGAAAGACAGTCTGTATACCGCCGGTCGTCGTGGTGTGGCGAATACCGTATTGATCGAAAAACTGGTCGGCGCTGCCGCTGAACGCGGTGACTCACTGGAAGTCTGTGCGGCGCTGGGTCGTAAACTGAATAACCAGGGCCACTCCATTGGGATAGCCATTGGCGCCTGTACCGTTCCGGCCGCCGGACAACCGTCGTTCACGTTGCAGGATAACGAAATGGAGTTTGGCGTGGGTATCCACGGGGAACCGGGCATTGACCGCCGCACCTTCACTTCCCTCGATCAGACCGTTGATGAAATGTTCGATACCCTGCTGGAAAACGGCAACTACAGCCGTACGCTCCGCCACTGGGACAACGTTCAGGGCGCGTGGCAGGAAGGCAAAGAAAGCAAACGCGCGTTGCAAAGCGGAGATCGCGTCATTGCGCTGGTCAATAATCTCGGTGCGACGCCGCTGTCAGAACTCTTCGGCGTGTATAACCGCCTCGAAAGCCGTTGCCAGGACGCCGGCATCGTCATTGAGCGCAACCTGATCGGTTCTTACTGTACCTCTCTGGATATGACCGGCTTCTCAATCACCCTGTTACAGGTGGATGACGACACGCTGAGCTTATGGGATGCACCGGTTCACACCCCTGCTCTCAACTGGGGTAAATAAGGAGATACATGATGTCCCTCAACAGAACACAAATTGTTAACTGGCTCTATCGCTGCGGTGAGATCTTCACCACCGAAAGTGATTTTCTCACCGGTCTTGATCGGGAAATTGGTGATGCCGACCACGGTCTGAACATGCACCGCGGCTTTAGCAAAGTCGTCGAAAAGCTGCCGTCCATCGCCGATAAAGACATTGGTTTTATTTTGAAAAACACCGGCATGGTGCTGCTCTCAAGCGTCGGGGGGGCCAGCGGTCCACTGTTTGGTACCTTTTTTATCCGTGCCGCCCAGGTGACCCAGGCTCATCAAAGCCTGACGCTTGAGGAGTTGTATCAAATGATTCGTGATGGCGCAGAAGGTGTGATTAGCCGCGGTAAAGCTGAACCTGGCGACAAAACCATGTGCGATGTCTGGCTGCCGGTAGTGGAATCTTTACGCCAATCCTGCGAGCAAAAGCTGAGCGTACAGGCGGCGCTGGAAGCGGCAAGCCAACAAGCGGAAGCAGCAGCGCAAAGCACCATCACCATGCAAGCCCGCAAAGGCCGCGCCAGCTATCTCGGTGAGCGCAGCATTGGGCATCAGGATCCCGGCGCAACGTCCGTAATGTTTATGATGCAAATGCTGGCTCAGGCGTCCAGAGAGTAAGGATAAAGCGATGGTAAACCTGGTTATTGTTTCTCACAGCGCCCAGTTGGGCGAAGGCGTCGGCGCGCTAGCCCGGCAGATGTTAATGGGTGATGGTTGCAAAATCGCTATTGCCGCAGGCATTGACGATCCTGAGAATCCGATTGGCACCGATCCTATCAAGGTGATGGAAGCCATTGAGTCCGTGGCCGATACGGATCACGTGCTGGTGATGATGGATATCGGTAGTGCGCTACTGAGTGCGGAAACCGCGCTGGAACTGCTCGATCCGGCCATTGCCGCCAAAGTACGTTTGTGCGCCGCGCCGCTGGTCGAAGGCACGCTCGCCGCAACGGTTAGCGCTGCCGCAGGTGCTGACATTGAGCGGGTCATCTGTGATGCCATGAACGCCCTCGACGCCAAATGTGAGCAACTGGGTTTACCTTCGCCATCTGCAGCAAAGCCGACATCCGCCGAATTCGCGCCCGATGCAGATGCTCATTCAGTGGCCATTGTGGTGAAAAACCCAAACGGCATTCATGTGCGTCCGGCTTCACGGCTGGTTTCCGCGCTGTCTGGCTTTAACGCCGATATGTGGCTGGAGAAAAATGGCAAGTGCGTCGTCCCTGATAGCCTGAATCAGATTGCCCTGCTGCAGGTACGCTGTAACGACACGCTGCGCCTGATTGCCAAGGGCGAACAGGCAGAGGATGCACTGGCCGCATTCAAACAGCTGGCGGCTGAGAATTTTGGTGAATCACTCGAGCCCGCGCATGCTGATACCGTGGTGACGAAGGTTCCCTCACAGGTCACGGGGACAGCATTCTGTTACACACCGTTCTCACCACAGGTAAGCCAGCAGCCTGTAGCCTCACTCCAGATTGAGCAGCAACGGTTACGGGTCGCTATCCAAAGCACGCTGAACGACTTAAGCGGGCTAACCGCGCTTGCAGAAGAGAGATATTCCGCAGATATCGCCGCTATTTTCTCCGGTCACCACACGCTGTTGGACGATCCGGATCTGTTCGATATGGCCTGTGATCTAATGCGTGAAACGCAGTGCAGCGCGGCCTGGGCCTGGCATCAGGTGCTGAGCGATCTCAGCCAGCAGTATTTACAGCTCGACGATCCTTACCTGCAGGCGCGATACATCGATATTGAAGATTTGTTGTCTCGTTCACTGCAGTATTTGACGGGAGAGACTGCACAAATTCCCGCATTCATCCGCCCCACTATTTTGGTCGCGGAGGTCATCTATCCATCTACGGTGCTGCAACTCGATCCGAAGACCATCAAAGGCATCTGCCTGCGGGACGGGAGCGAAGCGTCCCACCCGGCGATTATCGCCCGTGCAATGGGGTTATGTTGGTTGTGTCAGCAAGGCGAGGCCATCGAGAGTATCACGATGGGTGATACCCTGACCCTTGACAGCGTGGCCCAGCGGATAACCCGCGCGGACTGATGTCGGTTGCACGCCCTTTGCCGACAAAGGGTGTGCATCTTTTCGATTCGCGTCGGGAAATGTCTGTTTATTCGCAAAATGGGGCGTCGATCACGCGCAACGGTCGATCCTGAACTAAGGTTTTCTCATGGTAAATGCCGCTGCTTCGGCACCCCCTAAGGAGATTAACCGATGATAACGCCTGCAACTCGCCATCCAGGCCTGCTCTCTGTTGCAATAAAACTGACGCTCGCAAGCACCTTTTTTGCCCTTTCCTCTTTTGCCGTCAACGCCGAGGACGCACCAACCGCTACGCCTCAGCCGCCTGATATTTTGCTTGGCCCACTGTTTAACGATGTACAAACGGCCAAACTGTTTCCTGACCAGAAAACCTTTGCTGACGCCGTTCCTAACAGCGATCCATTAATGATCCTTGCCGATTACCGGATGCAGAAAAATCAGTCCGGATTCGACTTACGTCATTTTGTGGAAGTGAATTTCACCTTGCCGAAAGCTGGCGAGAAATACGTCCCCCCAGCCGGGCAATCGCTGCGCGAGCATATTGACGGACTGTGGCCGGTACTCACCCGTTCGACAACCGACGCTGAAAAATGGGACTCTCTGCTGCCGCTCCCGGAGCCGTATGTCGTGCCTGGCGGGCGTTTTCGCGAAATATATTATTGGGACAGCTATTTCACCATGCTGGGGCTTGCTGAGAGCAATCACTGGGATAAGGTCTCCGACATGGTGGCAAACTTCGCTTACGAGATTGATTCCTGGGGGCACATTCCTAACGGCAACCGCACCTACTATCTGAGCCGTTCTCAACCGCCATTCTTTGCCTTTATGGTGGAACTGCTGGCGCAGCATGACGGGGATGACGCGCTGAAAAAATACCTCCCGCAGATGCTCAAAGAATACACCTACTGGATGGAAGGCGTCGAAACGCTCCAGCCCGGCCAGCAGAATAAGCGCGTGGTTAAGCTGGATGACGGCATCATTTTGAATCGCTACTGGGATGACCGCGATACGCCGCGGCCAGAGTCCTGGGTGGAGGATATCGCCACAGCGAAAAGCAATCCGAACCGACCGGCCACAGAAATCTACCGCGACCTGCGTTCTGCCGCCGCGTCGGGTTGGGACTTTAGTTCCCGCTGGATGGATAACCCCAATCAACTAGGCACCCTACGCACCACCAGCATTGTTCCAGTCGATCTCAATGCGTTGATGTACAAAATGGAAAAGATGATCGCCCTCGCCAGCAAGGCCGCCGGGGATAATGCCAAAGCTGCACAATATGAAGGCTTCGCTAATGCCCGACAAAAAGGGATCGAAAAGCACCTGTGGAACGACAAAGAAGGCTGGTATGCCGATTACGATCTGAAGAGCCACAAAGTACGTAACCAACTGACGGCCGCTGCCCTGTTCCCGTTGTATGTCAATGCAGCGGCAAAAGATCGCGCCAGTAAAGTGGCCGCGGCAACCCAGGCGCATTTGCTGCAACCCGGCGGCCTGGCCACCACGTCGGTGAAAAGCGGCCAGCAGTGGGATGCTCCCAACGGCTGGGCCCCGCTCCAGTGGGTCGCCGCATCGGGATTACAGAATTACGGTCAGGATAACGTCGCCATGGACGTGACCTGGCGATTCCTCACCAACGTGCAGCACACCTACGATCGTGAGAAAAAGCTGGTTGAAAAGTATGACGTGAGTAGCACAGGCACTGGCGGAGGCGGCGGCGAATATCCGTTGCAGGATGGTTTTGGCTGGACCAACGGTGTAACGCTAAAAATGCTCGACCTGATCTGCGCCAAAGAAAAGCCCTGTGACAGCGTGCCCGCATCGCGCCCGGCCCCGGCAAGTACCACGCCAGTCGAGCCTAAAAAACAGGCTCAGCCGACGTCTTAATGCCGTTACCTGAAGCGTTTTACTCCCCGAATCCGCGCTGCGTCGCGGATTTTTTCTGGCTTATATTTCGCCATTCCTGTTGTCTCTACGCCATCTAGCCCTTATGGGGTATTCCGGGTTTTCATCCGTGAGAAATTGATTCTGAACATGTTTTTATTCGCTGTATATGTAAATATATAGCGATTTTATCACCTTCAGGATAACAATTATGCCACTGACAAGACGGATGTTTGCCCAGCTTGTGGCATCTGCACTGCTGCTACGCCATCTTCCCGCCTTGGCTCAAATGCCGCTAACCGTTGCCGTTGGAGGCCACCCAGCGCCAGAGGCGACCCAACGCGTGGTCAGCGCAGGCGCACCCGCCGACATGCTGCTGCTGGCCGTCGCGCCGGAAAAACTGGTTGGTTTTTCATCCTTTGATTTTTCTCGTCAGACCGCCATCCCGTTTCACGAAGACATTCGGGCTTTACCGAAACTGGGCAAGCTGGCGGGACGCGCCAGCACACTCTCGCTTGAAGCGCTACTGGCGCTTAAACCCGATCTGGTGATTGACTGCGGCAATGCCGATGAAACCTGGCTTTCTCAAGCCAGACAAGTGAATGCGCAAACGCAAATTCCCTGGCTGCTGATTAATGGCGAACTGCGGCTCAGCCCGCAACAGCTACTCGCGGCAGGTGAAGCGCTGGGAGTCGCAACACGGGCCAGGACTCAGGCCAAACTGGCCCAGCGTTTTATTGATGAAGCCCTCGCGTTTTCACACTCTCCCGCAGCAAAGCTGCGTTTTTATGCCGTGCGCGGCGCCCGCGGACTTGAAACAGGATTACAAGGTTCATTGCATACCGAAGCGGCAGAACTACTGGGATTACACAATGTGGCGCAAATTCCTGGGCGGCACGGGCTGGCGCAGGTTTCAATGGAAAACCTGTTGAGCTGGCAGCCCGATATTATTCTGGTACAGGATGCGATTACGGCACAGTACCTGCGAGAAGATCCCGTCTGGCAAGGAGTCAAAGCGGTTGCCGATCGGCGCATTCTGTTTCTCAGCGGCCTGCCGTTTGGCTGGCTGGACGCGCCTCCCGGCATCAATCGTTTGCTGGGGTTACGCCGTCTGCATGCCTGGCTTGATCCACAGGTTGAAGCGGGCTTTAAAACCGATATGCAGCGCTACAGTGAGCTGTTCTGGCACACCACGTTAAGCGACGCACAGTATCAACAACTGGTGAGCGTCTGATGAAAACGTCTACCCTCGGTTTTCTGATGATTACGACGGTGGTGCTTTGCGCGAGCATCGCCGCGGTGTCGGGTGCTTATCGCCTCGATGCACAACAGGTTGTGGATCTTATTGCAGGCAGGGATGGCGTCCCGATGCAGGACAAAATCGTCTTCTGGCAAATCCGACTGCCACGCATTCTGGCTGCATTGTTACTCGGCGCAGCGCTGGCTGGCGCAGGAACCACTTATCAGGGAATGTTCCGTAACCCACTGGTTTCGCCGGATATCCTCGGCGTGGCGGCCGGTGCCGGTTTGGGCGCCTGTACGGCAATCCTGCTGGGGCTACCAATCCTGTTTATTCAGCTGTATGCGTTCACTGGCGGTTTGTTAGTGGTCGCCGGTGTCTGGCTGATTACCCGGCGAGTCAAGCGTCACGATCCGGTGTTAACACTGGTGCTGGTCGGGATTGCGCTGGGTACGGTCTGCGGCGCGGGAATTTCGCTCATCAAAACGCTGGCCGACCCGTATACCCAACTTCCGTCGATCACCTTCTGGCTGCTCGGCGGTTTATCGACAATTACTCTGCACGATCTGTGGTTCTCAGCACCGCTGATCCTTGCTGGACTGGTCCCGTTATTGCTGCTGCGCTGGCGCATGAACCTGCTCACTCTGTCGGATGATGAAGCCCGATCGCTTGGGATCAACGTCTCCCGACTGCGGCTGGGACTGATCGTCTGCGCAACGTTAGTCACCGCCTGTACCGTCGCCATTGCCGGCATTATCGGCTGGATTGGACTGGTGGTGCCGCACATCGGCAGACTCCTCAGCGGGAATAACCACCAGCAGTTACTGCCGGTGTCCATGGGGATCGGCGCCATTCTACTCCTGCTCACCGACACCCTCGCCCGCACGCTGAGCCGCACGGAAATCCCGCTGGGGATCCTGACTGCATTTATTGGCGCACCGTTCTTTTTGCTGCTTTTGCTGCGGGGAAACCGCCCATGACGCTATTACTCGTGCGCCACGCGTCGCTGGGATACCACAGTAAACAACCCGTGTTACGTGATATCTCCTTTCAGGTTTCGCCCGGTTCTGTCTGTTGTCTGATTGGTGCTAACGGCAGCGGTAAAACCACCCTGATGCGCACCATTCTCGGCGTTCTTCCGCCGCTTCGCGGTGACATTCTGCTTGATGGCGTCGCAGTGAATCATCTCAGCGATCGGGAACGCGCCGCAGCCATCGCCTGGGTTCCTCAGGCGCACGACGGCGCGTTTGCCTTCACCGCCCTGGACATGGTGATGATGGGACTGGCCCCGCAACTGGCGGCATTTGCGGTTCCCGGCGCTAAAGAGCGTGAAATTGCACATCAGCAACTGGCGATGCTGGAGATTTCTCACCTGGCACTTCGACGCTGGAACACCCTGAGCGGCGGCGAACGGCAACTGGTGTTGATCGCTCGCGCGCTGGCGCAACGTCCGCGTCTTTTATTGCTGGATGAACCCGCATCCAGCCTTGATTTTGGGCATCAAATCCGTCTGCTCGACACGCTGGTGACGCTGAAAAATTCCGGTATGGCCCTGCTGATGTCGACCCATCACCCGTTGCACGCCCGGGCAATCGCCGACAGCGTGGTACGGGTTGAACCAAACGGCGAGGTGTCGCAGGGTCTGCCTGAACATCAGCTCGCCGCCGACCGCCTGGCCGCGCTGTATCGCGTTACACCGTCACAAATTACCCACCATCTTTATGGTTCACTCAATTAAGGAATATTCATGCTCATTGACGACATTGATTTTGCCGATCTTTACCGTAAGCAATTACAGCTGGCGAACAGAACCGAGAAAAAGCCGGAGCACTGGGACAAACGTGCGGAAAAAATGGCGGAGAATTGCGCCTCATTAACCGACAGCTATCTGCTGCAACTGCTGGGGAAAATCGACCTGCAAGGTGCAGAGTCGCTGTTTGATATGGGTTGCGGCCCCGGTACAGTCTCGCTGGCGCTGGCTAAAAAAATGCCAATAATTTACGGCGTAGATTACAGCCAGGGAATGCTGAGCGTAGCTGCCCGCCGCGCCGCACAAATGAACGCCCGTCACGTACAATGGGTGCAACGAGCCTGGGAAGAGCACTGGGATGATTTACCCCAGTGCGATATCGCCGTCGCCTCGCGCTCCACGCTGGTTGCCGATATGCGCCAGGCAATGAGCAAGCTGAATAATCAGGCCCGGCTGCGGGTTTATACCACCCACCTCGTCAGTTCATCTTTCGTTTCTCCCACCATTCAGCGCGCACTGGGCCGCGAAGTGATTGAACTGCCCAACTATATCTATGCGCTTAATGTTCTGTATCAGATGGGGATCCACGCGCATGTTGATTTTATCCGCGGTCCCAACTGTCAGCAGGACAACAGCACCTGGACGCGTTTTCTGGAAAACGTGCGCTGGAGTATGGGTGAACTGAGCGCAGACGAGGTCGAACGTCTGGAAAACTGGTATCAACAGCAGGATCCACGCGCTATTGCCCCCGCAAGCCGTGACTGGGCGCTTATCTGGTGGGATAGCATCCCGCGGGAGGCGCTGCGATGATCTACTTTTCGCAGGCGCAAATTGACGCGCTGCTGCTGGAAGATATTCAGGGCGGCGATCTGACCACCCGCGCGCTGGGTATCGGCGCCCAACCAGGCGTCATCGAGTTTAACCATCGCCAGGGCGGATGCGTTAGCGGTACCGCTGTTGCCAGACAAATGCTGACGTCATTGGGATTAACCGTCACCGATATTTTGTCTGATGGCGAACGGGCGAACGCCGGACAGCGACTGATTCGCGCACACGGACCGGCGGCGGCGCTGCACCAGGGCTGGAAAGCGGTACAAAATGTACTGGAGTGGAGCTGCGGCGTGTCGGGCTATCTCGTCGAGATGCTGAGCATGCTGCATCAACGCTATCCCGATGGGCAGATTGCCTGCACCCGCAAAGCCATTCCCGGTACGCGTTTACTGGCGACTCAGGCAATACTTGCCGCCGGGGGCATTATCCATCGGGGAGGATGCGCCGAAACGGTACTGCTGTTTGCTAATCACCGCCGTTTTCTTACCAACCCAAACGACTGGACAGGCGCGATTGCGCGCTTACGCAGCCATGCGCCAGAAAAAAAGATCGTGGTCGAAGCGGATACGCCAGATGAGGCATTTGCCGCCCTACGCGCCACCCCTGATGTCCTACAACTCGACAAATTTACCCCCGAGCAGGCGGCAGAAATTGCCCGTCAGGCCCCTGCTCTGGCCCCCCATTGCACGCTGGCACTGACCGGCGGCATTACCCTCGCCTCGCTGGCGGGTTATCTCGACTGCGGTATCAGACTTTTTATCACTTCCGCGCCTTACTACGCTCCACCTGCGGATATCAAAGTGAGCCTGAGCCCGGACGCACGTGGCCTATAACATCAAAAAATGGACTAAAAATAATGAATTTCAACAAAAGTTGTCTTTACACAGCCCTGCCGTTTGCTTTCGCGCACAGTGCTTTTGCTGGGCAGGAAAGCGAAACCATGACCGTCTGGTCTAGTCCAGTCTCCGCGGCCACCACCACGGTTCTCGGCCAGGAAACGATACAACAGCTGGATAAACAGAACGTGGCGCAGGCGCTGAGCGTCGTCCCTGGCGTCGTGCTGCAAAAGTCAGGCAACCGCAACGAGCAACAGGTAAAAGTGCGCGGGTTTGACAGCCGTCAGGTTCCCGTCTTTTTTGACGGCGTGCCGGTGTACATCCCCTATGACGGCAACCTCGATTTAGGCCGTTTTCTGACATCCGATATCGCTTCGGTTGAAGTCTCCAAAGGCTACTCGTCTCTGTTGCAGGGGCCAAACCAGATGGGCGGTGCCATCAATATCACTACAAAAAAACCGACCAAACCGCTTGAAGGCAGCATTGGCTATCGCCAGGGCTGGAGTCGCAGCAAAGACAACGCCCACGATATGCACGCTTCATTTGGCGCCAGTAACGATCTCGGCTATATCCAGCTCAGCGGCAGTCAGCTGAAGCAGGATTTTCTTGGGTTACCGCATGGCGTGGACAACCCGGTTGCAGGCAGTCACGGCAAGATGATCAACTCTTCCGCTGATGACAAGCGTGGCATCGTGAAGCTGGGCTTTACCCCTCGTGGAGATGATGAATATGTGCTGACCTATATAAATCAGGACGGTGAAAAAGATAATCCACCGTACGCCGGAACCAGCAGCCAGAAATCACGCTATTGGCAATGGCCACAATACGATAAAGAGAGCTATTACTATCAGGGAACCACGCATTTGGGCGACCTTTTTACCCTGAAAAGCCGTCTGTATCGCGACACCTTTGAAAATACGTTGATGATGTACAACTCGCTGGCCGACCTGAAAAATAAGAAAGGCAGCTACAGCCATTATTCGGACTATAGCGATGGGGCTGGCCTGCAGCTCGCTGCGGATATGCGAGAAAACGATCTGCTCTCTTTCGCCGTGAACTGGAAGGACGATGTTCACCGCGAGAAAGGCGCACCGAATGCGGCTTACGACCGCTACGAAGACCGCACCTGGTCCGTAGCCAGTGAATACCAGTGGGCTGCGGCGGATAATGTCGATGTGGTGGCGGGAATAAGCTATGACTGGCGAGACAGTCTGGAAGGTATGAAGCACGAGAAAAACGGCAGCGTCACGCACTACGATGACAACAATCAGTCGGCCTTTAACTGGCAGGTGATGACCAAATACCACTTTGAAAATTCAGACACATTAGCGCTGTCTTACTCTGACAGAACGCGTTTCCCAACGTTAAAAGAACGCTACACGACCTCGAAACCGGCCTATAACCAGGTGGCGCTGGTCAATCCACAGCTTAAACCGGAGCGCGCCCGCAGCGTGGACCTGACATGGAATGGTTCACTTAGCCAGAACTGGGGATTCGAAGCCAGCGTGTATTACAACCGCATCAGCGACGCGATTCTTTCGCACAATATTGATGCCGATACTATCCAGAATCAGAACAGTGGTCGGGTGGATTACACCGGCCTGGATGCAGGCGTTAAAGGTAAAGTTTTTGATATGCTGGACGTCGGGCTAAGCTACTGCCTTATTCATGCGGACCGCCGAGAAGGGGGACGGATAAAAATATGCGGACGCCAAACGCAGCGATATCGGTAAGATTACCGATCTGCCGACGCAAACCCTGACCGCCTGGATGACGCTGAAACCGTGGGAGCCACTCAGCATTACGCTGTCCGAAGAGGCCCGTTCGTCAAGCTATAGCAATACCGACGGCTCGCAGAAAGCCGCTGGTTTCGCCATTACCCATTTGCGCGCTGATTACGCCATTGGTCACGGGTTTAGCGTTAACGCTTCGGTCAATAACCTGTTCGATACGCAGTACGTTTACAGTGAAGGATTTATTGAAGAGGGGCGTAATTACTGGGCGGGTATTGAGTATCAGTTCTGACTTAACAATGCAGAAAAACGGCCCCGTCAGGGGCCGTTCGATTAATCTCGTCGTACAAGCCGAAAGACACCCAGCACAACAATCGCGCCGACCACGGCCACCAGGAAGCTGTGGAGATTAAACCCGCTGATATCGCCGCCGATACCGAACATCGTAGCCAGCCATCCACCGACCACAGCACCGATAATACCGAGAATGCAGGTCAGGATAAATCCACCGCCATCGCGCCCCGGCATAATCAGTTTGGCGATAACCCCCGCAATCAGACCAAAAATAATCCAGGTAATAATTCCCATTTCCAGGCCCTCTTTCCAGTGAACGCACGCGCAAGACATTCTTGCGCCAGCACGTTAAGTATAGGCAAGCCATCGCTACGTGCTTTTTCCCTCAGACTTAATTCATTGGGTTTGGTAAAAAATTTCATCCATTTGTATTAAGTTCCGTTGATTGATGCCGATAATCCAACGATAAACCAGGCATCCAGGAGTCATTAGGTGTGAGTAACTACAATGAGCAGTTCCTGAAGCAAAATCCATTAGCGGTGTTAGGCGTACTCCGGGACTTAAATTCGCAGCAGGTTCCGCTGCGTATCTCCTGGTCAGGTGGCCAGTTCATCAGCAAAATACTGGCGGTCAGCCCGGACGAACTGATCATGGATTTTGGTAGTCAGGAATATGAAAACCAGGCCGTGCAGCGAGCCAATCAAATTACGATTATCGCCGAAACGCAGGGAGCCAAAGTGGAGTTCACCCTGCCACAGCTGAAAAAAGGCGAATACCAGCGGCTACCCGCATTTATCTCATCATTGCCGCCATCTCTGTGGTTCGTCCAGCGTCGGGAATATTTCCGTATCGGTGCTCCACTGCATCCCCCCTATCGCTGCACGGTAAAAATGCCGGATAACAGCACGCTGTGTTTTCGCTTATTCGATTTGTCTCTTGGCGGTATGGGCGGGCTGTTAGAAACGGCAAAACCAGAGGGACTGGTAGAAGGCATGCGCTTTTCACAGGTTGAACTGAACATGGAGCAATGGGGAGTGTATCAGGTTGACGCCCAGCTAATTTCCATTAGTGAACGCAAAGTTATCGACGGGAAAAACGAAACAATTACCACTCCCCGCCTGAGCTTTCGTTTTCTCAACGTCGGCCCGGCGGTGGAGCGTAACCTACAGCGGATTATTTTTTCCCTCGAGCGCGAGGCCCGGGAAAAGTCGAATAAGGTGCGCGATTAGCATCACCTGAATTACATCACATCCAGCGCTTGTTGAAGCTTCCAGATATAGCGCGGAGCCTGCGGCGCCGGATGATTATCAGCAACATGTTCAATAAATTCATCCGGGCTGAGATCGTTTATCTTATTAATGGCTTTTTTCCTGTCGGAGGAGAACGTTCTCAGCAGCGCGCCCGCACCGTTGGCGTACGATACCACCAGCGCATATTGCATCACCTGCGGATCTTCGATCCCGGCCAGCGGCCCGGTCTCAAGAATGCTCAGGTATGCGGCCCCCATCGAGATATTGCGCTCAGGATTTTTCAGCTCGCTGGTCGACGGCTCGCCACTCCACCCCATGCGACGATAAACATCACGCCCTGACGTAGAGGCTTTTAACTGCATCAGGCCAATCGCATTAGACTTACTGACCGCATTCGGATTTCCACCTGATTCAATGGCGATGATAGCGGTAATCAATTGTGGACTGACACCCCAGGCCGCACCGGCTTTTTCGCTGATCGGCATCCATTGCATTGCGCGTTTAACCGGAACTTCAGCATTCCACGGCGGATTTTTGTAATCCTGTTTTGAACTACAGCCCGCAAGTAATACAACCAAAAAAGCAAACCATCTCAATTTCACGTCATCTATCCTTATAGCCGGAACCTGTCGCTGAGGTGACAACGACATACCTACGCGGCATGATATACATTTGGTTTTAGTTGTAGCAAGGAAATGCCATGTCCCGGTTTCACTTAATTGCCCCGTCGGGCTACTGTATCAACCAGCAGGCTGCCTTACGCGGGCTGGCGCGTCTTACTGAGGCCGGTCATCAGGTCGACAATTCAGCGGTCATTGCGCGCCGTTGCCAGCGTTTTGCGGGTACAGAAGCAGAACGGCTTGCTGATGTGAACGCGCTCGTAAATCTGAACACGCCCGATACCATTGTGATGGCAGTACGCGGCGGCTATGGCGCGAGCCGTTTACTGGCAGATATTGACTGGCAGGCGCTGGCGAACCGTCAGCAACACAACCCACTGCTGCTGTGCGGACACAGCGATTTTACCGCAATCCAGTGTGGTCTGCTGGCGCAGGGGAATGTGATTAGCTTCAGCGGCCCGATGCTGGCGGCTAACTTTGGTGCCGAGGAGATGAACGCATTTACCGAGCACCATTTCTGGCAGGCTGTTCGCAATGCCCAATTTACCCTCGAGTGGCAAGGTAACGGTCCGGCATGTGCGACCGAAGGTACGCTATGGGGCGGAAATCTGGCGATGCTCATTTCTCTGATGGGCACGCCGTGGATGCCCGCTATCGAAAACGGCATTTTGGTGCTGGAAGACATTAACGAGCATCCTTTTCGCATTGAACGCATGCTGCTGCAACTGTATCACGCAGGAATACTGGCCCGACAAAACGCCATTATCCTCGGCAGTTTTAGCGGCAGCGCACCTAATGATTACGACGCGGGCTACAGTCTTGACTCAGTTTGTGATTTTCTACGCGCCAGGTTATCGGTTCCGTTGATCGACGGCCTCGATTTTGGTCATGAACAACGCACCGTCACCTTGCCGTTAGGGGCAAGAGCGGTACTGAAAAATGATAAAAACGGCGCTCAGCTCACCTTAAGTGGGCATCCGGTACTTAAATCGTAAAAAAAGCGGTTAACAGGGCTAAGTAAAACGCTGTTTCTGTCGTTATTATGTTAGGGTTTATATATACGAAACAGCGTAATTCAGGAGTAACCGAACGTTGGATGCCGCAGCAATAATTAGCCTTTTTATTTTGGGTTCCGTACTCGTCACCTGCAGTATCTTACTCAGTTCATTCTCATCACGTCTTGGTATCCCTATTCTGGTGATATTTCTCGCTATCGGTATGTTAGCGGGAGTCGACGGCGTGGGCGGTATTCCTTTCGATAACTACCCTTTCGCCTATATGGTGAGTAACCTGGCGCTGGCGGTTATCCTGCTCGACGGCGGGATGCGCACCCAGGCCAGCTCATTTCGTGTCGCGTTAGGCCCGGCGCTGTCGCTGGCGACCGTCGGGGTGCTGATTACCTCCGGACTCACCGGCATGATGGCCGCGTGGCTGTTTCATCTGGATCTTATCGAAGGACTCCTGATTGGCGCGATTGTCGGTTCAACCGATGCCGCGGCGGTTTTTTCCCTGCTTGGCGGCAAGGGGCTTAACGAACGTGTTGGCTCTACGCTGGAAATTGAGTCCGGGAGTAATGACCCGATGGCGGTGTTTTTAACCATCACGCTTATCGCCATGATTCAAAATCACGAGACCGGTTTAAGCTGGATGTTTGCAGTGCATATTATCCAGCAGTTCGGCTTAGGGATCATACTGGGTCTCGGTGGTGGCTACCTGCTTCAGCAAATGATTAACCGCATTTCACTGCCTGCCGGGCTTTATCCGCTACTGGCCTTAAGCGGTGGGATCCTGATTTTTGCCCTGACCACTGCACTGGAAGGCAGCGGTATTCTGGCGGTCTATCTGTGTGGTTTCCTGCTGGGTAATCGCCCCATCCGCAACCGATTTGGCATTCTGCAAAACTTCGACGGTCTGGCCTGGCTGGCGCAAATCGCCATGTTCCTGGTGCTGGGACTGCTGGTTACGCCGTCCGACCTGCTGCCTATCGCGATCCCTGCGCTGATTTTGTCTGCATGGATGATATTCATTGCCCGTCCGCTGTCGGTCTTCGCCGGACTGCTGCCGTTTCGTGGCTTCAATCTGCGCGAGCGCATTTTCATCAGTTGGGTGGGCCTGCGCGGTGCAGTCCCCATTATCCTCGCCGTGTTCCCAATGATGGCGGGTCTGGAGAATGCGCGCCTGTTCTTTAACGTCGCGTTCTTCGTGGTTCTGATCTCGCTGCTGTTTCAGGGAACGTCGCTTTCCTGGGCCGCCAAAAAAGCCAAAGTGGTGGTTCCTCCCGTCGGCTGGCCCGTTTCGCGCATTGGTCTGGATATTCATCCGGAAAACCCCTGGGAGCAGTTCGTTTATCAGCTCAGCGCGGATAAGTGGTGTGTAGGAGCCGCACTGCGTGACCTGCATATGCCGGAAGAGACGCGAATTGCCGCCCTGTTTCGTGACAACGTGCTGTTTCACCCATCCGGCAGTACGCGGCTGCGTGAAGGCGATGTTCTGTGCGTCATTGGTCGTGAGCGCGATCTCCCTGCTCTCGGCAAGCTGTTTAGCCAGTCGCCGCCGGTATCGTTAGACCAGCGCTTCTTCGGTGATTTTATTCTCGAGGCCAGCGCAAAATATGCCGATGTGGCACTGATATATGGCCTGGAAGATGGCACAGAGTATCGTGATAAACAGCAAACGCTGGGTGAAATTGTCCAGCATCTGCTTGGCGCCGCGCCGGTCGTCGGTGACCAGGTTGAATTTGCTGGCATGATCTGGACGGTTGCTGAGAAAGAAGATAATGCGGTGCTGAAGGTCGGTGTTCGCGTTGCTGAAGATGAGGATGAGGCGCGTTGATGCTTTTTGCCGGGCGGCGGCAGCGCTTTGCCCGGTTTGCGCTCTGCGTCGCATAAACGGTGTAGCCGGATGAAACGCATCAGCGTCGACATCCGGCTTTAGATACGTTACACCGTCACAACCGGCACGCGCAGCGCCAGAGAACACATCAACTCGTAGCCCACCGTACCCGCTGCGCTGGCCACATCGTCAATTTTAATCTCTTTGCCCCACAGCTCTACCGGCGTCCCGATCCCCGCCTGCGGACACGGTGTCAGATCTACCGCCAGCATATCCATTGAGACCGTCCCCACCGTTGTAGTGCGTACGCCGTCCACCAGCACCGGCGTTCCGCTTGGCGCATGGCGCGGGTAACCGTCTGCATACCCGGTCGCCACAATGCCAATGCGCTGCTCGCCGCTGGCGGTATAGCGTCCCCCGTAGCCCACCCGATCTCCAGCTTTCAGCGTCTGTATGCCGATTATCTCGCTGCTCAGGGTCATGACCGGTTTCAGGCCGGTATTGGCGATGTCCCGCCACTGTCCCGAAGGTGATGCGCCATACAAAATAATGCCCGGGCGCACCCAGTCATAATGTGCTTCAGGGTGCCACAGCGTGGCGGCCGAATTGGACAGCGACCGTCTGCACTCCAGCCCTTCTGTCGCCTGTGCAATCCGCGCCATGGCGTCCTGAATACCTTCCGGGTGCTCCGCATCTGCAAAGTGGGACATCAGCGTCATTTCACCGACGTTGGGCATTGCCCGCAGCTGTTGCCAGACCGTTGATACTCTTTCCGGTAAGAAACCCAGTCGGTTCATGCCGCTGTTCACCTTCAGGTAAACATCCAGCGGCGCGTTGAGGCGCGCATTCTGCAGCGCTTTTAATTGCCAGTTACTGTGTACACAGGTGGTTAGACGATATTTGTCATACACCATCAGGTCTTCGGCGTGGAAAAATCCCTCCAGCATGAGTATCGGGCCTTTCCACCCGCGCTCACGCAGGGTTATCGCTTCTTCAAGATTGAGCATGGCAAAACCGTCGGTTGTGCCCAGCGCATTCCAGACACGTTCAATGCCGTGTCCGTAGGCATTGGCTTTCACCACCGACCAGACGCGGGCGTCCGGCGCGGCCTGGCGGGTAATGGTCAGGTTTTGTTTCAACGCCTGCAGGTCAATGCTGGCCAGTATCGGGCGAGTCATCTCACGTCCTTATCAGTTATGTGCGCCATGTAAATGCCGTGGACGAGATGGGGTAAACCCCGGGCTGTAACGCGCCACGCTCAGATCGTCGTAAGGAATGGCTGGTGTGCGGCCAGACAGAATGTCGCTCAGCAACTGACCCGAACCGCAGGCCATGGTCCAGCCCAGCGTGCCGTGGCCGGTATTAAGCAGTAGATTCTTAAAGCGCGTTCGCCCGATCACTGGCGTACCGTCCGGCGTCATCGGACGCAGCCCGGTCCAGAAGGTTGCCTGCTCCACATGCCCACCGCGTGGGAAGAGATCGCGGACGACCATCTCCAGCGTCTCACGACGGGGTTGCAGCAATTCCGTATTGAAGCCGACAATCTCCGCCATGCCGCCAACGCGAATACGATTATCAAAGCGGGTAATGGCGATTTTGTAGGTTTCATCAAGGATCGTTGAAACCGGCGCGCCGTCATCTTGCGCCACCGGAATGGTCAATGAATAGCCTTTGAGCGGATAGACCGGAATATCAACGATCCCCTTCAGCATCGCCGTAGAGTACGAGCCGAACGCCATTACATAGGCATCGGCTTTGACTATCTCCTCGCCACACTGAACGCCATAAATCTGCTCACCATCGCTCAACAGCTTATCGACCGGAGTATTAAAGCGAAATTTCACCCCCGCCTGCTCCGCCATCAGCGCCAGACGCTGGGTAAACAGCTGGCAGTCACCCGTTTCGTCATTCGGTAAACGCAGACCGCCGGTCAGCTTGTGTGCCACTTCCGCCAGCGCCGGTTCAACTTCCGCCAGACGGCTTGCTTCCAGGAGCTGATACGGCACGCCTGCGTCTTCAAGGACGGCGATGTCGCGGGTCGCATTCTCATACTGTTGAGCGGTACGGAACAGTTGTAACGTTCCGCCCTGGCGTCCTTCGTACTCGATACCGGTAGAGGCGCGTAGCGCTTTCAGGCAATCACGGCTGTATTCCGCCAGTCGCACCATCCGGCCCTTGTTTTCCATGTAATGGCTGGTGTCGCAGTTGCGTAGCATCTGCCACATCCATTTCAACTGGAACTGCGTCCCGTCGAGGCGAACGGCCAGCGGCGCATGGCGCTGAAACATCCATTTAATTGCTTTAAGCGGTACGCCTGGCGCCGCCCAGGGTGCTGCATAACCTGGAGAGATTTGCCCCGCGTTCGCCGCACTGGTTTCCAGTGCCGGACCGGGCTCACGATCAATGACGGTGACATCGTGTCCAGCCTGACTTAAGTACCAGGCGCTGGTCACGCCAACGACACCACTTCCCAGTATGACAACTCGCATAGCCACTCCGTTAACAGTAAAAGAACAATCATCTAATTACATCTTGATAACTCAGTTGAAAATATTATTCAACATATGGCTTTTTTATGGTGACTTATCTCACATATGGCGGTGATGGCGGGGAACTCCCTGCTTTGGTATCTCCTGCTGTGCGTTATTTTTATCCAGCATAAAATTTTGCGGCCATACCGTTTTTCGACGCCTCGCTAACAAGAAATCGCAAAGAAAAAAATTCAGCCGCAGCACGTTTTTTAACACCATGATCTATGCTTGAAATGAGGTACTCCAGACAGAGAGTGCCGCCAACAATGAGGGTGCGCGAATGGCTACGATTGATTCCATGAACAAGGACAGCACACGGTTAAGCGATGGACCCGACTGGACGTTTGATCTGCTGGATGTCTATCTGGCGGAAATAGACCGCGTGGCGAAACTCTACAGACTGGATACCTACCCGCACCAAATCGAGGTGATCACCTCCGAACAAATGATGGACGCTTACTCCAGCGTCGGGATGCCAATCAACTATCCTCACTGGTCGTTTGGTAAAAAATTTATTGAAACCGAGCGTTTGTATAAGCATGGTCAGCAGGGGCTGGCCTATGAGATTGTTATCAACTCCAATCCGTGTATCGCGTATTTGATGGAGGAGAACACCATCACCATGCAGGCGTTGGTGATGGCGCATGCCTGCTACGGACATAACTCCTTCTTTAAAAACAACTATTTGTTCCGTAGCTGGACGGATGCCAGCTCCATCGTCGATTACCTGATCTTCGCGCGAAACTATATTACCCAGTGTGAAGAGCGTTACGGCGTGGATGAAGTCGAAAAGCTCCTCGACTCCTGTCACGCGCTGATGAACTACGGCGTGGATCGTTACAAACGCCCGCAAAAAATCTCCCTACAGGAAGAGAAAGCCCGACAGAAAAGCCGTGAAGAGTATCTGCAAAGCCAGGTAAATATGTTGTGGCGTACGCTGCCGAAGAAAGAGGAAGAGAAAACCGTTGCGGAAGCCCGACGTTATCCTTCTGAACCGCAGGAGAACCTTCTGTACTTCATGGAGAAGAACGCCCCGCTGCTGGAATCCTGGCAACGCGAAGTGCTGCGCATTGTGCGCAAGGTCAGCCAGTATTTTTATCCGCAGAAACAGACCCAGGTGATGAACGAAGGGTGGGCCACTTTCTGGCATTACACCATCCTTAATCACCTTTATGACGAAGGTAAAGTCACCGAACGGTTTATGCTGGAGTTTTTACATAGCCATACCAACGTGGTATTCCAGCCGCCGTACAACAGCCCGTGGTATAGCGGCATAAACCCCTATGCTCTGGGTTTTGCCATGTTCCAGGATATTAAACGAATTTGTCAGTCGCCTACCGAAGAGGACAAATACTGGTTCCCGGATATAGCGGGTTCTGACTGGCTGGAAACCCTGCATTTCGCGATGCGCGATTTCAAAGATGAGAGCTTCATCAGCCAGTTTCTGTCACCGAAGGTTATGCGTGATTTCCGCCTGTTCACTGTGCTGGATGACGATCGTCATAATTATCTGGAGATTTCCGCGATTCACAACGAGGAAGGATATCGTGAGATCCGCAACAGGCTGTCGTCGCAATATAACCTGAGCAACCTTGAGCCGAATATTCAAATCTGGAATGTCGATCTGCGCGGCGACCGCTCGCTCACCTTGCGCTATATTCCGCATAACCGCGCTCCGCTGGATAAAGGACGCAAAGAGGTGCTCAAGCATGTGCACCGGCTCTGGGGTTTTGACGTGATGCTGGAGCAGCAGAATGAAGACGGCAGTGTGGAGCTGCTGGAGCGTTGCCCGCCGAGGATGAACGGTCTGTAAATCTTATTGCCGGATGGCGACGCGAAAACCTCTTATCCGGCCTACAATGCATTTCGTAGGCCGGATAAGGTGCGATTAGCGCCCCTGAATAGCTAAATCGCCCGGCAGGTTTTTCTGCATACGATGCCAAATCTCGCCGCTGTCGTGACCATAGCGACGCACCGTTTCATATACCTGCTCATGAGCACCCTGATCACAAAGTTCTGACAGCTTACGGTAAAAGCTCAGCGCCAGCGCGCGGGCTTCCGGATTGGCGAAATAATGGCGGCCAATGCGGGTATATAATCCCTTCATTCCATTGAGGATCAAACCGTAAATCGGATTGCCAGAGGCAAATGCCAGACCGCGGAAAATGTTATAGTCCAGATCGGCGAATGCATCAGCATGGTCGGCCACCTGATTTGCCGTTGCCAGAACCTCCTGCGCTTTATCAGGATGCTGGCGAAACGCGGTACGAACAAAGATCGTCGAGATGTTGGTACGCACGGACAGCAGATTATCAATAAGCTGCGGCACGCTCTCGTGATCGAGACGCGCCAGCGTTTCAAGGATATTTAGCCCGGAGGTTTCCCAGAAGTTATTCACCTTCGTCGGCTTGCCGTGTTGAATGGTCAACCAGCCGTCCCGCGCCAGACGCTGTAATACCTCGCGTAACGTGGTACGTGTCACTCCAATCAGTTCAGAGAGTTCACGTTCAGCAGGCAAAATAGTGCCAGGTGGGAAGCGGTTATTCCAGATACTTTCAATGATGTACTCTTCCGCGAACCCAGCCGGGCTTTGCGCCTTAATGACCATAGTGATAATTCCATTACACAGCAAAACATAGTTACAGTTATCATACCAGACGGGCTACATGGCTGATAGCTGACGCAATGAAGAAAAAGTGGATCAAGGCTTCATTTTCCAGATTACGCTGAAGCACAGCCAGCCTTGTCCGTCGCGTGAATAGCTTGCCTGTACTCCCTCCTCCCGCTAAGCTTTGCGGTCAAACATAAAAACATGATTTCATTTTTAAAGGTAGGGAAATCACCATGGAGCTATCATGGGGCCGCGCTATGTGGCGCAATTTTTTAGGTCAATCACCTGACTGGTACAAACTTGCACTACTCGTATTCTTAGTCGTTAACCCGGTAATATTTTTCATCAATCCCTTTATTGCGGGCTGGCTGTTGGTGGCCGAGTTCATTTTTACGCTGGCGATGGCGTTAAAATGTTACCCGCTGCTACCAGGCGGGCTGCTAGCCATCGAGGCGGTCATCATCGGCATGACCAGCGCCACACATGTGCGTGAAGAGGTTGCCGCTAACCTTGAGGTGCTATTGCTGCTGATGTTTATGGTGGCTGGCATCTACTTTATGAAGCAGTTGCTGCTGTTTATTTTCACCCGCCTACTACTTACGATTCGCTCCAAGATGCTGCTGTCGCTGGCATTTTGCGTTGCCGCTGCCTTCCTTTCTGCATTCCTGGATGCGCTGACCGTCGTTGCCGTGGTAATCAGCGTAGCGGTTGGTTTTTATGGTATCTACCATCGTTTCGCCTCTTCCCGCACGGAAGACAACAATATGCTCGATGATAGCCATATCGATCAGCACAATAAGGTCGTACTGGAGCAGTTCCGTGGTTTTCTGCGCAGCCTGATGATGCATGCGGGTGTCGGTACGGCGTTAGGCGGCGTAATGACTATGGTCGGCGAACCGCAAAACCTGATTATCGCCAAAGCGGCTGGCTGGCATTTTGGTGACTTTTTCCTGCGCATGTCGCCGGTCACCGTCCCGGTGCTGATTTGCGGCCTGTTAACCTGCATGCTGGTTGAGAAATTGCGCTGGTTTGGCTATGGCGAAACGCTGCCGGAGACCGTCCGCGATGTCCTGCAACAGTTTGACGATCAAAGCCGTCAGCAGCGTACTCGTCAGGAAAAAATCAAACTGATTGTTCAGGCGATTATCGGTATCTGGCTGGTGGTTGCCCTGGCCCTGCATCTGGCGGAAGTCGGATTAATCGGTCTGTCCGTCATTATCCTGGCCACGTCGTTGACCGGCGTTACTGACGAACACGCGATTGGTAAAGCGTTTACCGAGTCGCTGCCTTTCACTGCCCTGCTAACCGTGTTCTTCTCTATCGTTGCGGTGATTATCGATCAACAGCTCTTTTCACCGATTATTCAGTTTGTTTTGCAGTCCTCTGAACATGCTCAACTGACGCTGTTCTATCTCTTTAACGGCCTGCTGTCTTCTATCTCTGATAACGTGTTTGTCGGCACCATCTACATTAACGAAGCCAAAGCCGCGTTGGAACATGGGACCATCAGCCTTAACCAATTTGAGCTGTTAGCGGTGGCGATCAATACCGGGACTAACCTGCCTTCCGTTGCTACGCCAAACGGCCAGGCGGCATTCCTGTTCCTGCTGACCTCCGCGCTGGCACCATTGATTCGACTCTCTTATGGCCGCATGGTGTGGATGGCTCTGCCTTATACTCTCGTCCTGACGCTGGTTGGTCTGCTTTGCGTCGAGTTCACGCTTGTTCCGGTGACTGAGTGGATGACCCAGGCGGGCTGGTTAGCTACACTTTCATAACAATTTACCGGGCAAATCACTGCCCGGTTTGACTTTTTGCATGATAATTATCCGATTACTCAAATTTTCAATTCCTGCTAGTGGCGCATAAATTGAATTGGTTTAAACTGCGCTCTCTACGCATGTTGCAGGGAAATTATTATGTTGCGATTTTTAAACCAGTGCTCCCGAGGTCGTGGTGCATGGTTATTGTTGGCGTTAACCGCCTTTGCGCTGGAGCTTGTCGCGCTGTGGTTCCAGCACGTCATGCTGCTAAAACCTTGCGTGTTGTGTATTTACGAACGTAGCGCATTATTTGGCGTGATGGGCGCGGGGCTGGTGGGGGCTATCGCACCAAAAACGCCACTACGCTATGTGGCGATGATTATCTGGATTTACAGTGCCTGGCGCGGACTGCAGTTAGCTTATGAGCACACCATGATTCAGTTGCACCCATCACCGTTTATGACCTGTGATTTTGCAGCACGCTTCCCGAGCTGGCTGCCGCTGGACAAATGGCTGCCGCAGGTGTTTTTAGCATCCGGTGACTGTGCTGAACGCCAGTGGTCTTTTTTAACCCTGGAAATGCCACAGTGGCTGTTGGGGATCTTCGCCGCTTACCTGGTGGTCGCCGTGCTGGTAGTCATAGCACAGCCGTTTAAACCGAAAAAACGTGACCTCTTCGGTCGCTAACAGAGACGCTCCTTCGGGAGCGTTTTTTTTGCCTTAAATTCATTGCCTGCTGGCATCTATAAAATGCATATTAAATACATCTTATAGATGCCACACCAAGGAGATGTCTGATGTCCCATTTACGCATCCCGGCAAACTGGAAAGTAAAACGCTCTACTCCCTTCTTTACCAAAGACAACGTCCCGGCAGCACTTCTTTCTCACCATAACACCGCAGCAGGCGTGTTTGGACAGCTCTGCGTAATGGAAGGTACGGTAACGTATTATGGCTTTGCCAATGAGGACGCAAAAGAACCTGAAGTGAAAGTGGTGATTAATGCCGGTCAGTTCGCGACCAGCCCACCGCAGTACTGGCATCGCGTTGAATTAAGCGACGATGCGCAATTCAACATTAACTTCTGGGTGGAAGATGACAACCACTCCGATGAAATGTATCAGGCGAAAAAGTCTTAACCCTTAACGCCTGCTAATCGATGGGCGGGTCAGTCCGCCCATGAAGGTTTGTTCAGGATATGATCCTGCCAGTCACGCACTTCCGATTCTTTCACCGCAATATGACGAACGGAGATACGTTCACCGTGCATCGCCGCTTTTGATCCTGTCAGCAACGGGTGCCACTCCGGCAGCCCTTTTCCTTCTGCGAGCAGACGATAGGCGCAGGTCATAGGCAACCATTCAAAAGTCGGCAGATTATCACGCGTCAGTTTGATGCAGTCAGGCTCGTACTCGAATCGACGTTCGTAATTACGACACTGGCAGGTTTTAATGTTGAGCTGACGACAGGCGACATTGGTAAAGTAGATTTCGTCAGTGTCTTCATCCATCAGCTTATGCAGGCAGCATTGACCGCACCCGTCACATAATGACTCCCACTCGGCATCGGTCATTTCATCAAGGGTTTTACTTTGCCAGAAAGGTATGTCGCTCATCAGGGTTTCCGCTATTGCAATAAAGCTGCACCTTATAACCAGTCTGGCACGCTGATGCAAGTTTTGCCGCCCGAAAAGGCGGCAAGCAGAGATTACAGTACACGGGTTGTTAGCGTTTGACCGTGAAAACTGATGGCCAGTTCGTCGCCGCTGCTTAAAGGTCCCACGCCTGCTGGCGTTCCCGTTAGCACCACATCGCCCGCTTTGAGGGTAAAGAAACGGCTCATATAAGCAATCAAGGGAACGATGTGATGGATCATGTCCGCCGTGGAGCCGTGCTGGCGAGTTTCACCGTTGACCGTTAATCCAAGCATCGTATCCTGCGGGTCGCCGTTAAACTCCGCCACCGGAATAAATCCAGACAGCGGGCAAGAGTTATCAAAACCCTTCGCTTTTTCCCATGGCTGCCCCGCCTTCTTCATTTTGCCCTGAATATCGCGCAGAGTCAGATCCAGCGCGACACCATAACCGGCAATGGCTTTGCGCACATGATCTTCTGTCGCTTGCCGCAGGGTCGCGCCAATCAGCACAGCCAGCTCAACTTCATGGTGGACAGACCCCATATCAGATGGGATCACCAGCGGCTGGCGCAAATCGCACAGCGCGGTTTCCGGTTTAATAAACAGAACCGGTTCTTCCGGGGTAGTTCCACCCATCTCTTTAATATGGTTGGCATAGTTACTCCCTACGCAAACCACCTTACTCACCGGATAATCCAGCAGAGCACCATGCCAGTTGTGATGTTGATACATTACTTTCCCCTAACGTAGTCATAGATTTCAGGTACTGCATCGATGGAACGTGCTGCTGCCCGATGCAGTTTAACGTTTAGCGTCTGGTGTATTTTGTTTTGCCGCTGCCAGATGCTGTTTAAGTAAATCTTCTGGCGGCGGGGGTATTTGTAAATAATAGCCCTGCTCAGTCAGGGCCTGTTTTACTTTTTCAAGATCGGCATTAACTAATTTTTTACGCCCATCAAGCGGTAACATCATTGCCAGCGTCGGCTGACCAAATCCTCTCATCAGTTCTTCAGGAACGCGCGAGAAATCGTCTTTTTTTTCGACATATAAATAGGTCTGGTCACGTTTGCTGCTTCGGTAGATCACACAAAACATATCTTTTACTCTGAATTCACGGAATGGTGGCTTGCCTCAATATAATACTGACTATAACATGCCTTATAGTCTTCGGAATATCACCCCGCGCTGGGGATGATAAATAGCAAATTGAGTAAGGCCAGGATGTCAAACACGCCAATCGAGCTTAAAGGCAGTAGCTTCACCTTATCAGTGGTTCATTTACATGAAGCAGAACCCGAGGTTATTCGTCAGGCGTTGGAAGACAAAATCGCGCAGGCACCGGCTTTTTTAAAACATGCTCCCGTGGTGGTTAACGTGAGTGGTCTTGAAAGCCCGGTAAACTGGTCAGCGCTGCAGAAAGTGGTCGCGTCTACCGGATTGCGCATTATTGGCGTTAGCGGATGCAAAGACGCCAGACTAAAGGCAGAAATCGACGAAATGGGTCTTCCTTTACTGACTGAAGGTAAAGAAAAAGCTATTCGTCCTGCGCCTGTTGAGGTCCCGGCTCCCGTCGCTCCGCCGCAAAACGTTACTCCCATCACAAAAACACGATTAATAAATGTGCCGGTTCGTTCCGGTCAGCGCATTTATGCTCCACAATGTGATCTGATTGTTACAAGCCACGTCAGTGCGGGCGCAGAGCTTATCGCTGATGGCAATATTCATGTTTATGGAATGATGAGAGGCCGTGCGCTGGCAGGTGCAAGCGGCGATCGTGAAGCGCAAATTTTTTGTACCCATCTGACGGCAGAACTGGTGTCTATCGCAGGTGTTTATTGGCTGAGTGATAAAATCCCAGCAGAATTTTATGGCAAAGCGGCCCGTCTGCAATTAGCAGAGAACGCTTTGACAGTTCAACCGTTGAATTGATCCCTTTTTAACAAGGAATTTCTATGGCACGCATTATTGTTGTTACTTCGGGTAAAGGGGGCGTTGGCAAAACCACCTCCAGCGCGGCCATCGCTACAGGTTTGGCCCAGAAGGGAAAGAAAACTGTCGTTATTGATTTTGATATCGGCCTGCGTAACCTCGATCTGATTATGGGTTGTGAACGCCGCGTCGTTTACGACTTCGTCAACGTTATTCAGGGCGATGCGTCGTTAAATCAGGCGTTAATCAAAGATAAGCGTACCGAAAATCTCTTTATTCTTCCGGCATCACAGACTCGCGATAAAGACGCGCTGACGCGTGAAGGCGTCGCGAAAGTTCTGGACGACCTGAAAACGATGGAATTCGATTTCATCGTCTGCGACTCCCCGGCGGGTATTGAAACCGGCGCGCTGATGGCCCTGTATTTTGCCGATGAAGCGATTATCACCACTAACCCGGAAGTCTCCTCTGTACGTGACTCTGACCGTATTCTGGGTATTCTGGCGTCGAAATCTCGTCGTGCGGAAAACGGTGAAGATCCGATTAAAGAGCATTTGTTGCTGACGCGCTACAACCCTGGCCGCGTAAATAAAGGTGACATGCTGAGCATGGAAGACGTACTGGAAATTCTGCGAATCAAGCTGGTTGGCGTGATTCCTGAAGATCAGTCAGTCCTGCGCGCGTCTAACCAGGGTGAGCCGGTTATTCTCGACATCAATGCTGATGCCGGTAAAGCCTATGCTGATACCGTAGACCGTCTGTTGGGAGAAGAACGTCCTTTCCGCTTCATTGAAGAAGAGAAGAAAGGTTTCCTCAAACGCCTGTTCGGAGGATAAGTTATGGCATTACTGGATTTTTTTCTCTCGCGGAAAAAGAGCACAGCGAACATCGCTAAAGAGCGACTGCAGATTATTGTTGCGGAACGTCGTCGTAGTGACGCCGAGCCACATTATTTACCGCAACTGAGGAAAGATATTCTCGAGGTTATCTGCAAGTATGTACAAATTGATCCCGAAATGGTCACCGTACAGCTTGAACAAAAAGACGGCGATATTTCTATCCTCGAACTTAACGTGACATTACCTGAAGCTGAAGAGTCTAAATAACGGCTTTGCTCAGTGAGTTATAGTTGCAAAAAAGGCAGATTATTCTGCCTTTTTTATTTTCAGTTTCTTGCCAGCTGTTGCGGATTTATTCCAAAGTAAACTTTGGATAGTTTTCGGCAAAATAGCGGCGCAAATACTCAACCGTAATACGGATTTTTGCCGACGTCGCCAGCCGAGAAACATAAACCGCCCATATATTTGCTGGTTGATAATACTCGGGCAATACGTGTACCAGATGTCCACCGGCAATGTTGTCGCAAACGTCCCACCACGAACGCAGGGCAATTCCCTGCCCATCAAGACACCACTGATGTACCACTTCGCCATGATTAGACGACAGAGGCCCCGTAACTTTAATTGAGTGAGCGCCCTCTTTATTACGCATTTGCCAGATACCAAACGGATGGTCGCGCTCTTTGATAACCAGACAAGGAAAAGTGGAGAGATCGTTGAGTTGCTTCGGCGTCCCGTGCTGCGCCACAAATTCCGGCGAGGCGCACAGAATACGGTAGTTAGTCGCCAGCTTGCGGGCAATCAGGTTCGGCGCGATATCATCCCCGATACGAATATCAAGATCGACGCCCTCATTCACCATATCCACCAGGCGGTCTTCAACATCGAACCTCAGTTCTAACTGCGGGTACGCTTTTGCCAGCGCAGACAGCGCCGGAGCCACCACCCGACGGCCAAAACCAAAGCTACTAATAATGCGTAGCATCCCCTGCGGGATCTGCCTGGCATCAGACAACTCGTCCATCATCTGATCGACATCCTGCAGGATCCGCTGCGCCCATTCGTAGATCCGCTCCCCCTCTTCCGTGATGGTTACACGCCGCGTTGTCCGGTGCAGCAGCACCACGTTCAGCGTCTGCTCCAGCAGGGCTACTCGCTTACTGATAAAAGCCGGTGATACACCCAGTTCCTCGGCAACGGCGGCAAATCCTGCCCGACGGGCAACCAGCATAAAGACGCGTAAATCATTTAGCAGCGGCAGATTATTCATGATCTGTGTTTTATGTTTCACCAGTTAGGGGGATTAACTCTTAATCAGTCAATTATAGGATAAGGGGAAAGTCAATTTTGATGGCGTACAAGTGAGAGCTGCTATGAAGAAAACCTGTCGTATTGCCGCTATCCCCGGAGATGGCATTGGTAAAGAAGTGCTGCCTGAAGGTATTCATGTGTTACAGGCAGCCGCCGAGCGTTGGGGGTTGTCGCTCAGCTTTGAGCAAATGGAATGGGCGAGCTGCGAGTACTACACCCATCACGGTAAAATGATGCCGGATGACTGGCATGAGCAGTTGCAATCCTTTGATGCTATCTATTTTGGCGCCGTTGGCTGGCCGGACACCGTACCGGACCACATCTCTTTATGGGGCTCGCTGCTTAAGTTTCGCCGCGAATTCGACCAGTACGTCAACCTGCGTCCGGTACGCCTGTTTCCGGGAGTCCCTTGCCCACTGGCGGGCAAGCAGCCAGGCGACATTGATTTCTACGTCGTACGCGAGAACACCGAGGGAGAATACTCTTCTCTCGGCGGACGCGTGAGTGAAGGGACGGAACACGAGGTGGTTATCCAGGAGTCGGTCTTCACCCGTCGCGGCGTAGATCGTATATTGCGTTACGCCTTCGAGCTGGCGCAAAACCGCCCGCGCAAAACCCTGACCTCGGCGACCAAATCCAATGGTCTGGCCATCAGCATGCCTTACTGGGACGAGCGTGTTGAAGCAATGGCGGCTAACTTTCCTGAAATCCGTTGGGATAAACAGCATATCGATATACTGTGCGCCCGCTTTGTGATGCAGCCGGAGCGTTTTGACGTTGTGGTTGCTTCCAACCTGTTCGGCGACATCCTCTCCGATCTGGGTCCGGCCTGTACCGGGACGATTGGCATCGCGCCTTCTGCCAACTTAAACCCGGAACGCACCTTCCCGTCCCTGTTCGAGCCAGTACATGGTTCGGCCCCCGATATTTACGGAAAAAACATCGCCAACCCGATTGCCACTATCTGGGCTGGCGCCATGATGCTGGACTTCCTTGGCAACGGTGATGCCAACTATAAGGCTGCCCACGACGGTATTCTGGCGGCAATTGAGCACGTTATTGCCTGTGGCCCGAAAACGCCGGATATGAAAGGCAGCGCCACCACGCAACAGGTGGGTGAAGCCATATGTCAGGCACTACGTTAGAGGTCAAACCACGAAATATGAGCCGCGTCACTGACGCGGCTTTTTTTATGCGTTTTGTGGAGCCAATAACCTGCGCTAATTCACCTTTTATTATTTCCGTTCCGTGTTTTATTGCTTCACGCATCGAGCAATTGTTTAATTCATGTAAAGAACAAATAATAAAATTGTTAAATACAAAGTAACTCATTCTACCCCTACAGCATGATAACAACGACAGGCTAATGCCATACGCGGGCAACTGTGCCCAGGAGATCCCATGTTGAGCAACGTCAAGAAAAAAGACATGCCGCTGATAGCCATCAGCCTGGTGGCTATTCTTTTCATCGCCGCCACACTTAGTCTCTTCCCTCAGCAGTCTGCACAAGTCGCAAATACCCTTTTTAACGGCGTTACCCGGATGCTGGGTTCCGCCGTGCAGATCCTCGTTCTGATGGCTATGGGTCTGGTCGTCTGGCTGGCTACCAGCAAATACGGCAACATCCGTCTGGGAGAAGGTAAAGCGGAATACAGCACGCTCTCCTGGCTGTTTATGTTTATATGCGCCGGATTAGGCTCCTCCACGCTCTACTGGGGCGTTGCTGAGTGGGCCTATTATTACCAGACCCCGGGTCTGAATATCGCGCCGCACTCGCAAAAAGCGCTGGAATACAGCCTGCCCTATTCCTTTTTCCATTGGGGGATCAGCGCATGGGCGACCTACACGTTGGCCTCATTAACCATGGCCTACCACTTCCATGTGCGTAAAAACAAAGGACTGAGCCTGTCCGGGATTATCGCCGCCATTACCGGCGTGCATCCGCAGGGCGTCTGGGGTCGCCTGGTTGACCTGATGTTCCTGATCGCGACAGTTGGCGCGTTAACTATCTCTCTGGTCGTCACCGCCGCCACCTTTACCCGCGGTTTGTCTGCCCTGACGGGGTTACCGGATAACTTCACGGTGCAGGCGTTTGTGATCCTGTTCTCTGGCGGCATTTTCTGCCTGAGCTCCTGGATTGGCATCAATAACGGTTTGCAACGTCTGAGCAAAATGGTCGGCTGGGGGGCATTTTTACTGCCGCTGCTGGTGCTGATCGTCGGCCCGACCGAGTTCATCACCAACAACATCATCAACGCCATCGGCCTGACGACACAAAACTTTTTGCAAATGAGCCTCTTCACCGACCCGCTTGGCAACGGTGAGTTCACCCGTAACTGGACGGTGTTCTACTGGCTGTGGTGGATCTCCTACACGCCGGGCGTAGCAATGTTTGTCACTCGCGTATCCCGTGGTCGCAAAATCAAAGAGGTTATCTGGGCATTAATCCTCGGTAGCACTGTTGGTTGCTGGTTCTTCTTTGGCGTGATGGAAAGCTACTCCATTCACCAGTTTGTGAACGGTGTGATCGACGTACCGCAGGTTATGGCGACGTTGGGCGGTGAGACGGCCGTACAGCAAGTGTTGATGTCGTTGCCTGCCGGGAAACTGTTTCTGGTGGCGTATCTGGCGATCATGATTATATTCCTCGCCTCACACATGGATGCTGTGGCCTACACCATGGCGGCCACCAGCACGCGCAACCTGCAGGAAGGGGAAGATCCGCAGCGCAGTCTTCGTCTGTTCTGGTGCGTGGTTATCACCCTGATCCCATTATCGATTTTGTTCACCGGCGCGTCACTGGAAACCATGAAGACCACGGTGGTTCTGACCGCTCTTCCATTCCTCGCCATCCTGTTGGTGAAGGTTGGCGGTTTTCTGCGCTGGGTACGGCAGGACTATGCCCACGTTCCTGCGCATCAAATTGAAAGTCATATTCCCGAAGTGCCAGTTGACGTCCCGGTCGCGCCACCGGCCGGGACACTACTCAAAGGCGACAATTAAGCGCCAGTACAAAAATCCTCTTACTCACAAATTAAAGGTATTCCAATGAGCAATCTGAGCCCTGAGTTTATTCTGCCGCAAAATTTCTGTGCCAACCCGCAGGATGCCTGGACTATCCCGGCCCGGTTTTATACCGACCATCAGGCTTTCGAACACGAACAAGAAAAGGTGTTCGCTAAAAGCTGGATTTGCGTCGCTCACAGTAGCGAACTGGCGAAACCCAATGATTATGTTACCCGAGAAGTGATTGGCGAGAATATCGTGCTGGTACGTGGGCGCGATAACGTGCTGCGGGCCTTCTACAACGTCTGCCCGCATCGCGGTCATCAGTTGTTGAGCGGCGAGGGGAAAGCGAAAAATGTGATTACCTGCCCTTACCACGCATGGGCGTTCAAACTTGACGGCAATCTGGCGCATGCGCGTAACTGCGAAAACGTCGCCAACTTCGACAGCGAAAAAGCGCACCTTACACCGGTACGCCTGGAAGAATATGCCGGATTCGTGTTTATTAACATGGATCCGAATGCGGGCAGCGTGGAAGAACAACTCCCTGGTCTTGCAGACAAAGTTATCGAAGCCTGCCCAGACGTGCATGACCTGAAACTTGCTGCACGTTTTACTACCCGTACCCCAGCCAACTGGAAGAATATCGTCGATAACTATCTGGAGTGCTACCACTGCGGTCCGGCCCATCCAGGTTTTTCCGACTCGGTCCAGGTTGACCGTTACTGGCATACCATGCACGGCAACTGGACGCTGCAATACGGTTTCGCCAAACCTTCAGAGCAGTCATTTAAGTTCGAAGAAGGAGTTGATGCCGCCTTCCACGGTTTCTGGCTGTGGCCGTGCACCATGCTCAACGTGACGCCAATCAAAGGCATGATGACCGTTATCTACGAATTCCCGGTAGATGCGGAAACCACGCTGCAAAACTATGACATCTACTTCACCAACGAAGAGCTGACCGAAGAGCAGAAACAACTGATCGAATGGTATCGCAACGTCTTTCGTCCTGAAGATTTACGTCTGGTTGAAAGCGTACAAAAAGGGCTGAAATCGCGCGGGTATCGCGGCCAGGGACGCATTATGGCAGACACCAGCGGCAGTGGCATCTCCGAGCATGGCATTGCCCATTTTCATAATCTGGTCGCCCAGGTTTTTCAGAAATAACCCGGGGCTGTTACGACAGGTTCCGGCGCGTCGCTGAGGCGCGTCGGACAGATTTTTTAGGGAGGCCGCAATGTCTGATTATCAAATGCAAGAAGTCCGGGTCAGCCGGATTGAGACGATTACCGCGCAGGTAAAATGCTTCACCTTAACGGCGACCTCAGGCCAGCCGTTGCCTGCGTTTCAAGGTGGCAGCCATATTATCGTGCAGATGCGCGATGGCGAGAACCTGTACAGCAATGCGTACTCGCTGATGAGTTCACCACGCGATACGCGCGCCTATAAAATCGCCGTACGCCTGGAGAAAGCGTCCAAAGGCGGCTCACGATATCTGCATCAAAACGTGAAGCCCGGCGACACGCTCACGATCTCCACACCAAATAATCTCTTCGCCCTCGCCCCTCAGGCACAAAAACATCTGTTGATTGCCGGAGGCATCGGCATCACACCGTTTTTATCGCAACTCCCGGAGCTGGAACAATCTCAGACGCAATGGCAACTGCACTATTGCTCTCCCAGCCAGGAGACCTGCGCGTTTCATGACGAACTCATGCAACACCCCAGCGCCAATCGCATTCATCTGCACCTGTCGAACGCAGGCACCCGCCTCGATTTAGCCCGTCTGCTGGCAGATGTTGAACCCGGCACGCATATCTACACCTGTGGCCCTGCGGTGCTCAACGATGCTGTCAGAGAAGCGGCTTCCCGCCTTGGGCTGGACAGCAATACGCTACATTTCGAACAATTTGCCGTGGAAGAGAAAGGCGGCGACGCCTTCACCCTGGTGCTGGCGCGTTCCGGGCGCGAGTTTGTGGTCCCGGAAGAGATGACCATTTTGCAGGTTATCGAAAATAACAAAGCCGCCCGGGTTGAGTGCCTGTGCCGGGAAGGTGTTTGCGGCACCTGCGAAACGACGATTCTCGAAGGGGAAGCGGATCACCGCGATCAGTATTTCAGCGACGACGAAAAAGCCAGCCAACAAAGCATGCTCATCTGCTGCTCGCGCGCCAAAGGTAAGCGCCTGGTGCTCGATCTGTAGCGTTGCGCAGGCCGGGTCAGCAAACGCGCGACCCGGCGAGCCTGGTGACTTACTGCGGGTATTCCTGCAGCAGCGCGTTGAGGCGATCGGACATCAATTCGCCACGCCAGCCGGAAACCAGCTCTGGCAGGGATTGCTGCGGCTTTAATTTCCAGTGCCAGTTGAGCAACTGGTTGATCTGGCGACGCGAAGCAAGAAGTTCGACGCTGAGATTATGTTCCGCACTCACCTCGGCAACCAGCGCTTTGATGGCTTTGAACGCCTTGCGATACCCTGGCATATCCATCAAATTCAGCAGCGGCTGCGGTAGCGACTCTTCCGGTAAAGCCTGGGCCTTTTCCACCAGGGCGATCAGCGTTTTACCGTGGAAACGAATTTCACTCCCGGAAAGACCCAGGCTATCCAGTTCACCCAGGCTGCCCGGCATATAACGCGCCACCGCCCACAGGTGCTCTTCACGCACCACGAAGTTTACCGCCAGATCGCGCTCGCGTGCTTTACGCAGTCGCCAGTCGGCAAGCAGTTGCAGGCAGGCTAGCTGACGGGTGCGCAGTTGCCATGCGTTGGTGATGTCACGCCAGGCGTCTTCTGGCGCCAGAATCTCCTGGCGACGCTGCTGCATTAAGCGGCATTCGTCCAGCGCAGCTGGCAGCCAGCCGCTGGCTTCGGTTTCAGCCATCAGTTTTGTGGTGATCGGTAACAGATACCAGACGTCAGCCGCCGCGTATTCGCACTGACGCTCGGTCAGCGGTCTGGCCAGCCAGTCGGTACGCGATTCGCTTTTGTCGAGCGCCACACCCGTAAACTCTTCCACCATCGAGGCGAAGCCCCACGACAGTGGACGACCGCAAAACGCGGCCAGGATTTGTGTGTCAATTAACGGCTGCGGAAGTTCGCCAAAAGCGTTGAGAAACACTTCCAGGTCTTCACTTCCCGCATGCAGGAATTTGGTGATGGCGGTATCACGCAGAATATCGCGCAGGGGCGACCAGTCGGTGATCCCTAGCGGATCAATCAGAGCAACGTGTTTGCCATCAAACAGCTGGATCAGCCCCAACTGCGGATAATAGGTACGTGTGCGAACAAATTCGGTATCCAGGGCTATCGCCGGAAATTCACGGACGGCTTCGCACAGCGTGGCTAACGCGTCGTCCGTGGTGATCATTTGATAATTCAAATCGTGCTCTCTTAGGTTTGCGCCAAAAAAAACGCCGGTTTACCCGGCGTTTTCTGCTGGCTGACTTAACGCTCAGCCTTTATTGTCCACTTTGGCGCGCGCTTCGTCACGTAATTCTCGTCGCAAAATTTTACCGACGTTAGATTTCGGCAACTCGTCGCGAAACTCCACCAGCTTCGGTACTTTATAGCCCGTCAGGTGACGACGGCAGAAAGTGATAAGCGCCTCATCAGTTAACGAGGCATCTTTCTTCACCACGAAAATTTTCACCGCTTCACCGCTGCTGCCCGACGGAACACCAACTGCAGCCACTTCCTGTACGCCAGGATGTTGCATAACCACGTCTTCAATTTCATTTGGATAGACGTTAAAGCCGGACACCAGGATCATATCTTTCTTACGATCGACAATACGCAGGAAGCCTTCATTATCCATCACCGCAATATCGCCGGTGTGCAGCCAGCCGTCTTTAACGATTTCGTCGGTGGCGTCTGGTCGCTGCCAGTAGCCCAGCATCACTTGCGGACCTTTCACGCACAGTTCGCCCGGTTCTCCCGGCGGCACTTCGTTATCGTCGTCATCCACCAGTTTGACCTCGGTGGAAGGAACCGGTAACCCGATACTGCCGCTGTGGTAGTCGATATCATGAGGGTTGACGCTCACCAGAGGGGCACACTCCGTCAGGCCATAGCCTTCCAGCAGATACTGACCCGTCAGCTTCACCCATCGTTCAGCTACCGCCTGTTGAACCGGCATCCCGCCGCCTGCCGAAAGGTGCAGTGACGAGAAGTCCAGTTGTTGGAACTCTTTGTTATTCAGCAGCGCGTTAAACAGCGTGTTGACGCCGGTCATAGCGGTGAACGGATACTTCGCCAGCTCTTTTACCAGTCCCGGAATATCACGCGGGTTGGTAATCAGCAGGTTTTGACCGCCCAGCTCAATAAACAGCAGACAGTTCATCGTCAGCGCAAAAATGTGATACAGCGGTAGGGCCGTCACCACCAGTTCTTTACCCGGATGCAGCAACGGGCCATAAGTGGCATTAACCTGCTCAAGGTTAGCCAGCATGTTACGGTGCGTAAGCATCGCGCCCTTCGCCACACCGGTAGTCCCCCCGGTATATTGCAGGAACGCCAGATCTTCCGACACTACTTCGGGTTTCACATACTGCATGCGATAACCGTTTTGCAGCGCACTACGAAATGAGATGGCATCCGGCAGGTGATATTTCGGCACCAGACGCTTGATATACTTGACGACGAAGTTAACCAACGTCCCTTTGGCGGTCGACAGCTGATCGCCCATACGCGTCAGAATCACGTGTTGCACCGACGTTTTGTCGACGACTTTTTCCAGCGTGTGGGCAAAGTTAGACACGATGACAATCGCCGACGCGCCGCTGTCGTTGAGCTGATGTTCCAGCTCGCGAGGCGTGTACAGCGGGTTCACGTTCACGACGATCATGCCAGCACGTAAAATCCCAAACAGTGCGACCGGATATTGCAGCAGGTTCGGCATCATCAATGCGACGCGATCGCCCTTCTTCAGCCCGAGTCCCTGTTGCAAATAGGCCGCAAATGCCCGGCTACGCTCTTCAAGCTTGCGGAAGGTCATCACCTCCCCCATGTTTACAAACGCGGGCTGATCGGCATACCGTCTTACTGAGTGTTCAAAGAGTTCCACCAGGGATTGATAACGGTCAGGATTGATCTCCGCAGGAACACCAGCGGGATAACGGTTAAGCCAAACCTTTTTCAATACATCACCTCTAAAATACGTATTCGTCGTCATCACAACCCCAGGCAATAAACAAACTGTTAACATAATATTAACTCAGCGTACCAGTTTGTTTATTACACAACGACAAGGTTGCGAAGCACGTCACTATTTATTTTTCTTATATCCACGTTAATGCAGAAACAGCGGACGAGCCGCTGTTTCTTTTACTCATAAAACAAAGAGTTACTCAGTTACTATGGTCTGAACCTGTGCCGGGCCGGGATTGTACCATCCCCATCCACCGTAGCCACCGTAAGGCCAGCCACGCGCACCGTAGAACCAGGGGTCGATCGGCTGAGGCGGCATAACAATTTGCTGAGTAATATGCCAGCGTTTATAGCCAGTTACCTGCATCAGCATGAATTTATACGGCGTATTACCGATTTTTCCATCCACAGTACCGCTAATCGGACCGACGACGGTAACCAGTTGACCGCGGAAGTCCATCGGGTCGAGGAAGCCATTTACATCAGCATAAATTCGCCCGCGGGAGGCTTCGCCCAGCACCGGTCGCGCCCCACTATCAAGAGGAACAGTGGCAATTTCCAGACGGGATTTCCCCTGCTGGTTCTGAATATCCACCACTTTACCGCCGAAACGCGCTTCCTGTCCGACATACAGCTGCGGGGCATTCATAACCCGCACCAGATCCTGCTGCGGCGTAGGGCTCGAACCTTTAATCGCGTCCGGGATGGTGACACAACCGCTAAGCATTAACGCGAATGCGCCCGCCAACACACCTTTCAATAACTGCTTTTGCACCGCCATATTGCGACTCCCTTTTCTTAGCTTCTGCCCCGACCAATTCACCATGCTGCGCACTGACGGCTATGCGAATTAACCAGGGATGTACTACTAAGATTCATTCTTTACCGGGAAGTTTCTTCCATGCCACGGTGTTACGTAAATAAACCGGTTCCGCATGTTCAACCGCCACGGTCTTACCGGCAGCCAGCATTTGCGTGGCAACAGGCAGCATATCTTCAGCCGCCGGAAGCAAAACGTCGCCATCGCTCAGCGTCAGACCGCTGTCTTTACCGAGCTCAGGCCAGGCAGGCCAGCCCGTTCCGACCGTTACCCACTCGCCAGACAGTTGCAGTAAACGCGCATGCACCTGCTCGGGGGTTAGCACCGCTTCGGTTTCTTCACCGTGCCAGTTGCCGTTCTCATCACGCAGGTATTCGGCCCAATAGACTTCGCCCATTCGCGCGTCGATCGCGGCCAGTACGCGGGTCGCGCCCGACTTACGCCAGGCTCCCTGCGCCATTGTTGCCAGGGTGGAGACGCCGATCATCGGTAAATTCGCGCCTAACGTCAGCCCCTGAGCAATGCCAATACCAATACGTACACCTGTGAAACTGCCAGGACCGCGACCAAACGCCAGAGCGTCGATATCGGTTAACGTGAGATCGCCAGCGGCCAGGATTTCCTCAACCATTGGTAAAATTCGTTGGGTGTGTTCTCGTGGGCAAAGCTCGAAATGAGCCTTGGTAGTACCGTCATTCCACAGGGCAACAGAGCACGCCTCTGTGGCGGTATCGATAGCCAGAATTCGCATGGGTGTTTGTGATCAGGTCAATAAATTTGGCGCGCATCTTACCACACTCCGTAACAAATTACTCAGTCGTTGGTATGGCAAGAAAACGAACAGCGCGAGCAATATCACGTGTCCGCGGCGCAGGCGGAAGGCTTGCCAGGAAAGTGGCACCGTAAGGTCGCATCACCAGACGGTTGTCGCAAATCACCAGCACCCCGCGGTCGTCAGCGTCACGAATCAGACGCCCCACGCCCTGTTTCAGGGTGATTACCGCATCCGGCAACTGAACGTCTTCAAACGGATCGCCGCCGCGCAAACGGCAGTCCTCCATCCTCGCTTTTAACAGCGGATCGTCCGGCGAGGTGAACGGCAGTTTATCAATAATCACCAGCGACAACGTATCGCCACGCACGTCCACCCCTTCCCAGAAGCTGCTGGTGGCAACCAGTAACGCATTACCTGCGCTGACAAACTGCTGTAACAGTTGCCCTTTACTGGTTTCGCCCTGCAGCAGCACGGGAAGGGTCATGGTGGCGCGGAATTGTTCCGCCAGATCGCGCATCATCGCGTGCGAGGTACACAGCATAAAGCAGCGACCGTTGTTCGCTTCGATAATAGGACGCAGCATGGATGCCAGCTGACGCGCCGCTCCCGGTTGGTTGGTTTGCGGGAGATTACGCGGCACGCACAGCAGCGCCTGGCGGGTGTAATCAAATGGACTTGGCAGCAGCATCGACTCGGCATCTTCAATACCCAGCCGCGCGGTGAAATGATGAAGGTCATCGTTTACCGACAGCGTCGCGGAGGTAAAAATCCAGCAGCCCGGCTTCTGTTCCATCACTTCTTTGAATTTATCCGCCACCGTGAGCGGCGTCAGCGCAAGGGTGAAATGGCGCGAGGTGCATTCATACCAGTAGCTGAAACCTGGCTGGTTGATCTCTTTCAGGCGCTTCAGACGAGTACGGTAAAGCGTGGCACGTTCAAACGCGGCATCCAGCAAAGCGGAACGTCCGAGAGACAGTTTCGCCACGTCGTAACACAGCTCCAGCGTGTCATCGAGCAACAAAAACGCGCGCTGCACGCGCGGGTCGGCCAGCAGTTCCCGCAAATTTCCTCGATAGCCCGGCTCGCCCAACTGCAGGCGGAAGTCCTGCGCGCTTTGCGCCAGTCGGTCGGCGCATTTTTGAAGCTGCTGAGTGTCTTTCAGCTCGGTGCGATAGGCAATGGTGATGTCTTTCGCCAGATCCAGCAGTTGGCGACTGGAGAGCGATTGACCAAAATACTGGCTGGCGATATCCGGTAACTGATGCGCTTCATCGAAGATCATCACTTCAGCTTCCGGGATCAGCTCGCCAAACCCACTCTCTTTCACCACCATATCAGCGAGAAACAGATGGTGGTTTACCACGACGACATCCGCATCCATCGCCTTCTTGCGCGCTTTAACGACAAAGCACTCTTTGTACAGCGGGCAGTCGCTCCCAAGGCAATTATCGTTTGTGCTCGTCACCAGCGGCCAGGCCTGAGAGTCTTCCGCCACGCTGACGCAGGTGCTGATGTCACCATCAAGGGTTTGATTTGACCAGGAGCGTAGCAGAATGACGTCACTTAAAGTCTGTACCGGCAGGTCACCGCCCGCCAGCGCCTGTTGTTCGAGACGCTCAAGACACAGATAGTTTGAACGCCCTTTCAGCAGCGCCAGTTTACCCGTGAATTCCAGAGCCTTCGCTACTGTGGGTAAATCGCGGCTGTATAGCTGATCCTGCAACGCCTTCGAGCCCGTGGAGACAATTACTTTCTTTCCGGCACGCAGCGCGGGGGCAAGATAAGCGTAGGTTTTACCCGTTCCTGTTCCGGCTTCGACAACAAGCGGCTGTGATTTTTCGATAGCATGACTGACGGCGAAGGCCATCTGCCGCTGTGGTTCACGCGGTTTAAAACCGGGTATCGCTTTAGCCAACTGACCGTCTGCTGCAAAATCGTCCGTCACACTGCCCCCTGTTAATTTGAACAGGGATTATGTCAGGCCAGCGGCTCTTTCGCCAGTTGAAGAGGTGACGTGGACACAACATTATGGCAGTCTTGGCGCAACCCGAAGCCATTATGAAAAAACGTAAATGAGGAATGATTTATGACGATTGTGCGCATTGATGCCGAAGCGCGTTGGTCCGACGTGGTTATCCACAACAACACGTTGTATTACACCGGCGTACCGGAAAATCTGGATGCCGACGCCTTTGAGCAAACGGCAAATACGCTGGCGCAAATTGATGCGGTGCTGGAAAAACAGGGCAGCAGCAAGTCACGTATTCTTGATGCCACCCTGTTCCTGGCGGACAAAAATGATTTTGCCGCCATGAACAAAGCCTGGGACGCATGGGTTGTTGCTGGTCACGCGCCGGTACGTTGTACCGTTCAGGCCGGGTTAATGAACCCGAAATACAAAGTTGAAATTAAGATTATCGCTGCGGTATAAGCGGCGTTATTCGTCTTCATCTTCAAAACGCGCCACGATCCGCTCGCCGGTATGGCTGGCGCGTAATTCAGCAGCCACTTTCGTAATCGCCTCGCCACTGCTCATCCCCTGGGATATCAGTTCATGAATGCGTTCAACCGCCTGTTGCTGCTGATCGTGCGTGAGTGAAGGTAAACCTGCAATCATGGTGAACTCCTGCTAAATTATTAGCGCTAATTATTTCATGCTACCCGGCACATAGCCAGTGAAGTAGCAACGAGTCAGGACTGATGAAGACGTTATCTCCCGCTGTAATCACACTCCCCTGGCGTCTGGACGCCGCTGAGCACTATTTTGCCACATTAAGCCACCAGCCCTGGGCAATGCTTTTGCATTCAGGCCATGCCGACCATCCGCATAATCGCTTTGATATTCTGGTCGCCGACCCCATTACCACGCTGGTCACACATGCAGAAGAGACCGTTGTGCATGACCATCACGGCACTATGCAAACGGTTGATGATCCGATGACGGTTTTACGTTCGGCGCTGACATCGCTGACTATTCAGCCCGATTATAATCCCGATTTTCCCTTCCAGGGAGGCGCATTGGGTCTGTTCGGTTATGACTTAGGCCGTCGTTTTGAATCTCTGCCAACGGAAGCCGAACAGGATATCACGCTACCGGACATGGCGGTTGGCATTTACGATTGGGCGCTGATTGTCGATCATCAGTTGCAAAGGGTGTCGCTACTTAGCCACTCCGATGTACAGGCACGACGCCGTTGGCTGGAAAATCAACAGATACCCGTGCGCGAACCGTTTTCGTTAACATCCTCGTGGCAGTCCAACATGACCCGCGAGCAGTATGGTGAAAGGTTCCGTCAGGTGCAGCGTTATCTGCACAGCGGCGATTGCTATCAGGTCAATCTTGCCCAGCGTTTTCAGGCGCATTATCAAGGCGATGAGTGGTTGGCGTTTGTACGTCTCAACCATGCGAACCGCGCCCCGTTCAGTGCGTTTTTACGTCTTGAGGAAGGGGCGATTCTCAGCCTTTCACCTGAACGTTTTATTCTGCTGGAAAACCAGCACATCCAGACGCGTCCGATTAAAGGCACGCTGCCCAGACTTGAAGATGCCGATGCCGATCGTCTACAGGCTCAATCACTGGCGAACTCCCCAAAGGATCAGGCGGAAAACCTGATGATCGTCGATTTAATGCGTAATGATATCGGCCGCGTTGCCGAACCCGGTTCGGTACAGGTTCCGGAACTGTTCGTTGTCGAACCGTTCCCTGCCGTTCATCATTTGGTCAGCACCATTACCGCGCGTCTGCCAGAATCATTGCACGCCACTGACCTGCTGCGCGCCGCCTTCCCCGGCGGCTCTATTACCGGTGCGCCAAAAGTGCGGGCAATGGAAATTATTGACGAACTGGAACCGCAAAGACGCAACGCCTGGTGCGGTAGCATTGGCTATCTGAGCTTTTGCGGCAATATGGATACCAGCATCACCATTCGCACGCTGACAGCCACCAACGGACGCATTTATTGTTCCGCTGGCGGTGGCATTGTGGCGGACAGCCAGGAAGATGCGGAGTATCAGGAAACGTTTGATAAAGTGAATCGTATTTTGCACCAACTGGAGAACTGACACGTGGAATACAGCAGCCTGACGCTTGATGATTTTTTATCGCGCTTTCAACTCCTGCGCCCGCAGGTTAATCATACTGCGTTAAACCAGCGTCAGGCCGCCGTACTGATCCCCGTCGTGCGTCGTGCACAGCCGGGGTTACTGTTAACTCAGCGTTCCGTTCATCTGCGCAAGCACGCCGGACAGGTCGCCTTTCCCGGCGGCGCGGTGGATAGCAGCGATGCCTCGTTAATTGCCGCCGCCCTTCGCGAAGCGCAGGAAGAAGTGGCGATCCCACCATCCTGCGTGGAGGTGATTGGCGTTCTGCCGCCGGTCGACAGTGTGACCGGTTTCCAGGTCACGCCGGTGGTAGGCATTATCCCGCCCAATTTGCCGTATCGCGCAAGTGTTGATGAAGTTTCCGCCGTGTTCGAAATGCCGCTGGCACAAGCCCTGCATTTAGGTCGTTATCATCCCCTGGATATCTACCGTCGCGGCGATTCACATCGTGTATGGCTTTCCTGGTATGAGCAATATTTCGTCTGGGGAATGACCGCCGGAATAATTCGTGAGCTGGCGCTGCAAATTGGCGTCAAGCCCTGACTATACTTATCTTTACGCACACCATAGACAACTTGAAACTCAGGTCACAACATTAGTAAAACCGCGGTTATCTATTAGTTTAATTCATGTGAATAGTTAAGCCGATCGCCGCGTTCCCTCTTACACTATGCGCAGTTATAACATCGTTACTGGAAACCCCAGTCGCCCTGTAGGAGTATTATCGTGATTAGTCTATTCGACATGTTTAAGGTGGGGATTGGTCCCTCATCTTCCCATACCGTAGGGCCTATGAAGGCGGGTAAACAGTTCGTCGATGACCTGGTCGAAAAAGGATTACTGGACAGCGTTACTCGTGTCGCCGTCGACGTGTATGGTTCACTGTCGCTCACGGGTAAAGGTCACCATACCGATATCGCCATTATTATGGGTCTGGCGGGCAATGAGCCTGCTACCGTAGATATTGACAGCATCCCCGGATTTATCCGCGACGTGGAAACGCGTGGACGCCTGCTGCTTGCGCAGGGTCAGCACGAAGTGGATTTCCCGCAGAATGACGGAATGCGTTTTCACAACGGCAACCTGCCGCTGCATGAAAACGGAATGCAGATCCACGCGTACAGTGGCGAAACCGTCATTTACAGCAAAACCTACTACTCTATCGGCGGTGGATTCATCGTTGATGAAGAACATTTTGGTCAGGATGCCGCGGGCGAGGTCAGTGTGCCTTACCCGTTCAAATCCGCCACCGAAATGCTGGAATACTGCAACAGCACCGGCCTGTCTCTCTCTGGCATGGCGATGCAGAACGAACTTGCTCTGCACAGTAAAAAAGAGATTGAAGAGTACTTTGGTAACGTCTGGCAAACCATGCAGGCTTGTATCGATCGTGGTATGAACACCGAAGGCGTGCTGCCGGGTCCGCTGCGCGTTCCTCGTCGTGCTTCAGCCCTGCGTCGTATGCTGGTTTCCAGCGACAAGCTGTCCAACGATCCGATGAACGTGATCGACTGGGTGAACATGTTCGCGCTGGCCGTTAACGAAGAAAATGCCGCGGGTGGTCGCGTAGTTACTGCGCCAACCAACGGTGCCTGCGGTATCGTGCCTGCGGTACTGGCCTATTACGATCATTTCATCGAGTCCGTCAGCCCGGATATCTATACCCGTTATTTCCTGGCGGCCGGCGCGATTGGCGCGTTGTATAAAATGAACGCGTCTATCTCTGGTGCAGAAGTGGGTTGTCAGGGTGAAGTGGGCGTAGCCTGTTCCATGGCTGCCGCGGGTCTGGCTGAACTGTTAGGCGCAAGCCCTGAGCAGGTGTGTGTTGCTGCTGAAATCGGCATGGAACATAACCTCGGCTTAACCTGCGATCCGGTGGCGGGACAGGTACAGGTTCCGTGCATCGAACGTAATGCCATTGCGTCAGTGAAGGCGATCAACGCTGCGCGTATGGCAATGCGCCGTACCAGCGCACCGCGCGTCTCGCTGGATAAAGTCATTGAGACCATGTACGAAACAGGTAAAGACATGAATGCCAAATACCGTGAAACGTCACGCGGTGGCCTGGCAATCAAAGTTCAATGTGACTAATACTTATTTTTCGCCCATCTGCGACGGATGGGCGAATTTGCCCCCTCTCCCTCGTCTGGCGTAATTTTCCCCACTACACTTGCTCTGTTGCTGTTGGCTACTGTGACCAACGGCTTATCGGGCGGCCCGCATGCAAACAGCGCAAAGGATCATCAAGAACTATCGCCGGAATCGCTTAATCGTCTGCACACTATGTGCACTACTGACGCTCATTCTCACATTAACTGTCCGATTTATTTCGGAGCGTAATTTAAATCATCGCAATACCGTTACCTTTGCCAACCACGCCGTTGAAGAGTTGGATGACGTGCTTTTGCCCCTACAGACCGGACGCGATGTACTGCTACCGCTGATTGGGCTTCCCTGCTCAGTCGCGCGTTTACCTCTGAGTAAGCATGCAGCCAGACTGCAAACGGTACGTTCTATCAGCCTGATTCAGAGCGGGGTCCTTTATTGTTCCAGCATTTTTGGCTATCGCAATGTGCCTATTCGCCAACTGGAGCCTGAATTACCCAGTCGGGAGCCGCAATTGCTGCTGTCTACCGACCATTCGTTGATTAAGGGCAGTCCGATTCTGACGCAATGGTATCCAGCATCTGCCGATGGCTCAGATGGCGTGCTGGAAATCGTTAACATTGATTTATTATCGTCCATGTTGCTTGAACCCCAGCCACCGCAAATTACCCATGCCAGCTTAACCGTCGGTAATCGCCATTTGCTATATGGACAAGGTGTTGTCGATACGCTACCTGAACTGGATAATGAAAAACGCTACCAGCTCTCATCGCAACATTTCCCCTTTACTATCAGCGTCACCGGTCCGGGTGCCAGCGAACTGGCTATAAAACATCTACCAACACAACTGCCGCTGGCGGTGATCCTAAGTTTTTTAGTGGGCTACCTGGCATGGCTGGCGACCGCCAGCAGAATGAGCTTCTCCTGGGAGATAAATCTGGCCCTTGCTGCACGGGAATTCGAGCTGTTTTGCCAGCCGCTACTTAATGCGCAAACCCAGCAATGTATGGGAGTGGAAATCCTTTTACGCTGGAATAACCCGCGCCAGGGTTGGATCTCTCCCGAAGTGTTTATTCCCATCGCAGAGGAGCACAACCTGATTGTGCCGCTTACCCGTCATGTCATCGCAGAAACCATTCAGCAACGGCACGTATTCCCGATGAGCAGCCAGTTTCATATTGGGATTAATGTTGCCGCCAGCCATTTTCGTAACGGTACGCTGCTAAAAGATCTCAACCAGTACTGGTTCAGCCAGCACCCTATTCAGCAGTTGGTTATCGAACTCACCGAGCGCGATGCGTTGCTGGATGTGGATTATCGGGTCGTGCGCGAGTTAAATCGGCTTGGCGTAAAGCTGGCAATTGACGATTTCGGCACCGGCAACAGCTCGCTCTCCTGGCTGGAAAAGCTTCGCCCGGATGTGCTGAAGATTGATAAATCATTTACCTCGGCAATCGGGACAGACGCCGTGAACTCAACCGTCACAGACATCATTATCGCTTTGGGGAAAAAACTGAATATCGAACTGGTGGCGGAAGGCGTTGAAACACAGGCGCAGGCACAGCATTTGCGCCGACACGGAGTACATTTATTGCAAGGCTTTTTGTATGCAAAGCCGATGCCGCTGCGCGATTTTCCCAAATGGCTGGCGGGCAGCACGCCGCCGCCCGCCCGGCATAACGGGCGACACAGTATGCACGTTATGCCGTTTCGCTAACCCCGCTTACTCGTCTTCGTCGTGAGCGGGTTGTTCTTTAACAATGCGAACTAAATCCACACGATAGTCATTGGCTTCGACAATCGTAATGCTCAACGGTGCAACATCGATAACATCACCTACGCGTGGAATATGGCCGTTAGCGGCAATGACTAAACCTGCCACCGTGGCGATGTCTTCATCTTCATTCACTAACGTATCCACGTCCAGCGCCTGTTGCAACGCATGCAGATCGGTACCACCTTTCACCAACCAACCGCCTGCATCAGCAATAATTTCAGGCGTTTCATCGGCATCCGGGAATTCACCGGCAATAGCTTCTAATACGTCCAGCGGCGTGACCAGCCCCTGGACTACACCAAACTCGTTAGTGACGATAACAAAGCTGCCGCGGGCGCGTCGCAGAACACCTAACAGATTGATAGGATCCAGCGTTTCCGGGACAATAATAGCCGGAGACGCAGAGGCAATGGCCGCCACATCCACACCGTCTTCCAGCGCGACCAGCAGCTCTTTAGCACGCACAATACCGATGATTTCATCCAGTTCGCCACGACACACCGGGAACAGGCTGTGTGGTGACGAGAGCAATTGCTCGCGAATTTCCTCCACGCTCAGGTCTGCATCAACCCAGCTAATTTCGCCACGAGGCGTCATAATGCCGCGTAATGAACGCGACGCCAGAGAAAGGACGCCGTTGATCATATAGCGTTCTTCTTCCACAAATGCGCCTTCCGGGACGGGAACCGGCACTGGGTTGTCGGATTCCATCTGCGCGCTGGCCTGACTTTTACCCCCCATCAGACGCAGGATTGCATCGGCAGTGCGCGCACGCAGCGGCAGCGTCGACTGGTGGCGAATAAAGTTCCGACGGGCAATCTGGTTAAACAACTCAATGATGATTGAGAAGCCAATCGCCGCATACAGATAGCCTTTCGGAATATGGAAGCCAAACCCTTCGGCAACCAGGCTCAGACCGATCATTAACAGGAAGCTCAGACACAGCACCACCACCGTCGGATGTTGGTTCACAAATCGTGTCAGCGGCTTAGAAGCCAGCAGCATCACGGCCATAGCAATCACGACCGCCGCCATCATCACTGGCAGATGGTTGACCATACCGACCGCCGTAATAACGGCATCCAGCGAGAACACCGCGTCGAGTATGACAATCTGCGTCACAACAACCCAAAAACTCGCATACCCTTTTGCCTGGCCGGTATCATGTTCACGGTTTTCCAGCCGCTCATGCAGCTCTGTCGTGGCCTTGAACAAGAGGAAAATCCCCCCCAGCAGCATGATCAGATCGCGCCCCGAGAACGAGTAGTCCATTACCGTAAATAGCGGCTTAGTTAGCGTCACCATCCACGAAATCACGGACAACAAGCCCAGGCGCATAACCAGTGCCAGTGACAAACCGATTAAACGCGCTTTATCTCGCTGTTTTGGCGGCAGCTTATCAGCCAGGATCGCAATGAAGACCAGGTTATCAATACCCAGAACAATTTCGAGAACGACAAGCGTGAGCAAACCCACCCAAATCTGCGGGTCCATTAATAATTCCATGACAAGCTCCTGCTTAAGGAATGACCAAACTGCGCGCTGAGGATCTCAGGCGTTGAAGCGATATGCAGAGAAAATTTGTGGCAAAAAGTGCCAATCTGACAGGCTTGATACGGCCTGATAGTGAAATGACGTCGGTGACGATCCATATGGTGAGCTACTGCCCTATACTCCTGAGTAATTAAACCGATGCTAAACATAACAGAGACAACCGTTTTTTAGCAAAGATTTACCTTCCTTTGCAATAAGTTGTTTCGGAGATATTTTACCCTTCGAAATTTCTTTTTATCGGAAGTTAAATTACGGATCTTCATCACATAAAATATTTTTTTCGATATCTAAAATAATTCACGAAAATCATAGGTTTTTCTTTGTAACCCTTATCTGAATCGATTCGATTGCGGACGACGATTCAAATACATCTTCACGTTGATGTGTTAACGATAATAAAGGAGGTAGCAAGTGACCATTGCTATTGTAATAGGCACACATGGTTGGGCTGCAGAGCAGTTACTTAAGACAGCAGAAATGCTGTTAGGCGAGCAGGAAAACGTCGGCTGGATCGATTTCGTTCCAGGCGAAAATGCCGAAACGCTGATTGAAAAGTACAACGCTCAGTTGGCAAAACTCGATACCAGTAAAGGCGTGCTGTTTCTCGTTGACACATGGGGAGGCAGCCCGTTTAACGCTGCGAGCCGCATTGTCGTCGATAAAGAGCATTACGAAGTCATCGCCGGTGTGAACATTCCCATGCTGGTTGAAACCTTCATGGCGCGTGATGACAACCCCAACTTCGATGAATTAGTAGCACTGGCCGTTGAAACCGGTAGCGAAGGCGTGAAAGCGCTGAAAGCAAAACCGGTGGAGAAAGCCGCTCCAGCCCCAGTCGCGGCGCCAAAAGCAGCAGCTCCCGCCAAACCGATGGGGCCGAACGATTATATGCAGATCGGCCTGGCGCGTATTGATGACCGCTTAATCCATGGTCAGGTAGCAACTCGCTGGACCAAAGAAACCAACGTAACACGCATTATCGTCGTCAGTGATGAAGTTGCCGCCGATACCGTGCGTAAAACGCTGCTGACCCAGGTTGCACCTCCGGGTGTGACGGCGCATGTGGTTGATGTCGCGAAAATGATCCGCGTCTACAACAACCCGAAATATGCAGGTGAGCGTGTGATGCTGTTGTTTACCAACCCGACCGACGTAGAACGTATCGTTGAAGGTGGTGTGAAAATTACCTCTGTAAACATTGGCGGTATGGCTTTCCGTCAGGGTAAAACGCAGGTAAACAACGCAATTTCTGTCGATGAAAAAGACATCGAAGCCTTCAAGAAACTCAACGAACGCGGTATTGAGCTCGAGGCTCGTAAGGTTTCTACCGATCAGAAACTGAAAATGATGGATTTGATTGCCAAGGTGAAATAACGCCCTGGCATTTACTTAGTTTTCACACTTAAGTCTGTATAGCAATAGGAGAAGTACAATGGAGATTACCACTCTTCAGATTGTGCTGGTGTTCATCGTCGCATGTATCGCGGGTATGGAGTCGGTACTCGATGAATTTCAGTTCCACCGTCCGTTGGTGGCCTGTACGCTGATTGGTGCCGTTCTCGGTGATATGAAAACCGGTATCATCATCGGTGGTACCCTGGAAATGATCGCCCTGGGCTGGATGAACATCGGTGCTGCGGTTGCACCTGATGCCGCATTGGCCTCAATTATCTCTACCGTTCTGGTTATCGCGGGTCACCAAAGCATTGGTGCAGGTATCGCGCTGGCTATCCCACTGGCAGCAGCAGGCCAGGTACTGACCATCATCGTTCGTACTATCACCGTAGCATTCCAGCACGCAGCGGATAAGGCGGCAGAAAACGGTAACCTAACGGCGATCTCCTGGCTGCACGTATCCTCCCTGTTCCTGCAGGCTATGCGTATCGCTATCCCGGCGGTAATCGTGGCGATTTCTGTTGGTACCAGTGAAGTTCAGAGCATGCTTAATGCCATTCCGGAAGTTGTGACCGGCGGTCTGAACATCGCAGGGGGTATGATCGTAGTGGTTGGTTATGCGATGGTCATCAACATGATGCGCGCAGGCTACCTGATGCCATTCTTCTACCTCGGCTTCGTCACCGCGGCATTTACTAACTTCAACCTGGTTGCTCTGGGTGTGATTGGCGCAGTAATGGCTATCCTCTACATTCAGCTGAGCCCGAAATATAACCGCGTAGCCGGTGCACCTGCTGCTGCGGCTGGCAATAATGATCTCGATAACGAACTGGACTAGCAGGTGAGCGAAATGGTTGATATGACTAAAACTACCACCGAGAAAAAACTCACTCCGAGTGACATTCGTGGCGTGTTCCTTCGTTCTAACCTGTTTCAGGGTTCCTGGAACTTCGAACGTATGCAGGCGCTGGGTTTCTGTTTCTCCATGGTGCCGGCTATCCGCCGCTTGTACCCGGAAAACAACGACGCACGTAAGCAGGCTATTAAGCGTCACCTGGAATTCTTTAATACCCATCCGTACGTAGCGGCCCCCGTATTGGGCGTTACGCTGGCGATGGAAGAGCAGCGTGCAAACGGCGCAGAGATTGACGATGGTGCCATCAACGGTATCAAAGTTGGTCTGATGGGACCGCTTGCAGGCGTGGGCGACCCGATCTTCTGGGGTACCGTACGTCCGGTATTCGCCGCACTTGGCGCAGGTATCGCGATGAGCGGCAGTCTGCTTGGACCACTGCTGTTCTTCATCCTGTTTAACCTGGTTCGTCTGGCAACCCGTTACTACGGTGTGGCATACGGCTACCGTAAAGGTATCGATATCGTTAAAGATATGGGCGGCGGCTTCCTGCAGAAACTGACTGAGGGGGCGTCAATCCTCGGCCTGTTTGTCATGGGGGCATTGGTTAACAAGTGGACGCACGTAAACATCCCGCTGGTGGTTTCCACCATCACCGGTCAGGATGGTCAGACTCGCGTCACCACTGTGCAGACTATCCTTGACCAGCTGATGCCGGGTCTGGTTCCTCTGCTGTTAACTTTCGCCTGTATGTGGCTGCTGCGTAAAAAAGTGAACCCGCTGTGGATCATCGTTGGCTTCTTCGTCATCGGTATCGCGGGCTACGCTGTCGGACTGCTCGGCCTGTAAGACTGTTGTACACCGCCGGGGGCTTGCCCCCGGTTTTTCTATTTAGAGGGTTGAGGATTCATGACTATCACGGACCTGGTGCTGGTTCTTTTTATCTTTTCGCTGCTGGCGTATGCCATTTACGATCAGTTCATCATGCCCCGCCGTAATGGCCCCACTTTGTTGTCTGTCACCCTGCTTCCTCGTAGCAGAGTCGACAGCGTTATCTTCCTTGGCTTGATTGCTATTCTTATCTACAACAACATCACCAGCCACGGCGCGCAATTTACTACATGGTTATTATGTGCACTGGTATTGATGGGACTGTATCTGTTTTGGATCCGTACGCCAAAAATCATCTTCAAACAGAAAGGCTTTTTTTTCGCCAATGTCTGGATTGAATATAACCGGATTAAAGAGATGAATTTATCTGAAGACGGTGTCCTGGTGATGCAATTAGAACATCGAAGATTACTGATTCGCGTACGGAATATAGACGATCTCGAAAACATATATAAACTTTTAATTTCAAATCAGTAAGTTACAAATATAGCCTGAACTATGTTTTTTATATATCCATTCAAAAATAAACATAGCTAAGGCTATATCCCACCGCTCATAATGTTATTTATTTTAACGTTTTATTTATAAACAAATCTAAATGAAAATCGTTTTCAATTAGAGGCCAAATATTATTTCTGCGTTTCTTGTTTTATATTCTCAAAATATGTTAAGGTTGCGCCCGTCGTTGGGGAGTAGCCGATTTCCAGACTCCGGAAATGTACGTGTCAACATACTCGTTGAAAAACGTGGCGCGTACGGACTGATCTTACAGGTTCAGTCAGGCGAGACCATAGGCACATCAACTGCAATGCATACCTGAATGGCGCTGTATTTACAGTGATTCCAGCCTGTATGCATGGTTACTGGGGGCAGTGATGTGTGTTATGGATACCCCGGTCAGGACGCTGTTATGAATCTCACCGCTACTGTTCTTCTTGCTTTCGGCATGTCGATGGATGCTTTCGCTGCATCAATTGGCAAAGGCGCCACCCTGCATAAACCCAAATTTTCTGAAGCACTGCGCACCGGCCTTATTTTCGGCGCCGTTGAAACGCTTACGCCGCTCATTGGCTGGGGCATGGGTATGCTCGCCAGCAAATTTGTACTGGAGTGGAACCATTGGATCGCCTTCATTCTGCTGATCTTTTTAGGCGGACGAATGATAATAGAAGGCTTTCGCGACGACAGGGATGAAGATGAAGAGCCACAGCGCCGCCATGGCTTCTGGCTGCTGGTCACCACCGCCATTGCAACCAGTCTCGACGCAATGGCCGTCGGGGTGGGTCTGGCTTTCCTGCAGGTCAACATTATTGCCACAGCGCTGGCCATCGGCTGTGCCACGTTGATTATGTCCACGCTCGGCATGATGATCGGTCGTTTCATTGGCCCGATGCTGGGCAAGCGAGCTGAAATTTTGGGCGGGGTGGTACTGATAGGTATTGGCGCCCAGATCCTCTGGGCACACTTCCACGGTTAATTCAGGCGCTGCCAGATATGAATACTAAAGTCTGTCTGGCAGTCAAACGTCGTTTTTCCGGCTAACGTTTCCCACACTTCCGGCTTTGCCCGCCAGGCGAACGGCGTCATTTGCAGTAACGCAACGGCCTCGCTACCTTTGAGCTGCATCTGATACCCCAGCGCAAGGCTCTCTTGCAGAACAAAACCGTCCAGTTGCTCAGTGTGTGGCGCATGCAAACGCACCTCATCATAAATCAGCCCTTTCAGCTCCATTAAATGACGCGGACCCGGCGTGGCGGTAATAACCCAGCCACCCGGTTTGACCACGCGAGCCAGCTCCGGCGCTTTACAGGGAGCATAGATCCGGATGATGGCATCCATTGACTCGTCGGCAAACGGCAGGCGATGGCTGGAGGCAACGCAAAAGGTCACCTGCGAATAACGTCGAGCTGCTGACTTAATCGCCACTTTAGAAACGTCAAGACCAAAGGTTGTACAGCCCGTCAGCGCATCGGCAAACGCATGGGTGTAATACCCTTCCCCACAGCCAATATCCAGGATCGCCGCATCTTCTGAACTCAACCTCTGGGTGAGCGCATCTACAATTGCATCGCGCAGCGGCTGATAATGTCCGGCATCAAGAAATGCCCGGCGCGCCTGCATCATCTCCGCGCTATCACCCGGATCGCGCGAGCGTTTGTGCTGAACCGGCAGTAAGTTGACATACCCTTCTTTCGCCACGTCAAACTGGTGCCGCCCAAGGCAGACAAAACTGTTATTCGCTTGAGTAAGAGGCTGGTGGCAAAGAGGACAGGAAAACGACATGACAACTCCGGCAGGTGACTTAAGGGCGCAAGTGTAACGCGAATTGCGCCCTGGGAAAATAACTTACAGCGACGGCGAGGATACGTTGCTGCCGTGCATTACCAGCAGATGCTCGGAGTCGGGAGGCATACCGTCCGGCTTTACGTTTTCCAGACGCAGGACATCGCCCATTATCTGGCTGAATACAGGCGCGGAGACTGCCCCCCCATAATAAGCACCGTTTTGCGGGTTATTTATAACCACAACCAGCGCGAACTTTGGGTCGCTTGCTGGCGCAACGCCCGCCGTATAGGCCACATATTTATCGACATATTTGCCGTCATCGCCAATTTTCTTTGCCGTTCCGGTCTTAACCGCGACGCGATAATCTCTGACCGCGGCCTTGGTTCCCCCGCCGCCGGGTAGCGCGACGCTTTCCATCATATGTTCAACCTGGTGAACCAACGCCTCCGGCATCACTCGCGTACCTATTACCGGCGGATCGATACGCGTAATAGAAAGGGGTCGATAGATACCAAAACTGCCGATGGTGGCATATACATGCGCCAGCTGGAGCGGCGTCACCATTAATCCATAACCAAATGCGAAGGTTGCCCGGTCCAGATCGCTCCAGTAGCGGCGTTGAGGCATTAATCCGCGACTTTCCCCGGTTAAACCCAGTCCGGTTGGATCGCCAAAGCCAAAGCTTTTATAGGTATTCAGTAATTTCTGTACCGGCATCGCCAGCGAAAGGTGTGACACGCCGGTATCGCTCGATTTCTGCAAAATCCCGGTCAGCGATAGCTCCGGGTAAAATCCGACGTCGCGGATGCGATGCCCATCAACAATAAAAGGATGAGTATCAATCACGCTGTCAGGCTGTACTATCCCCTGCTGCAGAGCGGTCATAATCACCAGTGGTTTTACGGTTGAACCGGGTTCAAAGGTATCGCTAATTGCACGATTACGAAAATCATCCAGTACCGCGCCATCACGGTTATTGGGATTGAAATCGGGAAAGCTTGCCATGGAGAGTATTTCGCCGGTGGCAATGTTGACCAGCACTGCGGCCCCTGATTCCGCTTTATTCCATGTCACGGCATTGTCCAGCGCGTCTTCAGTAACCGTCTGCAAACGCTCATCAATGCTGAGCTGTAATTCATGCGCCGGCACCGGCATCACTTCCGTGATATTTTCGATGACATGGCCAAATTTGTCTTTCCGTACCAGGCGGGAGCCAGGTTTGCCCATCAACTGGCTATTGAAGCTTTTCTCCAGCCCTTCAATCCCCTGACCGTCAATGTTGGTGAAACCAATCAGATTGGCCGCAACATGTCCGGCGGGATAAAAGCGGCGGGACTCTTCACGCAGGTTGATTCCCGGCAGATCCAGTTTGTCGACCCATTCTGCCTGCTGAGGAGAGATCTGGCGCGCCAGATAGATAAACCGCCCGGCTGGATTGCTGTTAACGCGTTCAGCCAGCGTGCTGAGAGAAATATGCAGCGTCTTCGCTAACGCCTGCCAACGTTCGTTATAGCCAACGCCACCCTTGCTGATAATCGTCTTCGGATCGGCCCAGACGGCGTTAACCGGAACGCTTACCGCCAGCGGTCGCCCTTCTCTGTCGGTTATCATTCCGCGTGGCGAAGCGATGGACACCTCGCGTAAGGAACGCATGTCTTCCTGTTTCACCAGATTCGTCGGCGTGACAATTTGCAACCACGCAACCCGCCCCAGCAGCAATCCAAGGCTCAATAATATTGCCACGCAAAGCAGGGCAAAACGTACGGGAGTAAAATTGCGCGCATCGCCGTCGTTTTTCTTTTTCACCCGATCTCCAACAAGATAGTTTTTCAGGTGTCTGATTTAACGGGAAATGCCGCAAGAAAGCGGGGAAAACTATGCTACGAACATCACGCCTTTGCAACAAAGCGCTAATGGATGGGCATTCAGTAATATTTTGACGTAATTTGAATTAAAAAGCCCCGCATAAGCGAGGCTTTATATCTGAGATGGATGCGCAAAAGCGCTTCAAATCAGTGGTGTCGATCAGATAGCTGTTACGTTAACAGCAGCCGGACCTTTCTGGCCGTCCTGAATTTCGAACTCAACGTTCTGGCCTTCAGCCAGAGTTTTGAAGCCGTTACCCTGGATAGCGGAGAAGTGTACGAACACGTCTTTGCTGCCATCAGCCGGAGTAATGAAACCAAAACCTTTAGACTCGTTGAACCACTTAACTTGACCTTTAATCTTTGCCATTTGCAAAATTCCTTAGAGTATTTTCTTCGCCCGCGGGCATAACATAGATAAAACTGAGACATTACTGCTTGAGGCACTAATATAAGGTTCGGCAGAGAAGCGGTATTCAACGTCAACGTGTTTACTCAGGACTTCTTTACTGAAAATGCCACACATAAACAGAACTGTACCTCGTTTAACCCAAAACGTGTTATCACATACAACGTTAATAATGGCAAGCCATTTTTAAACGTGTCTCGATCGGTCGCACAAATCCCGTCGTCCATCAAACAGCAACTGCACAGTTATGCGCCAGGTCGAGTAGAATTATATTCTCGCCTCTCTCCCCTATCCCCGCCTGACTTGCGCCATAGCCGGGATATTTCTACCATAGCTCAATAGCTTCAGTTGTTCCAGGTTATCTGTTACGGGTTCTGCCAGATATCATTTTTTATGCTTAGTAATGCATAAAATGTCACAAGCGTAAAAATGAGATCCGCCTTCTGGTTTTGCACCAAAATAATGAAAGAATGATGACAAGGCACAAAAAAAGTAAGAGAAACGTTTCGCTGTTAATAAAACGATCGTTATCACAAAAATGACATAATCATATTTTTTACGTATGGAAGATTATATTTATATCAGACTGGGGATAAGATATTAATTAGTCGGAGCATCTGAAAATACTGAGAATAGATGACTGCCCGGCCGCCAATTACACGACGGGGACAGAAGAAAATAATCTGACGCGCTGACGACAGGATGAAGCAACTGAGAACAACAACAGCCTTTCCTCATCCTGCCATACCTTTTTTACCGCTCAGCTACCAGGCGGATGATGTCATCGTCTTCATCCTTAATGGGCAGTGCAGTAGGCTCTGCTGCTTTCTCGGGTTCGTTAGCTTCGCAAAGGCGACGTAACAAAGCGTTCTGTCTTTTTTGCTGATCTAACAATGCCTCAAGCAGCTCAATCTGCTCGTTAGTACGCGAACTTGCCCGATTGATAAAAAACCAAAGAACAAGCCCAACAATCAGAACCACCACCGATACCGCTAAAGGCGCAAAACTCAACGCGCCAGAATTCAAAACTTCGTTCATTTTACCACCTCAATGTAGACAGTGTAGTTTACCACTGCCGCACAAGAAGGTAATCAACTGTTGCGAAAATGCGCTTACCAGGGAATAAATTTATTGAAGGCACAAATACCGCTGAAAAATTGTACGTCCTGATCGCACATGATGTTGAACACCTGCGCCCACATCAGTATGCATACCAGTACAACAACAATCAGCACTACCCAGCGAATTTTTTTCACTCCAGCTCCACTCTTCAACTCCACATCTTATGTCTATAAATTATCATGCGTTACCTAAACCCAGCGTTAACTGTATAGGCATTCAATCTTTTTAGGAATGATTGACTTGTTTCATACCGTGTACAGGCTAATCTAATAATAATGAGAAAAGATAAGAGGTTGTAATGCGTCTGATTATCCGCGCTATTGTGTTGTTAGCTCTCGTTTGGATCGGTTTATTATTGAGCGGCTATGGAATTTTGATTGGAAGTAAGGAGAATGCTGCCGGTCTGGGTCTGCAATGCCAATATCTGACTGCCCGTGGAACCAGCACGGCACAGTACGTCCACACCAGTAGCGGTATCATTGGCCTGTCGGATTGTCCCCTGTTAAGGAAAAGCACGGTCATTATCGATAACGGCTAATAATGCAACATTACATTCGATACGTTATATACGCCAGGTAACGTTATGACTGTTCATAAAAAACCCCAGGTACAAAATACCTGGGGTTTTTAACATTCGCGATTACGTCAGATTAGAACGGATAGTCGTTATAGCCCATTTGTTCTGAAATCTTGCGCGCTGCCGTATGCAGCATTGCCACATACTCGTGTAAACGCTCTTCTGAGAAACGCAGCGTTGGGAATGAAATACTCAACCCCGCAATAACCACGCCGAAACGGTCAAACACCGGTACGCCGATGCAGCGCAGGCCTTCTTCCTGTTCTTCGTTATCTTCGCCGTAACCCTGCTCACGTACTTTATCCAGCAGTAGCAGTAATTCATCAGTATTCGTAATGGTACGATCGGTGCTGCGTTTGTACTCAATGCCATCCAGAATCTGCTTCACTTCATCGCGGTCACGCCATGCCAGCAGAACTTTACCGATAGCCGTACTGTACAGCGGATTACGACGACCAACGCGGGAATACATGCGCAGATTGTACATAGAGTCGATTTTGTGAATGTAGACGATGCTGTCTTCATCCAGCGCACCGAGGTGTACAGTCTCTTTGGTCAGGCGCGAAAGTTCGCGCATCTGAATGTCAGCGCTACGGATAAGATCGACGTTTTGCAACGCGCGCGCGCCCAGCTCGAATAATTTCAGGGTCAGTGAGTATTTCTCAGACTCCCCTTCCTGTGCCACATAACCCAGCGTTTTCATGGTCTGCAAAAAGCGATAAACGGTGCTTTTCGACATCATGACGCGTTGCGACAACTCGGTAATACCAATTTCGCGCTCTTCACCCAGCGCCTGCAGAATGCCAAAAACTTTCAGCACGGAAGATACAGAATCGGGTTGCTTATCCAGATCTGCGATTGCCATTTATCACCCCTTTCGAGTGTTTTATAAAAATCAGAACCGGTTTTTATTATAATTTCACGTACCAACCCTCGCAATCGCTCTTTGCTCACTTAGTTACAAATCTGCGACCTAACACCTGAATATCAATGCTAAAATTAATACTCTCATCATAAATTCCACAAATATCGACTTTCTATGGAAAAAATTCAGGCCGATGGTCTGCCATTGCCCCAGCGATATGGCGCAATTTTAACCATTGTTATTGGCATTTCTATGGCAGTACTCGACGGTGCAATAGCGAACGTGGCCCTGCCAACTATCGCCGCCGATCTTCAGGCCTCACCTGCCAGCTCAATCTGGATTGTGAACGCCTATCAAATCGCGATCGTCGTTTCGCTCCTGTCCCTCTCTTTTTTAGGCGATATGTTCGGTTACCGGCGCATTTATAAGTGTGGCCTGGTCGTGTTCCTGCTTGCATCGCTATTTTGTGCCTTGTCAGATTCGTTGCACATGCTGACGCTGGCTCGCGTCGCCCAGGGTTTTGGCGGTGCGGCGCTAATGAGCGTGAATACGGCATTGATCCGACTTATTTATCCCCAGCGTCAGCTTGGGCGGGGGATGGGGATTAACTCTTTTATCGTCGCGGTCTCCTCGGCTGCGGGTCCGACCATTGCCGCAGCTATTCTTTCCATTGCCTCCTGGAAATGGCTGTTTCTGATTAACGTCCCGCTGGGAATAGTCGCCCTGTTGCTGGCGATGCGCTTTTTGCCAGCCAATGCGTCTCGCGGCACTAAACCACGCTTTGACCTGCCCAGTGCGGTAATGAATGCCTTAACGTTTGGCTTGTTGATTACGGCGCTCAGCGGCTTTGCACAAGGACAGTCGCTAAAACTGATTGGTGCCGAGCTTGTGGCGCTTATGGTAGTGGGTTTTTTCTTTATCCGACGCCAGCTCGCGCTGGAGGTGCCGTTACTGCCGGTTGACCTGCTACGCATTCCACTGTTTTCACTCTCGATTTGTACCTCGGTATGTTCATTCTGCGCACAAATGCTGGCATTGGTTTCCCTGCCCTTCTTTATGCAAACGGTGCTCGGACGCAGCGAGGTCGAAACAGGCCTGCTGTTGACGCCATGGCCGCTGGCAACCATGGTGATGGCGCCGCTGGCGGGATATCTGATTGAACGCGTTCACGCCGGGCTGTTGGGCGCACTGGGCATGGCGTTGATGGCAAGTGGGTTGTTTTCGCTGGTGCTGCTGCCCGTTTCCCCCTCCGATTTTAATATCATCTGGCCGATGATTCTGTGCGGCGCGGGCTTTGGCTTGTTCCAGTCCCCAAATAATCACACCATCATCACCTCCGCGCCGCGTGAACGCAGCGGTGGGGCGAGCGGTATGCTGGGGACGGCGCGCTTGCTGGGTCAGAGTACCGGGGCCGCACTGGTCGCGCTGATGCTAAACCAGTTTGGCAACAGTGGAACGCACGTCTCGCTGATAGCCGCAGGCATTCTGGCCTCGCTGGCAGCAATTGTGAGTGGTTTACGTATTACGCAACCGCGAGTTCAGGCATAAAAAAACGGGAACCTTTCGGCTCCCGTTCTCACACAACCCAGAGTCTGGATTACATGTTTTCGATGATCGCGTCGCCAAACTCAGAACATTTCAGCAGCTTAGCGCCATCCATCAGACGTTCGAAGTCATAGGTTACGGTCTTGGCGTTGATTGCGCCTTCCATACCTTTAACGATCAGGTCAGCCGCTTCTACCCAACCCATGTGGCGCAGCATCATTTCAGCGGACAGAATAATGGAACCTGGGTTCACTTTATCCTGACCTGCATACTTCGGTGCAGTACCGTGGGTTGCTTCGAACAGCGCACATTCGTCACCGATGTTCGCGCCCGGCGCGATACCAATACCACCAACCTGTGCGGCCAGCGCATCGGAGATGTAGTCGCCGTTCAGGTTCATACAGGCAATCACATCATATTCAGCCGGACGCAGCAGGATCTGTTGCAGGAACGCATCGGCGATAACATCCTTAACCACGATCTCTTTGCCGGTTTTCGGGTTCTTGATTTTCACCCACGGACCGCCGTCGATCAGTTCACCACCGAATTCTTCACGCGCTAACTGGTAACCCCAGTCTTTGAACGCGCCTTCGGTGAATTTCATGATGTTACCTTTGTGTACCAGGGTAACAGAATCACGATCGTTAGCGATGGCGTATTCGATCGCCGCACGAACCAGACGTTTAGTCCCTTCTTCAGAACACGGTTTGATACCAATACCGCAATGCTCCGGGAAGCGGATTTTCTTCACGCCCATCTCTTCGCGCAGGAATTTAATCACTTTCTCGGCATCTGCAGAGTCCGCTTTCCATTCGATACCTGCGTAGATATCTTCGGAGTTTTCACGGAAGATGACCATGTCGGTCAGTTCAGGGTGCTTAACCGGGCTAGGCGTGCCCTGGTAATAACGCACCGGGCGCAGGCAGACATACAGGTCAAGTTCCTGACGCAGGGCAACGTTCAGAGAGCGAATACCGCCGCCAACTGGGGTGGTCAGTGGGCCTTTGATGGCAACACGATATTCACGAATCAGATCAAGGGTTTCAGCAGGCAGCCAGACGTCCTGGCCATAAACCTGAGTGGATTTCTCGCCGGTGTAGATTTCCATCCAGGAGATTTTACGCTCGCCTTTATAGGCTTTCTCGACAGCAGCATCGACAACTTTGATCATCGGTGGGGTTACATCAACGCCGATACCGTCGCCTTCAATGAACGGGATAATCGGATTTTCAGGAACGTTGAGTTTGCCGTTTTGCAGGGTGATCTTCTTACCTTCCGCCGGAACAACTACTTTGCTTTCCATTCACCTCTCCTTCGAGCGCTTCTGGTTCTGCTCGTCTGTCATCGCGCTGCATGTGCGTTTGCGTCCTGCTGCACGAATGCGTTAGAGCAATTTTTTGTTAATGTTTTGTAATGAGCATGTCAATACTACCCTAATGTTCGTCGCCATGAAAGACACTCGTTCTTAGGCTATAATGCGGCAATTGATATAATCTGAAAATACCATGCAAAAAACTTCTTTTAGAAATCACCGGGTTGAGCGATTCAGCTCACGACAAGTCACCAGGCAGCGTAAAGAAAACCAGCCAAAACGCGTGGTTTTGTTCAATAAACCCTACGATGTTTTGCCACAATTTACTGACGAGGCGGGCAGAAGCACGTTAAAAGATTTTATTCCCGTGCCGGGAATCTATGCTGCGGGCCGACTCGACCGGGATAGCGAAGGACTTTTGGTGCTGACCAATGACGGCGCGCTGCAGGCGCGGTTAACGCAACCTGGCAAGCGCACGGGGAAAATCTATTACGTCCAGGTCGAAGGCGAGCCGACAGCAGAAGCGCTGGATGCGCTGCGTACCGGGGTGACGCTCAATGATGGTCCCACGCTGCCCGCAGGTATTGAAATAGTAGAGGAACCCACCTGGCTGTGGCCGAGAAACCCGCCTATTCGGGAACGGAAAAATATCCCCACCAGTTGGCTGAAAGTTACTTTATATGAAGGCCGTAACCGCCAGGTTCGTCGTATGACAGCGCATGTTGGATTCCCGACGCTGCGCCTCATCCGCTATGCCATGGGAGATTACACGCTGGAAAATCTCGCCAACGGTCAATGGCGGGATGCAACTAACTGAATAAGGAACAGGTATGTTCAAACCGCACGTCACGGTCGCCTGCATTGTGCATGCAGAAGATAAGTTCTTAGTCGTTGAGGAAACAATCAATGGCAAAGCCCTGTGGAATCAACCTGCAGGACATCTGGAAGCGGATGAAACCCTGGTGCAAGCCGCCGCTCGCGAACTGTGGGAAGAGACGGGCATCAAAGCACAGCCGCAGCACTTCATCCGGATGCATCAATGGATTGCGCCGGACAAAACGCCCTTTTTACGTTTTCTGTTTTCTATCGAGCTTGCCAATATGTGCGCTACTGAACCTCATGACAGCGATATAGATTGCTGTCGCTGGGTCAGCGCAGAAGAGGTTCTCTCAGCGCCAAATCTGCGTTCACCGTTGGTTGCGGAGAGTATTCGTTGCTATCAGAGCGGACAGCGCTACCCGCTGGCGATGATCGGCGAATTTAACTGGCCGTTTACAGAGGGTGTCAAGTAAGGGGCTGCGTGCTAGAATATGCCGCCTTGAAGTTCAATGTCGTGAGTATTCCTATGTCTGAAAGCCCAAAAAAAGTGATCGTCGGCATGTCCGGCGGTGTCGATTCCTCCGTTTCTGCCTGGCTGTTGCAACAACAGGGTTATCAGGTAGAAGGCCTGTTCATGAAGAACTGGGAAGAGGACGATGGCGAGGAATATTGCACAGCGGCCGCCGATCTTGCAGATGCGCAGGCTGTCTGTGACAAACTCGGCATTGAACTGCATACCGTCAACTTTGCTGCCGAATACTGGGACAACGTCTTTGAACTGTTCCTTGAAGAGTACAAAGCGGGCCGTACGCCAAACCCCGATATTCTGTGCAATAAAGAAATCAAGTTTAAAGCCTTCCTCGAGTTTGCCGCCGAAGATTTAGGTGCCGATTATATCGCCACCGGTCACTATGTGCGCCGCGCCGACGTCGACGGCAAAAGCCGCCTGCTGCGTGGACTTGATGGCAATAAAGACCAGAGCTATTTCCTCTACACGCTCGGTCATGAACAAATCGCGCAGAGCCTGTTCCCGGTAGGCGAACTGGAAAAACCGCAGGTGCGTAAAATTGCCGAAGATCTCGGTCTGATTACGGCCAAGAAAAAAGACTCAACCGGTATCTGCTTCATCGGCGAACGTAAGTTCCGCGAGTTTCTCGGTCGTTACCTGCCGGCTCAGCCTGGCAAAATCATCACCGTTGATGGCGAAGAGATTGGCCAGCATCAGGGCCTGATGTACCACACGCTGGGTCAGCGTAAAGGTCTGGGCATTGGCGGGACGAAAGAAGGCACGGAAGATCCGTGGTACGTGGTGGATAAAGACGTCGAGAACAACATTCTGGTTGTTGCTCAGGGTCATGAACACCCGCGTCTGATGTCCGTTGGCCTGGTGGCGCAACAGCTGCACTGGGTCGATCGCGAACCGTTCACCGGCACAATGCGCTGCACGGTGAAAACCCGCTATCGTCAGACCGACATTCCGTGCACCGTTAAGGCGCTGGATGCTGAACGTATTGAAGTCATTTTCGACGAGCCAGTCGCGGCGGTAACGCCGGGTCAGTCGGCTGTCTTTTACAATGGCGAAGTGTGCCTCGGCGGCGGCATTATCGAACAACGATTGCCTCTGCCGGTATAATTACTTACACATCTAATACAAGGAAGCAGTGAACGTGGCAAAGAATTATTATGACATCACCCTCGCTCTGGCAGGCATTTGTCAGTCGGCACGCCTGGTGCAGGAACTGGCGCACCAGGGGCATTGTGATGCCGATGCATTACACGTTTCACTGAACAGTGTCATCGACATGAATCCCAGCTCTACGCTGGGCGTGTTTGGCGGTAGCGAGGCCAACCTGCGTTTAGGTCTGGAAACGATGCTCGGCGTGCTCAACGCCAGCAGTCGTCAGGGGCTGAACGCGGAACTCACCCGCTACACGTTAAGCCTGATGGTGCTGGAGCGTAAGCTGTCAGCCGCTAAAGGCGCTATGGACACGCTGGGAGACCGCATCAACGGCTTGCAGCGCCAACTGGACCATTTTGATTTGCAGTCAGAAACGTTGATGAGTGCGATGGCAGGCATTTATGTTGACGTCATCAGCCCACTCGGCCCACGTATTCAGGTTACGGGCTCCCCGGCCATCCTTCAGAGCCCACAGGTTCAGGCTAAAGTACGCGCTTCCCTGCTGGCTGGCATTCGCGCTGCCGTGCTCTGGCATCAGGTTGGTGGAGGCCGTCTGCAACTCATGTTTTCTCGTAATCGCCTGACGACTCAGGCTAAACAAATTCTTGCTCATTTAACCCCGGAGTTGTGATCTATGGAATTATCCTCACTGACCGCCGTTTCCCCTGTCGATGGACGCTACGGCGATAAAGTCAGCGCGCTGCGCGGGATTTTCAGCGAATACGGTTTGCTGAAATTCCGTGTACAAGTTGAAGTACGCTGGCTGCAAAAACTGGCCGCGCACGCAGCGATCAAGGAAGTTCCTGCTTTTGCTGCCGACGCAATCGGTTTCCTTGATGCGATTGTCGCTAACTTCAATGAAGAAGATGCTGCGCGTATCAAAACCATTGAGCGTACGACCAACCATGACGTGAAGGCAGTTGAGTATTTCCTGAAAGAGAAAGTGGCGGATATCCCGGAACTGCACGCTGTTTCCGAGTTCATCCACTTCGCGTGTACCTCAGAAGACATCAACAACCTGTCTCACGCGCTGATGCTGAAAACCGCCCGTGACGAAGTAGTTCTGCCGTACTGGCGCAAGCTTATCGACGCGGTGAAAGATTTGTCCGTACAGTATCGCGATATTCCTCTGCTCTCCCGTACCCACGGTCAGCCAGCCACCCCGTCTACGCTGGGCAAAGAAATGGCTAACGTGGCTTACCGTATGGAGCGTCAGTACCGCCAGCTCAATCAGGTCGAAATTCTCGGCAAAATCAACGGTGCAGTCGGTAACTATAACGCCCACATCGCCGCTTATCCGGAAGTGGACTGGCATCAGTTCAGCGAAGAATTTGTCACCTCGCTGGGCATCCAGTGGAACCCGTACACCACGCAGATTGAGCCGCACGACTACATTGCCGAGCTGTTTGATTGCATCGCCCGTTTCAACACTATCCTGATCGACTTCGACCGCGATGTCTGGGGTTACGTGGCGCTGAACCATTTCAAACAGAAAACCATCGCGGGTGAAATTGGTTCCTCCACCATGCCGCACAAGGTGAACCCAATCGATTTCGAAAACTCCGAGGGTAACCTGGGCCTGTCTAACGCGGTTCTGCAGCATCTGGCGAGCAAACTGCCGGTCTCCCGCTGGCAGCGCGATCTGACGGACTCTACCGTTCTGCGTAACCTGGGCGTGGGGATTGGCTATGCGCTGATCGCTTATCAGTCCACGCTGAAAGGTGTGAGCAAACTGGAAGTGAACCGCGATCATCTGCTGGATGAACTGGATCATAACTGGGAAGTGCTGGCAGAGCCGATCCAGACCGTGATGCGTCGCTATGGCATTGAAAAGCCATACGAGAAGCTGAAGGAACTGACCCGCGGCAAACGCGTTGACGCCGAAGGTATGAAGCAGTTTATCGACGGTCTGGCGCTGCCTGAAGACGAGAAAACACGCCTGAAAGCAATGACGCCGGCCAATTACATTGGTCGCGCCGTCACCATGGTTGATGAACTGAAGTAATCTGTTTTACGCCTGTCAGGCCTGCATCATATCGTAGGCCTGCCAGGCGTAGCGCCATTAGGGATTATTGGATCTTATGGCATTTCCGGCGGTGTAATGCCAAAGTGGTTCCACGCCCGCACCGTTGCCATACGTCCGCGCGGAGTTCGCTGCAGAAAACCTTGCTGAATCAGATACGGCTCCAGCACGTCCTCAATGGTTTCACGCTCTTCCCCAATCGCCGCCGCCAGGTTATCCAGTCCTACCGGTCCGCCGAAGAATTTATCGATAACCGCCAGCAGCAGCTTACGGTCCATATAATCGAATCCTTCCGCATCCACATTGAGCATATCCAGTGCCTGAGCGGCAATATCTGCTGAAATTGTGCCGTCATGCTTCACTTCGGAGAAGTCGCGCACCCGGCGTAATAAACGGTTGGCGATACGCGGCGTACCACGGGCGCGGCGTGCCACTTCCAATGCGCCTTCATCGCTCATTTCCAGTCCCATAAAGCGGGCGCTGCGTCCAACAATGTGCTGCAGGTCTGCCACCTGATAGAATTCCAGGCGCTGTACAATACCGAAGCGGTCACGCAGCGGAGACGTTAACGAACCGGCGCGCGTCGTCGCCCCGATCAGGGTAAACGGCGGCAGATCGATCTTAATCGAACGTGCGGCTGGTCCTTCGCCAATCATGATATCCAGCTGATAATCTTCCATCGCCGGATACAGCACCTCTTCCACCACCGGTGACAGGCGATGGATTTCATCGATAAACAGCACATCGTGCGGTTCAAGGTTGGTGAGCATTGCCGCCAGATCGCCCGCTTTTTCCAGTACCGGACCGGAAGTGGTGCGCAGATTAACGCCCATTTCATTGGCAACAATATTGGCAAGCGTGGTTTTACCGAGACCTGGAGGACCGAAAATCAGCAGGTGATCGAGGGCTTCACCGCGCAGCTTCGCCGCCTGGATAAAAATCTCCATTTGCGAACGCACCTGAGGCTGGCCAATATACTCTTCCAGCAATTTGGGGCGGATCGCGCGATCCACCAGATCTTCAGGGGTCGTGCTGACAGCCGAAATCAGGCGATCTGCTTCAATCATCCTTTACCTCACAATGCCGCGCGAAGCGCTTCACGAATCAGGGTTTCACTGCTGGCATCAGGGCGAGCAATTTTGCTCACCATGCGGCTGGCTTCCTGTGGTTTATAGCCTAACGCCACCAGCGCAGCAACCGCTTCCTGCTCGGCGTCATCCGTTGCAGGACTGGCCGGTGAGGTCAGGACCAGATCCGCCGCCGGCGTGAAGAGATCGCCATGCAGGCCTTTAAAGCGGTCTTTCATTTCCACAATCAAACGCTCTGCGGTTTTCTTACCTATGCCCGGTAATTTCACCAGCGCGCCAAGCTCTTCGCGCTCAACGGCATTAACGAACTGCTGTGCAGACATACCGGAGAGGATCGCCAGCGCCAGCTTTGGCCCGACGCCATTGGTTTTGATTAACTCTTTAAACAGCGTGCGTTCTTGTTTGTTGTTAAAACCATATAGCAGTTGAGCGTCTTCACGCACCACAAAATGGGTGAAGATAATCGCTTCCTGCCCGGCTTCCGGCAACTCGTAGAAACAGGTCATCGGCATATGGACTTCATAGCCTACTCCACCGGTTTCCAGAAGGACCAGCGGGGGTTGTTTTTCAAGAATGATGCCTCTGAGTCTGCCTATCACGTGACGCTCCTGCGTTAAGGGCTAAAAGGTAAAGCGCTATCATAAAAAAAGGCTGGATAGATATCCAGCCTCATTTATCACTAACGTAACCGACCTCGCGCCAGATTCAGCCGCGATTCGCTCATTTGCATGGCGTTCTGGCTGACGTGGCAATGGGTAATAGCAATCGCCAGCGCATCCGCGGCATCCGCCTGCGGATTTGCCGGGAGTTTTAGCAGCGTGCGTACCATATGCTGAACCTGGCTTTTTTCCGCGCTGCCGATACCCACCACGGTCTGTTTTACCTGGCGGGCCGCGTATTCAAAGACCGGAAGATCCTGATTGGTAGCCGCAACGATTGCCACGCCGCGCGCCTGCCCCAGCTTTAGCGCCGAGTCGGCATTCTTCGCCATAAAGACCTGCTCAATGGCAAAATAGTCGGGCTGGAACTGGGTGATGATTTCCGTCACGCCCGCATAAATCAACTTCAGACGTGATGGAAGATCGTCGACTTTGGTGCGAATGCAGCCGCTACCGAGGTAGGTCAGCTGTCTGCCGACCTGACGGATTACGCCATAACCGGTGATGCGCGACCCCGGGTCAATGCCGAGAATGATAGACATCACGCATCTCCTGTTAGTTTATGGCTTAACCACATCATTCGAGCGTTGCAGCAACCTCATCGGAGATTTCGCCGTTGTGGTAAACTTCCTGCACGTCGTCGCAGTCTTCCAGCATATCGATCAGACGCATCAGCTTCGGTGCCGTTTCTGCATCCATATCCGCTTTGGTGGAGGGGATCATAGACACTTCAGCCGCGTCCGCTTTCAGACCAGCCGCTTCCAGCGCATCACGCACTTTGCCCATCTCTTCCCACGCGGTGTAAACGTCAATCGCGCCGTCGTCGAAGGTCACAACGTCTTCAGCGCCCGCTTCCAGTGCCGCTTCCATAATGGCGTCTTCGTCGCCTTGTTCAAAAGAGATCACGCCTTTTTTGCTGAACAGGTAAGCTACGGAACCGTCGGTACCGAGGTTGCCGCCCGTTTTAGTGAATGCGTGACGCACTTCCGCAACGGTACGGTTACGGTTGTCAGACAGACACTCAATCATAACGGCTGTTCCGCCAGGACCGTAACCTTCATAGATGATGGTTTCCATGTTCGCATCATCGTCGCCACCAACACCACGCGCGATTGCACGGTTCAGGGTGTCACGGGTCATGTTATTTGCCAGCGCTTTATCAACCGCGGCGCGCAGACGTGGGTTAGCATCCGGATCGCCGCCGCCCAGTTTGGCTGCCGTCACCAGCTCACGAATGATTTTGGTGAAAATTTTACCGCGTTTAGCATCCTGCGCTGCTTTACGATGTCTGGTGTTGGCCCATTTACTATGACCTGCCATAAATAATCTCTCCAAAAAGCGCGCCTTCTCAGGCGACGTTAATTACAAACTCTTCAATCGCCTGCCGGTTACTCCACGACTTGGTTAACTGCGCGGCTTCGTGCGCATTAACCCAACGGTAGGTCAGATGTTCGGTGAACACGATCTCTCGTTCAGAGGGAAGTGCCAGGCAAAACCAGGATTCAGTATTACGCTCAATTCCCGGCGCATAGCGATGACGTAAATGGCTAAAAATCTCAAATTCCACCGTGCGCTGACAGTCAATTAAGGTCAGTTGCTCAGTCGCAACATCAATGGCGACCTCTTCCTTTACTTCGCGCATCGCGGCTTGCGACGCGGTTTCACCCTCTTCAAGGCTGCCGGTGACCGACTGCCAGAAATCAGGATCGTCGCGTCGCTGTAACATCAGCACTCTCCCGGTGTCCTTTGCATAAATCACGACTAACACCGAGACAGGCTGTTTGTATCTCATATCAGTTATTCTCGGCCTTCTTAACAACCTGAATGCTCAGTTCCGCCAGCGCAGCTTCGTTGGCAAAGCTTGGCGCTTCAGTCATCAGACACGCTGCAGCGGTGGTTTTCGGGAAGGCAATAACGTCACGAATGTTGTCAGTACCGGTCAGCAGCATCGTCAAACGATCCAGACCAAACGCCAGGCCCGCATGCGGCGGTGTACCGTATTTTAGCGCATCCAGCAGGAAGCCGAACTTCTCGCGCTGTTCTTGCTCGTTAATGCCCAGAATGCCGAATACGGTCTGCTGCATATCACCGTTGTGAATACGCACGGAACCACCGCCCACTTCATAGCCGTTGATGACCATATCGTAAGCGTTGGCAACCGCGTCTTCCGGCGCAGCTTTCAGCTCAGCGGCAGTCATGTCTTTTGGCGCGGTGAACGGGTGGTGCATCGCGGTCAGACCGCCTTCACCATCGTCTTCAAACATCGGGAAGTCGATAACCCACAGCGGTGCCCATTTGGCTTCGTCGGTAATGTTCAGGTCTTTGCCCAGTTTCAGACGCAGCGCGCCCATCGCGTCGGCAACCACTTTCTTGTTGTCGGCACCGAAGAAAATCATGTCGCCGTCTTGCGCACCAGTACGCTCCAGAATCGCATCTACGATTTCTGCGTTCAGGAACTTAGCAACCGGGCTGGTGATGCCTTCCAGGCCTTTCGCACGCTCGGTGACTTTGATGTAAGCCAGACCTTTCGCGCCGTAAATCTTAATAAAGTTACCGTAATCGTCGATCTGCTTACGGCTTAAGCTCGCACCGCCCGGTACACGCAGGGCAGCCACGCGGCCTTTCGCATCGTTCGCCGGACCAGAGAACACGGCGAACTCAACGCCTTTCACCAGATCGGCAACGTCAACCAGTTCCATCGGGTTACGCAGGTCTGGTTTATCAGAACCGTAACGACGCTCGGCTTCGGCAAAGGTCATGATCGGGAAATCACCCAGATCCACACCTTTAACTTCCAGCCACAGGTTACGCACCAGCGCTTCCATCACTTCACGCACCTGCGGCGCGGTCATGAAGGAAGTCTCAACGTCGATCTGAGTAAATTCAGGCTGACGGTCAGCACGTAAGTCTTCATCACGGAAGCATTTTACGATCTGATAGTAGCGGTCAAAACCGGACATCATCAGCAGCTGTTTAAACAGCTGAGGAGACTGCGGCAGCGCGTAGAACTTACCTTTATGAACACGAGAAGGAACCAGGTAATCGCGCGCGCCTTCCGGCGTAGCTTTGGTCAGCATCGGAGTTTCGATGTCGAGGAAGCCGTGATCGTCCATAAAACGACGCACCAGGCTGGTAATTTTGGCACGCGTTTTCAGGCGCTGCGCCATTTCAGGGCGACGCAGATCCAGGTAGCGATACTTCAGTCGCGCTTCTTCGGTGTTTACATGGTTAGAGTCCAGCGGCAGCGAGTCTGAACGGTTGATGATGGTCAGATCGGAGGCCAGTACTTCAATTTCGCCAGTCGCCATATCGGCGTTGACGTTTTTCGCGTCACGCGCACGCACGGTGCCCGTAACCTGGATACAGAACTCATTACGCAGTTCGGAGGCCAGCTTTAACGCATCCGCACGGTCCGGATCGAAAAATACCTGCACGATACCTTCGCGGTCGCGCATATCGATAAAGATCAGGCTACCAAGATCACGACGACGGTTGACCCAACCACACAGAGTCACCTGCTGCCCCTCGTGGGACAGACGTAGCTGTCCGCAATATTCTGTACGCATGAGATATCCCTTAACTTTGCCGCAGGCGGATTGTCACCTGTCTCGCAGGTGACGAAGTCGCAGCTTTAGCTGAATGTCACAACTGAATGAAAAAAGGCGGCTATTATACTGGAAATTCTGCCGCACGATAAGTCCGGTACTGACTGTACGCCTGTTTCCTGGACGGGCATTGCGTAATCTCACAAAAAATAACAAAAATTGTCGTCCCTTTCACACTGATTCGCGATTAAGGTGTAACGGAATTCTTTTTTTACTGGAGTGATCATGCTGGAACTGAACGCAAAAACAACCGCTCTTGTTGTTATTGATCTACAGGAAGGTATCCTGCCTTTCGCTGGCGGCCCATACTCGGCAAACGACGTGGTTGCCCGCGCCGCGCAGTTGGCGGAAAAATTCCGTGCCCGCGGTTCCCCGGTGGTAATGGTGCGCGTCGGCTGGTCTGACGATTATGCCGAAGCGCTGAAACAGCCAGTTGATGCTCACGCTCCGGCCAAAGCGTTACCCGAAAACTGGTGGAATTACCCGAGCGCTCTGGGTAAATGCGCCAGCGACCTCGAAGTGACCAAACGCCAGTGGGGAGCTTTCTACGGCACCGATCTGGAATTACAACTGCGTCGTCGGGGCATCGAGACCATCGTCCTGTGCGGAATCTCCACAAATATTGGCGTGGAGTCAACGGCGCGAAATGCGTGGGAGCTGGGTTTTAATCTGATCGTTGCAGAAAACGCCTGTAGTGCCGCCAGCGCTGAGCAACATCAGGGCAGCATGACGCATATTTTCCCGCGTATCGCACGCGTACGCAGCGTGGACGAGATCCTGCAAGCGCTATGATTTATATCGGTTTACCCCAGTGGGCGCATCCCAAATGGGTGCGTCTGGGGATCACCAGCCTTGAAGAGTATGCCCGCCACTTTAACTGTGTGGAGGGCAATACCACGCTGTACGCGCTGCCAAAAGCCGACATTGTGACCCGCTGGCATGCGCAGACTACCGATGCGTTTCGATTTTGTTTTAAGTTTCCGGCCACCATTTCGCATCAGGCCGCGCTGCGTAATTGCGATGACCTGGTGCATGAGTTTTTCACGCGCATGTCGCCACTTGAATCACGCATTGGACAATACTGGCTGCAATTACCCGCGACTTTTGGCCCGCACGACCTGCCTGCCTTGTGGCAGTTTCTTGATGCGCTCCCCAAATCCTTTACCTACGGTGTGGAAGTTCGCCATCCGGACTTTTTTGCCAAAGGCGAAACAGAGCAGCTATTCAATCGTGGCCTACATGAGCGCGGGGTAAATCGGGTGATTCTGGACAGTCGACCGGTACATGCCGCCATACCACATACTGAAGCGATACGCGACGCCCAGCGCAAGAAGCCAAAGGTTCCGGTGCATGCGGTGGTGACGGCAAACCATCCGATGGTACGCTTTATCGGCAGCGATAATATGGCACAAAACAGCGCGCTTTTTGCCGTCTGGCTGACCAAGCTGTCGCAATGGCAACAAACCACAACGCCGTATCTGTTTTTACATACCCCGGATATCGCGCAAGCCCCGGAGCTTGTCGATACGCTATGGGCAAATTTACGCAGCGCCCTGCCAGAGATCGGATCAGCTCCGTCTATTCCACAGCAATCTTCTCTTTTCTGAAAATGCCACCTATCATAGTCAATGCCATCAGCCATTTTAAAAGGGAGTTTGTATGGTAAGCGCGCTTTATGCCGTATTGGGTGCGTTATTGTTAATTAAGTTCTCCTTTGACGTCGTTCGCCTGCGCATGCAATACCGCGTTGCATATGGTGACGGAGGTTTTAGCGAACTACAAAGCGCTATCCGCATTCACGGTAATGCGGTGGAATATATTCCCGTCGCATTAGTGCTGCTGTTATTTATGGAAATGAACGGCGCAGAAACGTGGATGGTGCATATTTGCGGGCTGATTTTGATTGCCGGACGATTGATGCATTATTACGGATTCCATCACCGGCTTTTCCGCTGGCGCCGTTCAGGCATGAGCGCGACCTGGTGTTCGCTGTTGCTAATGGTGCTGGCGAATCTTTGGTATATGCCCTGGGAGTTGGTTTTCTCCCTGCATTAGCGCACAATACGCCACTTTATTTTTCCCGGATTTTTACGTTATGTCTCACCGCGACACGCTTTTTTCTGCGCCTATCGCCAGTCTGGGTGACTGGACCTTTGATGAACGGGTAGCTGAAGTCTTCCCGGATATGATCCAACGATCCGTTCCTGGCTATTCCAATATCATTTCTATGATTGGGATGTTGGCCGAACGTTTCGTACAGCCCAACACACAGGTCTACGATCTGGGCTGTTCTCTGGGCGCGGCGACGCTCTCGGTGCGTCGCAATATTCATCACGAGAATTGCAAAATTATTGCCGTTGATAACTCCCCGGCCATGGTTGAGCGCTGCCGCCGTCATATTGACGCCTATAAAGCGCCGACACCGGTTGACGTTGTCGAAGGCGATATTCGCAACATTACTATCGAAAACGCCTCGATGGTGGTGCTGAATTTTACCCTGCAATTCCTTGAGCCACCTGAGCGCCAGGCATTGTTGGATAAGATTTATCAGGGGCTGAACCCCGGCGGCGCGCTGGTACTGTCTGAAAAATTCAGTTTCGAAGACGCTAACGTTGGCGAGCTGCTGTTCAACATGCACCACGATTTCAAACGGGCAAATGGCTATAGCGAGCTGGAAATCAGCCAAAAGCGCAGCATGCTGGAGAACGTGATGCTGACCGATTCGGTCGAAACGCACAAAGCGAGACTGCATCAGGCGGGCTTTGAACACAGCGAATTGTGGTTCCAGTGCTTTAACTTTGGTTCTCTGGTGGCACTGAAAGCTGAGGTTAGCGCATGATCGACTTTGGTAATTTTTATCAACTGATTGCCAAAAATCACCTTTCCCATTGGCTGGAAACGCTCCCGGCGCAAATCGCGACCTGGCAGCGCGATCAGCACGGCTTGTTTAAGCAGTGGTCAAATGCGGTCGAGTTTCTGCCCGAGCTGACGCCGCATCGCCTGGACTTACTGCATAGCGTTACCGCCGAAAGCGATGAGCCGCTCAGCGACGGTCAGCTCAAACGTATCGACACCCTGATGCGTAACCTGATGCCATGGCGTAAAGGGCCGTACTCGTTGTACGGCGTCAATATAGATACCGAGTGGCGCTCGGACTGGAAATGGGATCGCGTTCTGCCGCACTTGTCTGACCTCACCGGGCGCACCATTCTTGATGTCGGCTGCGGGAGTGGATATCACATGTGGCGCATGATTGGCGCGGGGGCGCATCTGGCGGTTGGCATCGATCCTACCCAGCTGTTTCTGTGCCAGTTCGAGGCAGTGCGTAAACTGCTGGGCAATGACCAACGCGCTCACCTGCTGCCGCTGGGTATTGAGCAGCTTCCGGCGCTCAACGCCTTTGATACCGTATTCTCCATGGGAGTGCTTTATCACCGCCGTTCACCGCTGGAACACCTGTGGCAGTTGAAGGATCAGTTGGTGAAAGATGGCGAACTGGTACTGGAAACGCTGGTCGTCGAAGGTGATGAAAATACCGTACTGGTACCGGGCGATCGCTACGCGCAGATGCGTAACGTTTACTTTATTCCTTCTGCGTTGGCGTTAAAAAACTGGCTGGAAAAATGTGGGTTTGTTGATGTGCGCATCGCTGATGTCTGCGTCACCACCACCGAAGAGCAGCGCCGCACCGAGTGGATGATAACCGAATCACTGGCCGACTTCCTCGACCCGAACGATCACAGCAAAACGGTGGAAGGCTACCCGGCCCCATTACGCGCGGTATTGATTGCACGTAAGCCGTAGTTATTTTTGCCAGATAGCACTCTTTCTGCAAAATAGTTCAACTTGCAGCAAGGCAGACAACTCCGCTGCGGCTTGAAATATGCAGGATAAAAAAAGGCCCCTGTTGAAATTGCAGGGGCCTGGTACGAGCAAGCATCATATTGGGCGACATGATGCAACGGTAAAAATCAGCTGGCCTGGTGGTGTGCAATGATTGCTTTCATTTCCGCAACCGCCGCCCCGTCTACCGCATAGCGTGAATACTCATCCGCCTGTGCATCCGAAGACATCGACAACCCCGAATTGCGATAACGCATGGGGGAAGCCAGCCATACTCCGGCAGAACTGTGGACTTCCTGCACTCCAGCATCAAGGAACAGGGACAAATTCGAGGCGCGAACCCCCGCTCCGGCCATAATGATTGGAGCATCCCCCTGCGCAATAAGTTCCATAATTTTTGTTAAACCTTGCGCCGCATCTGATTTTTGCCCGGAAGTCAGCACTCTGGCGATGCCCAAATCAGCTAATTTTTTTAGCACATTGAGTGGGTTAGCGCACATGTCAAAGGCCCGATGAAAAGTGACGTGCAGCGGTCCCGCCGCGATCATTATTTTCTCCATGCGCGGCATATCGACATCACCCTCTGCATCTAAAATGCCGGTTACCAACCCTGAGAACCCCAGATCTCTTACCATCGCAATATCATCCAGCATTGCAGCAAATTCACCGTCGGTGTAACAAAAGTCGCCCCCGCGCGGGCGAATAATGGGATTGACCGGAATCGAGATATGCTGGCGAACCGAACGCAAGACGCCCAGGGACGGCGTTAAGCCCCCCTCTTTGGGCGCCGAGCAAAGCTCAATGCGATCCGCGCCGTTTTGCTGCGCCGTGCGCGCGCACTCCATGCTGTAACAGCAGATTTCCAGTAATGCCATACTCACTCCTGACGTTCGCTTGCCACAATGGCTTCAATCGACCACGGATGGAATTTTATCGTCACACTGCCATCGCTGACCGCCAGCGTTGGATTCGGTAAACGTTCGCGCTCGCCTTTTGGCGAACTGGTTTTTACAAATATACCCGGCTGGCTCAGCCCGTGATCTGAAAGCAGCGCCAGCGCTCGTGCATTCAGCGTCTCCACCTCACCCGGCAGAACAATTTCAACATGCTCCCAGCCTTCATGCGGATAACGCTTTTCGCCCGGCCACGGCAGTTCTACGATAGTAAATTGCCAGTGTTGCACACAAACTGGCTCATCGAGTTTGAACAAGCAAATCGGTCGGCCATTGATGATATTTTCTGACAACAATTCGCCGCACTGTTCAAACCCACGACGCCAGCGCTCTGCGGTGGTATTTTGATGACAACGCAGAGAAATGTGATCGGCTTCAAGCGATGAGATATCCAGCCCAAGGCGAGTGGAAAGATCCGTTAACGCCTGAATGAAATGCGGTAAATCTGCGGAAATATCATGCAGTTCTGCAACTGTTTGCCAGTTCGCCATAATGAAAGCTCATATCCATATTCAAAGCCGCTAATTTACCCTGTTGCGCAGCCCCAACCAACTGCTGATTTTCTTAAGCGCAATATGAATAATTATACGTAATGACAATGTTTATATTTCAGGCTGCTGGCGATACTCGCAATGCTGACGGCAACGGGCATTTGCAGTATACTCCCGCCCTTAATTCTTAAACTGGTGCGGTGCATTTTAAGCCGCTTCATAAATGTAAGGTATTCCGGTGAATATTCAGGCTCTTCTCTCAGAAAAAGTCAGTCAGGCCATGATTGCTGCAGGCGCGCCTGCAGATTGCGAACCGCAGGTTCGTCAGTCAGCAAAAGTACAGTTCGGCGACTATCAGGCTAACGGCATGATGGCTGTCGCTAAAAAACTGGGTATGGCGCCGCGACAACTGGCTGAGCAGGTGCTGACTCATTTGGATCTCAACGGGATCGCCAGCAAAGTTGAAATTGCAGGCCCGGGCTTTATCAATATTTTTCTCGATCCGGCATTTCTGGCGCAGCACGTTCAGCAGGCGCTGGCTTCCAATCGTCTGGGCGTCACCCAACCGGCTAAACAAACCGTTGTGGTTGATTACTCCGCACCTAACGTAGCGAAAGAGATGCACGTTGGTCACCTGCGTTCCACCATCATCGGTGACGCTGCGGTGCGTACGCTGGAGTTCCTCGGTCACAATGTTATCCGCGCCAACCACGTCGGCGACTGGGGTACTCAGTTCGGTATGCTCATCGCATGGCTGGAAAAACAGCAGCAGGAAAATGCTGGCGAGATGGCGCTGGCTGACCTTGAAGGTTTCTACCGTGATGCGAAAAAACATTACGACGAAGATGAAGCCTTCGCGGAACGTGCCCGGAGTTATGTCGTGAAGCTGCAAGGCGGCGACGAGTACTTCCGTGAGATGTGGCGCAAACTGGTCGACATCACCATGTCGCAAAACCAGTTAACCTACGATCGCCTGAACGTCACCCTGACCCGTGACGACGTCATGGGTGAAAGCCTGTACAACCCGATGCTGCCTGGCATCGTGGCCGATCTCAAAGCTAAAGGCCTGGCTGTTGAAAGCGAAGGCGCTACCGTCGTATTCCTTGATGAGTATAAGAACAAGGAAGGTGAACCGATGGGCGTAATCATTCAGAAGAAAGATGGCGGCTATCTCTACACCACGACCGACATCGCCTGCGCCAAGTACCGTTATGAAACGCTGCATGCCGACCGCGTACTTTATTACATCGACTCCCGTCAGCATCAGCACTTAATGCAGGCCTGGACCATCGTGCGTAAAGCCGGTTATGTGCCGGACTCTGTGCCGCTGGAACACCACATGTTCGGTATGATGCTGGGTAAAGACGGCAAGCCGTTCAAAACCCGCGCGGGCGGCACGGTTAAACTGGCCGATCTGCTGGATGAAGCGCTGGAACGCGCACGCCGTCTGGTAGCGGAGAAGAACCCGGACATGCCTGCCGACGAGCTGGAAAAACTGGCGAATGCAGTCGGTATCGGCGCGGTGAAATATGCCGATCTGTCCAAAAACCGTACCACCGACTACATCTTCGACTGGGACAATATGCTGGCGTTCGAAGGGAATACTGCGCCGTATATGCAGTACGCTTACACCCGCGTACTGTCCGTGTTCCGTAAAGCGGATATCGACGAAAGCGCGCTGGCAAATGCGCAGGTGATTATCAGTGAAGATCGCGAGGCTCAGCTGGCAGCGCGTCTGCTGCAGTTTGAAGAAACGCTGACCGTTGTTGCACGTGAAGGTACGCCGCACGTGATGTGTGCTTACCTGTACGACGTTGCCGGTCTGTTCTCCGGCTTCTACGAGCACTGCCCAATCCTTAGCGCTGAAAACGAAGAGATTCGTAACAGCCGCCTGAAACTGGCACAGTTGACGGCGAAAACCCTGAAGCTGGGTCTGGATACGCTGGGTATCGAAACCGTAGAACGTATGTAAATCAGCTCATCTATCAGGCCTGACTCCGAAATTCGGACTCAGGCCTTTTTTATTTCTGTAACAGGCCATCTGTAACAACTCACAAGGAATGACACATTTCCGTAGAGATATGGAACATTTTTTGCCTGTCATCCCGTTTAAGCCTCCGTATCATGAGGCGGCGAATTAATCGGGTACGGGTCAATGACATTCAGAGATTTTGAGGCGGAGGAAAAACTCTTCCAGCGGCGTGTATTGGTGGCCTTTGGCCTGGTGGTCATCTGCTTTGGCATCCTGATTTACAATCTCTACAACTTACAAATCTGTCAGCACCAGTATTACACCACCCGCTCGAATGCAAACGACATCAAAATGCTGCCCGTGGCCCCGACGCGTGGCATGATTTACGATCGCAACGGCATCCCGCTGGTGCGCAACGTAACCTGGTACGACATTTCCGTTACGCCTTATAAAATCAGTGATATGAATGCCCTGATCAGGCAGCTCACGCCTATCATTGACCTCACTCCTGATGACATTGACCAGTTTCGCCATGCGCTGAAAGCCAGCAGCCGCTATCGCCCGGTCGTGCTAAAAAATGCGCTGACCGATGTGGAAATCGCCCGCTTCTCGGTTAACCAGTTTCATTTCAGCGGCGTCAATATCAATAGCTATGAAGACCGCCAGTACCCTTATGGCGCAGCGCTGGCGCATGTCCTTGGCTATGTGTCAAAAATCAATGACAACGACCTGAAAGCGCTGGATCAAAAAGGCCTGACAGAGAACTACGCCGCCGATCACAACATCGGTAAGCAGGGTATTGAGCACTACTATGAAAATGAACTGCATGGGAAAACCGGTTATCAGGAGGTCGAAGTTGATAACCACGGACGCATCGTACGCCTGATCAAAGATGTGCCGCCCGTTGCCGGAAAAGATATCCATCTGACGCTGGACCTCCATTTACAGCAATATATTGAGAGTCTGTTGGTGGGCCAGCGGGCCGCCGTTTTGGTTGAGGATCCACATGACGGTTCCGTGCTGGCAATGGTTTCGAACCCCAGCTATGACCCCAACCCGTTTGTCAAAGGTATCAGCTATCAGGACTATAACAAGCTGCTTCAGGATAAGGACCTGCCGTTAATCAACCGCGTCACGCAGGGGTTGTATCCTCCTGCCTCCACGGTCAAACCGTATATGGCGATGTCAGCGTTACTGGACGGCGTGATCACGCCGCAGACCCGTTTCTTCGGCGCCCCCACTTGGACGCTCACCGGCACGGAGCGACATTACCGTGACTGGAAAAAAACGGGACACGGTATGCTGGATGTCACCAAAGCAATTGAAGAATCTGCCGACACATTCTTTTATCAGGTGGCATATATGATGGGGATTGACCGTATTAACAGCATGCTCAGCCAGTTTGGCTATGGCAAGCCGACCGGCATCGATCTTGGTGAGGAGTATAACGGCCTGCTCCCGAGCCGCGAATGGAAGCAGAAAGTGCATAAAAAAGCCTGGTATCAGGGAGATACCATTTCGGTTGGCATCGGTCAGGGATACTGGATTGCCACGCCGATCCAGATGGTTAAAGCCATGGTCGCGCTGATTAACAACGGCAAGGTTATCGCCCCTCACCTGCTACGTGATGAAGAGAGCGGAAAAGTCATCACGCCGTACCAGGCTCCCGAAGCACCGTCACAAATTGCCTCTGCTTCGTCCCCCTACTGGGGACTGGTGCGTCAAGCGATGTTCGGCATGGCGAATGAGCCAAACGGTACCGGTTATAAGTTCTTTCACACCGCGCCTTACGGCATTGCAGCGAAAAGTGGCACATCACAGGTCTTTAGCCTGAAAGAAAATCAGACCTACGATGCGAAAATGATCCCCGTGCGTCTGCGCGACCACGTGTTCTATACCGCATTTGCGCCATATAAGAACCCGAAAGTCGCCATAGCGTTAATTCTGGAAAACGGCGGCAGCGATGGCGTCACCGCCGCACCAGTCATGCGTCAAATCATGGATCATCTGTTTGCTGCGCAGGGCGACGATGCACAAGCGGGTCCGATAGCCGCAACGCCATCGGACACCGATATCAAAAATACTTACGCAAGTATTCGGTAAGGCACAGCATCGCCATCGCCTGACCGTAAGGCATGGAGGTCCGGGGGATGTTGCGGTAGAAATCGAGATTGTGGCCCATCCCGGTACCAAACGAGGTATGCAGCAATTCACCTTCCGGCGAAATATGTTGCACAATGCCTCTGATGGCTTTTTCGGCTACAGCCGCATAGTCTTGTCCGACATAGCGTTTACGTACCGCTTTGAGGATCCCATAGGCAAATCCGGCGGTTGCCGAGGCTTCCAGATACGACTGCGGGTCGTCCAGCAAGGTGTGCCACAGTCCGCTTTCATCCTGGCACTTCGCCAACGCCGCGATTTGCGCGTTCAAAACCTGCACCAGATAGCGGTGCACTGCATTGCTTTCCGGCAAATCAAGTAATTCGAGGAAATCCGGGATGACTATAGTTAACCAGCTGTTGCCACGCGCCCAGCGAGCGTTGGCGAAGTTATGCTGTCCTTCATAGCTCCAGCCGTGGAACCACAGCCCTGTCTCTTTATCCATCAGGTTTTGCACGTGCAGCAGGAACTGATAGGTTGCCTCTTCAATATACTCGGGGCGGTTGAGCAACTTGCCAATCTTCGCCAGCGGTAAGACCGTCATCATCAACGTGTCATCCCACATCTGCTGGTGATTTTCTTCCGCCAGCGTAATGTGCTGCATACCGCCGAATTGGGTACGCGGCATATCATGCATTGCCCACTCAGCCCAGCTGTCGAGCCACGGCAGATACGCGGGATTACGCGTCTCTTCATAGCGATATGCCAGCGTTAAAAACGGTGCCATGGTGTTAACGTTTTTGGTCGTTGCACCTTCCGCAAAGCGATCGGCAAACCAGTTGTCGATAATATCGCGCATCGTGGCATCGCCGGTTTGCTGATAATACTGATACATCCCGTACAAGCCGATGCCGTGCGTCCACTCCCATCCCGCCCAGCCTTTGGTATCAATAACGCGTCCGTCATCCAGACGTAGCAAGAACTCGCCGGTCTCATCATGAATATTGACCAGGTTATGCGTCACCTTTTTGATCAACGCTTTTAATTCATCCCTGGCAATAAAATGTTCTGGCTGGCGCAACAATGGACTGTGTTTAACCGGATAAACAATCATTTACTTAACCTCTGTCAATGTCGAATTCAATACAGCACCCTTTTCCAGTTTCGGTGCCGCTGGTTTATTACGATTCAGGTAACCAATATTGTTGTTACCCCAAAGTGATTCATAAGGCATGCCCGATAGCATCTCTACGGTCGCGCGTCCTTTAGCGGATAGTCCTTCCAACACGGGTTGCCCGGACTCACGCATTTTTGCTGTCTCTTCACGCAGGGTGCTGTGCGTTTGCAGGTTCAGTTTGAAGCGCAAGGAAACCAGGAAACCCAGCGCCAGAACAATCAGCGTTCCGCAGCTCAGAATTAACAGGATGGTATGACTGACCGCCGCGGGTTGTGCGCTCTGACCGGAGACAAAACCAGACAACTGCATCACAATCCCCACCAGCATCACCGCTCCCGCCTGCGACGCTTTACGCGTTAACGTCATAATGCCGGCGAAGATCCCTTCCCGACGCTGACCGGTAATCACTTCGTCAACGTCGGCAATATAGGTGTAGATATTCCAGGGAACGTAGTTGATACCACCGCGTCCCAAGCCCGCAACGGCGGAAACCAATAGCAACAGAGAATAAACATCGCTTAATCCGGCGTAATACAGCCCCGCATAGGAGAGTGAACTGAGGCCAAACAGGACGACCACCATGCGATAAGACGGCGCAGGTCCGAAACGGATGCACAATGGGATCATGGCGATAACAGCAATAAACTGGAAGATAGCCATCGTACCCAGCAGGTTTGACGCCATCGATGCTTCCTGCATCAGCACAAACACCACATAGTAAGTAAAGACGGCGTTAAAGACGTCCTGGGCAATATAGCCGCCAAGATACATTCCTAAATGCTGGCGAAAGATACGGATGCGCAGTGTTGAACTCAGTTCCACAAATAAACGGTTCATACTCTGACTCAAGGTCAGGCTTTTCTTCTCTTCTTCGGCTCGCAGCGCCGCCTCAGTCCACTCTTCCCGTGGGCGTTCCCAGGTAAAGAACCAGACGAAGGTCAGCATCAGTGCACACAGCACAGAAAACACCAGGCTGGCGTAGAAAAAAGAGACGGGGTTGTCCTTGCCAAACAGCGTCAGCAGAACGCCGGGTAAGAATGAGGCCAGAATGGCAGACATTTGCGCCATCGAAATGCGCGCGCCGGAGAATTTGGTTTTCTGTTTAAAGTCATCGGTCATTTCGGGTACCAGCGTTTCGTATGGCACCAGAATCATGGTGTAGACCACGTCAAAAATCAGATAGGTGAGCAGGTAGTACCAGAACCCCATATCACCCACCCACATTAGTGAGTAGCTAAAGACACAGGGTATCCCCAACAGAATAAAAAACTTGCGTCGCCCAAAGCGTTTTCCGAGCCAGGTGGAGCCAAAGTTATCGGTTAAAAAACCCATTAATGGGCTAACAACGGCATCCAACACCCTGGCGGTAGCGAAGATAAAGGTTGCTTCGATTGGCGTCAGGCCACAGAACGTCGTGTAAAAATAGAGTAGCCAGGCCGCGGTTAACGCCGTGGTGCCTGCGCCTAAAAAATCCCCCGAACCGTAGGCAAAATAGTTAACCAACCCAATTTTACGTGTATTCATTGCCGTTACCCCTGCACATTATTGGGAGGCCCCGCAATCCTCGCTTTGACATTGGGCCTCCTTACAGGGCCACAGTAAAAGCTAACAGCAAGTGAAACCTTTCTATTTTTGCCAGGGGTATTCGTGAAATGGCAACAGCACAAAGAGTCCGGCAACGTATGTCACCTATTTTATAAAACAGTGTTTCTATTTAATCAAAGAGGCGGACTAGAATTGCGAAGCAGCCAGCAGTTTCTGCTGCTGGCCGGAATGAAGGGAGGCGTTAACGATAGTTCACAATCACCTGATTGCTCTGAACTTGCAAGGCGGGGATCAGGCGACCGCCACCGGGTACTTCCCAGACAAAATGCATCGGTTCGATGGCGGGAACATTATTGAATCCGTTGGTGGTCCCGCTTTGCCCGTCCAGCTCAACACAGCGGGACTGGGAACATAAACGTACCCGTAAACCCGCAGGCGTTGGGCCATTGAGCTCATAGCGCCAGGCCACCAGCGTCATCAACCCCGAGACCGGCTGGCTGGGCGTCAGAGGTGAAGACGAGGCTGACTGGCCGCGGTGATTTAAAGTAATCCCCATGCCGCTGGCCTGCCAGGCGCCTTCTCCGGCAGCCTGCGCTACCAGAGGAAAAAACAACAACCACAGTAATTTACGCATTACTTACCTCCAATAGTCGCCGTCATACGGATATGGCGGTTGTCAGACAGCTCCATGTTCGATAACACCACCAGTTGCGGAATGCTGCGACGTAAAAAGCGTGCCAGTAATGGACGCAACGCGTGGTTAACCAGCAAGACCGGCGGCGCACCCAACATTTCCTGACGAGACAGCGCTTCCTGAGTCTGGGCCAGCAGTCGGTCTGCAAGACCCGGCTCCAGACCGCCGCCGCCCTGCAGCGCCTGCAGAAGCAAACGTTCGAGCGGAGTATCAAGGCCGATAACCTGAACCTCTTCATTACCCGGGAACCACTGCTGAGTGATGGCGCGTCCCAACGCAACACGTACCACCGCGGTAAGCTCATGCGGATCGTTTTGCAGCGGTGCATGTTCAGCCAGCGTTTCGAGAATGGTGCGCATATCGCGAATCGGTACTTTCTCATCCAGTAAGTTCTGCAGCACTTTATGCAGCGTAGTGAGCGTCACGACGCCCGGGACCAGGTCTTCCGTCAGTTTTGGCATCTCCTGCGAGACGCGATCCAGTAGCTGTTGCGCCTCCTGACGGCCAAACAGCTCAGCAGCGAACTGCCCAATCAGGTGATTAAGGTGCGTGGCGACAACGGTACTGGCTTCAACAACCGTAAAGCCCTGAATCTGCGCCTGTTCCTTCAATGCGCTTTCAATCCAGATAGCGTCCAGACCGAAAGCCGGATCGACCGTTTTCTCGCCCGGCAGTGACCCGGCGGCAGTACCAGGGTTAATGGCCAGCCAGCGTCCCGGATAGGCGTCACCGCTGCCAATTTCCACCCCTTTCATCAAAATACGATAGCGGGCTGGCTGCAGATCCATATTGTCGCGGATATGTACCACCGGCGGCAGAAAGCCCATATCCTGGGCAAATTTCTTACGAATACTGCGAATTCGCCCCAGCAACTCGCCATCTTGCTGAAAGTCCACCATTGGGATCAGGCGGTAGCCTACCTCCATCCCCAGGGAATCCTCCAGCTGTACATCATTCCATGTTGCTTCCACCACGGAGTTGTTTTCCGGCATTTTCACCGGCTGCGGCTCATCGGGAGCTTTTTGCTCACGACCACGCATCCACCAGGCCAGACCCAGTAACGCGGCGGTAAACATCAAAAACACCAGGTTCGGCATCCCCGGAACCAGACCCAAAAGACCAAGCACCGCCGCACTAAGCAGCATGACACTAGGATTACTGAACAGTTGGGTCACCATCTGTTCGCCTACATCCTGGTCGGTACTCACGCGGGTCACGATAACCCCCGCCGCGGTGGAGATTACCAGCGCAGGAATTTGCGCCACCAGCCCGTCACCGATGGTCAGCAGGGTATAACTTTCCGCTGCGCTACCCATGCTCATACCATGCTGCAACACCCCGACTAACAGACCGCCGACCACGTTGATCACCATGATCAAAATACCGGCGATGGCATCTCCACGAACGAATTTACTCGCACCGTCCATAGAGCCGTAGAAATCCGCTTCCTGCGTCACCTCCGAGCGCCGTTTTTTGGCTTCATCTTCGCCAATCAGACCCGCATTCAAATCCGCATCAATCGCCATTTGCTTGCCGGGCATACCATCCAGCACGAAGCGCGCGCCAACCTCGGCGATACGTCCGGCACCTTTGGTGATAACCATAAAGTTGATAATGACGAGAATAACGAAGACCACGATACCGATCGCAAAGTTACCGCCCACCAGGAAGTGACCAAAAGCTTCAACCACCTTTCCCGCCGCCGCCGCGCCGGTATGTCCTTCCATTAAAATGATACGCGTCGACGCGACGTTCAGGGCGAGGCGTAATAATGTGGTAAACAACAAAATCGTCGGGAATGCGGCAAACTCCAGCGTACGCTGGGTGAACATCGCCACCAGCAGCACCATGATCGACAGCGCAATGTTAAACGTGAACAGCAAATCGAGGACGAAAGCCGGCAACGGCAACACCATCATCGACAGGATCAGCAGGATAAGGATCGGTCCGGCAAGGATTTGCAGTTGCGTGGATTTCAGGTTGCTGGGCAAACGCAACATCGCGACCAGATTAGCCATCAGTATTCTTCTCGTTCATGAAATCCAGTGCTTCAGGCACCGGAAGGTTTTCAGGTTGTGGTGGACGCTTGCCGCCGGCGAGACGCCAGCGTTTTAGCTGCCATACCCATGCCAGCACTTCGGCAACGGCGGCATATAATTGACCCGGTATTTGTTGCCCAATCTCAGCATGACGGTATAGCGCACGCGCCAGCGGTGGCGCTTCTAACGTAGGGACTCGATGTTCAGCGCCAATCTCACGAATGCGCAGCGCCACCAGCCCCGCGCCTTTGGCAACAACTTTCGGCGCGCTCATTTTGTTCTCGTCATACTTCAACGCCACCGAATAGTGCGTGGGGTTGGTAACAATCACGTCCGCTTTCGGCACATCCGCCATCATGCGACGCTGCGCGGCCGCGCGCTGCATTTGGCGTATTTTGCCCTTAACGTGCGGGTCGCCTTCGCTTTGCTTAAATTCGTCACGAATATCCTGACGCGACATGCGCAGCTTTTTCAGATGGCTGTAAATCTGGAAAAAAACGTCGAACCCCACCATCGGAATAACGCCAAGCACCACCAACAGCGCGCACATGCCAACTAAATCCAGTGCGTTGCCCATCGCCGTAATCGGCGATTCCGCCATCAGACGCATCATCGCCGGCCAGTTATGCCAAAGATAAAATCCGGCCACGCTCCCCACCAGCGTGGATTTCAGTATCGCTTTGAGCAGTTCCGCCCCGGTTTGCGCTGAAAACATGCGTTTAATGCCCGGCAACGGATTCAGCTTAGAGAACTTGGGCTGCAGAGATTTACCGCTGAAAATCAAGCCGCCAAGCATCACCGGGGAGATTAATGCCACCAGAACGACGCCGGTAATCAACGGTAACAGCGCAATCATCGCGTCTTTAATCAGCAGGATGATTTGGCTGAGGATCAGGTTAGGGTCATTGACCATACTGTGGTCAAAACGTAATCCGGCCGACAGCATACCGGCCAGTCTGCGGGCAAGCGACTCCCCGCCAATCCAGATAATGCACACGCCCACCAGCAAAATAAGCAGTGAGGTCAGTTCTTTGGATCGGGGGACCTGCCCTTCTTCCCGTGCTTTTTCAAGTCGGTGGGGTGTGGGGGCTTCTGTTTTGTCGTCGTCGCTTTCTTCTGCCACGGCATTACTCTCGTCGTCACGGTCACGAGTATTATCGCGACCGCAACCATTGCCAATGCGTCGAATAGCGAAACGAAAACAGAGGAATTCGAGCGTTCGTTTGCCACGACAGCGCGAACGCTGCCGTGACAACCACGCGGTTAGCGCTGCCAGATAACGCGATAATGGCCCGATCCCACCTGCGCGCTATAGCCGCCGTCTACTGGCGCGAAGTCGAGGCCATCGGTATCGAGCAGCGTTTGTGCGCCATCAAGGATCACCATTGAGTGAGTATTCGGCGGAATATCTACCTCAAGGGTGATGGACTGTAAGCCATCGCGCGCCGGTTCCTGCGTCCAGTGGACGGCAATATCACCATATACCGAGCCGTATCGCGCTTTCAGCCATGTCAGGCCACCGCCCGGAATAGGCCGCAGTACTGAAGATTTAAAGCCCGGCGCGTGTTCTTCGGTATTTATTCCCGCCGCCACGCGATACAGCCATTCACCGATCGCCCCGTAGGCATAATGGTTGAAGGAGTTCATGTCCGGGCTCCACATTGTGCCATCCGGTTTCACGCCATCCCAGTGTTCCCAAATCGTCGTCGCCCCAGCTTTTACCTGATACAACCAGCTTGGGAAATCCTCTTTCATCAGTAATTGCCACGCCGCGTCGGCCTGTCCGTTTTCGCTCAATGCGTGACAGAAATAGGGTGTGCCGACAAACCCCGTCACCAGATGACCGTCATTTTCCGCCAGCAGTTCCAGCAGCGTTTGCACGGTGCGCTCGCGGTGCGCGTCCGGCACTAACTGGAAGTAAAGCGCCAGAATATGCGCCGTTTGCGTGCGTGCCGCCAGCCGCCCGGTGGCGGTAAAAAACTCCTTGCGGAAGCTTTCGACAATCGCGGTATGCAGCGCCTGATAATGGGTGTGATCAACGTCATTTCCCAGTGCTTTGGCTGATTTCGCCAGCAGCAGCGTGGACAACGCATAGTAGGCCATGCAGGTCAGTTCATTCGGCGTTGCGCCAAAATAGCTGCCCTCTTTGGCATCCAGCGCAACCCAATCGCCAAACTGCAGTTTCCACGACCACTGGTTCTCAACAGCGTTGTCATGCATAAACTCCACCCAGGCTTTCATGCTGTCGTACTGGCGGGCCAGCGTCTGTTTATCGCCATACATCAGGTACAGCGTCCATGGGTTAATCACCGCCGCATCGGCCCAGGCTGCGGCGGAATGGGTGCGCCCGTGGGATAAAAAGCGGTCGTTGTCGCATTTGCCGGTAAGGATATCGGGGATGACGTGCGGCACACCGCCCTCCGGCGTTTGGTCGTGCTGAAGATCGGTCAGCCATTTGGCAAAAAAAGTGCGCGTCTGCATCAGATAACTCGCAGTGCGGCAGAAAATTTGCGCATCGCCCGTCCATCCCAGACGTTCATCGCGCTGCGGGCAGTCGGTTGGGATATCGACGAAATTGCCCTTAAGCCCCCACATGATGTTGTGATGCAGTTGGTTGAGATCCGCATTTGAGGTTTCAATGTGACCCGTCGGCGTCATCGCGGAATGCAGCACGACCGCGACAAAGTCATCCCGCGTCGGCGTGCCAGGCCAACGTTCAATCAGCACATAACGGAAACCCTGAAAGGTAAAATGCGGGTGAAAACATTCTTCACCCTCGCCGCGTAAGGTGTAATCAATGCACTGTTTGGCGGTGCGCAGGTTCGCCAGATAAACATTGCCTTCGGCATCCAGCACTTCAAAATGGCGCAGCACCACGCGCTCACCTGTCGCACCGCGCACCCGAAACTCCACCCAGCCGCTGAGGTTCTGGCCAAAATCAAGCACCGTCTCGCCTTTTGGCGTCGTGATGATTGAGCACGGCGCAAGCCGTTCTATTTCTTGTACCGGGCAGGCCGTTTGCGGTTGCAGCACCGACGTCTCTGCCGCAAGCGTCGTCACCGCACGCCAATGCCCGGCGCTAAACGCAGGCTCGCTCCAGCCGCGCTGCTCCCGACGTGCGTCATACACTTCGCCATCATAAATTTCAGCAAACAAAATCGCGTCATCGCAGCCCTGCCAGTGTGCATCCGTGGCGATTACCCGCTGGCTACCATCGCGGAGCGTCACCACCATATGGCAAATAAACCCCGTCTGCTGGCCGTAATAGTTGCGATAGCGGTTGAAGCTCATATCCCCTTTATACCAACCCGCCCCCACCATCGCGCCAATCACGTTTTCGCCTTCTCGCAGGTGCTCGGTCACATCCCAGGTTTGATACAACAGATGGTGGTGGTAGCTCGTCCAGCCGGGCGATAACTCATCACGCCCGACTTTTTCGCCGTTGATCCACAGTTGGTACAACCCCAGCGCGCTGGCATGTACCACCGCCGAAACAATGTCATCACCGTCGGACAAACTGAACGCATGGCGCAACAACGTGCCTTTCGAGTTGTCTTTATCCTGCGGCGTTTCAGCCGAGATAAACACCCCTTGCCACGCTCGCGCTGGCAGGCCGGTAATAAACGTTGCCGCCGGGCTCCAGCCGCTCTCTTCACCGTGGTTGTCGGTAATATGCACCCGCACAAAATAGCGCGTCGAGTGCTGGCAGGCGACGTCGGGCAATTCGATATTACTGGAGCGGTCATCGTGCATTTCGCCGCTGTCAAACAGGCATTGGGCAAAATCTTCTTGCGCCGACAGCTGCAAACGCCAGCTACGCTGCTGTACATCGCGCAAGGTGCTGGTGATTATCCAGCCGAAAACCGGCAACGTTTCGCAGCCCGTCAGCGTGGTTTCATAGTTGAGCGTAATCTTTTCTACTGCCAACATAATTTTTCCCTCAGTGGCTCATATTCAGGCTTTGGCCCGCAAAGTATCGTGCGACGCCTGTCCGTTATCAGGCGTCGCCACCATTTCTGTTTCTGCATTAAATTCATTACGTTGCTTGCCGTGGAAGCACAGCCAGCCGATAACCATGCCTATCGCCACAATCGCCGTCAGCAGGCAATAAAGAACCACCGGCCCCGCGCTCAACAGCACAGGAGTGACGAACGCCAACAAGCCGCAGGTCAGACGGGCGACACCGACAATCACGCCTTGCGCGGTGGCGCGTAGCATGGTGGGGAATGACTCTTGCGCCCACACTTTCATGATGCCTTCGAAGGCAAATCCTGTGCCGATATTGGTAAACAGCAGGCAGCAGAACCAGGAGAGCGGCGAGAAATTAAACAGTACCGGCACGAAATAACCACCGGACATCATCACCGCGCCAAAAATAAAGAATGGAACCCGTTTTGAGGTATCAACGACGCGCATAAACATCAACCCAGACGCCACGCTCACTGGCAGAATCAACAGCCCCCACAGCGAGTGCGTGCTGACCGAAATGCCCACCACATTTACCGCTACATAAGCCCCAAACTGCCCGCCGGTATTGGCCGCCAGATTGGTGAAGGTATAAAAGATGCACAGCGAGATAAACGGCCACAGGTATTTGCCTTCGAGCAGATCGCGCCAGCCGGTTTTCTGCGCCCGCACGGTGGCGATGCCACGACGCAGTTCATCCTTTGCCGCCAACCATAGCGGCGACTCAGGGATAGACCAACGCAGGATCATCAGCACAACCGCCACCAGCCCAACGTGCATATACATGATTTGCGCGCCAATCAGCCCCCAGTCGCCGACGATAGCGGAGATCCCCATCGTGGCGCCAATTCCCACCAGCCAGAGTAAATTGGACAAGCCGATAATCTTGCCGCGGTTTTCATCGTTCGCCGCTTCGGAGATAGTCGCCAGAGAGACAGGTAAATCAGCCCCTGTCGCCAGCCCCACCAAGAGTGTGCCCAGCACCAGGAACGGGAAGTTCAAACCAAAGGCCAGCGCCAGCGTGCCGATAAAAATCATCGCCATCGTAATAATAAAAACATTACGACGACCAATACGGTCTCCAAGACGACCGCCACCAAAAGCCCCAGCGGCAATACTCAGCGTTAATAATCCAGATAAAATGCCAATTTGTAGTGCAGTAATACCCATTGTTTTTTGATAAATGACTAAGGCTGTACCACTGGAAACAATAGCCGCCGAATCAATATATGATGCCATTCCAGACACCACCCCAATATACCAGGGGTTAGGTGTTTTATTTTTTGACATAACGATTCCCTTAAATTTACAGATAGTAAGGCGAGAAATAAGCGTATGGCCTACCCCCGTCACAATGGATGGTAGTAATAATTTTTTATTGTTATTAACCTAACAATTAAATCGCTATTAAAACTCGTGAATGAAGTTCACGTTCATGGCTTGGAGGATAATGAAAATACCGTCGATACGATTCAGTCAACCTGATCGCATTCATAAAACCACAACGTGCCGCAATTTCACTGATGGTTTTATCCGTAGTGCGCAGTAATTCTTGAGCTTTTAATACACGATACAACATCTGGAATTTAACCGGAGTATAACCGGTCACTCGCTTAATTAAGCGATACATCGTGCGCCTGGCGACACCGTTATCATCACTCAACACATTCCAGTCTAAATGACGCAAGCTACTGGTCTTGAGCATACGGATCAGGTTGGCTCGCCCTCGCTCATCAGGGCTAAGCGCCCCAGTTTGGCGGTCGCACTGGCAAAGTGTGTTGATGATGTTCAGCAAAGCGACTTCACACAATGAAAAATAGAGCACGTCATAGTTACTCTCGTTACGTGAGATTATCTCCTGGCTCAATACCTCAATACGCGCCAGCGCTCCCTGAGTTAACGCCAGCGCGGTAGGCTGTAGAAGTTTTTCTTTTATACAATCGAGCAAATTATCAATGTGCTGTAAAAAATGAAAACTGCGCGGGCGACGAATTAATATATTAATAACCGACAGATTATTAGTTGAAACATAACTATGGGTATCGTTAGCGGTCACTAAAAAAAAGTCACCCTGGCAGATAAAACGAACCAAGTCATTAATAATATGAAACCCGCTACCGCTACGGACAATCACCAGTTCATCAAAATCATGCCCGTGCACACCTTCCATTAATTGGTTATTCATCGAAAAAAGACAAAACGCATGTTGCTCTGAATGAAAAAAATCATTCTCACGTAAAATTCGCATATCTCCCCCGCCGCTATTCGAGTAAAAACACTCGGGATATCGATAAATAACCTACTGACATAATATATTGCCTTGCACTGATAACCATTTAACTGCAATTATTATGACAAGTCTATATATCGCACTGTCACTCAGGCGTAACCTGCTGTGACCTCAGCATCATTTCGGCAAATAACCGCCAAGTTATGGCATAAAAAAGAGGATATACGCCGTGCAGATGAACCCACTTCATCCAGGCATTCAACCGGGTACAAATCATAGTACAGGACACATTGTGCCGACTGGCGGCCCAATAACCCTGCGGGATCCACAAAAGCGCAGCGCTCGGTATGCAGCGAGCGAACCCGTTCTGGCAACGTCACCGTAAAAATGGATAGTAAGTAAAGAGAACGATAGGTATCTGTAGGCCGGATAACGCGCAAGCCGTTATCGGTTAGAATGCCCGGCGGCGAGCGCCTGCCGGGCCAGCAAATAAAAACGCTACGGATCAGAACCCGAGGCTATCCAGCAGGTCGTCAACCTGATCCTGACTTGCCACCACGCCAGCTTTTGAGGTGTCAACCTGCGGGCCGTTAAGCAAGCTTTCGTTTTCACGTTTCGGACGAGCGCCCTGCTCTGGAATGTTTTCCAACAGAACCATCAGCAGCTGACGTTCAATCTCCTGGATAACATCCATCATGCGCTTGATGACCTGACCGGTGAGGTCCTGGAAATCCTGCGCCATCATGATGTCCAGCAGTTGAGCGTTAGTAAAGCTGGTATGCCCTGGCACATCACCCAGGAACTGGCGGGTATCGGTGACCAGTTCACGGGCGTCAGACAGCTCGATCGGATTTTCGAACCATTCATCCCAGCGTTTGGTCAGGTCTTTGGCCCCTTTTTCCATCGCGTCCTGGTGCGGCTGCGAAGCTTCCACACTGTTCAACGCGCGCTCTGCCGCCTGTGCGGTCATCTGCACAACGTAATCGAGACGATCGCGGGCATCGGGAATCGCTTCTGCCGCTTCGGCAATAGCCTGATCCAGCCCCAGTTCACGCAGGCTGTCGCGCAGCATTCGGGTCAAACTGCCGATGCGCGCGATGATGTCCCCGGCTGAATGTTCGTCAGCAGGTTTAATTTGTGGTTGCATCATCATTATCACACCCTCACATGCCCAGTTTCTCAAAGATTTTATTGAGTTTCTCTTCTAGCGTCGCCGCCGTGAACGGTTTCACGACATAACCACTGGCGCCAGCCTGTGCCGCCGCAATGATATTCTCTTTCTTCGCTTCTGCCGTAACCATCAGCACCGGCAGGGCCGACATTCCGCCATCAGCACGAATGGTTTTCAGCAGTTCCAGGCCATCCATGTTCGGCATATTCCAGTCGGAAATGACAAAACCAAATCCCCCAGCCTGCAGCTTATTCAGCGCGTCCACGCCGTCTTCGGCCTCTTCAACATTGTTGAAACCCAGTTCTTTGAGCAGGTTACGCACGATGCGACGCATGGTGGAAAAGTCATCCACAACCAAAAACTTAAGCTCTTTATCCGCCATAAAAAATAAACTCCTGATTCAAATACGTATTGCCTGTCCGGCACTGATTTTCGCCAGCATTTGCTGGCTTACCTGGCTAAGATCGACCACTTCGCTTACGCCACCCATATTGATGGCCTCGCGCGGCATGCCGAACACCACACAACTTGCTTCGTTTTGCGCAATGGTCCAGGCACCCGCCTGGTTCATCGCTAACATTCCGGCGGCGCCATCGTTGCCCATACCCGTCAGGATCACTCCCACGGCATTACGCCCCGCATGTTTGGCCACCGAATGGAACAGCACATCCACTGAAGGCCGATGCCGGTTAACCGGTGGACCATCATGAATTTTGATCTGGTAGTTCGCCCCGCTGCGCGCCAGTTCCATATGCTTGTCACCAGGGGCGATATACGCATGCCCTGGAAGCACGCGCTCCCCGTCCTCAGCCTCTTTCACGGTGATCTGACACAGTTTGTTCAGACGCTCGGCGAATGAGCGGGTAAATCCTGGCGGCATATGCTGGGTAATAAGAATACCGGGACTTGAAAGCGGCAATGGCTGGAGTACATGGCGAATTGCCTCTGTTCCTCCGGTTGAGGCGCCAATCGCCAGCAGTTTTTCAGAACTGAGTAACGGCCCCGCTTTCAAGGTCACCTGTGCCGTCATGGGTTTGTGGGCCGCCAGTTTTGCCCGCGACGCGGTGCGGATCTTCTCAGCGATCATTTCGCTGTAGGCCAACATCCCTTCACGGATCCCCAACTGTGGTTTGGTGACAAAATCAATCGCCCCCAACTCCAGCGCCCGCAGCGTGACCTCAGAACCTTTACCGGTCAGCGAAGAGACCATAACCACTGGCATCGGACGCAGACGCATCAGCTTCTCAAGAAAGTCGAGGCCGTCCATGCGCGGCATTTCCACATCCAGCGTCAGGACGTCGGGATTGAATTTTTTGATTAAATCCCGGGCAACCAACGGATCCGGCGCCGTCGCCACCATTTCCATATCACTGTGGCTGTTAATAATTTCGGTCATGATTTGACGCATCAGTGCAGAATCATCAACCGATAACACCCTGATTTTACTCATGCTTTATCCTTACCTGGCGCATGCGCATACACCGTCTGTCCACGCAAGCTAAACTCGCGCACGAGGTTGCTAAAGTTTTCTGAATGACCTGCAAACAGCAGCCCATCTGGTTTAAGAAGTGGAACAAAACGGTGCAAAATGTCCTGCTGCGTCGTTTTATCAAAATAGATCATCACGTTACGGCAAAATATGGCATCGAAGGGGCCTGGCACGTTGTACTGCTTATCCAGTAAATTCACGCTGGAAAATTCAACATGCCCCGCCAGTTCCTGCCGAACGCGTACCAGTCCTTCATGCGGTCCGGTGCCGCGCATGAAATAACGCTGTAGCTGCTGCGGTGACAGCGTCTTTAGCTCATCAAGGCGGTAGATGCCGCTTCTGGCTTTTTCCAGCACTTCGGTATCAATGTCGCTGGCAAAAACACGCCAGCGGCCCGGAGCCATACCTAAGGTATCGGCGAGCGTAATCGCAATGCTGTACGGCTCTTCTCCGGTTGACGCCGCCGCGCTCCAGACACGGTATTCACCGCTGCGCCGACGAGCATGATCTGACAGCACTGGAAAATGATGCCCTTCGCGAAAAAACGCGGTCAGATTGGTAGTCAGGGAGTTAATAAAAGCCTGCCACTCAGCACTGTTCTGGTTAGCTTCCAGCATGCTGAGATAGCGACCAAAGTCATCCAGTCCCAGGGTTCGTAGACGGCGGACCAGGCGGTTATAAACCATGTCCCGCTTATGGTCGGCCAGCACGATCCCCGCACGCTGGTAGATTAATTGACATATCCGACGAAAATGCGCGTCAGACAGCGCGAGGCGCTGGGTCATCTGTAACAATAATGACGTTTGCCCAGGGGGCAGAGATGATGTCATAGCGCCTTCTCAATCACATTCAGGATACAACGGGCACAACCTGCGGTTGCGCCAACTCTTGTTTTGCTACGGTTAGCTCTTCAAGTTTAAAAAATGCGACACAGGCAGAAAGATTATCGGCCTGCATGGCAAGTTGTCCGGTGGCGGATGCGGCTTCTTCCACCAGCCCGGCGTTTTGCTGCGTCACGGAGTCCATCTGGCTGACGGCCTGCGCCACCTGCTCGATGCCTCTGCGCTGTTCATCAGACGCAGAGGCAATCTCGCCCATGATGTCGTTAACCCGAGTAACCGAGCTGACAATTTCCGTCATGGTGCGCGCTGCCATATCAACCAACTGCGAGCCCTGATGCACTCGGGTGACAGACTCCTCAATGAGCCCCTTAATTTCTTTCGCCGCCTGTGCGCTACGGCTTGCCAGATTGCGCACTTCGCCCGCAACCACGGCAAAACCACGCCCCTGCTCACCCGCGCGAGCGGCCTCAACCGCGGCATTCAGCGCGAGGATATTGGTCTGAAAGGCAATGCTGTCAATCACGCCGATGATGTCGCCAATTTTCTGCGAGCTCGCGGAAATCTCATGCATGGTGCTGGCGACCCGGGACGTCTGTTCGCCGCCTTTATGCGCTGTATCTGCCGCACTTTTGGCAATTCCTGACGCCTGACGCGCGTTATCAGCATTATGTCCTACGGTTGCGGTCAGTTGTTCCATGCTGGCTGCCGTTTGCGCCAGCGCGGCCGCCTGCTGTTCAGTGCGCGAAGACAAATCGTTATTGCCCATCGCGATTTCTGAAATACCGCTATGCATGGCTGAGCTGCCCTGGCGTACTTCGCTTACCGTTTCACGCAGTGCCTGCTGCATCTTCTTCAGACTGGCAAAAATGGCTGATATCTCATTGCGCCCATAAACCGCTACCGGCCGGGCCAGATTACCCGCGGCAATGCTGTCGAAATGACTGCCCACGATCGCCAGCGGCTGGACAATCATCTTGCGCGACCAGTACAGCGCACCGCTGGTGAGCAGTGCCGCCAGTACCACCATGGTGGCGAAAATCACCCCCGACATATGGTAATTTCGCTGGCTCTGCTCTCCTGCCGTTTGCAACACGCGATCGATGTTGCTCTGCCACGCATTCACATTTGCATCAAAAGCATCCTGAGCAGCCTGCACCGGCGCGGTCAGAAAATCTGACAACTGATTGTTTTCAAGCCAGGTGGCCTGATGCGCGAGAGCGCTGTGCCACTGGCTGAAACTTTTCTCCGTTGCGCCAAACAGCGCCTTCCCTTGTGCCGTCGTATCCGATGTCGCCATAAAGCGTTTAAACATCAATTCAGACTGCGCCAGGCTATCACGTGCGAGGGTCATCAGCGTGTTGATATCCTCTGGCGGATAGCTCAGGGCGGTCAGCGTCCCTGCCTTATTAAGGGCCGTACTGGCCTGTAATAACACAGCGCGGGTTTGGGCCAGCGCAGCGCGTTGCTGATTACTTCGTTCGACCTGATTCAGGTTCTGAAAACCGTCCCGAAATGCCCAGAAGGACAAGCCATTACTGCCAATCTGCAAAACACCGCAGAGGATTAAAATCAAAAACAGCGTGGTCGAAATTCGAATACGATTAAACATCAACGCTCCCATTGGGCGGCACTGGCCGCGGTTTAACTATCAGTCAAAATGTTTCCCAATTCGTATCTTGTTCATTGTTCTGGCGCGGATAGGATGCGGCCGCCGTTGCAGGTAATCGTGTATCGCGCGGCTTAGCCGACGCCGGACGTGACGCAAGGCGGAAAGTCGACACCGACTGCGTCAGGCGGCTGGCCTGTTCTTCAAGAGCAGCGGCAGCGGCAGCCGATTCCTGTACCAACGAGGCGTTCTGCTGCGTAACGCGATCCATCTCGGATACCGCGAGCGCCACCTGATCAATCCCCCGGCTTTGCTCGTCGGAGGCCGAGGCAATCTCGCCCATAATGTCGGTCACCCGCGTTACGGCATTTACGATGTCGTTCATCGTTTCGCCTGCGCTTTCTACCAATACGGACCCGGTATCCACTCGGGAAACCGAATCCTCAATCAACGCTTTGATCTCTTTCGCCGCCTGCGCACTGCGACTTGCCAGATTACGCACTTCGCCCGCAACCACGGCAAAGCCACGGCCTTGTTCACCGGCACGCGCCGCTTCAACCGCCGCGTTCAGTGCGAGAATGTTGGTCTGGAAAGCAATACCATCAATAACGCTGATGATGTCGGCGATTTTCTTCGAGCTATCGGCGATTTCGTGCATGGTGTTCACCACGCTATCAACCACTTTGCCGCCATGCTGTGCGGTATCGGAGGCGCTTTTCGCCAGTTGCGAGGCCTGACGCGCGTTGTCCGCATTTTGCTTCACGGTTGCGGTCAACTGTTCCATGCTGGCTGCGGTCTCTTCCAGCGCAGAGGCCTGCTGTTCAGTACGAGATGAAAGGTCGGTGTTCCCGCTGGCAATTTCGCTGGTCCCGGAATAAATCGCATCAGAACCTTCACGCACCAGGGTGACGGTTTCCGTCAGCGAGCGCTGCATATGATCAACCGTACTGGCCAGCTCGCCGATTTCATTACGACCGCTGACGGCCAGGGTCGCGGTCAGGTTACCGCTGGCGATTTCCCGAATATGGGCAATGACGCGAGACAGAGGATTAAGCAGGGTATGGCGGATGCCGTACCACACCACCACCAGAATCAGCACCAGCACTACGGCCAGCACGCCAAGCTGCCATTGGGCGAAATGGTAATCCCGCGCGCTTTGATCGAATGCCTGAGCGTAAAGCTTTTCGCTAACGCTGGCGTACTTGCCCAGCGCCTCACCAAGCGCGTTTTGCATTCCCTGAGTCGGTTGCGCGAAATAGGCATCCATATTGCCGTTCTCCAGAAACTGAACCAGTTCTGTTAAGGCCGCATGGTACTGCTGATATTTCTCCTCAACGTTGCCGCTGGCTTCTGCCATCTCGGGTAACGGTGTGATGTTTTTAAATTTTGCGTAATGTGTTTCGGCCTGCGCCAACGATGCTTTCGCATTCTTCAGCAGATCGTTTTTCGCGCTGCTTTGCTGGTTGGACGCGTCCATCATCATGCGTGCAGAAGAACGGCTTAAATTGATACGTGTTTGCAGCATCAGATCCCATGTTGAGGTGAGTTCACTTTGCTGCTGTCGAAGATCGTTTGAAATAACAAAACTTTGCTGATTCTGCTGCAATGAAGAAAACAACAGACCACCGGAAACAAGCTGTAGCAGTGCGAAAACCCCCAGCACCATCATCAGCATTGTGACAACGCGGATACGGTTAAACATAAGGCACCTTCCTGAAAACGAGTTATCAACGTTATCGGCAGTCGCTGAGATAACTTTACGTTTGCGAAAAGGAAATCCTGAAGGGACGTGAAGCCTCGCGGAAGGAGGGGAAGACGGGTGTACGGCAACCACAAATCATTCACATAAAAACGTCACAATTATCATGTGAATAACATTCAAATTTATCTGTGGGCGCGGTCATATTGGATGAAATAGTCATTATTTCGTGACCAAGATCACAAATACATATCCTCTGCACCACAACAAAATGGATAAAAAATTAAAAAAAGTTGTATCAGCTGGCGCTTTAATTCAATTTATATGATGAATACTTAGTTACCAATTAATAAATATAAAAAATGAGTAACCGAACAATAAATGTTAAATCCTTACTGAGGGCTTTTTAGTGGCAAATGCAAACAAACTCACGTTGTTTATCGTGATCTTCATGCTGGCGGGGATCCTGTCAGGGGCGGTGATCCACTCTTATGCCGCCCCCGGCGTAGTGACCGCCTGGGCCGATAATATTACGCTTCTCACCGACATCTTTTTGCGCCTGATTAAAATGGTGATCGCACCTTTAGTATTCAGCACCCTGACCGTCGGTATTATGCGCCTGGGGGAAACGTCCACCATCGGGCGCGTAGGCGGCAAAGCGATGATCTGGTTTATCAGCTCTTCCATACTGTCTATTCTGGTCGGTCTGTTTGTGGTTTCTCTTGAGCAACCCGGAAGCGGCCTGAACCTGGCGATCCCGCTGGAAGCCACTGATACCGGCCTGGCCGTGAGCGGCATGAGCCTGAAAGGTTTCCTGACTCACACCATCCCAACCAGCATAGCCGGGGCGATGGCCAACAATGAGATCCTGCAAATTGTGGTGTTCTCGATGTTCTTCGGTATTGGTGGCGCATCCCTTGGTGAGAAATTCAATGCCCCGCTGGTTGCCGCGCTGGATGTGGTCTCCCACATTATGCTGAAGGTGACTGGCTACGTGATGTACGTTGCGCCGCTGGCCATTTTCGCCGCCATTTCCTCCGTTATCTCCACCCAGGGTCTGGGGATCCTGCTCAACTATGCGTCGTTCATCGGCGGCTACTATGTGGCTATTTTGCTGACCTGCCTGGTTCTGCTGGCGGTCGGTTATGTCATGCTGAAAAAAGAGGTTTTTCGTCTGGTAAGCATGCTGAAAGATCCGGTTCTGGTCGCATTTACTACCAGCAGCTCGGAAGCCGCCTATCCGAAAACGCTGGAGCAATTAACCAAATTTGGTTGCTCGCCTAACATCGTGTCATTTGTATTGCCTATCGGTTATTCATTTAACCTGGTCGGCTCGATGGTTTACTGTTCATTTGCCTCGATGTTTATCGCGCAGGCCTATAACATTCACCTCTCCTTTGCAGAAATCACCGTCCTGATGCTGACGCTGATGCTGGCGTCAAAAGGGATTGCCGGCGTGCCGCGTTCTGCGCTGGTGGTGCTGGCAGCAACCATTCCAAGCTTTAATATTCCGGTTGCCGGGATTCTGTTACTGATGGGTATTGACCACTTCCTGGATATGGGACGTTCAGCAATTAACGTATTAGGTAACGGGATTGCAACGGCGATGCTGGCACAAGATGAGGGTTTACTGGAAGAAGAACCGGAGCTGGTTGAGCGGGAAGCGTAAGGGGAAATCTGCCGGATGTGCTACGCGTATCCGGCCTACAACAGCAATCATTGTAGGCCGGATATGGTATAGCGGTTACGCGACGTGGCTGGCGGCAATATCCAGCAGCGCCATTTCTTCGCTATTGAGCAGCTTCTCAATGTTAACCAGGATCAGCATCCGGTCACCCAGAGCCCCCAGTCCCGTCAGGTATTCCGTCGACAGCGTTACGGCAAATTCCGGTGCCGGACGGATTTGATCCGTTGTCAGCGACAGCACATCCGAGACGCCATCGACCACAATTCCGACCACCCGCTGGCCCAGATTCAGCACAATCACCACGGTGTTTTCGTTGTAATCCACATCGCTCTGGCTAAACTTCACGCGCAGGTCAACAATCGGCACAATCACACCGCGCAGATTGGTGACACCTTTGATAAACGCAGGCGTGTTAGCAATACGCGTCACCTGATCGTACCCTCGGATTTCCTGCACTTTCAGGATATCGATACCGTACTCTTCATCCCCCAGCGTAAACACGAGGAATTCCTGACCTGACGGTTCGCCGGCCAGTTTAGTTACATTACTCATACCGGTCATATTATTCCCTTCTCACTCAATCAGGCGGCTGTGATCGCCACACGTTGTTCGCGGTTTAATCCCTGCAATGCAGAGACATCGACAATCAGCGCGACGCTGCCGTCGCCGAGGATCGTTGCTGCAGAAATACCTGGCACTTTGCGGTAGTTGCTTTCCAGGTTTTTGACGACCACCTGGTGTTGACCAATTAACTGATCGACCAGCAGCGCGTAGCGACGCCCTGCACTTTGCAAAATCACCACAATACCTTGAGTCGCTTCGGTTTTTGCACCTTCAACCTCAAAGACTTTCCACAGCTCAACCAGCGGTAAATATTCGCCACGCACTTCCAGCACGCGCTCTCCTCCGGCCAGCGGATGGAGATCTTCTTCGCGCGGTTGCAGTGATTCCATAACGGCATTCAGCGGCAGAATAAAGACTTCGTCAGCCACGCGCACGGACATGCCGTCGAGGATCGCCAGCGTCAGCGGCAGCAGAATTCGGATAGTCGTCCCCTGCCCCTGTTTGGACTGGATCTCAACATGGCCCCCCATCTCCTGGATATTTCGCTTCACCACATCCATACCCACGCCGCGGCCAGAGACATCCGTCACCTGTTCAGCGGTCGAGAAGCCCGGGGCGAAGATCAGCATACCGACTTCGTCATCGCTCATGTTTTCGTGGATCGGCATCCCCTGGGAGATAGCTTTGGCGAGGATTCGTTCACGGTTCAGACCGGCGCCATCATCGGTGACTTCAATACAGATATTCCCGCCCTGGTGCTCCGCGGAAAGCGTCAGATTACCGATTGGGCTTTTCCCGGCTTCAAGGCGTTTTTCCGGCAGTTCAATACCGTGATCGAGGCTGTTACGCACCAGGTGCGTCAACGGATCGATGATGCGTTCAATCAGGCTCTTGTCGAGTTCGGTTGAGCTTCCCACCTGTGTCAGTTCGACCTGTTTACCCAGCTTACCGGCCAGGTCGCGCACCAGACGCGGAAAACGGCTGAACACGTACTCCATGGGCATCATACGAATCGACATCACCGACTCTTGCAAGTCGCGGGCGTTACGTTGTAACTGACCCATACTGGTGATGAGATCGCCATGATTGACGGGATCCAGTTCGTTAGAACGTTGTGCCAGCATAGACTGGGTGATGACCAACTCACCGACCAGGTTAATGAGCTGATCGACCTTCTCAACCGCTACGCGGATGCTGGTCGACTCGCTGGCGCGGGCGGGTTTGTCGCGTTCCGCGCGTCCGTTTGGCGCTTCGCTGGCGGCGGCTTTCACCGCTGGCGCAACGGCAACCGGCTGCGGCTTCGCGACAACGGCTACCGTTTCTGCTTCAGCTTCAGCTTCAGTTTCAGTTTCAACGGCTACGGGCGCTGCGCTGACGGTTTCGAATTCAATCTGATCAGCTTCAATCACAAAGCACAGCACCGCGATGATGTCATCTTCCGCGAGGTTGCCATCAAGCGTTGCTGACAACGTGTCGCTCCCTTTCACCACATCGGTTAAGGTCGCCAGGTTCCCCAGCTCCTCTTCCAGTAAATCCACTTCATTGGCTTTCAGGCGCGTGAGAATAATGCGTTTCTTGCTCTCTTCACTTGCAGACTCAGGCTGTGCAACCGCCTCTTCCTGCATTGCAGCGCTGTCAACAACGCTCAGTTTTGCGGTGTTGACGACTGCCGGTGCGGTTTCACCTTTCGCTTCGAGCGCTAACTGTCGTAACGCATTACAAATGTACTCAAAGCTGGCGGCATCCGGCTCCTCTGAGTTTTTATAGGCGTCGAGCTGTTCCTGCATAATATCTTTCGTTTCCAAAAACAGGTTGATAATGTCGGCATTGAGCTGCATCTCGCCACGCCGCGCTTCATCCAGCAGGTTTTCCATCAGATGGGTCGTTTCCTGCAAAATGGTAAAGCCGAAGGTGCCCGCCCCGCCTTTTATCGAGTGCGCAGCACGAAAAATTGCATTCAGCTGTTCGGAATCCGGGGCTTCAGGAACCAAATCAAGCAGGTGTTGCTCCATGTCAGCCAACAGTTCGTCAGCTTCATCAAAAAATGTTTGATAAAAATCGCTTATATCCATGCTCACGCTATCACCTCGGATTGGCTGGTGGCGATGTGGGAACGCTTGCCGGCGGGAGTTCCGCTGGCTGTTGTAAGACACTTACCGGCTCATTCTGGCTTTCAGCGTTTTCATGCAAAATGGCCTCTTCCGCCTGCTTATTGAGAACCAGCAGGCTAATACGGCGGTTGATAGCGTCTTCAGGACCGCGATCGCTCAGACGCATCGTGGCGGCCATACCTACCACACGTAATACTTTTCCATCATCCAGACCGCCGCTAACCAGTTCGCGACGCGACGCGTTAGCGCGATCGGCGGACAACTCCCAGTTGCTATACCCTTTTTCACCATTGGCGTAAGGGTAATCATCCGTATGGCCGGAGAGGCTGATTCGATTAGGAATGCCGTTAAGCACTGGCGCTATGGCTCGCAGGATATCGCGCATATACGGTTCCACCTCAGCGCTACCGGTTTTAAACATCGGGCGATTCTGACTGTCGATAATCTGTATCCGCAGCCCTTCCTGAACTAAATCAATTTTCAAATGCGGGCGCAGCGCACGCAGTTTGGGGTCAGATTCAATCAACTGATCGAGATCGCCGCGAAGTTTGCTCAAGCGGCTTTGTTCCATGCGTTTTCTCAGATCATCGATATTCGGCTGCTTGTTCACCTCTCCCTGCTGCTGGGTGTAATCATCCCCGCCGCCTGGAATTGGACTTTGGCTATTCGAAATACGATTTCCCCCGGTTACCGCAGTAGCCAGCGGCGTACGGAAATATTCGGCAATCTGGATCAATTCTTTAGGGCTAGAGATGGAAATGAGCCACATCACCAGAAAGAAGGCCATCATCGCGGTCATAAAATCGGCGTAGGCGATTTTCCACGAACCATGCGCCCCACCACCGTGACCTTTATGCTTGCGTCGCTTTACAACGATAATGGGATGGGCCTGATTTTTCATGCGTCCTCAGTCGTCTGCTGCGCAGTTGGATTTCTCACCGCACGAACATGCTCTTCCAGTTCGATAAACGATGGACGTTCGCTGGAATACAGAGTCTTACGACCAAATTCGACGGCAATTGGCGGCGCGTAACCATTCAGATTGGAGAGCAGAGTTATCTTCACACACTGCATCATTTTGGTGGTTTCAGCGCTTTTCTGGCGCAGAACGCTGGCAAGCGGAGAAATAAATCCATAGGCCAGTAAAATACCGAGGAATGTCCCTACCATGGCATGTGCAATCAGCGAACCCAGTTCAGCCGCCGGACGATCGGCAGAAGCCAGCGCATGGACAACCCCCATGACCGCCGCCACGATCCCGAACGCCGGTAATGAATCCCCCACCATCGCCAGACTGTTGGCCGGGACTTCGGCCTCACTTTCGTGCGTCTCAATCTCTTCATCCATCAGCGCTTCAATTTCAAACGTGTTCATGTTGCCGCTGATGATCAGACGCAGATAATCGACAATGAAATCAAGCATCACGGCATCAGCAAGAATGCGCGGATAGCTGGCGAAAATTTCACTCTCTTTGGGGTTTTCGATATCGCGTTCAAGCGAGAACATGCCCTGTTGACGTGACTTGGCCATCAGGCGATACAACAGCGCCAGCAGATCCATATACATCGCTTTGGTGTATTTTGAACGACGAAAAAGCATCGGGATTGCTTTCATCGTCCCCTTAATGGCTTTCCCGTTATTGCCGACGATGAATGCCCCAATACCCGCGCCACCGATAATCACCAGCTCAGCCGGTTGATAGAGTGCCCCAAGGTGTCCGCCGGTCATCATGTAACCGCCGAAAACTGTACCAATAACAACCAGGTAACCTAATAAGATAAGCACGACATCATCCTTTCGCAATTGACTATGACAGGATGCGCAGTCGGGCAGTTAACTCGAGGTCAGGACAAAAAAAAGCAGCGGTAATCGCTTACCGCTGCTGGAGTGTTTGTCCACACCGTATCAGTTAAACAGCCTGTTCGATCTGTTCATCCAGCAGTTGTGGAATAATATCGGCAGCATTCTGGGAAAGTTTACGTCTTTTTACGGCGCGTGATGGCGGTTGGCATAAACTGCAGGCAAAGCTGCCTGCGGGTTGGTGAGCGTGGGTAATAAAATTCCCACCGCAGCAATTGCATCGGGACAACTCCAGCAATCCGCTGTCGACAAAACGCACCAACGTCCATGCGCGAGTTAACGCCAGCAGTGGCCCTTCTTCTGGCTGCGGGCACTGCTCAAGATATAAACGATACGCTTTGATCACGGCATCCACGCCGCTGCACAAACCAGTTTTGAGCAGGAATTGCCATGCGTTGCAAAACATCGAAGCATGAATATTTTGTTCCCACGTCATAAACCAGTCGGTGGAGAAAGGCAGCATCCCTTTTGGCGGAGGGCTGCCGCGTAATTCTTTATACAGCTTGATAAGTCGGCCACGGCTTAATTGCGTTTCGCTTTCCAGCATTTGCAAACGGGCGCCCAATGTGATTAATTCCATTGCTAGCTGGATATCACGCGCTTCCTGAACAATGCTTTTTTCGCTCATCATCAAGCCCTTTTCTTGCGTGCTGCTTCATCGATGTCGCTTAACAGTCGCGTTGAAAGCATGATACCGGTATGAATTTGCTGAAGATCGTCAACGCGGGAGTCTTGCGTCAGGCGAGTAACGGTCTGGTGATCGTCGAAACGGAAATGACAGACCAGTTGGTTTGTTTCAGCCAGTTTGACCATTTGTGGAAGTGTTAATGTTGCCAACGTGTCCGCCATTTCTTCGCTGATACCAAGGCGAAACATCGCAGATGCTTTGTCCTGAACGATCAAACGCTGTGCAAGCAATAAATATGACAAATTGATGTCATAGATGTGTTTCAGCAACTCGGATGTATGCATTATTTGCATCCATAATAACCAACATTGTTTTCATGCGGTGAAACCGCACCCCGTGATGTCGCCGGGAAGGCCCGGTAAAAAAAAGCAAAAGGTCAAATACATAGCAGCGTGACGGCACTTACGCGTTGTCTAAACATTCCCTTTTCAGAAAGCCGCGCCCCTTACAAGCTCACATCAATTCTTACAAATGTCTAAGATTTTTCCTAATTCGACGCAACTCTACCCGCCGCCCGTTACACATACAACGTAGCTATGCTGCGAATTTGAAGAATATGTGACATAGATCACATAAACCAGCTAAACACTTAACATAAATCCATCAGCACAGCTTTTACTTTGCTTATTTTTTAATCTCAAATTCGCCATTTCAATTCCTGACATACGAATATTCTTGCAATAAAAGCGAATAGTATTTTGTTCACAAACGTTAATATCACCTTGTGAAATAGCGAGCTTGATCACATATTTAATGTAAAACACTATTTTAATTAAATCCTTTATAAACAATGACTTAAATATTAAGGGTGATTAATTAATACCGGGTAGTGATAACCCGTTAAATGTTAACTTATGTTAATTTTTAATTAACACATTGTTTTCATTAGCGGTGAGTTTTACTTAAGTAAGCTGAACGTATTTACAACTTATATGACGCAATTATTCTATTTATAAGAATAATTAATGAATAACCATGATGACATTCACACTATCCAGGAAGGAAACGTTGCAGTATGGAGTAAGCTGAGCAATGCTGAGAAACCCTCTCATAATTCTTGAAAAAAGGAGCGAGTTATGAGCTATACACACATTCTTGTGGCCGTTGCCGCCACCCCTGAAAGCCAGCAGTTGTTAGCCAAGGCGGTTTCAATCGCTCGCCCTGTCAACGCTCGTATTAGCCTGATAACCCTGGTCTCAGACCCTGAACTGTATAATCAGTTTGCAGCACCTATGCTGGAGGACCTGCGTGAAGTGATGCAAGAGGAGACTCAGGATTTTATCGACAAGCTCAGCAAAGAAGCACAGTACCCCATTGAGCATACCTTTATTACCTATGGGGCACTGAATGAACATATTCTGGATGTATGCCGTAAACACGCGGTCGATCTGGTCATTTATGGCAACCATAACCACAGCTTCTTTTCGCGCGCGTCCTGCTCAGCAAAAAGCGTGATCGGTGCCAGCCACGTGGATGTTCTGCTGGTTCCACTGGCTGGAGATTGACCTGCGTTTACTGAGCGTTACGCCAGTTTAGTGCAGGGAGAAACGTTGTCTGGCAATGGCTGTTTACTCTGACGTGGGATGACTTTTTCCAGATCGCAAATGAACCTCGCCTGCCAGTTGTCGATATCGTTTTTAATGATAGTTTCGAGCATCTCAGCGTGGCGGGAGATACGCTCAGCAAGCGGCATCGTCAGAGCCTGGTTTAATGCGCCAGCCACTTCGTCGCGGTCATAAGGATTAACAATAAGCGCGGCAGTTAGCTCATTCGCGGCCCCGGCAAATTGCGATAACACCAGCACGCCGGGGTTGGCAGGATCCTGCGCGGCCACGAATTCTTTCGCGACCAGGTTCATACCATCTCGCAGAGGCGTCACCAGCCCTACATCAGAGTAGCGGAAGATTTTCATCAGCAATTTACGATCAAAGTACTGGTTCAGATAATAGAGCGGCGTCCAGCCCAACTGCCCATATTTACCGTTAATCCTCCCCGCTTCAGTCTCCAGTTGGTGCCGAATATCCTGGTAGGCCTGCACCTCTTCACGCGAAGTTGGCGCTATCTGGGTGTAGCGAATTTTACCATGGTGCTGCGGATAGTGTTCCAGCAGAGCCTCATAGGCCTGAAAGCGCTCCGGCAAACCTTTAGAATAATCCAGACGCTCAACGGAGAAGATATTCTGCACATTTTTAAGTTCTGCTTTCAGTTGCGCCAGCTTCGGCGGCAAAGGGCCGGAAGCCTGACGGGCGATCTCATCCGGCTCAATACCGATGGGATAGACCTGGGTACGAAACGCTTTTCCCCATGCACGGTGGTGCTGCTCGCTCTGAGTGGTTACCTGAGTCTGGGCTGCCAGACAATCCAGAAAAGCCTGACGATCGTTCTCGGTCTGGAAACCGAGTAAATCAAAATCACACATCTGCTCAAGTAGCATCTGATGTGGGGGTAAGGCATTAAAGATTTCCGGCGTCGGAAAAGGGATGTGCAGGAAAAAACCGATACGGTTATTCACGCCGCGTTTACGCAGCTCGCTGGCAAACGGCAACAGATGGTAATCATGAACCCAGATTATGTCGTCATCGCTGAGCAGCGGCAGCAGTTTATCTACCAGCAAGGCATTCACCCGCTGATAGCCCTCCCATGCAGGACGCTGAAACTGCACCAAATCGAGGCGATAATGAAATGCAGGCCATAAAACCGCATTAGAAAACTGGCAGTAATACTCTTCGTAATCCTGTTCACTCAAATTAAACGAAGCCCAGGTAATATTGCCACGCGTGACTTTTTTTAATGGTTTGTCCTCATTACCCGTGTCCCCACTCCAGCCAAACCACAGGCCACCAGCAGCCTTCAACGCGCCCAGCACACCGACGGCAAGCCCACCTGCGCTTCCTTTGTCATCGGGTGAGGCGATACGATTAGATACTACGACTAAACGACTCATAGCCACCTCTTCTGTTATTCGTTGCTTTCGATTCTTGCTGCGAAGAGTTAATTTGTTCCAGCCAGTGCCAGACATCACTCACGCCATCCAGACGCCATGTCGCCTGCGTCGCTCCATTCCCCACCTTCACGGAAATGCCCCCAGCGCGATTAACCACGCCAAATCCTGTTTCGTCCGTCAAATCGTCACCAAAAAAAACGGGGATCCGTCCGGCAAAAGGTGCTTCCTGCATAAATGCGGCAATTGCGTCGCCTTTGTTCGTACCCTTTGGTTTTATCTCCACAACGCATTTTCCGTGCTGTAAAGCCAACTGCGGCCATCTGTGCGTGATGCGCTCAGCCAGATTAATTAGCGCCGCTTCATGTTCCGTGGCCTGGCGATAGTGCAGTGCGAACGCCATCCCTTTTGCTTCAAGCGTTGTACCCGGCATCGTCGCCAATGCGGCACTTAATAGCTCTCCTGCTTCGCGCTCTATTGCCGCAGCCAGGCGCACTATATGAGTTTGGCCATTGATGTCACGGCGCTCTGCCCCATGCACTCCGGCGAGCGGAAAACGAAAGGGAGTGGTAAGCGCGTCAAGCTCGACCATCGAGCGCCCTGAAATCAATGCCAGCGCACCCGCATTATGCGTCGCCAACTGATGTAATAACTGCAGGATTGTCTGAGGGACAACGACCTGGTCTGGATAAGGTTTGATCTCAGCCAGCGTCCCATCGAGATCAAAAAAATAAGCACAGCTTGCAGATTGTTCAGGGGGTAAGATCAGTGATGCTGTCACCCGGTTATCCTCCTCATCATGGTCTGTACGCCGCGCGGATCGCGCCGTATATATGATGTATGACGGATATAAGTATAGACAGTGTGACCATGCTCGCCATTTGGAAAAACAATCGCCAGCCGGGTAGCGGCTGGCGATGAGCTAAAGCTAGACTAAAAAGTTGGGGTTAAAATCATCAAACAGTACGCTTCGCTTTTTGCTTGTAACGGTCGAAGATCACCGCCGCCAGCAGGATCAGACCACGTACGACATACTGTGCGAACGGAGAGATGTTCAGCAGGTTCATTGCATTCTCAACCGTACCCAGAATCAACACCCCGGCCACCACATATGAGATTTTTCCGATGCCGCCTTTAAGCGAAACGCCCCCTAACACGCACGCGGAAATCACGATCAGCTCATAGCCGATTGAGGTCATTGGCTGGCCGCTGGTCATACGTGATGCGAGGATAATCCCGGCGATGGCGGATACCAGCCCGGACAGAATAAAGATAATAATTTTGGTACGAACGACCGGAACCCCAGCCAGACGTGCCGCCTCTTCATTCCCCCCAATGGCCAGCGTGTTACGACCAAACGTGGTTTTATTGAGCAGTAAGCCAAAAACGATGAAACAGACGACCGTGATCCAGATAGGTGCCGGCAGACCAAACCAGTTGGCGTAGCCGAGAGTGAAGAAGCGCTCGTCTTCAATCCCTACCGCCTTACCGTCGGAAATAATGTAGGCCAGACCACGCACAATCTGCATCGTCGCAAGGGTCGTGATTAGGGCGTTAATTTTCAGCCGCGCAATCACGAACCCATTCACCAGACCACATAGAATACCGAGCAGTAGCCCGGCAGCCACGCCAATCCACAGGCTTTCGGTCATATTAATGACCACGGCTGTAGTAACCCCGGCGCAGGCAATCACGGAGGCAACGGACAGGTCGAAGTCACCGGATGCCAGGCAAAACAGCATCCCACACGCGACCATACCCGACATCGATACCGCCAGCCCCAGCCCCTTCATGTTGATGAAAGTGGCAAAGTTAGGCACAAAGAGGGAACAAACCAGGAACAGCGCGGCGAACACGACCAGCATCCCGTATTGATCCCAAATGCGACCAAGATTTAGCGCCGACTTTGCAGCACCTGAACCCGATGTTGAAACGGAAGACATCATTCTCTCCTTATTCAGGCTACAGCCTGGCTAACTTTTGGCATAGCAAGGCTTAACGCCTGGCGTTCATCCGCCTGTTCATGAAGTAACTCACCGGCAATTTCACCTTCTCTCATCACCACGATACGGTCGGCGACACCGAGCACTTCTGGCAGATCGCTGGAAGCAAACAGCACGGCCACGCCGCGCGCCGCGAGGGCATAAATCACGTTATAAATTTCATGCTTGGCGCCCACATCAATACCGCGTGTAGGTTCGTCCAGCAAAATCACTTTCATCTCTTCCGATAACCAACGGCCGAGAATAGCCTTCTGTTGATTACCGCCGGAGAGGTTCATAATCAGTTGCTCCGCGCCCGGCGTTTTAATATTGAGTGAGCGAATATGGTGATCGGCATTGGTCTCTTCCCAGCCGTTGTTGATCACGCATCCGCCCAGAACATGTTTACGACGGGCACTGATGTTGATGTTGTTACGCACCGAATGGACCGGAATGATCCCTTCAGCCTTGCGATCTTCCGGGCACAGCATCATCCCCGCTTCAATGGCGTGGCTCGGTTTACGGATATCAATAGGCTGTTCATCGATAAACACCTGGCCTGCCGTGATACGCGTGCCGCCAAACAGACCTTTCATTAATTCGCTACGTCCGGCGCCCACCAGTCCAAACAATCCGACAATTTCACCACTGCGCACCGATAAACTGATCGGGGTACGCACGCCAGGGGCTTTGACTTCATGCAAACGCAGGCGCTCTGCACCATAAGGTCTGGATTTCCAGCCATAAATATCACCGAGGTCGCGCCCGACCATCGCCTGCACCAGCGCGTCGTGATCGACCTGCTGCATATCCGTGAACGTTTTGACGTAATGACCATCTTTAAACACGGTGATGGCATCGCTAAGGGCAAAGATCTCCTCCATACGGTGCGAAACGTACAGGATGATGCGCCCTTCGTTGCGTAGCTCACGGATGACGCGAAACAGATTCTCAATCTCGCGCGCTGAAAGGGAGCTGGTCGGTTCATCAAACGCGATAATTTTGGCGTTGCGCGCCAGCGCTTTCGCAATCTCCACCATTTGCCATTGACCAATGGAGAGGTATTTCAACGGCGTATCGGGATCGATATCCATGCCCAGATGCTTAAGCTGGAGACCCGCTTCATAGTTCAGCAGCGAGCGGTTCACAATCCCGCCTTTGTGCGGCATCTGCCCTAAATAAATATTCTCGGCAACGGTCATTTCCGGGACGAGATGCAGCTCCTGGTAAATAATGGCAACACCGGCGTTCAGCGCGGCATTGGTGTCCGCAAACGAAACCTCTTGTCCACGGATCGCCAAAGATCCCGTCGTTGGCGCATAGTTGCCGCTGAGAATTTTTAATAGTGTTGATTTCCCGGCGCCATTTTCGCCCATCAGCGCATGCACCTGACCGGCATAGCAGTCGAAACTGATATCCGTGAGCGCTTTAACGCCGGGGAACGTTTTGCCAATGCCGCGAAATGAGAGATACGGGGTAGACTGTTGCATAACGTCTCCGTGAGTCAGATCTTTATGCCGGATAGCGGCTTTGCCTTATCCGGCCTACTGAGTACGCAATTCGTAGGCCGGATAAGACGCGTTGGCGTCGCATCCGGCATTTGTGTTATTTACCGCCTAAGCCTTTCTTCGCCAGTTCTTCTTTAAAGTTATCGCGGGTAATCAGCACCACATCCGTCACTTCAGTAAACGCCGGTGGCTCTGCACCTTTCGTTACCCAGTTGTAGAGCATCTCACTTGATTTGTAGCCGTGAACGTCCGGGCTTGGCAGGAGTGAACCGTAGAACCCGGTCGCTTCGCCTTTGGAGAGTTCGCTCACGGCATCAACGCCGTTGATGCCGATACCAATCACATTCGGCGCTTTGAAGCCCTGCCCTTCGGTCGCACGTACGCCGCCCAGCACGGTGTTGTCGTTCATGCCAACAATCAGCCAGTGTTTGACTTCAGGGTGCTGAACCAGCATGGAGTTAGCGGCATCGAATGCCCCGGGGATATCATTCGATTTTGTGGGGACCTGGTAGATCTGTTTTTCCGGGAAGCCTGCGGCTTTAAGCGCTTCCATTGAACCCGATGTACGGCGACGCGCGGTATCGAGTTCATTCGCGGTAATGGCCATTACGGCTGTGGATTTCACATCCCAACCGCGCTTTTGCATCTCCTTATACAGCTCCTGGCCCTGGCGCTCACCAATTTTGGTTGCAGCCATCATCACCAGCGGCACGGTATCCATCGGCTTACCTTTGGCGTTAGCAAACTGGTCGTCGACGGCAATGACTTTCATATCGTAGCCACGCGCCTTGGCCATAATGGCAGGCCCGAGTTTGGGGTCCGGCGTACAAATCACAAACCCTTTTGCGCCACTTGCAGCCAGGCTGTCGATGGCGTTAAGGGTCTTCTCACCATCCGGGACGGCAATTTTAATCACCTCAAAGCCAAGGTCTTTACCGGCTTTATCGGCAAATTTCCATTCAGTCTGGAACCACGGTTCTTCCGGTTGTTTGACCAGGAAACCGAGCTTCATGGATTCAGCGATAGCGGATTGTGACATAATGGCAGCCAGACCGATGGCAGCCAGCGCTTTAGTGAATTTGTGCATGGTTAACTCCAGCTTTAACGTTCTTTTATGTAGGGTAAAATCAGACGATTTTTTGTAATTCGGACGTAAAACAAGGCATTACCTTTTAGTGATAAGATCAATGCCAGTGCTGAGAGTAGTTTTAGCGGGAAATTGATTCTCCATAAGAGAGCGGCATCACACCACAGAATTACAGTAATTGCGTACATAAATTCAGCGGGAAATGACATAAAAAAACGCGGTTTTGTCGACGGGGAAAAAGAGGGGTAGCAGATTAATCCATAACATCAGCCAACGAATCCTTGTTCCCGAATACCGAAGCATTCGGGAACATGATTACCATCGGTAATAAATGTGGTCAGCGTGATCGCGAACCGGAATGTCATCTCCCAGCAGGCGCGCCGCAAGCGTCAATGCAAAATCGAAAATATGCCCTAACCCTTTGCCGCTAATCAGATTGCCATCTTCAACAACCGGCGCATCGATATATTCCCCGTCCGTGACGTTTTGCCACAGATCTCCTGAGCAAACATAGCGACGCCCCTTCAGCAGACTATTGCCGCCCAACACGCGCGCGGCCGCAGAACATACCGGGCAAATGAGCTTTCCTGCCTGATCATGACGGGATACAAACTGGATGACCGCCTCACTGGCGGCAAGATTAACGCTGCCCTGCGGCCCGCCTGGCAATACGACGGCATCGTAGAGATATGTCTGGCGCGTGGCCAGCGTGCTATCCATCACCATCGGTACGTCATGATAACTCACCACCGCACGTGACTCTGCGCAGGCCAGGGTTTCGACTTCGATATTCAAGCGACGCAGAATATCAAGGGTAACAATCGCCTCCGCCTCTTCAAAACCGGGTGCCAGCAGCACCGCAACCTTCTTCATATGTAACTCCTTGCTTAATCCACATAAACGAAACAATTAATGACGACCAGTGCAGACTGTTAAATTTCTCAATTTGATTAAAACTGATCTGGCGCAAAAAATTAGCCATCAGATAATTTGTACTAATCCATCCCGATCGTGAAATTGCCTTTCAACTTGGGCAGATAATCATCAGATGCCAGACAATACCTTATTGTGGAATTTAATTTTGTGATATGAAACACCATTTCATTATCATAAAAATCATTTAATAACATAAATTTCAACCTCTTACATTCATGTCATCTATATGCCAAAACAGCAGAAGCATGAATACTGTTATGACAATATGTAAAAAAACATAAATACGCAGATTTAAGGATTTTCTTATACCAGGGCAAGCGTTATGCTGAATCTCGATCGGAGCGAATATAATTCGTGATCACTAAAGGACCGGCGGAACGGATTTATTCTGCTAACAGCTTTAATTGTACGTAGAGGTGAAGTGCAGCGGCAGCCCGCTGTACTGGCGTGAGTAACGTACATCCCCCTTTCTGGAAATAAGGATATTGATATGGCTGCAGTTGGAATTGTTCATAAACTCAATACACAAATGAATCTCGAGTTCTACGCCTCGAATCTTTACCTGCATCTCAGCGAATGGTGCTACGAGCATAGCCTGACAGGTACAGCCACGTTTTTACGCACGCAGGCGCAAGGTAACGTGACTCAAATGATGCGTATGTTCAATTTTATGAAAAGTGCCGGGGCTAATCCCATCGTCAAGGCCATGGATGTGCCGGGTGATGAACTGAGTTCCCTTGAAGAATTGTTTCAGAAAACGTTGGATGAATATCAGCAGCGTTCGAGTAAGCTCTCGCGTTTAACCAATGAAGCTGAAGCATTAAACGATGCGCCAACCATTGATTTTCTTCACGATCTGGAAAAAGAGCAGCAGCAGGATGGCGTGCTGTTACAGACGATTCTTGATGAAGTCCGCAGCGCCAAACGCGCGGGGTTGTGCATGGCGCAAACCGATAAGCACTTGCTCAACGTCGTTAACTACCAGCATCACTAATCTTCAGTTTTCATCGCGTTAATGCCGGATAGCGATGCTGCGCACCTTATCCGGTCAACCTCTGATTTTCCCTGGCACGCGCCTCCCATTCTGCGAGGCGCAAAAAAACCTTTCTAAAACCTGAAACAACGGTTTATTTTAGTGGGATTCATTCTGCGGCGTGAATTTCAACTCGATCAAGGCAACCGCTTTTTGTATTGCGCGCATAGTGACCGGATCGGCCCCTGCAGGATGGCTGGAAAAATCGATGTTTTTCAGTTGGCTGGACATTTTTTCCCGAACTTCTACCGGGGCAATAACATCAAGAACATCAAGAATTTGCTTGATAACCAGCTGACAGGCAACAACGTCCGAGAGCAGTTCCTGATCGGCATTCAATGTTTGGGACATAGTGAGCTCCTTATAGAAAGGTCGTCATAGTACCTATTCAGCGATCGAAACGATAGCCGCGCACACATTACAAATGCGCTGAAAATAAAAAAGGTCCAGTCAGTTTCTTTTGAGATGGCAAGCACAACATGAGTGAACAGTTAGCGGTTGAGAACCAACGCGGTCTTTCCCCGGCAGCATTACTTGTTGCCGGGGCTTTCTTTATGGAATTTATTGACGGCACGGTGATTGCCACAGCCCTACCCGACATGGCCAAAAGCTTTGGCGTACAGGCGGTAGACCTGAACATTGGTATCAGCGCCTACTTGATCACCCTCGCGGTGCTTATCCCCGCCAGCGGCTGGATTGCGGATCGCTTCGGTGCCCGAAAAGTGTTTACCCTGGCGCTGGCGATTTTTACTCTCGCTTCGGTTTTATGCGGTTTGTCCGAAAGCCTTGAGAGCTTTGTAGCAATGCGAATTTTACAGGGTGTGGGTGGCGCGCTAATGGTTCCTGTTGGCCGTCTCGCGGTACTGCGCACCACGCCTAAACATCAGTTGATCACCGCCATAGCGACCCTGACCTGGCCCGCGTTAGTCGCGCCTATCATCGGGCCACCGCTTGGAGGATTCATTACCAGCTATGCTAACTGGCGTTGGATCTTCTTTATTAACGTACCGCTAGGAATTTTGGCGATCGCGCTGGCGCTACGTTTTATCCCGGATATTCATGACGACGAGCGCCGTCCATTTGATATAGCGGGTTTTATCGCGACCTCAGTTGCGATGGTTAGCCTGGTGTATGCTATGGAGTTACTGGGAACCCAGCAGCCGCAAGGCTGGCTAACCGCCGGGCTGCTGGCGCTAGGAACCGTGACCTTTCTGTTTGCCCTGCATCATTTTCGTCGCACTACCTGGCCGATGATTCGTCTTGATGCCATGAGCGTCCCTACTTTTCGCGTCACCCTGTACGGCGGGTCGCTATTTCGAGCCTCTATTAGCGCTGTACCATTTCTGCTGCCGTTAATGTTCCAGGTCGGTTTTGGCATGAACGCTTTTCACGCGGGTTCGCTGGTTCTGGCGGTGTTTGTGGGCAATCTGACGATAAAACCTGCCACCACGCCGTTGATACGCTGGCTGGGCTTTAAGAAACTGCTGTTAATCAACGGTGCGTTAAACGTCCTGGCGCTGTTGGCCTGTGCATTAATTACGCCGCAGACCCCGGTGTGGGTTATTTTGTTGGTGTTGTATCTGGGCGGCGTGTTCCGCTCAATTCAGTTTACCGGCATCAGCACGCTTGCCTTTGCGGACGTCCCCGGGCCACAAATGAGCTACGCCAATACGCTGTTCAGTACGGCAACACAATTAGCGGTAGGCTTGGGCATTTCATTGGCCGCTATCGGGATCCGTATCGGCGATGAGGTGAGTGAATGGCTGGCGTTAGGCAATATTCCGGGGATCAGTTTCCGGCTGGCCTTTGTCGCTATTGCGATTATTTGTCTGGTAGGTATGGTTGATACGCTGCGGCTTACCCATGATGCTGGAAGCGCGGTTTCTAACAAGAACAAATAGCCCGGCAGGCGAACACCGCCGGGCCAACAGGATTTAGCCAACTATCTCGCGTACAAACGCTTCGATCGCTTTGTCCTGGCAGTTTTCAAAGAAGCACTGCTGGAAGCGCGGACCAGATACGGCGGTTTTTACCAGTTCAGGATCGATAGCGCGCAGAGTGTCCAGATAGTTTTCTTTTACCACCGCTGCTTTCACCTGGTTCAGAATACCCGCGTTACGCACCTGCGGTTCTTTACGCTCTGGTGGATACCCTTCGCCGTTACGACCAGTGAATGCTTTTTCAAACATATAGCGTACATTCAGCTCAGCACCCCAGCCAAAACCTTTGGCGAATGCCAGAGAAAGCGCATTCCCGTTGTTGATCTGAGAGAACAAGAATGCGTCTGCCGGATCGAGACAGTAACCGCACACCACGCCCGGATGTATATTCAGTGACATCATTGCCCCCTGACCCGTACCGCAACCCGTAACCACAAAATCCACGGCTTTGGAATTGAGCAGGATGCTGGCCATAATCCCTAAATGGATGTAGGTCAGATGATGGTCATTTTCGTCGCTCATCCCGACGTTATACACTGGAAAACCTTTCTCATCCGCAACGGCTTTAAGCTCGTTATGAATGATGGCATTTTTGCTTGCCTGGCTGTTTTCCATCATCAATGCAATTTTCATTCTGTAATCTCCTGAATGCGCTGCGGAGGCCCGCTGAAAGTCATAACATTCAGGCCACATTACTATTTTGCAAACTCACTTTCAAATTTAATGAAATTTTGTTTTATAAAATAATGAGGTGCTCACATTTTTCCTGAGACAGCTCAGAATAGCCTCAATAAAATGACGTCGTTGCGATTAATCGCAGGTGATCTTCGGGCTATTCAAGCCATTGATGCGCCACCACATATGCCATGATAGCCTATCTCCGAACTTTCAGAGCGATCACATGAAGACCTTTATCCTTGCCCTTTTGCCGCTCGTGCTGACAGGATGCACTATTACTAAACAGGCGCAGGTCAGCGAAGCCAGTGCCATCACCGGCGTCGTTCGCCTGACCTACAACCAGGCCATGCTACAAACGGCGCGTACCGATGATTACGTGACCCAAGGCACAGCCACCAAAGAGTGTCAGCGCCTGGGTTATGCCAACGCAATAGCGTTTGGTCAGCCGGTATCAACCTGTAGCGTATATGCCGGTTCTCTGTGTTTAAATACCAAAATCACGCTCGCCTGGCAGTGTCACGGCGTTGCGGTATCCCAATCGCCTGCCTTCAATTATTAATATTTTCGACCAGCACATTATTGCTGGTCTTCTGCCTTTTCATTATTTATATTCTCCGCTTAATAGCGTTAATGCGTTTTATTCCCATTCGCATTTTTAATAAATAAATTTATTATTTTACCTTTTGCAAATAATTAAATAACAAATTATAGTGACGCCACGCTAATATATAATAACGTTTGTGGAGCACAACCATGCTGAAAACAGAAATGATCGACCAACTGAATGAGCAAATGAACCTTGAATTATATTCATCTCTGCTCTACCAACAGATGAGCGCGTGGTGCAGCTATCACAGCTTTGAAGGTGCCGCCGCGTTCCTGCGCCGTCACGCCCAGGAAGAGATGACGCATATGCAGCGTCTGTTTGACTACCTGACCGATACCGGCAGCTTGCCGTGTATTAACACCGTTCCTTCCCCCTTTGCTGAATATGCGTCTCTGGACGAACTGTTCCGTGTTACTTACGAACACGAGCAGTTGATTACCCAGAAAATTAATGAGCTGGCACACGCGGCAATGACCCACCAGGATTATCCGACGTTTAATTTCCTGCAATGGTATGTTGCCGAGCAGCATGAAGAAGAGAAATTATTTAAATCTGTCATTGATAAGTTATCGCTGGCAGGGAAAAGTGGCGAAGGTCTTTATTTCATCGATAAAGAACTGGCTACGCTTGATACACAGAATTAATGTTGTGGGGTAATGAAGGCAACCCGCCATCATTACCCGCTAAAATCAGTGACGGCAGATCTTGCTTTCGTGCGTAGAGAAGCCGTCTTCTTTTGCAATAAACTTTCCCTTCGCCGCTAAAAACGCCACCAGCTCAGCTGCCGACATATCCGCCGCAGAACAGGTGTGAAAACGAGCCTGCTCGCCAAACCGTGCCGTAATCGCCGCTTCAAGGCTGGCATTTGAATACTGCTCGCCAGATTCAATCATCATGTTGAGCACTTCGTGACCGTGAATAGATTCCATACTACCTCCTCAATAAAGTCCGTAGCCTAATGTGAACGGCACGGCCTTGCTTTGCGCTAACGCAGGTTTACCCGCAGATAAATATCATTTGTGATACATCTTAACGCGCCAAACATCGTAAAGATTAATGTACATTCATTGTAACGGTGATTTGACGAAAATAGCGTTTTGCCTTAACCTGCGCCGCAGATATAACCGTTGATTATCTCTGGGACAGAGGAAAGCGTGAAAAACAGAACCCTGGGTAGTATTTTTATCGTGGCGGGAACCACGATTGGTGCCGGTATGTTGGCAATGCCGCTGGCCGCGGCAGGCGTGGGGTTTAGCGTCACGCTGGTATTGTTAGTGAGTCTTTGGGCGCTAATGTGCTACACCGCGCTGTTGCTGCTTGAAGTGTATCAACACGTACCAGCAGACACCGGGTTGGGTACGCTGGCAAAACGTTATCTTGGTCGTTACGGACAATGGGTAACGGGCTTTAGCATGATGTTTTTAATGTACGCGCTGACGGCGGCGTATATCAGTGGCGCTGGTGAGTTGCTGGCTTCCAGCATCAGCGACTGGACCGGGACAACGCTCTCCCCGACAACAGGCGTACTGCTGTTCACCTTTGTTGCCGGTGGCGTGGTTTGCGTTGGCACATCTTTGGTCGATCTGTTCAACCGTCTGTTGTTCAGTGCCAAGATAATCTTCCTGGTGGTGATGCTGGCCCTGTTAATGCCGCATATCCATAAAGTAAACCTGCTTACGTTGCCGCTTCAGCAGGGGCTGGCACTGTCTGCAATCCCGGTTATCTTCACTTCGTTCGGTTTTCACGGCAGCGTCCCCAGTATCGTCAGCTATATGAACGGTAACATCCGTAAACTGCGTTGGGTGTTTATCACCGGTAGCGCCATTCCGCTAGTCGCCTATATCTTCTGGCAACTGGCCACGCTTGGCAGTATTAACTCCTCAACGTTCATGGGGCTGTTAGCCAACCACGCTGGTTTAAACGGTTTATTACAAGCATTACGTGAAGTCGTGGCTTCGCCGCACGTCGAACTGGCGGTGCATCTGTTTGCCGACCTTGCGCTGGCAACCTCTTTCCTCGGCGTCGCTCTGGGATTATTTGACTACCTGGCCGACCTCTTCCAGCGCCGCAATACCGTAGCAGGAAGAATGCAAACCGGCGTGGTGACCTTCCTGCCGCCGCTGGCATTCGCGCTGTTCTATCCGCGTGGTTTCGTCATGGCCCTGGGGTATGCGGGCGTTGCCCTGGCGGTGCTGGCGCTGCTCATTCCCTCGATGCTGGCATGGCAGAGCAGAAAACAGAATCCACAGGCTAAATATCGCGTGGCAGGGGGTGCTCCGGCGCTGGCGCTGGTATTTTTGTGCGGCATTGTGGTGATAGCCGTACAGTTTTCTATTGCAGCAGGATTACTACCGGAAGTGGGTTAAAACAAAAGGGGCTTAACGCCCCTTTTTCTTAATGCAAACAGCACTGCTTATATTTTTTGCCGCTACCGCACGGACAAGGGTCATTGCGCCCTACCTTGGCATCCACTTTGACCGGTACTTTAATCGGCGTTTCCTGAGGATGCGCCATCCAGTAAGCATGCAGATCCAGCGCCGCCAGGCGGATGGCATCCACGCTCTCTTCGAACGCTTCTGGCGTCATTTTCTCAACGACCGCAAAGTTTTCTTCCGTACCGTGCAGCGCAATAGCCTCGAGCGCTGGTTTTAACGAGTCTGGTAACGCGGACCAGTCCGACAGCGCGACGCCGCGCATATAACCAAAACACCACTCTTCAACGATGGTCAGTTCATGCTCGTCAATTTCACGCAAACCAAACAGCGGCTCAAACTGCTCAGGATATTCATCCAGGCGATCGGCCGTATCCGCCATATGTTGAAACGCCAGGTTCATGAAACGCGTCATTTCTTTTTCGGAGGACCAGCGAGGAACATACTGCGCGCCGCCCCAAATAGCGACCAGCCACTGCTCCGGTTCAATTTCATACGGTGAACTCAGTACCGCCGTCAGTAAACCATCCAGTTCTGACACATCCAGAATAGCCTTATCTGTATTGTACTTAGTCAGTACATCATCCAGCCATTCCAGTTCGCTCTCGTTTAATGGTCCCGTTTTCATAACGCTTTTCCTTAGTCAAAAAATCTTGCCTGTGATCATCCTACATGGCTGGAGGGATAACAGATATAAATGGGCATTTGCGGCTTACAGCAGCCGCCTGTTCAGGTTAACAGGAAAAGAGGGGAATTCCGGTAGTTAACGCACAAAAGAGAACACTAAGCCGTCGGGCATCATACCGGGAAAACACAATAAAACCACCCGCAGGTGGTTTACTGTTGTTCAATACGGTTGAGCGTTGCGGTATAGCCCGTTTTCGCTACTGCGTTAAGTAGAGTATCGGTTGGGAAACCTTCTGGCACGATGGCTTCTGCCTGCCGGGTTTTGAGAGAGGATTTTGCTTTAATCACGCCGTCGGTTTCACGTAGCGCCTGGTTGACCGAAATAACGCATAACGAGCAGGTCATATTTTGTATATCCAGCACCACTTTTTGATTGGCCGCCTGAGCCCACAGCGGCAACAGCAAGCATGCAACTAACGTGAAGATCTTCATTCAAATACCTCATAAAACCAGGCAACAAGCGTTGGGTAAAATAGCACCGGTAAAATCAATGCCTGCGCGCACCAGTAGAGAACGCGCGCTTGCTTCAGAGTTAACCACCCGGAGCACCACAACCGTTTGGAAAAATAGAGCCGCCAGAAGACACGCAGTAATAATCCCAGGGACAGCAGTACCAGAGGAGTTCGCAAAAACTCAAACCGGGTGAAAACGGCGAAGCTCGCCGCCGAAATACCAAACAGCAGGTAAAGTAGCGGTCCAACACAGCATAAGCCAGCAGTGACGGCGGCCGCAGCAGCCGTCAACAGGGTAATCCCCGCACCTTTAGCGTTGTTCTGTGGCGACATAGCTGTAGGAAAACGCTTTTGGGTCATAGAAATTGATCGGGTCGCCATCGACTTCAGCGTAAGGATAACCAAAGTTATTCATGGCCCCCTGCTCCGTTGCCGGATACAACTCGAAATCACGTCCGTAGTTGAATCCAACCCAGTTCATTTCCCAGTTACCAAACAGGTAAGCGTTAACCGCCTGGACATCGGCATCCTGATGCGTTTTTTTCTCTGCCAGACGCATTTTGGTCACGTCAGCAGGATCGCACGGTAACCAACCGTAACCTGCCAGATAGAACTCAGCACGGCAGTGTTGACCGCCGCTCACATTGGCAACGCCTGCACTGTCGGCTGTGCCAAAAGCACTTTTCGAGTAACGTTCGAGCTTATTGGCCTTGCCCAGACGGATGCCAAACAGTTCGCGCGCCGGAATACCGCTGGCCCGCGCCAGAGCAACAAAAACGGAGCTCATGTCGGTGCATTTTCCTTTGAGCTTACCGCTTTTTAATATCTCCGCCACATCCCCCGTGCCGCAGCCAATAACGTCGTTGTCACGCTCCATATGGCTGCTGACCCATTCGTAAATCAGGCGCGCTTTTTTTAGCGGATCCTGCTCATTACCGGTGATTTTACGCGCGGTTTCCAGGACCAATCCATCAACTGGGGTATGTACCGTCGGCAACAGATACGGTTTTACATCCAGCGGATAAATAATCTGCTCAGGTGCCTGCCAGTTTTTCAGCGCGTCCTGCTTCAGCGGTTCCCAGTCGGCGGTTTCAATGTCGATATCAACGTTAACCAACAATTCACCCTGCGAGTCAGCCCAGGTGGCAAACAGCGTTTTCGCACCATAGGTATTATTGGTGGTGACGTACGCCTGCTTATAGTTTCCGCTAAAGGCAAGCTTCGTCATTTGTTGAAACGCGGTATCCACCGGTAGCGGGATCCACAGTTTCACCACGCCGCTCGATCCCTTAGGAGGATTAAGTTTATACGTTTGAGATAAGACAAAGCGTCGACGAGCTATTGGCGCAACGGATGGCTCAGCGGCACGTACCGTCTGGCTAATGACTGCAGGGCCGACTAATCCGGCGGCGGAAAGGAGAACGCTATTTTTGAGAAACTGACGACGTTGCATTGCTGTCTGTCCAGGTTGTAAGAGTTGAGCTACGGCTAAAGGGGAAACCGTACGCGATCATCACAGCAGACAGAGGCTGGCATAAAAAGGCGAGTCGATGGAGATTATTCATCAATAACAGACCTGTTAACTGTGAATGAAGTGAGAAACTGCAAGGTCGCTATTAAGCCATTTACAGCCAAAAAAGTACAGCAGCGGAGATACGTTCAGACTATATACACAGTCGTTGCCAGTTTGCGTGCTAACCCTCTTGCCCCATCGCGCATGACCGTATTGTGATTCCAGCGAAATACAGGTGCTGCCAGCGGGGCAAGATAATTCATCCAGCGGATCGTGGTACGCACATTCCAGTCATATCTGACAATAGTCGCTGTACCATTGGCAGTAAAAGACCATACCCCTCGCCCTTCCACCGCGCCGCTGGCTTGTCCTTCAAGCAGTGTGCAAGGCCGTATTTTCAACACATTGATATCAAAGGTTAAGCGATAAGGAAGCGCCCCTTTCCAGGTATAACGATGCAACGCCCCAATACCCCGTAAATCCCCTTTCCTTATCTCAACGATGCGTTCCAGACTTCCCCACCATTCAGGCCAGCTATCCGGATGGGAAAAAACATCCCATACCTCCTGAATTGAAGCCTCAACCCGCCAGACTGTGGAAAACTGATAGTCAGCCATAGTGCAGGCTCCCTCAAGGCGTGAAAAAATTGACGGGGAAACGGGTGTTGATAACCATAGCATCCAGAAGAACAGTTTCTAATCTCTGCCCATCTGGCGCATAGCTGATCACTTTGGCAGGGAGTCCGTGATAATTATCCAGCCAGATGTCGTAGCGGTGAACGCAACTCGCGGAGAAAATGAGACGCGCATAACCGCCCCCTGTATCGGTACTATCTGTAAACTGGAGTCATCAGCTGTCGACTGTTTTTATTATAGTTCTTAATTGCGCGGCACTCCTCTCCCGGCCCCTCAGACTCCGCACAGGCAACAGGCTTAAATTGTTTATTTTCTATTCAGATGAGATGAAGGTATAAGACTATACTTTAATAGCCATACTTTTAATGGGTATTAATCATGAAACTGCCATCGGTATTTTCATGCGCCGTCCTCGTATTGCTGCTGGCGTCATCGTCTGCCGCAGCCAGCGCGTTACAAAACCAGGCCGCAAGAGAGCAAGAGTTAAGCGCGGCACTTCTTGCAGGAAATGGCGTCATCATCATTGGCGGGACGGATGATTTCGCTTTCACATTCAGGGCACGTAACCGAATCCACAGACATTTGGCGATTCAGGATGGCATAGGCGATCCCATCATGATGAATGGTTTTCAGGACCACAACTATAATCCCGCCCGGGATGGCTTTATCAACAACCCTGCCCGGGGAAGGTTTATGTTTAATGCACCGATTCGTCGATAGAATGATTGGCAATGGGGGTGTGTAGCGGGCGGCTTAACGTATCTGGCAGGCTTACTTGATGCAAAATACCTATGGTTCGTCAAAAGCCGGCACAAAAAAACCACCCGTGGGTGGTTTCGCGACACTGCTTATTGCTTTGATTGTTCTATGAGGGTTATCAGCCAAGAGCAGACCCCGGTATGAAGTTAAACAGGCTCCCGATAATATTAAGCGGAAAGATTACTTAACCCGCTTCCCTGTTTCGTCAATGACCTTTTCGCCATCCTCTTTGGTAAAAGAGCCTTTCTGACCTTCAGGTAAAATATCCAGCACAATTTCTGAGGGACGACAAAGACGCGTGCCAAGCGGCGTCACTACAATCGGCCGATTAATCAGGATCGGATGCTGAATCATAAAATCGATCAACTGCTCATCAGAAAACTTATCTTCATCAAGACCCAGCTGCTCATAAGGTTCAACGTTCTTACGCAGCAATGCGCGTACTGAAATGCCCATATCTGAAATCAGTTTGGTCAGTTCATCACGAGTCGGGGGCGTATCGAGATAATAAATAATAGTTGGTTCGTTACCGCTGTTACGGATCATTTCCAACGTGTTACGTGAGGTGCCACAGGCCGGGTTGTGATAGATGGTAATGTTGCTCATATCAGTATCTCATTACAAAGTGACAGAGAGCCGCCACGCCAGCGCGGCCAGAGTGACGAACAGCACGGGCAGAGTCATGATAATGCCAGTGCGGAAGTAATATCCCCAGGTGATGGTCATATTTTTCTGTGCCAACACATGAAGCCACAGCAGAGTTGCCAGACTGCCTATCGGGGTGATTTTAGGACCTAAATCGCAGCCAATCACATTGGCATAAATCATCGCCTCTTTGACGACGCCGGTCGCAGCACTCCCGTCAATGGACAATGCGCCAATCAGCACCGTCGGCATATTGTTCATCACAGACGACAGGAAGGCAGTCAGGAAGCCGGTACCGAACGTGGCAGCCCATAAACCTTTGTCTGCCAGCATATTGAGTACAGCAGAAAGATACTCGGTGAGTCCTGCATTACGCAGGCCGTAGACGACCATATACATACCCAGTGAGAAAATCACGATCTGCCAGGGCGCCCCGCGCAGCACTTTCCCGGTATTAATGGCGTGGCCACGCTTGGCTACTACGAACAGCACCGCAGCCCCAACTGCTGCTATCGCGCTTACAGGGATCCCCAGCGGCTCCAGAACAAAGAAACCGACCAGCAGGAACAGCAGAACAATCCAGCCCGCCCTGAACGTCGCCGGATCTTTAATCGCACTGGCAGGCATCTTGAGCAGTGAAACATCATAACTGGCTGGGATGTCACGGCGGAAGAAGAGATGGAGCATGACCAGCGTGGCAGCAATGGCCGCCAGGTTCACAGGGACCATCACGGAGGCATACTGTGTAAAGCCCAGGCCGAAGAAATCCGCCGAGACAATATTGACCAGGTTAGAGACAATCAGCGGCAGGCTGGCAGTATCTGCGATAAATCCTGCAGCCATGACAAAGGCCAGCGTCGTCGCCTGGCTGAACCCCAGGGCGAGCAGCATCGCAATCACAATCGGCGTCAGTATCAGTGCAGCACCGTCGTTAGCAAACAGCGCAGCAACAGCAGCGCCAAGCAGTATTATCCAGGTAAACAGCAGGCGACCACGCCCGTTACCCCAGCGGGAGACATGCAGCGCGGCCCATTCAAAGAAACCGGACTCATCGAGCAGCAGGCTGATGATAATCACCGCGATGAATGCCGCTGTTGCGTTCCAGACGATATTCCAGACTACGGGAATATCATCAATGTGGATGACCCCCGTCCCCAGTGCCAGTAAGGCTCCGATACTTGCGCTCCAGCCAATGCTGAGACCTCTGGGCTGCCAGATGACCAGGACCAGCGTCAGTATAAAAATACTCCCTGCCAAAAGCATTTTAGATTCCTTTATATATGAATATGTGAATATGTGAATATGTGAATATGAAAAATTCTCTCAACAGGATGTGCAGGCTGATTTTTTCAGCCATTCACCCACATCTTTCCTCAGACACTGCCAGGACGTCGTGATCGTCTCAGCGGCCCACGCTGGCATGTGGGGAGACAGACGGTAGTGAATCCATTTGCCTTCCCGGCGGTCAAGCACCAGCTCTGCTTCACGCAGAATAGCCATGTGGCGAGAAATTTTAGGCTGTGATTCAGAGGTCGCCGCGCATATATCGCACACGCACAGTTCGCCGGATTCCCGGAGAAGCATAACAATGGCGAGACGGGTTTCATCCGACAGGATTTTAAAAAGCTGAACTGGCTGTAGCATTTTTTACTCCGTTCCCTTTAGAATACATATATGATAAATCATATGTGTTTATTTTGAAATCACAGAACTTCCCGAAGGAGTAAAAAATGGAACACTTTCCTGCACTGAATGCTGATTGCTTCGATCAGCAGATTGCTGAACGCCTGCAGCTCCAGGAGCCGCCACGCATACTGATCCTGTATGGCTCGGTAAGAGAGCGTTCTTACAGTCGCTTTGCCGCAGAAGAAGCGGGACGCCTGCTGACGGCAATGGGGGCGGAAGTAAGACTGTTTAATCCCTCAGGTTTACCCCTGCCGGATGATGCCCCAGATACGCACCCAAAAGTCAGCGAGCTGCGCGAGCTGGTCAGATGGTGTGATGGGATGGTGTGGAGTTCCCCAGAGCGGCATGGGGCAATGAGTGCGGTGATGAAGGCACAGATCGACTGGATCCCCTTAAGCGAAGGGGCCGTTCGCCCTTCACAGGGAAAAACACTGGCGGTGATGCAGGTCTGCGGCGGGTCGCAGTCTTTTAACGCCGTGAACCAGATGCGTATCCTTGGGCGCTGGATGAGGATGTTCACGATCCCTAACCAGTCCTCAGTAGCCAAAGCCTGGCAAGAATTCGATGAGAACGGGCGAATGAAACCTTCGTCCTGGTATGATCGTATCGTCGATGTCGCCGAGGAGTTGTTTAAAATCACGCTGCTGCTCAAGGGGCAAACCGATTACCTTGCCGATCGCTACAGCGAACGAAAAGAGAGCCATCAGGAGCTTTCATCCCGCGTCAATCAGGCGAAAATATAACGGCCTTTCTTTCTGAGCTCAAACTCAAAAACGTCCGCTTTTTGCTGTGCGTTCAATGCTGGATGCAACAATGTTAATTCTTTGCTGGCTGCGAACCGATAAGCCAGCTCCTTTTTGAAAATACTGTCTGAGCAATCTGTTCATATTTTCATATGAACCACGCAGCCAGGGAGATTGAGGATTACAGAAATAAATTTGGGAAGCCGCCCTTATCATCAGGCTCTTTGCGATACCTTTTCTTTATATTTACATATCCAAAACATCATAAAGTTAAGATTTTTTGGACAAATTAGGGTATGGTTGAAGTTCATCCACTCAAGGAAAAGCCTATGTCAGAACGTAAAGACTCTAAATCACGCCGCAACTATCTTGTCAAATGCACCTGCCCAAACTGTACCCAACAATCTGAACACAGTTTTTCAAGAGTACAAAAAGGTTCTCTTTTAATCTGTCCTCATTGCAATAAAGTATTCCAGACAAACCAAAAAGAAGCAGCCTGAATCCGTTTTAGACTCTATTTCTGGAACAGAATCACCACATCTGTATTTTAAGATTTATCAAGCTACAGATAATAGAAAACCCGCTGGCTGCGGGTTTAGTATTTTCATATTTAAAAAATAAAAATTATGGTGAGATCTGGGAAAAACTATCCCCTTGCATACCTTGTCGTGCAAAACAAGCGGTTAGACTTTTTGTGCAGCGAACCTACACGTACTCACAATGGTCAGAATACTTTCTCATGCAAAAGAGAGATGAAATATGCTGACCGTTGCCCTAAAGGCCGGATCAGTAACATTTCATCTCTACTGACCCAACAATACATTCATTGCTTTTGTCAGTATGTCTACTCAGGCTTTAGCCTTCTTCGTTATCGCATACAGACAAAAAAAGGATTTACTCTGTAATAACTACATTGCCAGCAACCGGACCTTTAGTACCATTCTCAATGGAGTAAGAGACTTTTTGCCCTTCAAACAAGGTGCGGAAATTATCGCTCTGGATAGCAGAAAAATGTACAAATAAATCTTTACTACCGTCAACAGGAGAAATAAAACCGAATCCCTTATCGGCATTAAACCATTTTACTAAACCATTCATCTTTTTTGACATTTTGTATTCCTTAATTTGGCCTTCCGGCGAACATGGTTTTATTACAGAAACTACTTAGTGCTTAGTGGGGAGACTCAAAGAAGGGATAAATATAAAACACCTGAAATGAGAACTGCTTTAGTAAACTACTTTGTATTTTGTCTGTTCTTCAAACCGACGCGACCATTAACGCACGGGCGTATATAATAATCAATGTTTATTTTAGCCATCCAGATCTCACGATAGCTGAAAAATATTTCTGGCATTATCCAGGGGTATGTGTATAGTGCAACACGTTATTAGCTTTAAGGAATTTTTTTGTCTCGTAAAATGACAGGAATTGTCAAAGCCTTTGACTGCAAGAGCGGTAAAGGCCTTATCTCCCCCTCCGATGGTCGCAAAGATGTACAGCTTCACATTTCAGCCTTAAGTCTCCGTGACTCAGAAGTACTCATCCCCGGATTACGCGTTGAGTTTTGTCGAATAAATGGTCTTCGAGGCCCCTCGGCTGCGAACGTTTATCTCTCATGACCTGTAGCCGCCCCTCCTGACTTCTGGAATCATAAAAGAGAATTTCAAAACAGGGAGAGTTTCATATGTATCAGAAAATCTATCTCAACGACTGGCTGACGGGCCTTAAGAGCTCATGCTGCACGCTGATAGTAACTCTGCTTGTTTTCATCTAACCTGTTAGTTCAAGACCGGTAAGAGTTGCAATAGCGTTGGCGTATCTATGTTGAGCCCGTCAGGGTGATATGCTTGCGTTACACCCCAAATGCCTGTGATGTACATAGGATGAAAGCCAGGGGATTTCTGAGCTTGAAGGTTCGCTGAGCGAGAAGCGAGAAATTTCAGGCACAAAAAAACCACCCGTAGGTGGTTTCACGACACTGCTTATTGCTTTGATTATTCTTTTCTTTCCCATGGTACCCGGAGTGGGACTTGAACCCACACAGCGCGAACGCCGAGGGATTTTAAATCCCTTGTGTCTACCGATTCCACCATCCGGGCTCGGGAAGAAATTGGAGGCGCGTTCCGGAGTCGAACCGGACTAGACGGATTTGCAATCCGCTACATAACCGCTTTGCTAACGCGCCGAAATCTTCTGGCTTTTCAGCCGACATCCGCTATTGCCGATGTCTTTAATTTGGAGCGGGAAACGAGACTCGAACTCGCGACCCCGACCTTGGCAAGGTCGTGCTCTACCAACTGAGCTATTCCCGCATCACCAAGTAACTTTGTTAATCACTTGATTTTGTTATCGTCTGGCAATCAGTGCTGCCGTTCGATGCGTTGCATTCTACTTACCTGACGCAATGAGTCAACGATATTTTTCACCACTGACGATCGTTTGCTGAAATTTGCGCCGAAACGATCACTGTTCAAGCAAATCTCCCCACGCAGCGCTCAAATACTGGAACATTGACCACAACGTCAGTATCGCGGCGACGAAGAAAAGTGCGATCCCGGCGTACTCTACCCAAATATTTGGACGCCACAGCAGCCATGCGAGCGCGGCCATTTGCGAAGTGGTTTTCACTTTGCCGATCCAGGACACCGCCACACTGCTACGTTTACCCAGTTCAGCCATCCACTCACGCAGCGCAGAGATAATAATTTCACGCGCGATCATCGTGGCGGCAGGAAGCGTTACCCACCAGCTGTGATAGTGCTCGGTCACCAGCACCATCGCGATAGCCACCAGTACCTTATCAGCGACCGGATCGAGGAAGGCGCCAAAACGCGTGCTTTGGTTCCAGCGACGCGCCAGATAGCCGTCAAACCAGTCGGTGACCGCCGCAATACAGAAGATCAGCGCACAAACGAAGGGAGCCCAGGTGAATGGCAGATAAAAAGCCAATACAAAGAATGGGATCAGGATGACGCGAAACAGCGTGAGCAACGTAGGGATATTAAATTGCATATGACGGATAACTATCTGTTGTCAGTAAAATTACCCCTATGTTGCTACAGAGGGCCTAATGTTTCAACGAGTAGAAGATCTTTTCTGCCAGAGCTTGCGAAATACCCGGCACTTTTGCAATTTCTTCAATACTCGCGTTACGAAGACCTTGCAAACCGCCCATATATTTCAACAACATCTGCCGACGCTTCGGCCCGACACCTTCAATAGTCTCCAGCGTGCTGGTACTTTTCACCTTCGCCCGTTTTTTACGGTGCCCGCTAATTGCATGATCGTGAGATTCATCGCGGATATGCTGGATAACGTGCAATGCAGGCGAATCCGGCGGAAGGCTAAAGCCCTCACCTTCCGGCTCAAAGAACAACGTTTCCAGACCAGCTTTACGATCGGCCCCTTTTGCCACGCCCAACAAAAGCGGGTGCTGTTTGTCCCAGGGAACGTCCAGCTCAGCAAAAACGGCTTTCGCCTGCCCCAGTTGACCTTTCCCGCCGTCGATCAATATGACGTCCGGAATCTTACTTTCTTCAATCGCCTTACCGTAGCGCCGACGGAGAACCTGATTCATTGCCGCATAATCATCACCAGGCGTAATACCCGTGATGTTATAGCGGCGATACTCGGCGCGCAGTGGTCCATTGGCATCGAATACCACGCAGGAGGCTACCGTCTGCTCGCCCATCGTGTGGCTGATATCAAAGCACTCCATGCGTTTCACTGCGGGTAACTTGAGTACTGATGCCAGCGCCGTCAGGCGTTGAGTAATGGTCGACTGCTGGGAAAGTTTTGTGGTTAACGCCACCGCCGCGTTGGTACGCGCCAGCTTCAGATACCGCGCGCGATCGCCTCGCGGTTTCGTCTGAACGTTGATCTTCCGCCCGGCCAGCTCAGACAGAGAGTCTGCCAGCAGGGTTTTATCGCTAAGATTAAAATCGAGCAGGATCTCACCGGGTAAGGTGCGCATCTGACTTCCCTGCAGATAAAACTGTCCGACAAAGGTTTCAACGACCTCGCCGAGTTCTGTTCCACCTGGTACTTTCGGGAAATAGCTACGACTGCCTAACACTTTACCCTGGCGAATAAACAGCACGTGCACACAGGCCATGCCAGCGTCAAACGCCACGCCGATGACGTCCAGATCATCTCCGGTATTAGAGACAAACTGTTTTTCGGTCACGCGGCGTACGGCCTGAATTTGGTCACGAATGCGGGCAGCCTCTTCAAACTCGAGATTCTGGCTGGCTTTTTCCATCCGGGCGATCAGCTGCGTTAATACCTGATCGTCTTTTCCGGACAGGAACAGACGAACGTAATCAACCTGCTGCGCATACTCTTCCTCACTCACCAGGCCCGCCACACACGGACCGAGGCAGCGGCCAATCTGATATTGCAGACAGGGCCGCGAGCGATTGCGATAAACACTATTTTCGCACTGACGAATAGGGAAGATTTTCTGCAGCAACGCCAGCGTTTCGCGTACGGCGTAGCCGTTAGGGAACGGTCCAAAGTACTCGCCTTTGGCATGCTTGGCCCCGCGATGCATTGCCAGGCGAGGATGGGTATCGCCGCTGAGGAAAATAAAAGGATAGGATTTATCGTCGCGCAGCAAAACGTTATAACGCGGCTGATACAGCTTGATGTAGTTGTGCTCAAGCAATAACGCCTCGGTTTCGGTGTGCGTAACCGTGACATCAATCTGCTGGATTTGCGCGACCAGTGCTTCGGTCTTACGCGATGCGAGGTTGCTACGGAAGTAGCTGGAAAGCCTTTTTTTCAGGTCTTTCGCTTTCCCGACGTAGATGACCGTCCCGGCGTCATCATACATACGATAAACGCCGGGCTGACTGGTCACGGTTTTCAGGAACGCTTTGGCATCAAACTGATCGGTCACTGGCTTGTTAATGTCTCCGCATTACACAGGCCATGGCGAATTGCCAGGTGAGTCAGCTCAACATCGCCGTGAATGTTTAATTTACTGAACATTCGATAGCGATAGCTGTTCACCGTTTTAGGACTAAGATTCAGTTGCTCTGAGATCTCATTGACCTTCTGACCTTTGGTGATCATCAGCATAATCTGCAACTCACGTTCAGACAAACTGGCAAACGGGGTTTCCGTTTTCTCAGGCTCAATCTGGCTAAGCGCCATCTGCTGAGCGATATCGGAGGCAATATAACGTTGGCCAGAATAAACCGAACGAATCGCACTCACGACCTCCTGGGGCGCAGCCCCCTTACTGAGATAGCCCGCGGCTCCCGCCTGCATGACTTTTGCAGGTAACGGGTTTTCGGTATGGACAGTCAGCATGATCACTTTAATGTCAGCCGTTGAACGCGCAATTTTACGCGTTGCCTCAAGGCCACCAATACCGGGCATATTCATGTCCATCAGCACAACGTCAACGGAATTTGAGCGGCACCATTTTACCGCATCTTCACCGCAGCACGCCTCACCGACAACTTTAATGCCTTTTATATCTTCAAGAATGCGTCGTATCCCTGCGCGCACCAGTTCGTGGTCATCAACAAGAAAAACGTTGATCAAAGGAATATCTCCAGAATAGGGATAACGCTACCGATAGTTAATCGGTCCTATGTTAACGGGTTTTATCTCAACTTTGAAATGTAAAAATCGCCGTCTTTCGATTTTGCTCTCGTTTTTGGAAATTAGAAGGTACGACGAGTGGAAACTTTCTGTTATGGCAACCTTTTGCCACGGTTATATCTGCATAGCTGTTTCAGAATAGTGACAAAAAATTCATATTCGTCCGTTGAATGCAAAATAGGCAGCTAAAGTTGTAACAATAATTAACGAGTAAAATACTCGAAATAAACAACAGATGGAGAAAATATATGCAGTGCAACATGTTGTTTATTTTAATGTCCGCGGCTTATGTTTGCGCAGAAAACAACCGCTGATATTTTTAGCCTCGCTTATGGTATACTCCGGCGCCTTAAGATTTGACATCGCACTTTTTCATTGAAACATAACGAGGAAAATAAATGAGTACGCCTGACTTTTCCACTGCTGAGAATAACCAGGAACTGGCCAACGAAGTCACCTGCCTGAAAGCCATGTTAACGCTGATGCTGCAGGCAATGGGCCAAGCCGATGCAGGGCGCGTGATTCTTAAAATGGAAAAACAGATCGCGCTGATTGAAGATCAATCACAGGCTGCGGTATTTTCCAGCACTGTTAAGCAAATTAAACAGGCCTACCGCCAGTAATAAGAACCCGGCTGACAGCGATGCTCTCAGCCGGGTTTGCGTCTGACACTCAGAACGATAATTTACTCAGATCAGCCCGGTTGCCGCGGCATAACAGGCGATCTGCGTTTTGTTGGGTGCATTAAATTTCTTTTGCATATTTTTCTGGTGAAAGTTAACGGTATTTTCAGAAATCGACAGAATTATCGCTATCTCTGAAGAGGTTTTCCCCTCTGCTGTCCATTTCAATATCTCTTTTTCCCGCTTGCTAAAGCGCATCTCTGGCGCCATGACCATGTCATCTTGCAGCCGCGTCAGTACCGACAAGCTTTCCCGCACCAGCAGTTGCATCCTGAGCTCTACCTCATCGTTTGCAAAGCGACTATTACGGACACTCGCACGCGATACCGATAAAAAACCCAACGCCCGATTAGGCAACATTAAGCATTGCGTCATCCCTTTACGTAAACCGTGATTGCGCGCGGCATCCCACAGGGGCTGTGCATCGCGAAATAAGGTATCGTTCCAGGGTAAATGCCCCTGACTGAAGTTTTCAGGCTTCAGCACCGGATCAATAGCGAAATAATTCTCGGACTGATAATGCGCCACCCATGCTTTGGGATAGGTCGTGTGAAGCGACGTTTTAGGTCGGGTAAAAGGTACGGGATGACGAACACAGAGCGCGTAAAAATCGAACTCTAAATGCTGCGTCTGTTGTTGTAATTCATTATAGACATCCTCTGCCGTCGCCATTTCCTGAAAGCGTAACAGCATACTCCGTCGCCAGGTGAAGAAATCATGACCCTGCATACTAAGTGGTAATACCCCTGAGATTGATAATCATCCAAACATATGAAACAAGCTAACACATAAATGTATTTTATATATGCAAATTATCGGACAAATGGTCAATTACTTGAGCATTACTCAACGACGGCAGGAAGTAACGGTATTGGGAGTTAATATTAAAGCAATAATTATAAATAGTTATGCGAACAGCACTCGCCAAAAAACAATTTCGACGAGTGCTGCATGCACTATTTATTGCATCAGAAACTTTTCAAGAAACTGACGGGTTCGCGGTTGCTGCGGATGCGTGAATAAGGATTTAGCGGGCCCCTGCTCCACTATCCGTCCTTGATCCATAAATATCGCCCGATCGGCAACGTCGCGCGCAAAGCTCATTTCATGCGTCACAATCACCATGGTGCGTTTTTCCTGCGCCAACTGGCGGATGGTATTAAGTACCTCACCAACCAGTTCAGGATCAAGCGCGGAGGTAGGCTCATCAAAAAGAATAACCTCAGGTCGCATCGCCAACGCCCGGGCAATAGCCACGCGCTGCTGCTGCCCGCCGGACAAACGCCGCGGATAGCTGGTTTCTTTACCAGCTAACCCGACTTTCGCCAGCAGTTCGCGCGCTCGGGCTGTCGCTTCGGCTTTCGGTTCGCCTTTAACAATCACCGGACCTTCAATAATGTTTTCCAGCACCGTGCGATGCGGGAACAAATTAAAGTTCTGGAACACAAAGCCCACGTGCTGGCGCAACTGACGAATCAGACCTTTCTGCTGAGTTAACGAACGCGCGGTATCAATGGTAATCTCACCCACCTTAATGGTGCCCGCCTCCGGTTGCTCCAGCAAATTAATGCTGCGCAGCAGCGTCGTTTTGCCCGAACCGCTCGGCCCGATAATCGCCACAACTTCACCGGGTTTGACGTCAAGATCGATCCCATGCAGCACCGTTTGCCCATGGAATTTTTTGACCAGGTTTCTGACTTCGATAGCACTCATTTCGGCTCTCTCTCCTGGCGATTCAGTTGCTCTTCAAAATAGTTTTGCAGTGCAGAAAGCACCGTCGCCATCACCCAATAAATCAACGAGGCTGCCAGATACATCGTGAATACCTCCAGCGTACGCGAGGTAATCAACTGCGCCTGACGGAACAGTTCCGGTACCTGAATAGTCGCGGCCAGAGAGGTGTCCTTCACCAGGCTGATAAAGCTGTTACTCAGCGGCGGGAGCGCAACCCGCGCAGCCTGCGGCAGGATTGCCCGGCGCATGGTTTGCCACCGCGTCATACCAATACTGGCACCCGCTTCCCACTGCCCTTTGTCGATGGAGGAGATTGCCGCACGCAGCGTTTCCGCAGCGTAGGCCGCCGTATTAAGCGATAAGCCAATCATCGCCGCCGGAATAGGATCAAGCTCAATACCAAACTGCGGCAGACCGTAATAGATCATGAACAGCTGGGCAATCAACGGCGTTCCGCGAAAGATAGAGATATAAAAGCGCGCCAGCCAGCGCACAGGCAGCAGCGGCGACAGACGCATCAGCGCCAGGATAAAACCCAGCACGAGACCAAAGAACATCCCACCGATACTCAGTTGCAGCGTAAACACTGCGCCCTTGAGCAGATACGGCAGAGAATCAATCACCAGTTGGATACTTTCATGCATTAGCGTTTTTCTACCTGGTCGTTACACGTGAGGGTGGTAGGCAAACAGCGCAGGCGCCCCACCAGTATGAATAAAGAGAATTGGCCCTTCATCTTTGAAGCGCTTCTGGCTAATGCCATCAATCAGACCCGCCATCGCCTTGCCGGTATACACCGGATCCAACAAAATGCCTTCCAGACGCGCCAGCAGTTTTACCGCCTCCATGCCCTCTTCGTTTGGCGTACCGTAGCCCGGCGCATAATAATCGTCCCATAACAGGATTTCCGCTGAGGCCGTCAGTTCCAGCTCCCGGGCAATATCCTGCTGCAGTGCAACAACTTTGGGCTTTTGATCCGCCACGCTGCGTGAGACGGTCACGCCGATGAGTTCGACGTCTGGCATCAATTGCTCCAGGCCCACGGCCAGTCCGGCATGGGTTCCCGCACTGCCCGAGGCCACCACTACGGAAGAGAGCGAAACGGCCCCTTCACACTGTTGGGCAATTTCCAGCGCACTTTCCACATAGCCCAGCGCACCCAGTGCATTGGAGCCCCCAACCGGGATCACATACGGGCGGAACCCTTGCGCTTCAATCCGCGTCGCCAGCGCCTGCAGCTGTGCATTCGGGTCGGTCAGCGCATCGCACATTTCAATCTGCGTATTAAACAGATCCAGCAGCAGACGGTTGCCATTGGTGAGATAGTTTTCGGCAGTGGTGCCTATCGGATTTTCCAACAGCGCCACGCAGTGCAGGCCAAGCTTAGCGGCGACCGCCGCCGTCTGGCGAACATGGTTAGACTGAATCGCACCCGCGGTTATCAGCGTATCCGCGCCTTCACGCAGCGCGTCTGCGGCCAGAAACTCCAGCTTACGCAGCTTATTGCCGCCCATAGCCATCGGCGTGACGTCATCGCGTTTAATGAAAATATCACGCCCGAGATAATCTGAGAGGCGCGGAAGATATTCGAGTGGCGTTGGCGCGCCAATAAATTCCAGACGTGGAAAGCGCGTTAAATTATGCAGCGGCATACAGCCTCCGGTATTCGTTGTTGTGATGTTCTTTTATTATGCACGTTCAGGCGCAATGAAATAAAAAAAGGCGCTGTTAAAGGCGCCTTTTTTCATCAGATGACGATTATTTCGTCACATCTGCTCCAAACCATTTTTCAGACAGAGCTTTCAGTGAACCGTCTTTCTGCATTTCAGCAATGGCTGCATCCACCGCTTTCAGCAGATCCTCATTGCCTTTACGCAGCGCCACGCCGGACTCCTGGCGGGAGAATGCTTCACCGGTAACGGCCAGCGTATCCTTGGTTTTTTTCACCAGATCCAGCGCGGCCAGACGGTCAACCAGGATGGCGTCGATACGACCTACGCGCAGATCCTGATATTTGGTCGGGTCATCATCATAGGTACGAATATCCACGCCCTGCACGTTCTGGCGCAACCACTCTTCATAGTTGGTTCCCAGACCCACGCCGACTTTTTTACCTTTCAGATCGGCAGCAGTCTTAATAACGCCTTCATTGCCTTTCTTCACCAGCGCCTGGATACCAGAGACCGTATACGGGGTAGAAAAATCGTATTTTTTCTTACGATCATCAGAGATAGTCACCTGGTTGATGACCACGTCAATGCGTTTGGAATCAAGAGAAGCCAGCATACCGTCCCATTTGGTCGGCTTCAGCGTGGCTTTCACTCCGAGATGCTTGGCCAGTTCCTCGGCAAACTCCACTTCGAAACCGGTCAGCTTGCCGTCATCGCCCTGAAAACTAAACGGGGGATAGGTCCCTTCCAGGCCCACCAGCAGCGTGCCGCGCTCTTTAACTTTATTTAACAGACCTTCATCTGCATAAGTCTTCACGCTCATTCCGGCGACAAGTGCAACAGCCATTACACCCATCAGAGCCTGACGTCCCAGAAGTGCTAATTTCATAGTTACCCCGAATATTGTCATTAGTGACTATCATTTATGACTACAGTGTAAAGCGTTTGCCGTGATCCACAAACACGACTCTGTTACACCTTATTCGTTTTTAATATATATCAGAACTGGCTGTCCAGGAGGATTTCTGCATATGTCCCATATGCGTATGGGCTTTAAACTGCTCATACTTACGCAAGGCGATGCGGTAATTGTTGGTGCTGGTTTCCGGTAGCCACGGGGCAAGGTTTTCGTCGAGAAACCCTTCCTGCAGCAGATCGTGAGAGATATTTTGTTCGGTCAGATGATTCCCGAGGCGACGCAGGCGCACAACGTATTCGCGTACCGTGCCGTGACTCATTTCGGTCTGCTCGAATAAAAATTGCTTGAAGCCGATAATGTCAAAAAAGTCGCTCTGCTCTTTGCAGTGCAAATCACCACAAAAGCGACACAGTGCCACCCACTCTTTTTTCTCCTGTTCCCACTCTGCTTCATTCAGCAACGTGTCCAGTCGGGCGATGGCGATTTTATTCACAATTTGCCCGCGGCGAACCAGCGTGATCCTGTCGAGCAACTTAAAGCAATGGGCGCAATGCGTCTGGCTGTGTTTGAAATCTTTGAGGTAGCGGCTTAGAGGCCGTCTTTTTGATTGCTGCACCGTCATGAGAACTCCTGGTAGTCAATTCGTAATGCGGCATTGTTCAGGGGTAATGGTGTACCCCTATAGCTTACCCAGCTTGGTGCGTAGACGTTTGATGGCCTGACTGTGCAACTGGCTAACCCGTGACTCCCCCACTTCCAGTACCGCGCCAATCTCTTTCAGATTCAGCTCTTCCTGGTAGTACAGCGTTAACACCAGCTTTTCGCGTTCCGGCAACGCTTCGATCGCGTCCATCACGCGCTGGCGGAGGTTACCCTCAAGTAGCTGCTGTAACGGGTTTTCCTGCTGATGTTCTTCCGTCACCAGCTCAATACTATCGCCATGCTCTTCCCGCCACTCGTCGTAGGAGAAGAGTTGGCTATTATTGGTATCAAGCAACATCTGACGATACTCTTGCACAGGAATAGCCAGACGCTCCGCCACTTCGGTTTCCGTCGCGTTACGCCCTAATTCCTGCTCCAGTTGCCCCATCGCCTGTGCCACTTCGCGAGCATTGCGCCGAACGCTACGCGGCACCCAATCCCGGCTACGTAGTTCGTCCAGCATCGCTCCACGAATACGCTGCACTGCGTAAGTGGTAAATGCCGTTCCTTGCAAAGCGTCATATCGGTCGACTGCATTCAATAACCCGATGCCGCCCGCTTGTAGCAGGTCATCCAGTTCTACGCTCGCCGGCAAACGCACCTGAAGGCGCAATGCTTCGTGACGCACCAACGGTACATAACGCTGCCACAGCGAGTGTTTATCCATTACACCTTCAGCGGTATACAGTGAATTCACGATAAACAGCCCTGCGTTAAATGAGTTATCGGCATGATTATCCGTTTCTGCAGGGGTTTTAATCGGGTGAATAGTGGGTGAAATGGGGGGTTATTTGGGGGTTACGGGTAAAGCTGAATGTAAAAAACCCCGCCGGAGCGGGGTTTGCGCGATAAGCGTAAATTAACGCAGCAGAGACAGAACGTTCTGCGTGGTCTGGTTAGCCTGTGCCAGAACAGAAGTACCCGCCTGTTGCAGGATCTGAGCACGAGACATGTTGGACACTTCAGTCGCGTAGTCAGAATCTTCTATACGGCTACGAGCTGAAGATAAATTGTTAACGGTGTTACCCAGGTTAGAGATAGCCGAGTCGAATCGGTTCTGTACTGCCCCTAAATCGGAACGCAAAGCATCAACTTGTGCCAATGCTTTATCAATCTGAGCCAATGGATTTGCTGTATTAACTTTTTGTTCCGTTAAGTTCGCAGTACGTAAATCGTTATCTGCAATTACATCTGCCTTAGTAAAGACTTTGCTATCGATCGTTACTACTTGAGTCTTACCATCTGTACCGCCATAGGTTACATTGGCATTCTGTGCTTTGCCTTCTTTATCTGTGTATGCTTGCTGGATCACTTTTGCGTCGCCCGTTGCAGTATCTACATCAGCAGCATACAGAACACCATCATCGCCTTTAATCGCATACATATCTTTACCAGCAGCATCTTTCAGGTTATTGCCTTCACTATCCTGCAAAGTTACTAATTTTGCATTGGCAATCCCCGTAGTGCTAGCAGCATCAATAGTTACCTTGGTATTAATAGTCGTATTTTTAATACTAGTAATAAGGGCATCAGAACCAGTACCAGCCGGAGCACCAAATGTCGGGTCAGTTTTAACTACACCGCCAGCCGTATCAATAGTAACATCACCACTAGTTTCATTTACGGTTGCCTTGTAATAGCCATTTTTATCCGCCGCCGTAGCACCCGTGACTTTCACATAGTAATTACCGTCATCCGCTTTGCGAACGCCCACACCATCAAGAACAGCCTTACCGGTTTCAATACCGTCAACATCTGTTGCTAACTTAGTAGTATTTATAGCAACGTCTGGGCTTACTGTATTAATAGCACTGCTTGTACCCGGAGCCTTTGTCAACTTACTGTTAACATTAAAACCATCTAAACCTAGTGTTTTTGAGTTAATTTCTTTTAAATTAATAGAGATTGTCTCATTATCGTTTGCGCCAACTTGGATCTTAAGTTCACCACTTTCAGAAAGCACTTTCACTCCGTTAAATTGGGTTTGACCTGATACGCGATCAATTTCCCCTAAACGCTGGGTGATTTCAGCTTGAATTGAATCTAAATCAGACTGAGAGTTAGTGCCGTTTGTTGCCTGAACGGATAGTTCACGCACACGCTGCAGGTTGTTATTAATTTCAGACAATGCACCTTCAGTGGTTTGAGCCAACGAGATACCATCATTCGCATTACGCGATGCCTGAGTCAGGCCTTTGATGTTAGATGTGAAACGGTTAGCGATCGCCTGACCAGCAGCATCGTCTTTGGCGCTGTTGATACGCAGACCGGAAGACAGACGCTCGATAGCGGAACTCAGGGAAGACTGAGATTTGTTCAGGTTGTTCTGGGTCAACAGCGACAGGCTGTTTGTATTGATGACTTGTGCCATGATCTTTTCCTTATCAATTACAACTTGATGTTATTGGGCTGTTGCCCACGGTTTCTCACCGTAACCCATGTATCGGCACCTTAATTTCGAACTTTAGAAAATTTTTACTTTCCGCCCTCTTTTTTCTTAGCCCCAGAAATACCCGCAATATGCCCCACTATTCCGCGCATTATTTTTACAAAACTATCATTAAACTTTGCGCGCAGATTGCCGATAACCCGCATAACAATTGTTTGCAATCACAAGGAATCGGGCATGGCTTCATTTACATCATTGGGCGTAGGCTCAGGCTTACCACTGGATACGTTGCTAAACAACCTGACTATTGCTGAGAAAAAACGTTTAAATCCAATCACTCAGCAACAAAGCGATAACACAGCCCGCCTAACGGCCTACGGTACATTAAAGAGTGCGTTGGAAAAATTCCAGACGGCCAATACCGCGTTAAATAAACCGGAACTGTTCAGAAGCAGTAATGTGAGCAGCAGTAGTGAAGATCTGAAAGTGACCACCGAAGCCGGCGCGGCACCGGGTATTTATACCATCAGCGTCACGCAACTGGCACAGGCACAATCGCTGAGCACCACATCGGTGGCCTCAAACAAAGAGGCTCTGGGTGATGGCTCCGCCACGCGTACCATTAAAATTGAGCAGCCGGGCCGTAAAGAGCCGCTGGAGATTAAACTCTCCCAAGATAAGACCACGCTGGATGATATCAGCAAGGCAATTAACGATACCGATAGTGGTATCTCCGCCAGTATCGTGAAGGTGAAAGACGGCGAGTTCAAACTGGTGCTGACCGCAGCCGAAGGTATGGACAGCAAGATGACCATCTCTGTTGAGGGCGACAGCAAGCTTAACGATATGCTGGCTTACGACAGCACGACCGGTACAGGAAAAATGACTGAGCTGGTTCAGGCCCAGAACTCCAAGCTCACGATGAACGGTATCGATATTGAACGTCAAAGCAACAAAGTCACCGATGCCCCGCAGGGTGTTACGCTGGAGCTGACCAAAAAAGTTACCGACGCGCGCGTGACGGTGACGAAAAGCAATGAGAAAGCCACGGAAGCAATTAAAGGTTGGGTGGATGCCTATAACTCACTGATCGATACCTTTAATACGCTGACCAAATATAAAGCCGTAGATGCAGGTGCGGAAGGTCAGGACAAAGACAACGGTGCCCTGGTGGGCGACAGCGTAGTGCGTATGATCCAGACAGGTATTCGCGCTCAGTTTGCCAACTCCGGCACTGAAGGAGCCTTTAAGACGCTGAATGAAATCGGCATCAAGCAAGATGGCAAAACCGGCAAGATGACCCTCGATGATACCAGGCTGAAAAAAGCGCTGGATGAAAACACCGCCTCTGTTCGCGAACTGCTGGCAGGCGATGGCAAAGAAACCGGCATCACCACCAAAATTGCCGCTGAAGTAAAAAGCTATCTCGCTGATGACGGCATTATTGATAGCGCGCAAGACAGCATTAACGCCACGCTGAAAAAGCTGACCAAACAGTATCTAGCCGTCAGCAACAGCATAGACGATATGGTGGCACGTTATACGGCGCAGTTTACCCAGCTTGATAGCATGATGAGCAAACTTAATAACACCAGTACCTATCTGGGCCAACAATTTACGGCGATGAATAAATCCTGATAAAACGAGGTAAGCATGTATACCGCGAGCGGTACCAAAGCCTATGCACAGGTCGGCATAGAGAGTGGCGTAATGAGCGCAAATCCGCATCAGCTGATTGAAATGTTGTTTGATGGCGCGAACAGCGCCCTGGTGCGCGCTCGCCTGTTTATGCAACAGGGTGATATCGTCGCTAAAGGTGAAGCGTTAAGTAAAGCCATTAATATTATCGACAATGGCCTGAAGGCAGGACTTGATCAAGAGAATGGCGGCGAAATCGCCACCAGTCTGTCTTCACTGTACGACTATATGATTCGCCGTTTACTGCAAGCTAACTTGCGTAATGATTGTCAGGCCATTGAAGAAGTCGAAGGGTTACTCGGCAACATTGCAGATGCCTGGAAACAGATCTCACCGAAAGCATCTTCCCAGGAGTCTCGTTAATGACCTCAGCCGTGGAGTTTATCAACCGTTGGCAGCGCATCGCGCTGCTCAGTCACTCACTGTTGGAACTGGCGCAGCGCGGTGAATGGGACCTTTTACTGGAACAGGAAGTTACCTATCTGCAAAGTATTGAAGTGGTCATGGAAGAGCAAACTCCACCAGGCATTACGCGAAGTATTCAGGATTTAGTGGCCGGGTACATTAAACAGACGCTGGATAACGAACAACTGCTCAAAACATTGTTGCAGCAACGTCTGGATGAACTCAGCAATCTCATCGGTCAGTCGACGCGCCAAAAGACGCTAAATAACGCTTATGGCCGTCTTTCCGGCATGCTGTTAGTTCCCGACGCCCCCACTGCCCCACAATAATTTCCCGTCTCGTCTGAATAATCTTCCATACTCCAGAGGTCGGCCAAACGACTTCTGGAGCACGGAAGATGAAAAATCCCACGTTATTGCAGTATTTTCACTGGTATTACCCCGAGGGCGGTCAACTCTGGCCCGAACTTGCCGAACGCGCAGGTGGACTCAATGACATCGGCATCAATATGGTGTGGTTACCTCCCGCTTATAAAGGCGCATCCGGCGGCTATTCCGTTGGCTACGACTCCTACGATCTGTTTGATCTGGGCGAATTCGACCAAAAGGGAACCATCGCTACCAAATATGGCGATAAAAACCAGCTGCTGGCGGCGATAGACGCGCTAAAACACAATGATATTGCCGTACTGCTCGATGTGGTGGTTAACCACAAGATGGGCGCAGATGAAAAAGAGAATATTCGTGTCCAGCGCGTTAACGCCGAGGATCGCACGCAAATAGACGATGAGATCGTCGAATGCGAAGGCTGGACGCGCTACACCTTCCCTGCCCGCGCGGGCCAGTACTCGCAATTCATTTGGGACTTTAAATGCTTCAGCGGTATTGACCATATCGAAAACCCAACCGAAGACGGCATTTTTAAAATCGTGAACGACTACACCGGCGAAGGCTGGAACGATCAGGTTGATGATGAGTTGGGTAATTTTGATTATCTGATGGGCGAAAACATCGATTTTCGCAATCACGCGGTCACCGAAGAGATCAAATACTGGGCGCGTTGGGTGATGGAGCAAACCCAGTGTGACGGTTTTCGGTTAGATGCCGTGAAACATATTCCGGCATGGTTTTATAAAGAGTGGATTGAGCACGTGCAGGAAGTCGCCCCCAAGCCGCTGTTTATCGTCGCGGAATACTGGTCGCATGAAGTCGACAAGCTGCAAACCTACATTAATCAGGTGGAGGGGAAAACTATGCTATTCGACGCCCCTTTGCAGATGAAATTCCACGAAGCTTCTCGTCAGGGTCGCGATTACGACATGAGTCAGATTTTCACCGACACTCTGGTGGAAGCCGACCCGTTTCATGCCGTCACGCTGGTAGCCAACCACGACACTCAGCCCTTGCAGGCGCTGGAAGCCCCTGTCGAGCCATGGTTTAAGCCGCTGGCCTATGCGCTGATCCTGTTGCGCGAAAACGGCGTGCCGTCAGTGTTTTATCCTGACCTCTACGGAGCGCATTACGAAGATACTGGCGGAGATGGCGAAACCTATCCTATCGACATGCCGATCATTGAACAGCTTGATGAACTGATCCTCGCGCGCCAGCGCTTCGCGCACGGGGTACAGACGCTCTTTTTTGATCACCCTAACTGTATCGCTTTTAGCCGCAGCGGAACGGACGAGGATCCCGGCTGTGTGGTTGTGTTGTCTAACGGCGATGACGGGGAAAAGACCATCAATCTCGGTGCGAATTACGGGAATAAAACCTGGCGCGACTATCTGGGAAATCGCGAAGAAAGCGTAGTCACCGATGAAAACGGTGAAGCGACGTTTTATTGTAACGGCGGTAGCGTCAGCGTGTGGGTAATTGAAGACGTGTTATAAAGCTCAACCCCGGTGGCCGTTGGCTACCGGGGCGTATAGCTTATGGCAGTGGCGTGGCCAGCGGCGTTTTCTTTAACGCGTCAGCACATTCCTGCGTCGGGCGGTCGACCCGCTGCAGCGTCATACCGTCATATTCCAGCGTATTGCCTTCACGCTCAATCTCATACAGCTCGCGTTTCACTGTCACGTTGGTGAGATCGCCAGAGATCATCGTCAGTTTCCCCGGCAGCGCGATCACTCGCTGCCACTGGCGACAATCCAGCGTGTCGCCCTCTTTTGTTACCACCAGGCTGGCAATCGCTTCCGGGCTCACCAGACTGCGTTGCGGACCTTTTGACTGCCAGTATCCTTCCAGACCGGCTGGCGCTGGCGTTTTCACCACGTCGTTATAATTTTCTACTTCGGCGCATCCGGTAAGCGCCAGAAATACAGCAACGATTGCTAATTTTTTCATCATTCATCCTGCATGCGAAGAAAATGGGATTGTGGCATTAAAGGCCTGATGTCGCCAGCCTTTCGGCAGTGTCGACAAAGATTGATCCAGACGGTGTTACCTCTTATTACTCATAGTCAAAAATTCTGATCGGTGTAGTATCCACACTTCTTGTTACATACCTTCTGAGTTCAGAGGCACAACGCATGTCATGGCAACACTTCAAACAGGCCTGGTTAATTAAATTTTGGGCCCCCGCCCCTGCGGTCATCGCAGCGGGTATTCTCTCTACTTATTATTTCGGCATTACGGGAACCTTCTGGGCCGTTACCGGCGAATTCACTCGCTGGGGTGGTCAAATCCTGCAACTGTTCGGCGTTCACGCCGAAGAATGGGGATATTACAAGCTGATCCATCTCGAAGGCTCACCCCTGACCCGCATTGACGGCATGATGATCCTCGGTATGTTCGGGGGCTGTTTTGCTGCCGCATTGTGGGCAAACAACGTCAAATTACGCATGCCGCGCAGTCGGGTGCGCATTATGCAGGCGATAGTCGGCGGAATGATTGCCGGATTCGGCGCCCGGCTGGCAATGGGCTGTAACCTGGCCGCATTCTTCACCGGTATTCCACAGTTCTCGCTACACGCCTGGTTTTTCGCCCTGACAACGGCTATTGGCTCATGGTTTGGCGCACGCTTTACCCTGCTGCCGATGTTTCGTATTCCGGTTAAAATGCAGAAAGTCTCCGCTGCTTCTCCGTTAACGCAAAAGCCAGATCAGGCCCGTCGCCGTTTCCGCCTCGGCATGCTGGTGTTTATCGCCATGATCGGCTGGGCGCTACTCACTGCAATGGATAAACCCAAACTTGGTTTGGCCATGCTGTTTGGCGTCGGGTTCGGGCTGCTGATTGAGCGGGCGCAAATCTGCTTCACCTCCGCCTTCCGCGATCTGTGGATTTCCGGTCGCACCCATATGGCGAAAGCGATCATCTTCGGGATGGCGGTCAGCGCCATTGGTATCTTTAGCTACGTGCAACTGGGCGTCGAGCCTAAAATCATGTGGGCAGGTCCGAATGCGGTGATCGGCGGCTTGCTGTTCGGCTTCGGCATTGTTCTGGCGGGCGGGTGTGAAACGGGCTGGATGTACCGCGCCGTTGAAGGCCAGGTGCATTACTGGTGGGTGGGTCTGGGCAACGTTATTGGCTCGACCATTCTGGCCTACTACTGGGATGATTTTGCTCCCGCGCTTGCCACCAATTGGGACAAAGTGAATCTGCTCAACACCTTCGGCCCGCTCGGAGGCCTGCTGGTAACCTATCTGCTGTTATTTACCGCGCTGATGCTCATCATCGGCTGGGAAAAACGCTTCTTCCGTCGCGCTGGGCTGACGCCTGCCAAGGAGTCTGTATGAAAAATATCGTGCCTGATTATCGCCTCGATATGGTCGGCGAGCCGTGTCCGTACCCGGCTGTCGCCACACTGGAAGCGATGCCGCAATTGAAGAAAGGTGAGATTCTGGAAGTGGTGAGCGATTGCCCGCAGTCAATCAACAATATTCCACTGGATGCGCGTAATCACGGCTATACGGTGCTGGATATTCAGCAGGATGGTCCAACGATTCGTTATTTAATTCAGAAGTAATGCGATTCTCCCGTTGCCCGACGCAGCGGGAGAATGTTCGGCTTGCTACACCTGCATCGACATCACTTCCTGATACGCCGACACCAGTTTGTTGCGCACCTGGATCCCCATCTGCATCGATACCGACGCTTTTTGCATATCGGTCATCACATCGTTCAGCGCAATACCCGGTTCACCGAGGGTAAATTTCTCAGCCTGCACACGGGACGCGGTTTGTACATCGCTGATCCTGTCTAACGCCGCATGCAGTTGACCGGCAAAGCTCACGGTCGGTTGTGGCTGCATATCCTGCATTTTTGCTGACATCGCCGTGGTCTGTAGCTGGCTGATGACCCCTTCAATCCCCTGTATTGCCGACATTCTGATCCCCTGGATAATTTTTTACGTAGTTGAGATTACCAGTTAGTCAATAAGATAAAGGCGTTAAATAACGATAAAAAACCACGGTTTTTAACGCATAGAAAAATTCGAAACCGCAAATAATGAGACCGTCAATTTTTCGAGTTTGCTGACCCGGGAGTGAGTCTTGTTCCACTTTGCAAAAAACGCCGTCCACGATAAGCCACGAGGTGCGAGATGAGTGCGACAGCATCGACTGCAACCCAGCTTAAACCTCTCGAGTGGTTAAACCGCCTGCGCGCGAATCCCAGAATTCCTCTGATTGTGGCGGGAGCCGCTGCCGTCGCGATCATCGTGGCGATGGTCCTGTGGGCCAAAGCGCCTGACTACCGCACGCTGTTCAGCAATCTTTCCGATCAGGATGGTGGCGCGATCGTCACCCAACTGACGCAGATGAACGTTCCCTACCGTTTTACTGAGGGAAGCGGCGCCATTGAAGTTCCTGCCGATAAAGTCCACGAACTGCGTTTACGTCTGGCGCAGCAAGGTCTGCCCAAAGGCGGCGCGGTGGGTTTTGAACTGCTGGATCAGGAAAAATTTGGTATCAGCCAGTTTAGCGAGCAGGTCAACTACCAGCGCGCGCTGGAAGGTGAATTAGCCCGTACGATTGAAACGTTGGGACCGGTAAAACGCGCCCGCGTGCATCTGGCTATGCCGAAACCGTCGCTGTTTGTGCGTGAGCAAAAAGCGCCTTCAGCCTCCGTCACCGTCAACCTGGAGCCGGGTCGCGCGCTGGATGAAGGTCAGATCAGTGCGGTCACGCATCTGGTTTCCAGCGCTGTTGCAGGCTTGCCGCCGGGCAACGTTACGCTGGTCGACCAGGCGGGGCATCTGTTAACCCAGTCGAATACCAGTAGCCGCGATCTTAACGATGCGCAGCTGAAATACGCCAGCGACGTCGAAGGCCGCGTTCAGCGTCGTATCGAATCGATTCTGTCGCCGATTGTCGGCAACGGTAACGTACATGCGCAGGTTACCGCGCAGCTGGATTTTGCCAACAAAGAGCAAACCGAAGAACAGTACCGTCCAAACGGTGATGAGTCCCAGGCCGTGCTGCGTTCTCGTCAGTTGAACGTCAGTGAGCAGGTCGGTAGCGGAGCACCAGGCGGCGTCCCGGGCGCGTTGTCAAATCAGCCCGCTCCGGCAAATACTGCGCCAATCGCCAACCCACCCGCTAATCAGCAAAACGCGCAAAATACGCAAAACGCACAGACGGCGAATAACAGTAATAATGCCGGCCCGCGCAATACTCAGCGCAATGAAACCAGCAACTATGAAGTTGACCGCACTATTCGCCATACCAAAATGAACGTTGGCGATGTGCAGCGTCTCTCGGTGGCTGTCGTGGTCAACTACAAAACGTTACCAGACGGCAAACCGTTGCCGTTAACCGCCGAGCAGATGAAACAGATTGAGGATCTGACCCGCGAAGCGATGGGATTCTCCGACAAGCGTGGCGATACCCTGAACGTGGTGAACTCTCCCTTCACGGCGACCGACGATTCCATGGGCGAGCTACCGTTCTGGAAACAGCCGTTCTTTATTGATCAGTTAATGTCCGCAGGTCGTTGGTTGCTGGTTCTGTTGGTGGCGTGGATCCTGTGGCGAAAAGCCGTTCGTCCGCAGTTGGTCCGTCGCAGCGAAGAAGCGAAAGCCGTACAAGAACAAACGCGTGTCCGTCAGGAAACCGAAGAAGCGGTAGAAGTTCGCCTCAGCAAAGACGAACAAACTCAGCAGCGTCGTACTAATCAGCGTCTGGGAGCAGAAGTCATGAGTCAGCGTATTCGTGAAATGTCAGATAACGATCCGCGCGTCGTGGCGCTGGTCATTCGCCAGTGGATGAGTAACGATCATGAGTAATCTTACCGGTACCGATAAAAGCGTCATCCTGCTGATGACCATTGGCGAAGATCGCGCGGCGGAGGTGTTTAAGCACCTTTCCACGCGCGAAGTTCAGGCGCTCAGTACGGCGATGGCCAACGTTCGCCAGATTTCCAACAAACAGCTGACGGAAGTGCTGGCCGAATTTGAACAAGAAGCCGAACAGTTTGCCGCGCTGAATATCAACGCCAACGAATATCTGCGTTCCGTGCTGGTGAAAGCGCTGGGCGAAGAACGTGCCTCCAGTCTGCTGGAAGATATTCTGGAAACCCGCGATACCACCAGCGGCATTGAAACGCTTAACTTTATGGAGCCGCAAAGCGCCGCCGACCTTATCCGCGACGAGCATCCGCAGATTATCGCCACCATTCTGGTGCACCTCAAGCGGGGCCAGGCCGCCGATATTCTGGCGCTGTTCGACGAGCGTTTACGTCACGACGTGATGCTGCGTATCGCCACCTTTGGCGGCGTACAGCCTGCCGCGCTGGCAGAGTTGACCGAGGTTCTCAACGGCCTGCTCGATGGCCAGAACCTCAAGCGCAGCAAAATGGGCGGCGTGAGAACGGCGGCAGAAATTATCAACCTGATGAAAACCCAGCAGGAAGAAGCGGTTATTACCGCCGTACGCGAATTCGACGGCGAGCTGGCGCAGAAAATTATCGACGAGATGTTCCTGTTCGAGAACCTGGTGGATGTCGACGATCGCAGTATCCAGCGCCTGCTGCAGGAAGTGGATTCCGAATCGTTGCTGATTGCCCTGAAAGGTGCCGAACAGCCACTGCGCGAGAAGTTCCTGCGCAACATGTCGCAACGTGCTGCCGATATTCTGCGCGACGACCTCGCCAACCGCGGTCCGGTGCGTTTGTCGCAGGTGGAAAACGAACAGAAAGCCATTCTGCTTATTGTGCGCCGTCTGGCGGAAACCGGCGAGATGGTGATAGGCAGCGGCGAGGATACCTATGTCTAACGAACTGCCGTGGAAAGTCTGGACCCCGGACGACCTCGCCCCACCGATGGCGGAGTTCGTACTGGCTGACCACAGCGAAACCCCGCTGTCAGAAGAAACAGCAGAACCAGAGCTTTCCGCAGAGCAACAGCTTGAACAGCAGCTCGCACAGCTGCAACTGCAGGCCCATGAGCAAGGTTATAACGCGGGTCTGGCGGAAGGTCGACAAAAAGGCCACGAACAAGGTTATCAGGAAGGCCTGAGTCAGGGGCTGGAGCAAGGCCAGAACCAGGCGCGCGCTCAGCATGCGCCGATCCATGCCCGCATGCAGCAACTAGTGAGCGAGTTTCAGAATACGCTGGACGCGCTGGACAGCGTCATTGCCTCGCGTCTGATGCAAATGGCGCTGGAAGCTGCGCGTCAGGTTATAGGTCAGACGCCTATTGTGGATAACGCTGCGCTGATTAAACAAATCCAACAGCTGTTGCAGCAAGAACCGCTGTTTAGCGGTAAACCGCAGCTACGCGTACATCCGGACGATCTCCAGCGTGTAGAGGAGATGCTCGGTGCGACCCTCAGCCTGCACGGCTGGCGGCTGCGCGGCGATCCGACGCTGCATCACGGCGGCTGTAAAGTCTCTGCCGATGAAGGCGATCTGGATGCCAGCGTCGCCACGCGCTGGCAAGAACTCTGCCGTCTGGCAGCGCCGGGAGTCGTGTAATGACCACTCGCCTGACTCGCTGGCTCAACACGCTGGACAGCTTCGAAGAGAAAATGTCGCTACTGCCTGCGGTGCGCCGTTACGGTCGCCTGACCCGCGCCACCGGGCTGGTGCTGGAGGCCACGGGATTACAGTTGCCGCTGGGCGCCACCTGCGTTATTGAACGCCAGGACGGCAACGAAACCCAAGAGGTCGAAAGTGAAGTCGTGGGCTTTAACGGTCAGCGTCTGTTTCTGATGCCCCTCGAAGAGGTTGAAGGCGTTCTGCCCGGCGCACGCGTGTACGCAAAAAACATTGCCGGAGAAGGCCTGCAAAGCGGGAAGCAATTACCGCTTGGCCCTGCATTGCTGGGTCGTGTGCTTGACGGTAGCGGAAAACCGCTCGACGGTCTGCCCGCCCCGGATACCACCGAAACCGGGGCACTGATTACGCCGCCGTTTAACCCGCTACAACGCACCGCGATTGAACACGTCCTGGATACCGGCGTACGCCCCATCAACGCGTTGTTAACCGTCGGTCGCGGTCAGCGTATGGGACTTTTCGCGGGTTCCGGTGTCGGTAAAAGCGTTCTGCTCGGCATGATGGCGCGCTATACCCTGGCCGATGTTATCGTCGTGGGTCTGATTGGCGAACGTGGTCGCGAAGTTAAAGATTTTATTGAAAATATTCTCGGTACCGACGGTCGTGCACGCTCGGTGGTGATTGCTGCTCCCGCAGATGTCTCGCCGCTGTTACGTATGCAAGGCGCGGCCTATGCCACGCGTATCGCCGAAGATTTTCGCGATCGTGGACAGCACGTATTGCTGATTATGGATTCCCTCACCCGCTACGCGATGGCGCAACGTGAAATCGCCCTGGCGATCGGAGAGCCGCCGGCAACGAAAGGTTATCCCCCCTCAGTATTCGCCAAATTACCGGCGCTGGTCGAACGCGCCGGGAACGGTATTCACGGCGGCGGTTCCGTTACCGCGTTTTACACGGTACTGACCGAAGGTGACGACCAGCAGGACCCCATTGCGGATTCCGCGCGCGCGATTCTGGACGGCCACATTGTGCTGTCCCGTCATCTGGCCGAAGCGGGTCACTATCCGGCCATCGATATTGAAGCTTCGATCAGCCGCGCCATGACCGCGCTCATTAGTGAACAACACTATGCGCGGGTACGTAACTTTAAACAGCTGCTATCCAGCTTCCAGCGCAACCGCGATCTGGTCAGCGTGGGGGCGTATGCCAAAGGCAGCGATCCCATGCTGGATAAAGCCATCGCCCTATGGCCACAACTGGAGGCATTCTTACAGCAAGGCATTTTTGAACGGGCGGACTGGGAAGATTCTCTGCACGCGTTAGAACTGATTTTCCCTGGTGTGTGAGTAAGCAGGAGAGCATAGGTCATGGCACAACATGGTGCATTAGCCACACTGAAAGACCTGGCTGAAAAAGAGGTAGATGACGCCGCTGTCTTATTGGGAGAGATGCGTCGTGGCTGTCAGCAGGCGGAAGAGCAGTTGAAAATGCTGATCGATTATCAGCATGAGTACCGCAACAATCTGAACAGTGACATGGGTCAGGGTATTACCAGTAATCGCTGGATCAATTACCAACAATTTATTCAGACGCTGGAAAAAGCGATTGAGCAACACCGCCAACAGCTCAATCAGTGGACGCAGAAAGTAGACCAGGCATTGAACAGTTGGCGCGACAAAAAACAACGTTTACAGGCGTGGCAGACTCTGCAGGACAGACAAACCTCGGCGGCGTTACTGGCCGAAAACCGCCTGGATCAGAAAAAAATGGATGAATTTGCTCAGCGCGCAGCTATGAGGAAACCCGAATGATTACTTTACCCCAACTGATTACCACCGACACCGACGTAGCCGCAGGTCTTCAGTCAGGCAAAGCGGTTGATTCACCCGAGGATTTTTTAGCGCTGCTGGCGGGTGCATTAGGTGCGGACAACGCGCAGGGTAAAGACGCCCCGCTGTCGTTTGCCGACTTACAGGCGGCCGGTAGCAAACTGCAAAAAGGGTTACTGCAAAAAAATGGCGATTCAGCACCGTCGCTCAAGTTGACCGAACTACTGGCGCAAAAAGAGATGCACACTGATGCTTCTCTTGTCGACATGACAGACGCCCAGCAACTGTTGTCTGCCCTCACGCCCTCACTGAAAGTTAATGCCCTGACGACTCTGGGCAAAGTCGCTCAGCAGGATGAAAAAAAAACCGCACTGAGCGATGAGGATCTCGCCAACCTGAGCGCGTTGTTCGCCATGCTGCCAGGACAACCGCAGACCACGCCTGCCGTCGACAGCGCGCCAGCCCCCGTTGATGCAACGCTTTCGGCGTTGTCACGAGGCTCGGTACACAGCGCTATCGCCGATAATGCTGGCGAATTGCTGCCAGGTGATGCCAAAAAAGGCAAAGCGGATATTGCAACGCCTGCCAGCAGCGTAGATCAGACAAACAATCCGACATTAACCCCGTTGACGGCAGCGGCGACGACCAGAGCGGAAATTGAAAGCTCCCCTTCGCCGACCAGCATTGGCATGACGACGCCGCCGTTAAGTGGCCCGCAGTCCCACGCTCAGCCGTTACCGACCGCCGCACCTGTGCTAAGCGCGCCATTGGGTAGCCAGGAATGGCAGCAATCACTGAGCCAGCACGTCACTCTGTTTACTCGCCAGGGCCAGCAAAGCGCAGAACTGCGTCTGCATCCACAGGATCTGGGCCAGGTGCACATTTCCCTCAAGCTGGATGACAACCTCGCGCAGTTGCAAATGGTATCGCCACACAGTCACGTGCGCGCTGCGCTGGAAGCTGCATTACCGATGCTGCGTACTCAGTTGGCTGAAAGCGGGATCCAGCTTGGACAAAGCAGTATCAGTAGTGAAAGCTTTGCCGGTAATCAGCAGTCTTCCGGGCAGCAACAGCAGGCGGGTCGCGCTCAGGGACAAGACATTTTTGCCGCTGAAGATGACGCCGTACTGGCAGCGCCAGCCTCACTGCAAGCCGCAGCACGCGGTGATGGAGCAGTAGACATCTTCGCCTAACGCCAGAGGTAGCATGATTATCCGCGTCTTTTCCACGCTTTGTCGTGGACAGGACACGGGATAATCAGCCCATAAGCTGTACCGAAACAGGAAGCCCGTATCTGATGACTGACTCCGCGATTAACAAAAAAAGTAAACGCGCTATTTGGATCCCTCTGCTGGTATTGATTACCCTCGCCGCCTGCGCAACTGCGGGTTATAGCTACTGGCGCATGCAGCAGCAGCCGTCCGCCAGCGTCAAAGCGGAACCGGCTCCACCGCCAGCCCCGGTATTCTTTGCGCTGGATACCTTTACCGTCAATCTGGGTGATGCGGACCGTGTACTGTATATCGGTATCACGCTGCGCATGAAAGACGAGGCAACGCGTTCACGTCTTAACGAATATCTGCCGGAAGTGCGCAGCCGCTTGCTGCTGCTGTTCTCTCGTCAGAACGCGGCTACGCTCGCCACCGAAGAAGGTAAGCAACAGCTCATTGCCGCCATCAAAGAGACGCTCGCGACTCCGCTCGTTGTTGGGCAACCCAAACAGGTTGTCACCGACGTTCTTTATACAGCTTTTATTCTGCGGTAAAGACATGGGCGACAGTATTCTTTCTCAGGCTGAAATCGACGCATTGCTTAATGGCGATAGCGAAACTAAAGACGAACCCATTTCCGGTATCGCAAAAGAAAGCGATATTCGTCCTTACGATCCCAACACCCAGCGCCGCGTGGTACGTGAGCGTTTACAGGCGCTGGAGATCATTAACGAACGCTTCGCGCGCCAGTTCCGTATGGGGTTATTTAACCTGTTGCGCCGTAGCCCGGATATTACCGTGGGTGCGATCCGTATCCAGCCATACCACGAGTTTGCGCGCAACTTACCGGTTCCGACCAACCTGAACTTAATCCACCTGAAGCCGCTGCGCGGTACGGGTCTGGTGGTGTTCTCACCGAGTCTGGTATTTATCGCCGTCGATAACCTGTTCGGCGGTGATGGCCGCTTCCCGACGAAAGTGGAAGGCCGCGAATTTACCCATACCGAACAGCGCGTTATCAACCGCATGCTGAAGCTGGCGCTGGAAAGCTACAGCGACGCGTGGAAGGCCATCAATCCGCTGGAAGTGGAATACGTTCGTTCCGAGATGCAGGTGAAATTTACCAATATCACCACGTCTCCTAACGACATCGTGGTCAATACCCCATTCCACGTTGAAATTGGCAACCTGACCGGTGAATTTAACATCTGTCTGCCATTCAGCATGATTGAACCGTTGCGTGAGCTGCTGGTGAACCCGCCGCTGGAAAACTCGCGTAATGAAGATCAGAACTGGCGCAATAATCTGGTGCGTCAGGTTCAGCATTCTGAGCTGGAGCTGGTGGCAAACTTTGCTGACATTCCGCTGCGGCTATCCCAGATTTTAAAACTGAAACCCGGCGATGTACTGCCGATTGAAAAACCCGACCGCATTATTGCTCATGTGGACGGCGTGCCTGTACTGACCAGCCAGTATGGCACGGTGAACGGTCAGTATGCGTTACGCGTAGAACATCTGATAAACCCGATTTTGAATTCGCTGAATGAGGAACAGCCCAAATGAGTGATATGAATAATCCGTCCGATGAGAACACTGGTGCATTGGACGATCTGTGGGCTGACGCGTTAAACGAGCAAAAAACCACGCACACCAAAAGTGCGGCCGATGCGGTATTCCAGCAGTTAGGTGGCGGCGACGTCAGCGGTGCCTTGCAGGACATCGACCTGATCATGGACATTCCGGTCAAACTGACCGTCGAATTGGGCCGAACCCGCATGACCATCAAAGAGCTGCTGCGTCTGACGCAGGGTTCGGTCGTCGCATTGGATGGTCTGGCGGGCGAGCCGCTGGATATCCTGATCAACGGTTACCTGATTGCCCAGGGTGAAGTGGTGGTTGTCGCAGACAAATACGGCGTACGTATCACCGACATTATTACCCCATCTGAACGCATGCGCCGTCTGAGCCGTTAATCATGAATACCCAGGCTACAGTTTCTCAGCCAGCCGCCGTACCCGGCTCACCGCTGGTTCAGGTAAGCGGCGCGCTGCTTGGGATCATCGTATTGATCCTGGCTGCAGCCTGGGTGATTAAGCGTATGGGGTTTGCCCCCAAAAGCGCCGGTACGCGCGGACTGAAAGTTGCGGCAAGTACCTCACTGGGTCCACGTGAGCGCGTGGTGATTGTTGAGGTTGAAGATGCGCGCCTGGTACTGGGCGTCACGGCCTCGCAAATTAACGTGCTGCACACCCTGCCCCCGGCGCCTGCTGATGCAGAAGAAAAACCGGCCTCCCCCGCGGATTTCCAGGCCATGATGAAGAGTTTGCTTAAGCGTCCCGGGAGATCCTGATGCGCCGTTTGTTATCCATCACGCTGGCAGGCTTATGGCTTTTCAGCCCAGTAGCCCTCGCCCAGCTCCCGGGTCTGGTTAGCCAGCCGCTGCCTGGCGGCGGACAAAGCTGGTCTTTGCCCGTGCAAACGCTGGTGTTTATCACCTCGCTGACGTTCTTGCCCGCCATTTTATTGATGATGACCAGCTTCACCCGCATCATCATCGTTTTCGGTCTGTTACGAAATGCGCTGGGAACCCCTTCGGCCCCCCCGAACCAGGTGCTACTGGGTCTGGCGCTATTTTTGACCTTTTTCATCATGTCGCCAGTAATCGACAAAATCTACGTTGACGCATATCAGCCGTTCAGCGAAGAGAAAATCTCTATGCAGGAAGCCATGGAGAAAGGCGCACAGCCGCTGCGCGAGTTTATGTTGCGCCAGACCCGTGAAGCCGATCTGGCACTCTTCGCGCGCTTAGCAAACAGCGGTCCCCTACAGGGACCAGAAGCCGTACCGATGCGGATTTTGCTTCCAGCCTATGTCACCAGCGAGCTGAAAACGGCATTCCAGATAGGCTTTACCATTTTTATTCCGTTTCTGATTATCGACCTGGTCATCGCCAGCGTGCTGATGGCGCTCGGGATGATGATGGTCCCCCCGGCCACGATCGCGCTACCGTTCAAGCTGATGCTGTTTGTGTTGGTAGACGGTTGGCAGTTGCTTGTCGGCTCGCTGGCACAAAGCTTTTACAGTTAGAGGCGCGAAATGACACCTGAATCGGTCATGATGATGGGCACAGAGGCGATGAAAGTCGCCCTGGCCCTTGCCGCGCCTTTGCTGTTGGTCGCCCTCGTCACAGGTCTTATCATCAGTATTTTGCAGGCGGCGACCCAGATAAACGAAATGACGCTGTCCTTCATTCCCAAAATTGTCGCGGTTTTTATTGCCATCATTGTTGCCGGCCCGTGGATGCTTAACCTGCTGCTCGACTACGTGCGTACGCTGTTCAGCAATATCCCCTACATCATCGGGTAGATGACATTATGCTGCAGGTGACCAGCGTTGAGTGGCTCCACTGGCTGAATCTTTACTTCTGGCCTTTGCTGCGCATCCTGGCGCTCATCTCAACGGCTCCAATTCTCAGCGAGCGCGCGATCCCCAAACGAGTAAAACTGGGGCTGGGGTTAATGATAACCGTCGTTATCGCTCCGTCGATTCCCCCAGTAGACGTCCCTATCTTTTCTATCGTGGCGCTATGGCAGGCAATGCAACAAATCCTGATCGGCATCGCTCTGGGCTTCACTATGCAGTTTGCGTTCGCGGCAGTACGTACCGCCGGGGAATTGATTGGTCTGCAAATGGGTCTCTCCTTCGCAACCTTCTTTGATCCCGGCAGCCGTCTGAATATGCCGGTACTGGCGAGACTGCTCGACATGCTCGCCATGCTGTTATTCCTGACTTTTAACGGCCATTTGTGGCTTATTTCGCTGTTGGTGGATACATTTCATACCTTGCCAATCGGCGGCAATCCGGTGAACAGCAATGCGTTTCTCGCGCTGGCGCGGGCGGGTAGCCTGATTTTCCTCAACGGGCTAATGTTGGCCCTGCCGATAATGACGCTGCTACTCACCCTAAACCTCGCACTCGGTCTGTTGAATCGCATGGCGCCGCAGCTGTCGATTTTCGTCATCGGTTTTCCACTCACCCTCGCCGTGGGTATTTCATTAATGGCGGCCCTGATGCCATTAATTGCGCCATTCTGCGAGCGATTATTCAGCGAAAATTTTAATCTGTTGGCTGATATTGTCAGCGAAATGCCCGGAAAATAATAACCCTTAATTTTTATCCTGTTTTACTAAGGATTGTCCTAATTTTAAAAAGCGACAACATCCACCAGGATATCTCTGTCGCGGTTTATTTATTATTGACTCACTCACATAACGCAACATTTACTTTACTTTAAGATGTTTCCTGGCAAATTATACGCAACTTTACGGGATAGTAATTTCGCCTGAAAAACAGCGAAAGCGTCATCTTGGGTCGTTATTATTCCGTTTAGTTGTGATGAAAATAATCAGGTAAGGGGAATTATCGTTACGCATTGAGTGAGGGTATGCCATGTCAACGATTATTATGGATTTGTGCAGTTACACCCGGCTAGGGTTGACCGGATATCTGGTAAGTCGGGGGGTGAAGAAAAGGGAAATCAACAACATTTCCAACGTTGAGGAGCTCAGTCTCGCCTGTGTCTCTCAACAGCCCGCTGTGGTGTTTATTAATGAGGACTGCTTTATCCACGATCCTGCTAATAGCCAGCAAATAAAGCAAATCATTAATCAGCATCCCGGCACATTATTTATTGTATTTATGGCAATTGCCAACGTGCATTTTGATGAGTATCTATTAGTCAGAAAAAATTTATTGATTAGTTCTAAGTCGATTAAACCCGATTCACTGGATGAACTCCTTGGCGATATTCTGAAAAAAGAAGTAGATTTTGTCATTGATGTGAATCTACCGACATTATCATTGAGCCGTACCGAGTCCAGCATGCTACGCATGTGGATGGAGGGTCAGGGCACAATACAGATATCCGACCAAATGAATATCAAGGCCAAGACCGTGTCATCCCATAAGGGGAATATAAAACGAAAGATAAAAACGCATAATAAGCAAGTTATCTATCACGTTGTGAGACTCACCGATAACGTTACCAATGGTATCTTTGTGAATACGCGCTAACACGTTCTGACTGGTGGCGAATCCACCAGTCAGGATCATGCAGCAAAACTCACCTTATTCTACTTTTTCCACGAAGATACCATCCTGATGACCTGACTCATTAAAGAACCAGATACCGAGCGGGTAGTCTTCCAGCGAAACCAGGTACATGGTGCCTTCACTAAACTCTTCGATAGCCAGTACCACGCCCGGTCGACGAGGACCGCCGTCCGTTTTGACTGTGACCCGATCATTCACCTTCATAGTTTTCCTCCTGTGGCTTTGTGCCAGTGTAGAACAATTTCCTTTTTCTGGCAGCGCCCGCCTCGCGCGATTGCGGGTTTTATCGACGGTCTATACTTAAGTTGTGCGTATCTGATGTTTGGATGCGCTCCCCCGGTATCCTTAACGGTTGAGAGGTATGAGGATGAAAACCGCGAAAGAGTACAGCGATACGGCCAAACGTGAAGTCAGCGTCGATGTGGACGCGCTACTGAAGGCAATCAACGAAATCTGCGAGAGTGAAATTCATCGCAGTCAGGATGACCCGGAACGCGTCAGCGTCGACGGACGTGATTACCACACGTGGCATGAACTGGCCGACGCGTTCGAGCTTGATATCCATGATTTTAGCGTGTCGGAGATCAATCGCTGACTGAGGGCGAAAAAAATCCCGGCCCTTATCGGGTCGGGATCAAGCTTGCTTATGCAAGAAGCACTTGAAAATTCGTTACACCAGGAAATCTGATGTGAAACAAACCTTATCTGCAATTTTTTTGCCTGACAAGTAAATAATTCTCACTAAAATGATAAATATAACTAATGATTGAAAGATCACCCGGTTACGCGCCCCCAGGTGCTCAGGCATCCTGGCAGAGCTTTCTTCGCTCGCCCGGCACCAGTTCATCTTCACGGAATGCTTCCCGTTTGACGCCAAAGCCGTCGTACCAGCGACACTCCACCATTCCGCTGGCATACCCGGTAACGATCATGCGTGGGCCACCCTCTTTTGAGGTGACTTCCTCACTGACAGAAAAGACCATACCTGCCTCCTGTATCAAGAGAAACCTTTACACCTTAGACGACAAAGAAGGGTTTTGCGTAATCAACCCTGCGACAATTAGTGCGAAACTCCGCGCACTCTGGCGACGGCTTTCACCAGCAGCACCACTATTGCGCCGATGATAAAACCGAGCACCAGATTCAGCAGGGTCGGAAGCATCAGCGCAATCAATGCACTTTGCTGTTGGGCAAAATGTTCAATCGCATGATGCAGCGGTGTTATTCCGTGCACCACAATTCCGCCGCCAACCAAAAACATCGCCAGCGTGCCGACCACGGAAAGTGTTTTCATAAGCCAGGGGGCAACAACCAGCAACCCTTTACCCAGCGACTGGGCCAGCGTACTGCGCTTTTCTGCCAACCAGTATCCGATATCATCGAGCTTAACGATAATCCCGACCAGGCCGTAGACCCCCACTGTCACCACTAACGCGATGCCAGATAACACCAACACCTGATTCAACAATGGCGCATCCGCTACGATCCCCAGCGTAATCGCGACAATCTCAGCAGATAAAATAAAGTCGGTACGTATCGCCCCTTTAATTTTGTCTTTCTCAAAGGTGAGTGGATCTTGCGCTGCCAAAGATGTCAGACGCTGCTGACGCTCTTCCGGGGTTTCTTTGTGCTTACGCGCTTCCAGGGTATGGAGAACTTTTTCTACACCTTCAAAACAGAGGAACGCCCCGCCTACCATTAATAAGGGGGTGATCGCCCAGGGAATGAAGGCGCTTATCAATAGCGCCAACGGCACAAGGATAACTTTGTTAACAAACGATCCTTTCGCGACGCTCCAGACTACAGGGAGTTCGCGGTTCGCCCGCACACCCGACACCTGCTGCGCGTTAAGCGACAGATCATCTCCCAGCACACCCGCGGTTTTTTTCGCGGCCAGTTTTCCCATGACAGAGATATCATCCAGTAAGGTGGCGATATCATCGAGTAAGGTCAATAAGCTACTTCCTGCCAAAATTTTTACCCTCAATATTATTTTTTTGCAGTCATAAGTATGAAGTAAAACACGCAATGCTGAAACTGACCTTTCTGGTCAACAAATTTTTAACATCGGCACGTAATTATAAATCTCGCCAGCAAGATAGTTTTGACGTTTACTATGTTGCACCTTTTTATTTCCACCGTGAGGGATTATGCGTTTCAGGCAATTGCTACCGCTTTTCAGTGCGCTTTTCGCGCTGTACATCATTTGGGGTTCCACGTACTTCGTTATTCGCATTGGCGTTGAAAGCTGGCCGCCGTTGATGATGGCTGGCGTTCGTTTTCTCTCTGCGGGGATTTTATTAACAGCATTCTTACTTATCCGCGGACATAAGCTGCCGCCTCTGCGCGTGCTCCTGAACGCCGCGTTAATTGGTATCCTGCTGCTGGCTGTCGGTAACGGACTGGTCACCGTCGCAGAACATCAAAACGTGCCTTCCGGTATTGCCGCCGTAGTGGTCGCCACCGTTCCGCTGTTTACGCTGTGTTTTAGCCACTTTTTTGGCATCAAAACGCGCAAACTTGAATGGATGGGGATCGCAATTGGACTCGCGGGGATCATCATGCTGAACAGCGGTGGTAATTTGAGCGGTAATCCATGGGGAGCAATTTTAATCCTGATAGGTTCGATAAGCTGGGCGTTTGGCTCAGTGTACGGCTCGCGCATAACGTTACCCGTTGGCATGATGGCCGGAGCCATTGAAATGTTAGCCGCCGGTATTGTGCTGATGTGCGCCTCGCTGATTTCCGGGGAAAAGTTGACCACTATGCCGACGTTTTCAGGCTTTATGGCGGTCGCCTATCTGGCCGTGTTTGGTTCTATTATTGCCATCAACGCGTATATGTACTTGATCCGCAACGTCAGCCCGGCATTAGCCACCAGCTATGCCTACGTTAATCCGGTTGTCGCCGTACTGTTAGGTACCGGCCTGGGAGGAGAAAGTCTGGCGCCCATCGAATGGCTGGCGCTTGGCGTGATTGTATTTGCGGTGGTACTGGTCACACTCGGTAAATACCTATTTCCCGTTAAAGCGGACGCCGTTGCGTCCCCGTCGGAAAAGACGTTACAGTAAATGAATACCGAGGGTGTCGATCTGCGCACTGTCGCCACCGCCGCAGATCCACTCGATGACGCGTTCGGACAACGCGTCATCCCCCAGCTTTTCGCGCCCACGCAGGGCGCACTCCCAGACAATCAGTACGCGCCAGCCCAGAGCCTGCAATTTTTCGCAATCCCGCGCGTCACGCTGGACATTTTTGTCTATTTTTTCCAGCCAGAACGCTGTTCGTGTGGCGGGGACTTTGAATAGATAGCAGTTGTGATGATGCCAGAAACAGCCGTGGGTAAAAATCACACAACGATAATCATCCACCACGAAATCGGGACGACCAGGTAACGTCGCATCCTGCACACGAAACGTTACCCCCTGCTCTGTCAGTACGCTGGCAAGGCGTTTTTCAATTGCGGTATCGCGGGTTGCTATCGCCCGCATATTTTTACTGCGCGTCGCTTTATCGTGAACGTCTGCCATGCAGTTTCTCTTTCTCGCGAATAGCAACCGCCTGTTTGATTTTTGGCTCCAGCAGTCTGGCAACCGCCGCAAATGCCGGGACGACCACCGAATTACCAAACTGACGATAAGCCTGTGTGTCCGACACCGGGATCCTGAACTGATAGCCCTGAGGTGATTCAAATCCCATCAGGCGCGCGCACTCTCTGGGCGTCAGCCTGCGCGGACGGTATCGCTGATTGTGCGGATCATCAAAATCCTTTTCACCCAGCGCCATATCCCAACCGCGGTCGATCAGGATCTCCGCCCCATCTTTATAGTAACGCGCCGATAATGTGCGCGTTACGCAATCGGGATTGCCGGGATACACCATGCCATAGCCAAATCCATTGCCCCGTGCCTGATGCTTTTTCGCATAACGATACAGATATTTCCACAGCACCGGCGTGAGCACATATTTGGCATCGACGGTCGGCTCAAGTAGCTCCGCCAGCGTCGTACGCCGCTGAGGATAGCGGGAGACAATATCGCGCAGCGTGAAGTCTGATTTCAGATTCAGATCGCGGCGAAAGCCGACGAGCACAATACGTTCGCGATGCTGGGGCAAAAAATGTTGACCATCGATAATTTTCGGATCGTCCGGCCCGTTATCGTGTGCATCAGCCACGTCATAACCCAGCTCATCCAGCGTTTGCATAATGATGCGGAACGTTTTCCCCTGATCGTGACTCTTCAGGTTTTTGACGTTTTCGAGCACAAATATTGCCGGCCGACGCGCATCGATGATGCGCACCACGTCAAAAAAAAGTGTGCCTTGCGTATCGCAGGCGAAGCCATGAGCCCGCCCTAACGCGTTTTTCTTTGATACACCGGCCAGAGAGAATGGCTGACAAGGAAATCCCGCCAGCAGCACGTCATGCTGCGGAACATGCTGGCGGATATGTTCCGCCGCCTGCTGGTCACTCACCCCATCATGATGACTGAGGGTGATATCGCGAATATCTTCATTAAAATGGTGCTGGTGAGGATCGCAGTAGTAATTCGCTTTGTAGGTGCGCACCGCATGCTTGTTCCACTCACTGGTAAACACGCACTGCCCGCCAATCGCCTCAAAGCCGCGACGAATGCCGCCAATACCGGCAAAAAGATCGATAAAGCGAAAAGCATAATGTGGATGATGCGCAGGCGGCCTCGGCAGCAAGTCGTTCAGATGAGCCAACTCACCGTCGCTGAGGCGATGCCACGTTTCATTGGCAACCACTCGCTTGAAGATGGCCGGACTCCAGCGGTTCTCGCCAACACCATTCAGATGAGCAACCAGCGTTTTCACGTCATATATTTCAAGCAACTTAGCCAAAATCACCTGTGCGGCGGCCTCGTTATCATCTGTCATCGGGTTCATGGAACCTGCTACTGAAAAATTATCCTGCATACATTTAACCGGCCGAAATGGATAGCTGACAGGTTAACATAAATTAGCGCGGTTGACGTTGCGGCTGTACTGGCGACTAACGCAGCTTAAAGGGTTGAATCGCGTCAAGATCCAGCATTTCATATTCTCCTTTTAACTCCGCACTCAGCTTCGCCATGTACGTCAGTAAGAAGTCAGCATTATGTTGCGCCAAATGCCGACCGTGTTCAGTTTGCATCGTCATCGGCAGCGTCAACAATTTAGTCTGGAAGTGATCGAGTGCGTACTGTTTATCATCAAGGTTACGCTGTCGGGCAAACGGATCTTCCGCATCAAACAGCGCCACGCCTAACGCGCCGGACACGGCAAATACCCGTGCTAAACCAATTGCGCCCAACGCCTCAAGCCGGTCAGCATCCTGCACGATTTTGGCTTCAAGGGTTTCTGGTACGATTTTGGCGCTGAAACTGTGCGCCTCAATAGCATGGCACACGGCAGGTAATCGTTGTTGTGGGAAATCAGGAAAATCGCGCATCAAAACGCGACGCGTTTCCTGGGCTGCCAGAACCGACGAGCGATGACGATCGGGATTGTTCTTCGGCAAACTGACGAGATCGTGGAAGTAGCACGCCGTCAGCACCACCAGCCAGTCTACGGTCACATCCATGCTCAACTTTTGTGATGTCATCCAGACGCGACGAAAATGAAAGATGTCATGGGCAGCGTCGTGCCCGGAATGATTGTCACGTAACCAGGCTTCAAATTTCGACTGCCAGTACTGTAGTTCCATACTCTCGCTCTTCGCAGAAAGAAAACCACCTTAGCAACAATTCTCATGTCAGACTACCGTCGACGCTTTTTTATCATCACTACATATTATCCCCTTAATAATTATCACTATCACGGATATATAAATCCATTATTCAATAACAAACAGATCAATTATAATTACGCACACAAAAATAAATAACAAATACCAATAATATACATTTAACAAGATAGAACAACAAAAATCATAACCATATGATAAAAATACATTTATATAGATAATATTAATTCAAACGACATGCGATTTTAATTATATAAAAGCAGCAATGAAATATTTTGAAATATCTTAAATACATTTGTTACATGTTATATTTAAAATTAAATGAACTTCATAGATAGTATTCAAATGTAGTCTTTCAGATAGCGCTACATATTCATTTTAATTATTATATAAAGGGAATACATAATGAAAAGAAAAGTACTGGCACTGCTTCTCCCTGCCTTATTCGCTGCAAGCGCAGCAAATGCGGCTGAAATTTATAATAAGAACGGCAATAAAATTGATTTTTACGGCAAGATGGTAGGCGAACGCATCTGGTCGAATACGGATAGCAGTAACAGTGAAAATGCTGACACCTCTTACGCCCGTTTTGGGGTGAAAGGTGAAACCCAGATCAGCAACGAGTTGACAGGTTTTGGTCAGTTTGAACACAACCTCGACGCCAGCAATGCAGAAGGAGTTCAGGAGCAAAAAACCCGTCTGGCCTTCGCGGGCCTGAAATATGCGGATTACGGCTCATTTGATTACGGTCGTAACTATGGCGTAGCCTACGATGCGGCAGCCTACACCGATATGCTGGTTGAATGGGGTGGCGATTCATGGGCTGCGACGGATAATTTCATGACCGGTCGTACCAACGGCGTGGCGACCTACCGCAACACAGACTTCTTCGGCATGGTTGAGGGTCTTGATTTCGCGCTACAGTACCAGGGCAAGAATCACGATGACGATTACGCTAAAGCAAATGGCGACGGCTACAGCATGTCGGTGGACTACAACGTAGATGGCTTTGGTTTCGTCGCGGTATATGGTAAATCCGACCGTACGGATAAACAATCCATCGATGGCTATGGCAGCAACGCTGAAGTCTGGTCTCTGGCAGCAAAATATGACGCCAACAGCGTTTATGCGGCAGCGATGTATGGCGAAACGCGTAATATGACCAAAACCGGAACCGATCGCGGTTTTGCAAACAAAACGCAAAACCTTGAAGCAGTCGTTCAATATCAGTTCGACTTTGGTCTGCGTCCATCTCTGGGTTACGTTTACTCGCAGGGTAAAGACCTGGCCGGCGGTGTTAACGCTGACCGCGTGAATTACGTCGAGCTCGGCACCTGGTACTACTTCAATAAAAATATGAACGTCTACACAGCGTATAAATTTAACCTGCTGGATAAAGAAGACGGCGCAATTACTGGCAACGCAGTTGATGATCAGTTTGCCATGGGTATTGTGTACCAGTTCTAATCTCCACAAACTCAAAAGCCCGCGCTGCGGGCTTTTTTTTGTTCAACGAAGCGTATTTTTTACCACACGGGCATTACAACGATAAACTTGTGAGGATACTCAAAGAAAAAGACATCCATGAGAACTGTCGTTGAAAGCAAGGCGTGCAAGTGCTTGAATAGTGGCGGAGAGAGGGGGATTTGAACCCCCGGTAGAGTTGCCCCTACTCCGGTTTTCGAGACCGGTCCATTCAGCCGCTCTGGCATCTCTCCGTTTTGGCGGTTGCCATGATGCCAGGTAATTTGGCATTTTAACAGACCCAGTTCCGTCAATTTCGTTCAAGTGACGAGTTTGCGAGCAAAACGATGATTAAGTGGCCCTGGAAAGAACAAGAAGCAACCCGGAGTGACGATTGGCCGTGGGACGACGCCCTGGCTATTCCCCTTTTGGTGAATCTCACCGAGCAAGAACAAGCCAGACTTATTGCCCTGGCCGAGCGCTTTTTACAACAAAAAAGATTAGTCGCTCTTCAGGGGTTTGAGCTGGACCCGCTAAAAAGTGCGCGCATTGCTCTGCTATTCTGTTTACCTGTTCTGGAAATGGGGATTGAGTGGCTCGACGGGTTTCATGAAGTTCTCATCTACCCTGCCCCATTTGTCGTAGACGATGAATGGGAAGACGATATTGGGCTGGTGCATAATCAACGCGTGGTACAGTCCGGGCAGAGTTGGCAACAAGGCCCGATAATCCTCAACTGGCTTGATATTCAGGATTCCTTTGATGCCTCCGGCTTTAATCTGATCATCCATGAAGTGGCGCACAAGCTTGATATGCGTAATGGCGATCGTGCCAGCGGTATTCCGGCGATTCCCCTACGCGATATCGCCGGTTGGGAACACGACCTGCATGCTGCAATGAACAATATTCAGGATGAGATCGATCTGGTTGGTGAAACTGCGTGCAGTATAGATGCCTACGCAGCGACCGATCCTGCTGAATGCTTTGCCGTGCTATCCGAGTATTTTTTCAGTGCTCCTGAATTATTTGCTCCGCGTTTTCCTGCCTTATGGCAGCGTTTCATCCAGTTTTATCGCCAGAACCCCATGGAGCGGTTACGAGATACCCGGGGAGACGACGATTATCGCTCACCAAACACGCATTAACACTGAATTTGAAGATTAATTAACCAATTGAAATGACGCGCTAATTTTACTGTTGACACCTCATGATGAGGTCAGTAATATGCGCCTCGTTCACACGATTCCTCTGTAGTTCAGTCGGTAGAACGGCGGACTGTTAATCCGTATGTCACTGGTTCGAGTCCAGTCAGAGGAGCCAAATTTAAGAAGCCCGCTTAAGGAAACTTAAGCGGGCTTTTTGCTTTTCATGTCTGTGTAAAAGCTGCCTCTATAAGCCCTCAGTCTGCCATAACTCCCTATTCCATGCCGCATCACATCGTTGATTAAAGTTGTGTAAATGTAAATCGTTTAAACTTTGCAATTATTGTAAGTGCTAGTGATTATCATTTATTGTACGCGAGCCAAAAGAACGAGCCCCGACTCGGTTCACTGTATGTTCCAATTACTCTGGGATAAAAACGATGAATGCTCTGACTCGCACAGGATTGCGCCGTATCACGCTTGCCTCTGCCCTCCTCTTCTCTGTCAGCCTGCCGGCTTTCGCTCAGGAAACGTTAACGCTTTACACCACCCGTGAACCGGGCCTGATCCAGCCTTTACTTGATAGCTGGACTAAAACCAGCGGTATCAAAGTAAGTACGGTCTATATCAAAGACGGTATGCTTGAGCGTGTTAAGGCGGAAGGCAAAAACTCCCCTGCCGACCTGCTGATGACCGTCGATGCCGGAAATCTCATCGATTTAGTTGAAGCCGGCGTCACCCAGCCGGTAGAGTCAGAAGCGCTGAAAGCCGCCATTCCGGCGAATCTGCGCGGCGCGGATAATCAGTGGTTTGCGCTTTCAATGCGCGCCCGCGTACTGTATGCCGAGAAGTCTCTGCCAATCGATAACTGGCATTACGAACAGCTCGCCAGCCCAGAATACAAAGGTAAAGTTTGTATTCGTTCCGGTCAGCACCCCTACAACACGGCGCTGATCGCCGCGATGATTGCCCATCATGGTGAAGCCAAAACCGAAGAATGGCTGCGCGGCGTGAAGGCTAACCTGGCGCGTAAAGCCACCGGCGGCGATCGCGATGTTGCCCGCGATATCCTCGGTGGAATTTGTGATATTGGTCTGGCCAACTCCTATTATGTCGGCCATATGAAAAACGCCAAAGAAGGCAGCGATGCTCGTCGGTGGGGCGATGCCATTAAAGTCGTTAAACCAACCTTTGAAAATGGCGGTACGCACGTCAACATCAGCGGCGCTGCCGTTGCCCGCTATGCGCCAAATAAAGCCGATGCCGTTAAGCTGATGGAATATCTGGTTTCCGCGCCTGCCCAGCAGCAGTATGCGAAAGCGAACTTCGAATATCCGGTACTGAAAGGCGTAACGCTTGACCCGGTCATTAGCGCCACAATCGGTGAAATCGACGTCGATAAAACGCCGCTCACCGAGATCGTGAAGTATCGTAAACAAGCTAGTTTGCTGGTAGATAAAGTTGGATTCGATCAATAAATCGCTGCAGTTTCCGACGTTACGCGGCCTGGTTTCCGGGCCGCAGTCATTATTAACGCCGTTGCATCTTGGCGCATTGTGCGTCGCGCTTGGCGTCCTGACCCCCATCGTTGCGCTGATCTGGCAGGCCACCCAGGCTGATTTATCCCACTGGGATAATCTTATGACATTTGTACTGCCCTCAGCGCTAAAAAACACCGTGCTGTTGCTAGCGGGTGTCGCGATAATGGTTGGCGTCATTGGCGTAGGCAGCGCATGGGCGGTAACGGCATGGGATTTCCCTGGGAGAAAAGTTCTCAGTTGGGCGCTGCTGTTGCCGCTGGCAATGCCGACCTACATCGTTGCCTTCGCATGGCTCGATCTGCTGCATCCGATTGGCCCCCTGCAAACCTTTATCCGTTTCTTACTGGGCTTTGACAGCCCGCGACAGTTCCGCCTGCCCGATTTACGTTCCCTTTCCGGCGCAATAATCTTGCTCGGATTAGTACTTTATCCTTACGTGTACCTGACAACACGCGCCATGTTTATCAGCCAGCCGGCCCATCTGTTGGAAGCTGCACGTACGCTGGGTTGCAGCGCAACCGGGACTTTTTTTCGTGTTGCTCTCCCCATGGCTCGCCCGGCACTGGCCGTCGGGATCAGTCTGGCGCTGCTGGAGACGCTTAACGATATTGGCGCGTCGGAATTTCTCGGGGTACAAACGTTAACCGTTACCGTATACACCACATGGATCTCTCGCTCTGATTTATCTGCCGCAGCGCAAATCGCCTGCATGATGCTGATGTTTATATTCTTTATTCTGACGCTGGAATTTTATGGCCGCAGAAAACAGGGATTCAGCAGCCGTAGCCTGCGGGAAATTCAACCCACCCGCGTGCAAGGCTGGCGTGGCTGGCTACTCGGTGTCGTTATTTCGCTGCCGGTTGTGCTGGGCTTTCTGGCCCCGGTGCTGTTTTTAATCTGGGAAAGCGCCAAACGTATAGGTGACGAGAGCCCTATATCCTCCTCGTTACTGTCTGCATTACAAAATACGTTATCACTGGCCGCGGGAACCACGTTGGTGGTGGTTTGCGTCAGTATGTTGGTAGCCTGGAGCGCGCGGCATAGCGCCGCAGACAACGCGATGCCAGGATTTCGCCGTGGTGTAATGCGTCTGGCTTCTTTAGGCTACGCGGTTCCCGGTACAATTCTGGCGATTGGTTTTTTAACCCCCGCCATGGCAGTCGACCGCTGGCTGGCAGATTTACTGAATATTCGCGGCCTGCCGCTGATGTCCACCGGGATCCTGCTGGTAATTTGTTGTGCCATGCGTTTCCAGGCGATTGCTATCGGCGCACTTGATTCCGGCCTGGGCCGCATTCCGCCTTCGCTGGAGCAGGCTTCTCGTCTGTTGGGTGAGAATGGTGCCGGCACATTTGCACGGGTTCATTTCCCATTGCTGCGCCCGGCGTTAGTGAGTAGCGCCCTGCTGGTTTTTGCCGATGCCATGAAAGAACTGCCAACAACGTTGCTGTTGCGCCCGGTAAACTTCGAAACGCTGGCAACGTTGCTGTATGCAGAAGCCGCCCGTGGAACCTATGAAGAAGGTGCTATCGCCGCGCTAATGATTGTTTTAGCTGGCACGCTACCGGTTATTTTGTTGGTGCGTCACCAGATGACTCGCCGTGGTTAAGAGAGTAACAATGTCAGAAATTGCATTACGACTCCAGGATGTGCATGTTGCCTACGGCAACAGCCAGCAATCGGTGCTGAGCGGGTTTTCAATGTCGGTACGTAAAGGAGAGATCGCTTGTTTACTGGGCGCTTCAGGTTGCGGAAAAACCACAGTGTTACGCGCAGTTGCCGGATTTGAACGGCTGCGAAGCGGAGAGATCTATGTGTCGCAGCGCCGCGTTGCCGGTTCCGGTGTTCATCTGCCGCCGGAAAAACGGCATGTCGGCATGGTCTTTCAGGAATATGCGTTATTCCCTCACCTGACCGCGCAACAAAACGTGGCCTTTGGGTTACGACGTATGCCGCGTGAGCAGCAGCAGGTCCGGGTGGCGGAACTGTTAAAAATGGTGGAGTTGCACAGTCATGCCAGCCGTTATCCGCATGAACTGTCCGGCGGTCAACAGCAGCGTATCGCTCTTGCGCGCGCGCTGGCGCCGCATCCGGAAATCCTGCTGCTCGATGAGCCTTTCTCCAGCCTTGATAAGCGCACGCGTGAGCGTCTTGGCAACGAGGTGCGGGATATTTTGCGTGCCGCCGGGCAAACGGCACTGCTGGTTACACACAGCGAACACGAGGCGCAGCTAATGGCAGACCATATTGGCGTGGTAAAAATGGGACAGTATCAAATTAAAAAAGCGACCCACTCAGGATAAGGGTCACAGGGGCGCCTTGAAAATTAGTAATGGGTCTGAATCAGACTGATATTCACCGGCATGCCGGAGCGTCTTTCCAGTGCCTGATTTCCGCGACTCACATCCACGTCATTCCCGCTGATGAAGGTGCGCAGCGCGGGGGTGACTGGCAAGGGAACTTTTCTGTCAGACTCGTATTCCGACCGGTTTCGTGACAGTGGTTCATGCACTTCCACCCAGCGACTACCGTCCGGCTCTACGCTGTATTTCACCGGTCGGTCTATCAGTTGCACACGCGTCCCTACCGGTACGGTATCAAACAGATATTTAATGTCGTCATTACGTAAACGGATACACCCCTGACTTACCCGCAGACCAATACCGAAATTCGCATTTGTGCCATGAATGGCATAAAGCCTGCCGATATAAATCGCATACAGTCCCATCGGGTTATCAGGCCCGGCAGGAACAAACGCCGGCAGGCTTTCCCCACGTGCTGCGTATTCGCGCCGGGTATTCGGCGTAGGCGTCCAGCTTGGTGCTTCCTGCTTACGTTCTACCGCCGTCACCCAGTTACGCGGCGTTTCTCTGCCCGCCTGGCCAATGCCAATGGGTAAAACCTCAACCGTATTGCTGCCAGCGGGATAATAGTAAAGGCGCATTTCTGCGACGTTGATTACGATCCCCTCGCGTACAGTATCCGGTAATATCAGTTGCTGTGGCACAACCAGCGTCGAGCCAGACTTAGGCAGAAAAACATCCACGCCGGGATTGGCCTCCAGCATATTGCTCAACCCCTGTCCGTACTGCGCGGCAAAAGCTTCCAACGGCTGAGTGTTTCCTGAAGGTACCGTAATGGTCAAAGGGCTCCCCACCAGGCGACTGCCTTCAGGCGGGAGCGGATAACTCACCGCCTGCGCGCTCTGACTCACGAGCAGCATAATGAGTGAACAAAGCAGTTTTACACGACGCATCTTTTTCCTTTCCCTCGCCGCAGCAGATATCCGTTCATTATAGCTTTTATTATCTGTTTTAGTGGGTTACGCCTAAAATCCGCATAAAAAAGCCGCCTGAAGCTAATGCAGTTCAGTTAACGCCTCTGTATCAGAAAGCATCACCTGTGTTGGCAGAAGTTATGAATATGCTATCTCACGGTAAGGGTTCCGTTCACCTCATGTGCATCGTTTCTCTGAAACACCGATTCCTGTGAACGTGTAAAGGGCGTTCTCCGCCACGCCCTTTACAATCCCGGCTCCTGGCGGGAAAATTGCCGCTCCGCGGTCCCCTCCGTTTATTCCTCCAGGCTACCGGG